>Ga0129297_10001864_pt1 | contig 10766 bp, 10 predicted proteins | sample I18A1metaG_FD_94708 | JGI IMG/M metagenome (GOLD analysis project Ga0129297, IMG submission 94708) | Lake sediment bacterial and archeal communities from Gulf of Boni, Indonesia to study Microbial Dark Matter (Phase II) - ​I18A1 metaG | ecosystem: Environmental > Aquatic > Freshwater > Lake >... | reverse complement strand
CCAGGCTGAACGCCACCGCCAGCCAGACAGCCCACCTGCTGTTCCTCATGGCTGATTCCTCCTCGCTGCATAGTCGTCATTGTTGGCTGGGACGTCTATCTCCCGGCTAATAGCGCCAGACGCAGACGCGGTTGTTCTCCCGATCGGTGACAAAGATGTGGTCCGCCCCGTCAATGGCGATCCCGTTGGGGAAGTTGAACTGGCCGCCCTCCGTTCCCCTCGTGCCGAAGCTGAACAGCCGGGTTCCCTCGCGGGAGAAGACGGTCACGCTGTGCGTCAGCGTGTCGACCACATACAGGCGGCCGCGACTGTCCGCGGCCAGACCGCGGGGGTTGACGAAGCCCTCCAATTTGGACAGGAACTGACCGCTGCGGTCAAAGACCTGCACCCGGCCGTTGCCCGAGTCGCTGACGTAGACGCGGTCCCGGGTCAAGAGAATGCCGTTGGGATAAGCCAGCTGCCCGTCCTCGGCGCCGCCCTTGCCGAAGGCCCGCACGAACCGGCCCTGACGGTCCAAGACGATGACGCGGTGCGACCGGTCCGCGATGTACACCGCTCCCTCGTCATCCACATCGATCGCCAGGGGGGCGAGGGGCTCCTTGCCCCGGCCCTGCGTGAGGTTCAGGATGAACTGCCCTTCCGTGCTGAAAACGGCCACCCGGTTGTTCTTGAAATCCGCTACATAGACGCGGCCGTCCTTGACGCGCAGGCCGGAGGGGTATTCCAGTTCCCCCTGGCCTGACCCGCGCCGTCCGAAGCTGGCCGAGTAGTTGCCATCGCGGTCGAAGACCTTGATCTGGCTGTTCCCGGAGTCTGCCACGTAGACCCGGCCGTCGGTCGCCGCATCCACGGCCAGGGGGCCGGATAGAGCGACGTCAGGCGGCGCCTTGAGGTTGCCGAAGAAGGTGGGAGGCTGGTTGGTGAGGATGCGGGGCGCCGCAACGATGGCCTCCGCACCCGAAGGCCCCCGCCTGGCGAGGTAGAGCGCGGCGAAGGTGAGGCTGCCTGCCACCCAGATGCCAATTAGAATAAGGACCAGGGTGGAGAACTTGACTTTCATGGCGTTTGCCTCCGCTCCAAGGCCTGTCGGGCTTCGGTCAGCTCCGGGTTGTATTTGAGGGCCTCGCGGAACTCCTGCTCGGCCTTGCTTTCGTCGCCTTCTCCGCGGTACGCCAACCCCAGTTCATAGTGGGCGTCCGCCGAGGTTCGGTTCAGTGCCAGCACCTTTTCAAAGGACCCGGCGGCGTCGGCGTACCGCTTCTGGTCCAGGTAGGTGAGCCCCAGGGTGTAGTGCGCCAGCTCATGGCGCGGAAAGCGCTCCGCGATCCACTGCAGGTGCGTGATGGCCTGGTCCGGCTTTTCCTGTTCACGGGCGATGATGGCCAGGTTGTAGCGGGCACCCACATGGTCCGGAACCAGGGCGAGAACCCGCTCGTAGGCGGCCTCCGCCTTGTCCGCCTGGCCCAGCTGGTAATAGGCCCAACCCAATTGGAACAAGGCGTCGCTGTTGCCGGGATCCCGCTTCAACACGGCTTCCCAGTGCTCCCGATCCACCTGGGCCTGTGGCCGGCGGTCGAAGGGATTCCAAAAGTAGCGCTCGCCGACAAGAATGCCAAGGGCCACCACCAGCAGCACCATGGCAGCGATGGCGGCCAGCGCCAGGGGCAGGTGAACCTCTCTCTTTTCCCAGGGCAGGCTGGACACGTCAACCACCTTCCATGCTCTGCGGCTCCGGGCCCTGGCCGCGGCGGTCCCGTTCATCCACAGCCGGGTCGCGGGGAAGCGGGGCCAGGGTGCTTGCAGGCAGCCCTGGCCCCCTCCCAGGTGTTCAGGTTGCTCGGGCTCTCAGGCTACTTGTACTGGGTGTCCGGAGTGAGAGTGCTGTCCCAGCTGTTGCCGAAGCCCTTCTTGTGGCAGGATTCGCAGGTGGCCATGTTGGGCTTGCGCTTGAGGGCCGAGGATCCGGCCAGCTCTGTGGCCGTGGTCGTAGTCCAGTAAGCGGTGCCGTCAGCCTTCTTGTCCGCGTTGGCCAGGGACGAGACCCAGTACGCCTGGTCCGTGCCGTGGGCCACGTGGCAAGTGAGGCAGACGACCACCTTCTGGACGCCAAGGCCGTTGTCCTGGAACTTCAGGCCCTGGATGCCGGCGTAGCCCCCATACTCGTAGCCCACCTGGTGCCGGTAGGCGCTGGTATAGTGCCCGCTCAGCACCTCAGCCGACCCATGCGGTTTACCGGTGACGGGGTCGATGACGCTCTGGGTGTTGTAGTCGGTGTGGCAGGCGCCGCAGAAGGTGTTGATGCCGCTCTTGTAGGTCACCGTCTCGGTAGCCGTCAGGAAGTTGGCCACGTCCATGGTCACGCGAAGAGCCGGCACATAGGACGCGGTCACCACGTCAGAAACCGTGAGCGCGGGGGCGAAGGTGACCTGGCCGAGCTCGTAGTTGATGGTGAAGCCGGTGGTCTGCGCTACGCCGTTGACGTAGATCTTGGTCTTGGTGCTGTACGGGTAGCCGTGGAGCCAATACCCCTGGCTGGCCTTGTAGATCGTGTAGGTCGCGTCGGTCGCCGTCAGGGTCTCCTTCGCGTTCGTGCCCTGCCCCGGAGCCTTGGCGGTCTGAACGCCGTTCGGGTCGGCGCTCAGGATGCGGGCGTTGCCGCCCTGGCCGTGCGGCGTGTGGCAGCCGGCACAGGTGAAGTCGATGGTCCAGTCGCCGTAGGCATCCGCCACCGGCGTGGCGCCGTTGGCGCCGCCGGGCGCGGAGTTGGTCTTCAGGCTCGCGGCCACGCCGTGGGTGGACAGGTACGTTTCGGTGCCGATGCCGAACAGGCCGCCCGAGGTGATCGCCCCAGTGCCGCCGATCTGGCCGCCCACCACGTTATAGGTGGTGGTCACGGTGCCGTCATGGCAGGCAAAGCAGGTGGCGTTGACGTCGGCCCACTGCAGCAGCGACGCGCCGACGCCGGTGTGAGTGGCGTGGCAGGCGGCGCAGGCGTCCGTGTTCTTCTGGTAGTTGCTGTGGATCTTGCTGCCGTCCGCCGGAATGTACGGCGGCGTGGCAGCCATGGCGGTGACCGCCAGGGCCAGCGTCAAAACGGCAGCCAGGATCAAAATAATGAAAACCCGTCTCATTTCCCCTCTTGTCTCCTCCCCAAGGAAAGTAGGAAACCAACCCCGATTGTTCATGTTTTCACCTCCTCCCGCACAGGTCTGGGGTGTTCCGCCTGCCGCTTGCCTGGCAGGCGGACGGTTGGGTCCAGGGCGCCGTCCTTCCCCAAGGGCAGCGCCCGAAGGGGGCTGGGGATCCCCCCGGACTTTCAGTTCTGGTAGACGACCACGCGCCCGTTGGCGGTGTCGGTCACGTAGACGCGACCCTGGTCGTCCACGGTGAGGCCGTTCGGCAGATAGAAATTCCCGTCGTCAGCCCCGGCGTTGCCGAAGCTGAAGTAGGGCTTGCCGTCGCGATCAAAGCCGTGGATGTGGTTGGTCAGGTTGGAGACCACATATAGCACGCCGCGCCCGTCGAAGGCGATGCCGCGGGGGTTGACCAGCAGGCTCTCGTCCTGGTTGGGGCTGCCGTTGAATTCCTCGATGAACGACCCCTCAGTGGAGAACACCTCCACCCGGTCGTTGCCGGTATCCACCACGTATACCCGGTCGCCGCTCACCGCCACCGCATTGGGTGAGAGGAGCTGCCCCGGCTCGCTGCCCTTCTCCCCGATGGTACGGACCAGCCGGCCATCCAGGGAGAAGGCGAGCACCTGGCTCTTGCGGACATCCGCCACATACAGGCGATCGCCCGCCAGGGCCAGGCCCGCCGGCCCCTTGAGAAGGTCCTCAGATGGGTCCTTCTCGCCGAAGTACCCCAGGAACTCCCCGTCCCGGGTGAAGATGGAGATGGAGCCGTTATACAGGTCGGCCACGTACACCTGTCCCCGCCCATCGACGGCGAGACCGTAAGGGAAGCGGAACTGCCCCTTGCCCTGCCCAGGCCGGCCGATCATGCCCACCGGCTTGCCGTCGTAGTCAAAGACCTGGACCCGCTGGTTGGCGGTGTCGCTGACATAGATCCGCCGTCCGGCGACGGCCACCGCCATCGGCTTGAGCAGCGCGCCCTCGCCCCATTCGCCGTAGATGTTGAACAGGTACGTAGGTGCGACCGGCGCCGCCATGGCAGGCAGGTTATTCTGCAGAACCTGCACCGGGTTGCGCTTGGTCACGTAGGAGTAACTGAAAAGCGAGGCCTGGCCCACGCCGATGAGGGCGATGATGGTGAGAAGCCGGCTCCACGTGGCCTTACCCGTCATTTGGTTCCACCTGCCTGGGTCGCCGCCGCGGATTGGCCCAGCCGGCGAAGGGCTTCGGCCGCCTTGGCATAGTTGGGATCGAGGGACAGAGCCCCCTGGTACTGCTGCACGGCGCTCTCGCGGTTACCCTGCTGCTCGTACAACTGGCCCATGGCGTAGATGATGTCGACGCTACCCGGGTTGAGCCTATAGGCCAGGGAGAGCTCGGCCAGAGCGTCGTCCAGCTTGCCCACCGCCCTGTAGGCCAGGCCCAGATCGTAGTGAGGCAGGAAGTTATTGGGGGCGACCTCAATGGCCCGTTCGAACTGGTCCATGGCCCGCTCCCACTTCTCCACTTTGGCGTAGGCCAGACCCAGGTTGTAGTGGGCCCTGAAGTTCTTGGGATCGAGGTCGGTGGCCCGCTTGTAGGAGGCCAGAGCCTCGTTGTATTGCCCCTTCTGGAACAGCGCCCACCCCAGGGCCACCTGGGCATCGGCGTTGTCCGGATTCTCCTTGACTCGCTTCAAGGCGGCCTCGTAGGCTCGCTCCTGCGGCGCTCGCCGGTCGTAGGTGTTCCAGAAGAAGGCCTGCCCGATCCCGCTGAAGAGCAGGTAGAAAACGACGGTGGCGGCAAGAATGAGCGCTGTCGCCACGCCGGCTGACACAGGACGCCGCAGGAAGGGCGTACGCCCCGGCGTTCCGGGACTCTGGAGCGGCTGGTTGGGCGCCTGGACAATGGCTCCCGGCGTGGTCTCCATGGCGTTGTCTCCTCCAGTTACCAAGGGCTGACGTTTCAGCTGGTACTTCGTCCCAGGTTGACATGGCAGCGGCCGCAGGTCGAGAGAGGGTGGCAGCGGCCGCAGGCGGGTGTGGGCGTCTCGCCCGCCGCCACGGGCACCGGGTGCGTCGCCGGCGGCTTGCGGTGCGGCTTCTGGTGGCACTGGTTGCAGAACGTCTTGGCGACGTTGGCCACCTTTCGCGGCTTGGCCGTCTCGTGGCAGATCCGACAGCCCTCCACCCCGTCCGCTCGCAGGTTGGCGCTGTGGGCCGGGATGATTGAGCCGTCATGCCCGGCCGGGCGCGTCAGGTGGCATTTGCTGCAGAACGCGTTGCTGCGGGCGTACTCGGCGGCGGCGTTGGCCGCCTTCACCCGGACCATGCCCAGACTGTAGCTGTGGCAGCGATTGCAGGAGGAGAGATCCGTCAAAGCCTGCTTGCCGTGCTCCTGAAGCCAGCCGGAGGCCAGGTGGGTCTCGGGCAGGATGCGTTCCTTGTGACAGGTCTCGCAACTGGTGGAGACGCCCCTGGTTTCGTGGCACTCCACGCAGGTCTTCATGCCCCGCAGCCGGAAGGAACGAACCATGTTGCTCCGGGCCTTGGTCTCGTTCCAACTGAGAAACAGCCCGTCAATGGTCTGCTCCCGTTCCGCCACCCGGCCGTGGGCCACGCCGGCGTGACACTCGGTGCAGTTGATCCCCTGCGTCAGGTGCTTGGCGTGCGGGATCTTGAGGTCGCCGCTGCCGCCGCTCTCCCACTGCTCGGAATGGCACTGCAGGCAGAGGCTGCTGCCCACCGGTTGGGCGAGCTCAATGGGCAGGTAATACTTGCCGGTGACGTGCTGGTAGATCTGCTTCAGGGCACCGAGCTTGTGCTGGACGAAGGCCTGGGGCGATGGGCCGATATGGCACCGGACGCAGGTCACCTGGCTGTGGTCAGACACCTTCCAGGTGTAGAATTCAGGCCGCATCTCATGGCAGGACTTGCAGAAAGCCGGAGTGGAAGTGGCCCAGGTAACGCCGCCCAGGAGTGCGAGAGAGACTGCGGCCAGGCCGAAAACCATCCCCAGCTGGCGCAGGCGTGTAGACTTTGTTACGCGTAGGTGCTGTGAAGCCTCTGTCATGTTTCTCGCCTCAGGTGAGCACCGAACTTCGCTGCCGGGACGTGCCTCTGCGGCCTCACACCTCTGCCTACACCCTTCCTACCCGGTTCGCCTCATGGCAATCGCTGCAGTTCTTGGCCTCATGGCAGGTGAAGCAGCTTTTCATGCCGTCCTGCTTGACCACGGCGGGATGCGTCTTCCGCCACTCGGGGCCGTGATTCTGGCTGTGGCAATCCTGGCAGGCGGGAATGGCGGAGGCTGTGTTCTGGGAGGACCTGACCTGGTCGTGGCAAACAAGGCAGGAAGCCTTGCTGAGCTTGGCAGGGTTGCGATGCCCCAGCTGCCAGTCGGCATCGTGATTGGGCGGCCTCTGGGTGTGGCAGGTGGTGCAGAAGGCGTTCGACCGAACCGCCTCCACCCGCTCCCGGCCCGTACCAGCGGGCGCCCTTCCAAGGGCGATGTCGTGGCAGTAGAGACACTGGCTGTAGGCAGTCATAGCTTCCTGCCCGTGCCCCACCTTCCACGCCGTTTGCTGGTGGCTCGCCGGCGTCTTGATCTCGCGATGGCAAACGTCACACTTGGTGGGGGCCTGTCTCTGCAGGTGACAGGAGATGCAGGCGGCCATCTCGGGACGGTACTGCTCCGCCTGGGTTCCCTTGAGCTGCTGAAGAAGAGCCGGGGCGGCGTAGGAGACCCGTTGGATGCGCTCCGTGATCTTGGCGTGGGCGGCGCCGGAGTGGCAGTCGACGCAAACCATGCCTTCCACTTCAATGTGCTTGGCGTGGGGGATGTTCAGGTCGCCGGAGGCCGTCACCTGCCGCTGCCGGTTGTGGCAGGTCTCGCAGGCGCGGTTGTCGATGGGCTCCTTGATGCGGATGTTGTCGGGGACGCCGCCTGTGACGTGCAGGTAGACCTGCTCCAGGGCTTTGACCTTGTGCGCAACGTTGGTGGGTTGCGCCTCCATATGACAGGACTGGCAGCTCACCTTGCTGTGTGCGGACGACTGCCAGGTGACGAACTCCGGAGCCATCTCGTGGCAGCTGGCGCAAAACGCCGGCCTCGCGCTGTAGACCAGGCCGCCGGCTCCCACGCCCAGCATCGCCAGGGAAAAGACCATGATGAGAACCCACCTGAGACCGCCGGTGGATAGGCGGGAACGCAGAAGCTGGACTCTTGGGAGCAGTCGTGACTTCCGGAGCCATTCCCTGAACCCGGCCATGGCTGTCCCTCCGACTCAAGGGCCTGGGGTTTTGCACGTGGTCTTGCAGTTACCCATATTCGAAAGAAGTTTTACAACCAACTGTGGGAAGTGAATCCGTTCACAAACGGGTGGGCGGGGTCACGGCTGAGTGAAATTGGCTCCCAGGGGATGAAACTCCTGCCGCGCATGATGAAAATAGCCGATTCCGACCGAATATTACCTCAGTCGACGGATTTCGAGGCTCCGCGGCTAGCCCCTTTGGGCTATTCCCGGGCCGGCCACCCCCGGACTATAGCGTCCGCCATGCGAGCGACGCGGCTCATCTCCTTCACGTCGTGCACCCGGACGATGTCTACGCCGGCGGCAATCCCCAGGGCGACGGTGGCGGCGGTTCCCTCGACCCTCTCGTTCACCGGAAGGTCCAGAACGCGGCCGATGGTGCTCTTGCGTGAAGTGCCCAGGAGAGTGGGCAGGCCCATCTCCTGCAGGCGGCTCAGTTCCCGCATCAGTTGCAGGTTCCCGGCCACGTCCTTGCCGAACCCCACGCCCGGGTCCACCACAATCTGATCCGGTTCCAGGCCTGCCTCGCGGGCAACGGCAACGCTTTCTGCCAGATCCTGAAGGATGGCGTCCATCAGACCCGCCCCGGCCTTGACCGGCAGGTCGTGCATCACCACCAGGGCAGCGCCGGCCTCGGCGCAGAGGCGGGCAATGGCGGGATCGCGGCGGAGGCCGCGAACGTCGTTGATCATCACCGCGCCGGCCGCCAGGCAGGACCCGGCTACCTCCGCCTTCGAGGTGTCGACCGAAACGAGAACGCCCAGGTCTCGCACCAGGCTGGTGACCACCGGCAGGACCCGGGCCAGCTCCTCTTCCGCCGTCACCGGGATGAAGCCCGGACGCGTGGACTCGCCACCTACATCGATGATGTCGGCGCCGTTCCGAACCATCTCTTCGGCGTGCCGCAGGGCCGCCTGCGGGTCCACGAAGCGCCCGCCGTCGGAGAACGAGTCCGGAGTGACGTTGAGGATCCCCATGATGTAGGTTCTGGCGCCAAGGGGCCACGACTGGTGGCAAAGCCGAAGTCGGGTTGGGCTCAAATCTGCTTCCTCGCTTTCATTGTGGGAGACCGCAGGACGACGGGCAATGACCAAACCGGGCCTGTTTTGGGCTAATCCGAGAGGGGGGGTCCGTAAGGACCTCCCCTCATCTGGTCGTTATGGAATGGCCTGTCCGGACCAGCAGCCCTCGGCTGCCGAAAGGCGGCTCCCCAGCCCTTTGGGCGTCAGGATCCGGCGCCCTCGTAGGTGACTTTGGTGCCGGTGGGGACGATTTGAATCCAGGTCTGGCCCGCCGTCAGCGCAATGGGCCTGCCGCCTTCATCCAGGAAACGGGTGGCGCTGGCCAGGTCGTCCTTCTGCCAGGTCCCCTTGCTAACGCGCCCGCCGATCAAAAACAGGGCGTCCCCCTTACCGATCAGATCCATCTTCAGGCCGCCGTCCGGGTACGCCACTCTGGTGGCGGCGTACTGCACCAGCACATTGGACACCCGAATCGGCTGCTGCGTTTCCTTGTCCGTATGCAGTTTTCCGTTCATGTAGCGGCTGTAGGCGCCTTCCTCATTGAATTTGTACGTCACTTCGTAGTCCGGGGCGTAGCGAATAGTAAGCTGTGGCGCCGATTTCTCAGCCCAGGGGATGAACTCCCACCGGCGCGCCGGCGCAGCGAATTTGCGGCGGGGGTAGGCCCGGCTGGCGTGGTCACGCAGGCTGGTAATGGAGGCATACAGGTTGTGGGGCATCTTGCGCTCGTTGGAGCGCCAGAAAGCCTCGCCTGCGTTGTAGATCTCGTCTGCATCGGCCACGCCCCATTGTTTGATGGGGTCGCGGTCCTTCGGGTCGCCGCCGGCGTGGGCGTAGATGGCGTCCCATTCGTGAGCCAGCAACACGTAATAGGGGCGGGCGCTGCGAATGGGCCCGACCACCTTGGGCAGGTTGCCAAAGTAGAGCGCCATAAAGCGGGTGATGCCGCCTTCCGCCAGCGCTTCGTACACCAGGTCCGCCCCGATCAGCCCGCTCTGGGGCCGGGCGTCGCTGTGGTTCTCCACCATGACGGCCACCAGGGGTCCCGCCTTGTCCGCGTCATAAGGAAGCCCGGAGATGGGGCTCTTGGGGCGGCTGTCCACCGGTTCCGCCGAAGTCGGCGGGGGGCTCGGCGCTGGGGACGGCGCCGGCTCCTGAGGCCTGCCGGTCCCGAAACCGCCGCAACCGGTGGCCAGAGCTGCTATGAGGGCAGCAAGCAGCGGGCCCAAAACGGCCCGCTTGACTGCGCTGGACATGGAAACCCCTCCCGAAGCGATACCTTCCCGACTCTAGGAGCGTCCACCGCCGGCCGCCTTTTCCGCCACCGCTCCAGTGATGGGCGCCCCCACCTTGGCGGCGAAGCCGGTCAGCGTGTCGGAGCGATTGACGCGGACTCGCCGCCACTGCAGCGGGTCCTGGGCGGACGTGGTCCAGCCGGGTTTGGTGGTGAAAGCGGCCAGGTAGCCGGCCCGACGCGCTGCCTCCAGGACCTTGGCATTGTACCGGCCGGCCGGGTAGCAGAGGTATTCGACGGGGGCCCCCAGTTCCGCCTGCAGCGTGCTGCGGGAATCCGCCAATTCGCGCCACAGCCGGTCGGGGTGGGCCGACGCCACAGCCAGATCCACATGGTGGACGGTGTGCGACTCGATTTCCATGCCGGCCGCCTGCATCTCCCGCAATTGGTCCCAGGTGACGCTGTTCGGGCGACCGACGCCTGAGGTGTAGACGAAAAAAACCCCGGAAAAGCCGTGCTTCCTGAGCAGCGGGTAGGCGGTGCTGAAGTGGCTGGAGTAGCCATCGTCAAAGGTCAGGACAATGGGGTGTGAAGGCAGCTCCGCCCGTCCCTCCAGAGCCGCCTGAAGTTGGGGGAGCGTGACGCTGTGGTAGCCGCGTTCCTCAAGAAAGGCCAGCTGGGCCTCGAAGTTCTTTTCGCTCACCCAAAGCTCGTTCTGGCCGTCGCCGATCTCGTGGTACATCAGCACCGGCGCCTTGCGCTCCGCGCCGACGGACGAAGGAACCTTCACCGGATCGACCGGGGCAGGCGGGAGCACTGCGGCTCCGGCTGGGGATTGGGTAGGCCCAGGCAGGGCCGGCGGCGCCTGCGGTGCGGGCACGGCTGGCAGCGGGGCCGGGCCCCGGGCACATCCCGTAAGAAGAGACGCCGCCAGAAGCAGCGCCAGGATAACCAACCCAACGGCACGTCGAGGAATCCGGCCCACCCCCAGGGGAAACATCACGGCACAATAGGCGCAGTATTCGGCGGCCCTGTCCGTTTCCCTGCCGGCTGGGGCGCGTTCGGTTCAGGCGAAGCCTACGGGT
>Ga0129297_10001863_pt1 | contig 10766 bp, 11 predicted proteins | sample I18A1metaG_FD_94708 | JGI IMG/M metagenome (GOLD analysis project Ga0129297, IMG submission 94708) | Lake sediment bacterial and archeal communities from Gulf of Boni, Indonesia to study Microbial Dark Matter (Phase II) - ​I18A1 metaG | ecosystem: Environmental > Aquatic > Freshwater > Lake >... | reverse complement strand
TGTTGCTGCAAACGATCCAGTGCTGATCTTTCCCATCTTGGAGAAGGTTGAGAAACTTGGAGGATGCGTACTCTTCCACACAGGTCAGCCCGACACCTTCGGCTTTGCCCAGCCGACGCTGTGCGGCGATGTGGCAGACTCTTTCCCAACAGTTCCCATCATAGTGGGACATATGGGGAAAGACCTCTTCGACGACGCTATTCTTGTCGCCAAGTGGTTTGACAACATCATCTTAGAAACCTCATTCAGAAGTCCTCACAACATCGAGAAAGCTGTTAAGATCGTTGGCCCAGAGCGCGTTGTGTACGGCTCGGACTTCTATATGGGCGGCCCTTTCGGTCCTGAGTTGGAGATGATGAAGGTGAAGTTGGCGAACCTTTCGGAGAGGGAGAAGAAGATGATACTTGGCGAAAACATCAACAGAATCCTCAAGATGAGAGTCAAGAACCACTTCGGGGAGGTGTGATGCGTGGTAGTTATAGATGCACTCACTTTAATCGGAGACACACTCTACTGGAAGATGTCCGCTGATGACCTCGTCAAGAGAATGGATAGGAACCGAATAGACATGGCGATCGCAGCTCCGCCGCCTCCAGGTCCCGATTACACAGAGGCGAACAAGATGGTCTATGAGGCTACTAAGAAGTACCCCAATAGAATAGTAGGCTTCTACAGGGTCAATCCGCACTACGGTGAGAAGGTTCTGAAGGAAGCTGAGACAGCTATAAAAGAGTGGGGTTTCAAGGGCTTCAAACTAGACCCCACAAATGATGCATACGGAGTGACCAGCCAGTTGGTGGAGAACGTAATGGAGTTGGCAAGGGCACTGAAGGTCCCTGTCTATTTCCACACAGGCGACTCGATCTTCTGTCCCCCAGAGGGAGTCGGTGACATAGCAAGGCTCTATCCGAAGGTGACTGTTATGATGCATACGTCAGGAGAAGCTCTTAGGGTCGCAGCCACTCAGCCGAATGTTGTGCTCGCCACTGGACCCCTTGGCGGACCTAGATTGCTGGATTCTCTGCCTGACAGGTTTGACCTGAGGAGGGTTGTGTTCAGCACTCGCATGCCCATAGGCTTCCCTGAGCTGGAGCTGAGGATCGTGGAACTGTCCATCTTGAGTGAGGATCGTAAGCGCCTCATAATGGGTGAGAACATCAAGAGGATTCTTGGGTTGTAAAACCCAAACAAGAGAAGACCCATTCTTTCTTTTCTTTGCTCTTCCTAGTTCAGTCTTTTCTCATCCGCTTGCAGAAATGCTCTCTCTGCGATTATTCCACCTATGTAACTGCCTAGGAAAAAGCTGGCAATTATGTACAAGTTGACTTGAAACGTCATGACATAGTAGAAGATCAGAGAGATCGTGCCAATTTTCAAGCCATTCTTTACAGGATCAATCCTTGTTCTCCTCGCCAGCAAGAATGAGGCGATCACTCCACCAGATAGTTGGGGGAGGAAATTCAATGAGAAGATGGCGAGGAGGCTTGACTCGGTTCCGAAATGAACAAATATTGTGTTCAGGAGCTGTGTCAGTATTAAAGCCAATCCAGATCCCATCCAACTGACCAGAAGGAGATCGACTATTGTTGAAGTTGTTTCCTTTCCCAAGCCCTTCACTTCACTAAGTCTATTACGGTCTTCATTTATTACTTATGCACATTTAGAGCGGTTAAGATCAGTCCAATCTGCGTCCTGTAACTTGGTTTGAGGCGCTCCCGCAAAGATTATATAAAACTAAAGACTGAGTTAGAACCAGCAAAAAGGGTGAAAACGATGTCGCTTATTGTAAAGGGGAGATTATTCTCAGGATTCTTTCTGCTACTTTCTGCCATAGTGATACTGATGATGATAGAATGGGCGAAGAGAGGAAGAAAGCTGAGTCTAAGACGCATAGCGGCTCTCGATGCGATAGACGAAGCCGTAGCAAGGGCGACGGAGACTGGGCGACCCGTGCTCCAACACGGGGGATCCGATCCAAGTGGTAACGACACAATCGCCAATTTCAGCATCATGAACTACATCGCACGAAACTGTGCTAGGCGCGGAACCGATTACATCGTTGCTGCGCGTTCAACAGCAGGCCTGCCCGTGATCCGTGAGATAGTGAGCGGCGCCTACGAGGCAGAGGGAAAGTTGGACGTATACGATGAGTACCACACTATCCGTTTCGGCTCTCCAGAGCAGTTCGCCTTTGCGTCGTTCTTCATGGATACGGTAGCCACGGAGAAACCAGCCTTCACCTTCATGGCAGGAGGACTCTCAGGCGAAGCCCTTACGCTGTGCGAATCTGCGGTCCTTGCGGGGTCGATTGTTATTTCTGGTTCCTCGGGTCAGTTGGCAGTCCTCTTTGCAGCTAGTGACTACTTCCTAATTGCTGAGGAGCTTTACGCTGCTGGGGCTTACCTGTCAGGCGATCCCCTTCAGATGGGAAGCCTCTCGGGTGAGGATTATCTGAAGATCTTCCTCGTGTCGTTGGCTGTGATAGGTATTGCCTCTGTAAGCCTAGGGAGTCGCTGGCTGTTCGACATATTCAATATGTAGGTGAGGAGAAATGGCGCTGATACTTAAAAGAAGGGAAATTCCTATCCTGCTTACAGCGTTCTTCGCGGTTTACATGATGGTCGCATACCACCTCACCTTACCTTGGCTCTCAGAGACCTCTCAGTTCACGAAGGACCTACAGACCTTCTCGCAGATTCTTGGAGTAATGGCTCTCGGTCTGGGGTACATAGCAATCGTCAGGCTTCATGTCGGCTACATTTCAAGGCGTATCAAGCATCCTCAACACTGGCTCTGGAGCTTATGGCTGTTGATTGTCTTGGCAATCGTCACAATAGTTGGTCTGCCCTTAGGCAGTTTTGGTGTGCGTAGCGCTCAGCTGAGGTGGGTTTACGATTCAGTTCTTCTTCCGATGAGGGGAGCCATGTACGCTGTCGTGTCTTTCTACATAGCCTCAGCCGCCTATAGAGTGTTCCTTGCTAGAAATAAAGAAGCTGCGGTCATGCTTGGCTGCAGCATCATCGTCATGTTGACAAACGCGCCAGTAGGGGAGTTACTCGGGACATGGGTCGGAGGCCTTGGTTCATGGTTGTTGTCAGTGCCTTGTATGGCAGGTGAACGAGCTCTAGCCATATGCGCTGGCTTTGGGTCGCTCGTACTTGCATGGCGGATGATAACAGGCAGAGAGACGGGCTATCTTCGTGGTGCGAGAGAGGGAGGAGCGGAGTGATGTAAGATGGCTAAGACTGAAAGTGTTTGGGCGAAGATGTCAAAGGTTGACAGACGATGGCTGTTCCTCGCGCTGTGGATAGTGATCCTGTTACCCTACTTTGTTGATCTGTCATTGCCACTCAAAATAACGAAAATGTCACAGGACTACTACAACTATCTCAACAACATGCCGAAGGGTAGCGTCATCATCTGGGGCTGGGATGTGAGCTTCGCAGGCTGGAGCGAGATGGAGGCTCAAGGCGTAGCCGTAACGAAGCTAATGTTCAAGATGATGAGAGAGAAGGGCTGCAGAATCATAATAATGGGCTACAGAGAAGAGTGTGGACACCTACCAGAGAGAGTACTACTACAACTGGGCATGCACCCCACGCAGAACCCCGACTACGGCAAGATGTATGTCCACCTTGGCTGGCTTCCAGGCGGCTCCGTGGGGATGTCTAACTTCGCTAAGAACATGCGAGCAGTTCTCCCAAAGGACTGGTGGGGTACGCCCTTAGATAACTTGCCTGTGATGAAGGGCATCAACCAAATCCAAGACGTAAACCTCGTCATCTACATCGAAAGCGGGGGCTGTGAAGCAGCCATAAGTCAATACGTGGTTCCCTACGGAACACCATTGCTTGTCTGCGCTATTGCACAAAACGTCCCTGGCAACATGCCGCGACTTGATGCTGGTTTGATTAAAGCCATGCTCGCGGGAATCCGTGGCGGGGCTGAGCTGGAGATGTTAATCAAAGAGCTGGGGGTGGGAAACATCAACATCACAGGCATATCCACGACGCACATTGTGCTCATGGCGTTCATGCTCTTAGCGAACATTGGCTACTTCATAAGAAAGTCCAAGGGAGAGACATGACATGGCGACATTTGAGGAAAGCATTCTAGCCTTCCTGACTGTGTGGGGTACCTTGTGCATATACTCCTACACCTTCAAGGATAACCCCTTCTGGAAATGGGCTACAAATACGCTGGTCGCAGGCTACATCGCCTACAGTGCAGTCGTAAACATAGACTGGTTGTTAAACTCCATCATACTTCCGATGACAAAGAGCATGAACTACATACACCTGCTTGGAATCCTTGTCGGATTCCTGTGGTACTTCAGGTTCTGGAAGAAGTATTTCTACATATACCGATACGCCTTGGCGATGAACGTTGGTGCTGGTATAGGAATATCTCTGCCAAGGACCGTCAGATCCGACATAACTCAACAGATAGGTGCGACCATGCTTAAGCTCTATGGCACGGGAACGCTGTTAGGCGACTTCACGAACCTTGTGATCGTGTTTTCTGTGATCACCGCTATGATCTACTTCATCTTCACCATTAAGCATGAAGGACCTGTCGGGATGCCTATCGGATGGATCTCCAAGGCTGGGCGGTGGGTGCTGATAGTCACCTTCGGAGTCGCCTTCGGAAATACCATAAACTCTAGGATGGCGCTCCTCTTGGGGACAGTCTACACCTTGATGAAGCCCGATAACAAGATCTACTTCGGCATACTCGGCATCATAATTCTAGGATACTTGATCGGAACAGAGCTTTTGGAACGCAGAAAAGTGGCACCTGAGATAATAACAACCCAAAAACCAGATTAAGGCTCTAATCTCTCTTTTTTTATTCATCATCGTGATAGTCGTACTTGTTAGAAGAATTGTTATAGCTTAATAACGACGCATTGCCCTGTGGGCAAGGAGATTAAACACTCAGGCTTGTCGTTGAAGAACTCGTCAACTGCTCTCTTTTCACCAACTCTGTAACGCTGAAAACCATAATTGTCAAAGACCATAACGCCACCTTTGACCATTCGTTCGTAGAAGAAGCTACAACAGTCCCTTGCAGTCTGATAGAGATCGATGTCCACATGGATGAAGGAAAATCTCCTGTCTTTAACCGCTTCAAAGGTCTCAGGCATAATGCCAGGATGGAAGACTGCAAAAGGAAAGCTGTTGAGATACTCTTTGACATCGTCAAGAGAGACATCTCCGAATTCGCCTGACTTATGACCCGTTGGGTCCTTGTCCGCTATTGAGGGCAGACCCGTGAAGGTGTCAAATAGATGAAATGATCTATCCTGAATAGACCTTTTCTTCAAAGCATGGGCAATCAAGAAAGCTGTGCCTCCTTTGTAGACGCCACATTCAGCGAAGTCGCCTTCAAGATGCGAACAATGTTGACTTAATCTGTAGAGAATGTAGCACCTATCCTCCGTGACGATGGTGTTCGCCTTAACCTTCTTGTAGATTTCCTGAAACCAATCCTCAAACCAAGGAGAATACGTGGCGTAGCCGAAGGGAAGGTATTGTGTGTAATCTCTACCGATCCTGAACCGTGTGTGCTCCAAACCGTTTCAAATGGATGGGCGACTTCAATTTATTTTAATATTTCCATATCTCCCAGTGCAATATCCTGTGTTCGTTATCGATAATCCTTTATCTTGGGTTCTCCTGCCCCACTGAGCTGTTTCTTGATCTTAATGGCTAGGTCAATGATCAGATCAATAGGCGAATAGAATACATGACGCGTGAAAGGATAGAGTTCATACACAAGCTCTTGGAGCCTCCTATCTCTCTGAGTAAACGATTGAGCTTGCTTCTGAAAGAGGCAGGCCCTCATGACGGAAAGCAAAACAGACAAGTTGTCAGCCTTGACCAACAGCTCCTCCCATAGGATGCTCTGCTCAAAAGCTGGCCTAGTCTTCTTAGGCTTGGTCACATCAAAATCAAGCCCAAACCTTGCAGCCAACTCATCTAGATCGTGCTTTCGAAGCCATGACCATCTGACGTCCCAATATGCTTTCAAGTATTTTTGATCTCTTCTAGAGACCTTGTCTCCGCCTTCAAACATTTAGACCTAGCCATACGGAAGGATCGTAAAGTGAGTTAATAAACTAAACTGAAATACGGTGTGTTGAAAGCTTCAACTTGGTCAATAAAAAATGGAGAAATACGTTTATTCGTCTCGATTCTCCTTTCATTGCCTACAATTTCACTACGCCAACCCCGTCCTTGCACTCGATCTGTGTTCCGAAGAGGGCTGAAAACTGGACCATCTGGTCTATGATCTTCTTAGCCAAGTCTCCTCCGGCCAGCCTCGGGTAGCCGCAGTGAATGCGGTGCCTCTCAGGACCCAAGGTAACGGGATACAGCTTCAATTCCGCCAACTTTCTGTCCTCGAAACTTGAAAGCGCAAGGACGCTATAGGTCGTTCCAGTAAGATGTGGGGCACCGCCATCAATGCGCTGTTCCTGTGAGCTGTAGTATCTCTCCTCCATGATGTCAAAGGCATCCGCTGGTGTGGCGTCTGCGCCTAGTCCGTACCTCTCATAGATGTCTTCGGGGAGCTTTTCCAGCGACCTGCTCTGGTAGATGAAGTTGCTCAGGCTATAGTAGATCGGTCGGTCCTTGTAGACTTCGACTCCTCTGAGCACATGGGCGCCATGCATTACCACCGCGTCCGCCCCGGCATCGATACACGCCTTTGCAAAGGTGACAACGAAGGACGCAGGAGCGTAGACATCCTTGCCCCTCTCATGAGTGTGAAGAGAGACAACAACCCAGTCAGCCTGACGACTCGCCTCCTTGACAGAGCGAAGATTCCCCTCTAAATCTCCGCTGTGCACACGCATCTCGATTCGAGTCGTTTCTCCGACCACGAACCGCGTCCCGAGAAGAGTCAATTCATCAGGTTCTTCACCTGCCCTAAACGCCGCCAGCCCCAGTTCCTCATTCAACTTCCTAAGAGCATCGAAGGTTTCTCTTCTCACGTAGTAGGTTGTCTCGCACCTGAGAGGATTGAGACCCGGCCTTCCCTGAACCTCTCTTCTTGCATGTCCTGCTCTGCCCCAAGGAGCAAAGGTTGAAGAGGCGGAGATGAGGGCTACTCTCCCCTTGCTGGTGTCTATGTATGCAGGTCTTCTCGCCTCAGCCAAGTCCCTTCCGACACCAGCATGCGTCAAGCCCGTCTTGTCTAGTATCTCTGAAGTTGCGAACATTCCTCCTTCAGACCAGTCCATAGTATGGTTGTTAGCACGAGACAGTAGGTTGAACCCAGCCCATTTGAGTTCCTCAGCAACATAAGGCGGAGAGACCATCCATGCGCCGCCGCTCTGGGCAGCTGGATGACCCTTGAAATCGTGCACCGTCGTCTCCAGGTTAGTGAAGCCGACATCAGCACTCCTTATCAGTTTAATAAGTGAGAGAAAATCGTCTTCGACGTTGGTCGAAAGACGCCTAGTGATCAGCGAGTCCCCCGTAGCCGCTAGGATTAATCTCTTCTCTTTTCCCTTATCTATGGCTTCCAAGCAAACAGCCTCCTATACAAAACTCTGTCGATCAGTCTTAAAAGATTCTTCTTTGTCCTACAAAATCCACAGCTAATTATTTAAACCGTTAAAGCAAGAATCTCTGTGGAGAGACAGTTATGGAAGAATTTGACCTACTCATTAAGGATGCAACCATCGTTGATGGAACAGGAAAGCCAGCCTGCAAGGGCTCCATAGGCATCAAAGAAGACAAGGTGGTAGCGGTTGGAGCGGTCACTGGAGATGCGAAGGAAACCGTCGACGCTTCAAGGCTGACTGCGATACCAGGCTTCGTAGACTCCCACAGTCACGCGGACCGTGACCTCCTGTTCTTCCCTAAGTGCGACAACTATGTTCTGCAGGGTGTGACCACCTTTGTAGGAGGTCAGTGCGGTAACACACTTGCTCCTATAAGGGATGCTGTCCCAGTGAGGGGGATGCTCATCACCGAGTATCTGCACGAAATCATGCCCTACAAGTACTACATTCTAGACAGGGTGCCAATTCCGCTGGAGAAGATCAATCCGTTGATGGAGAAATACTTCGGCTGGACCGTTGACTGGCGCTCGATGGCGGAATATCTCAAGAAGGTTGAAAACGTAGGAATCTCGTGCAACTTCGCCCCTCTTGTTGGACACGGCACATGTAGAAGCGTCGTCTTGGGCGAAGACTTCAAGAGACCCTCCACGAAGAGCGAAGTAGAGGAGATCAAAACCCTCATCAGAGAGGGCATGAACGACGGATGCATCGGCATGTCCGTTGGTCTTGACTACGACCCAGGCGTCTTCGCCGACAGAAAGGAACTCACCGAGTGTGTGTCAGTGCTCAAGGAATACAACGGAATCTTCTGCCCCCACTCACGACGCACAGGGCGCAGGAGGGATATGGTCATGGGGCATCGTATGCCAGACAAAACCGACGCAATTCGAGAGGTGCTTGACATCTGTAGGGCTGTAGGCGTCAGAATGAACGTTGCTCACCTCTTCACAGGCTGGTACATCACGCCCCAAGGCGGTCCACACATCTTGGAGGAGGCTAACCGCAGGGCCACTTTGATGGTTATCGATGAGGCGTTGAAGGAGGGGCTCGACATAAGCTTCGATGTTATTCCTTCGGCCCTACCCACCAAGTTCGGGGGCTCTTCCTATCTCTGCTCCCTCTTCGAGCCTTGGCTCAGGGAGCTTGGCTCTAGGGAGGAGTTTGCTAAGTGGCTTAAGGTGCGGGAGTTCAGGGATGAGATCAAGGACGCTATCTACAAGGGGAAATGGTACATACGTGAAGGCTACAATCCGAACACGAACCCACGGTGGGCTGAGAACATTACCATACTGAAACACAGGAACTCGGCATGCGAAAACAAGAGTATAGCAAAGATCGCCCTTGAACGGGGCAGAGACCCCTTTGAAACGTGGTTCGACCTCATTGTAGAGGACCCTGACTCCAAATGCGGCATCGGAGCAGGAGAAGACCCTGAGGCGCCTTACCACGCCATCTTCTATCAGCACCCCGTCGGCACTGTTGGACTCGACATCAGCGTCACAGACTACAAGCACGAACAGAAGGTTCCGCCATGGTCTGTGCCAGGCATCAGCACCTTTTCGGCTTACGTCGGTTTCTTCGACAAATTCGTGAAACGGCAGAAGGCGCTGACATTTGAAGAAGCAGTCTACAAGACCTCCTCCTTTGTGGCGAAGCGCCACAACCTCAAGGGCAGGGGCACCATAGAAGCAGGGAGCTACGCCGACATCCTACTCATGGACTATGAGAACCTCAAGGTCATGGGGACTCCGCTGGAACCAAGGATACAGCCCAAAGGCATCGAGTACGTCTTCGTCAATGGTGCCGCTGTTGTTAGGAACGCAAAACACACAGGTGCAACGCCAGGAAGAGTCCTTAGGAGAGAGTGATTCAGGGTTCTCATCCCCTATTTTTGTTTTAAGCAGTTGTACAGCATGTTGGAATACACCTCTAGGCATTCTATAGAAGTTCTTAAATACTTGCTGAGATGTCTGAGTGGTTTCAGGAAAAAAGAAGGGTAGGAATAGAGGGGCGTATCATTTCTTGATTTCCATCCATGTTTTAATGAACTTTCTAGCGTCTACGATCGGATGCAGAGTGTATTGAACCTCTGGAAGCATGAACGCCACCTTGCGGGCTACCTGATCCTCGTCGCCCTCCCAAATGGAAATGCCCTTGAGCCCTTCGTATGTCATGTGTGCGGGGAATAGTACATTAGGATACTTGTCAGGTTCCTTCCTCTTGGCTTCATCGTATTCTTGCTGCTTCTTAGCAACTTTCATCATATCCGTCTCAACAAGGTGCAAAACAGCGAGATACTTCATTTTATCACCTCCTCACTGGGGTACTTGTATAGCTCCTCACCTCGCAGCTCGGGTTCCACTGGAAAGCTCCATTTGTGATTGTACATGGAACCCTTAAGCTCAGGTCGATTTATCTGCATATAAAACTTGTGTCTGAACACATCAGTTGAATGGTGACGAGTAAACTACTGCAGCTCAGCTTTGTGCTTCTCTTCTTTTTTCTGTACTTTGGAAATGGACTCCCTGAGCCATGCAGAGCATTCTTTCCCATTTATTTTAAGCTCCTTTCCTAGTCATTCTATCAATCAGTCACTAGATTGACTATGACTTAACTCCTATACGGAACTCTGTTCTTCTCGTCCTCTAAAGCCTTTGAGTGAGCAGCAAATTTCAATGTAAAATCAGTTGAAAAACAGGCGAATCCCCTGTCTCTGATCACGTAGCTCCAAGCAGCCTAATGAAGAATAGGGCGACTATCTTGGCGCATTCCACGATCTCGTCGATGGAGGCGACTTCGTCCTGCTTGTGTCCGTTGGAGTAGGTTCCTCCGACGCCGAAGTTGACACAGGGCATTTTTCCGTCGACTACTTGGTAGTTCATGTCGGTGCTGGCTAGGGTGGCTGTGAAAGGGAGCTCCCTGTTGATGACTTCCGCTACGATGGACCGAGCCTTCTTGGCATAGGGGTTGTCAGCTGGAACCAAGTAGCCTTCCCGATAGTTGATGACCTCCAACTCGTATTTCAGGTCAGAATCCGTCGCCTTCACTCCCTCTATGACGGATGTGACCTCCCTCTTCACGTCTTCTAGGTTCTCGCCTGGAACCATGCCTCTGAGCACCTCTTCCTCGCATCTGTCAGGCACCGTGGCGCCCTGCACTCCGCCTTGGATAGTGCCTATGTTCAGCATAGCAG
>Ga0129297_10001862_pt1 | contig 10767 bp, 8 predicted proteins | sample I18A1metaG_FD_94708 | JGI IMG/M metagenome (GOLD analysis project Ga0129297, IMG submission 94708) | Lake sediment bacterial and archeal communities from Gulf of Boni, Indonesia to study Microbial Dark Matter (Phase II) - ​I18A1 metaG | ecosystem: Environmental > Aquatic > Freshwater > Lake >... | reverse complement strand
TTCCCAGACCGTCGCCTCCTTCCGCTCCAGCTGCAGGTAGGCGATCTCCTCGGAGGTGAGGCGCCGTTCCCGCTTGCACTCCGTGCAGATGGTCCGCATGAGCCGCTGGGCGATGATCCCGATCACGGTGGACGAGATGAGGAAGGAGGGGACCCCCAGGTCGATGAGACGGGTTACGGAGGAGGGGGCATCGTTGGTGTGGAGGGTGGAGAGGACCAGGTGCCCGGTCAGGGCCGCCTGCACCGCGTTCTCCGCCGTCTCCCGGTCCCTGATCTCGCCGATCATGATGATGTCCGGGTCCTGGCGGAGGATATTGCGCAGCACCGTGGCGAAACCGACGCCGATGGCGCTCTGCACCCCGACCTGGTTGAACTCCTCCATCACCATCTCGATGGGATCCTCCACCGTGACGATATTGACTTCCGGCGACGAAAGCGCCCGCAGGGAGGAGTAGAGGGTGGTGGTCTTGCCGCTGCCGGTGGGGCCGGTCACCAGGATGATGCCGTTGGGCTTGTCGATGAACGACCGGTAGAGCTGGTACTCCCGGGGGTAGAACCCGATGTTGTCCAGCTCCTGCATGAGGATCTCGGGATCGAAGATACGGATGACCACCTTTTCGCCGAAGGCGACCGGCAGGGTCGACACCCTCAGCTCGATCTCCTTCCCCTTGTGGGTCGTCTTGATCCGGCCGTCCTGGGGGCGGCGCTTCTCGGCCAGGTCGAGGCGGGCAAGGAGCTTGATCCGGGAGACCATCGGCGGGTGCAGCTGCTTGGGAACGGTGTGGATATTGTGCAGCACCCCGTCGACCCTGAGCCGGATCAGGGACTTGTCCCGTTTCGGCTCGATGTGGATGTCGCTGGCCCGCTGGTCGAAGGCATACTGGAGCAGGAACTCCACCGCCGAGATGATATGCTTGTCGCTCCCCTCGGCCTCCCCCTGTTCCCGCATCATGACGAACTGTTCCAGGTTCGCCAGGTCGGTGCCGGCCGCAACCTGGCTCTGGGCGGCCATGACCGACGCCCGGAACCCGAAGAATTCCCGCAGGATCTTGAGGATGTCGCTGCGCGACGCCAGCACCTGGCGGATCTGGATGTGCCGCGTCTGGCGCAGGTCGTCGATTGCCTGGCTGTTGAAGGGGTCGGCCTGGGCAAACACGATGGCGCCGTCCCGCTCCGCAATGGGCACGATCAGGTTCTTCAGGGCAAAACCGCGGGTGACATGCTCGGTGACCAGCTCCAGGTCCATCTTCAGCGGGTCGATCTTGACGTACTCCATGCCGACAGCCTCGGCAATGGTCTCGGTGATGGCATCCTCGGTGAGAATCCGCCCCGTGCCGGGGATCTCCAGGTTGAAGGACGAGATGATCTCCGCGGGGGAGACCTGTTCGGCCGCCTGGAAGAAACGGCGGGAATACCCCGTCTGCTGGTGGCTGTACAACCGGGCCGCCTGGGCCTCCGCCCGGCCGAGCACGGTCCCCAGCTGCTCTTCGCTTATCAACCCCTTTTTCAGGAGGATCTGGCTGACGTTCTTCACGGTAACTGCGCGGGTCTGTCCCATGGCTCACCTCGGAAAAGAGTGGAGAGATAGTAGCACAGTTCCGGCGAGTTTGCCCACCACTCTCGCAGCACCCCGGCACACGTGGAATTTGACATCATCACGGCGATTCTCTATAAATGGTATTGATCCATTACTCGTGAAAGGAGTACTACATGCGCTTTCTTGCAGCTTCATGCATTACCGCGGCCCTCGCCATCACGCCGGTCCTGGCCACGGCCCAGCCGCCGGCAGGTCACGGCGGGGGGATGGAACCGGTCATGCTCGGCACGAACGACAACGCGACCATCCCCGCGCCCGCCCAGCCTCCCGAAAAACCCCACGTGGGCAAGGTCCTGCGGGTCATCAACAGCGGGGGCTACACCTACGTGGAGTTGAAGCAGACCGGGGGAGAAAAGATCTGGCTTGCGGTCACTGCCGCGGAAATCCCGGTCGGCTCGCAGCAGACCTTCAACCCCGGGATGGCCATGCACAACTTCGAGAGCAAAACCCTGAAGCGCACCTTTGACAAGATCTATTTCACGGAACTCGTACAGAGCGGCAAGGGGGCGAAGGAGAAGAAGGACGTCAGCGGCACGTCGCCGGGGAGCAAGGGGACCGTCTCCCCCGACGTCAAGGTGAAGGTGAAGAAGGCCAGCGGCAAGAACGCCTACACCATCGCGGAGCTGTACAAGAACAGCGGGAAGCTGAACAAGAAGAAGGTCGTGGTGAGGGGAAAGGTCGTCAAGATCTCCAGCAACATCATGGGGAAGAACTGGGTGCACCTGCGTGACGGCTCCGGCTCCCACGCCACCGGCGACTTCAACCTGGTGGTCACCTCCAAGTCGATCCCTACCGAGGGGGAAGTGGTGCTGGTCAACGGCACGCTCTACAAGGACAAGGATTTCGGTGGCGGCTACAAGTACCAGGTCATCATCGAGGACGCCGACTTCACCGTGGAATAGCGGCAAGCTTTCCCAAACGACAACGGCCTGCGGGGATCCCCGCAGGCCGTTGTCGTTTCTCACCTCCGGCTCTTCACCGGCCACCCCTTCTCATACCCGTCGGGGAAGAACCTCTCCTTCGTCCGGTTGAAGTAGCCGAACTGCACCTGTGGAAACTCCTTCTTGATCTTCTCCAGCAGGCGGTACATGCCGATCCCCCTCCCTTTCACCCCCATTTGCCCGGTGTAATAATCGGGATCGATGGAGAGGTTGCGCATCTGCAGCATGTCCACCCCGGTCTCGGCCAGGAACGTCATCAGCGCCTCCACCTCGGCCGGGCTGTCGGTCACCCCCGGGGAGACCAGGTAGTTGATCATGGTGAACAGCCCCCGCTCCTTGGCGCTCTTCACCGACTCGACCACGTCGCCGAAGTGGTAGTTCACCGGCCGGTAGTAGCGGTTGTAGAGCTCCTCCTGCACCGAGTTCATGGAGAAGCGCATGGAGTCCATGCCGGCGTCGCAGAGCATCCTCACCCGGTCGGGGAACGAACCGTTGGAGTTGAAGTTGACCGTCCCCCGGCCGCCGGCGCCGTTCTTCAGCCGCCGGGTCGCCTCGGCCACCGTGTCCGCCTGCATGATGGGATCCCCCTCGCACCCCTGGCCATAGGAGACGATCGGCTCCGGCGCCTCCAGCAGGTGGGGGAGCATCAGTTCGCAGATCTCATCGGGGGTCGGGACGAAGCCGATCCGTTCGTGGTTCGAGGGGCAGCAGTCGGAGGGTTGCAGACTGATGCAGCCGAGGCAGCGGGAGTTGCAGGCCGGCGAGGTGGGGATGGGAGCCTCCCAGCGGCGGTAGAAAAGGTTCTTGGCGGCGAAGCAGTGGTAGTCGATGGCGCAGCGGGAGAGCTGTTCCAGCAGACGGTTGTCGGGAAAGGCCTTGAGCATCCTGTGCACCAGCGGATCCAGTTGCCGGTCGTCGTAGTTCCTGGGGAGCCAGTTCTCGTTGGCATCCACCCGGGTCGCCGCCACAACGATCCGCTCCTGCTCCTCGTCCCATCCCACCGCCGTGTAGGACCAGAGGGGGAGATGGACCCGCTTCTCGCCGTAGGCGCACGCCGGCAGGAGGGTCCGCATGTATCCGGGGGCCATGAACGCCGAGACCGCCTGCACCCGCAGCTCGCGCCGCCCCTCCCGTACCGTGGGGACGGTGACGAACGCCCCCTTCCGTTCATCCCACGCCACGGGAGGTGTGTCGGGAATGGTGAAGAGACGGCTGTCTTCGGGAAGGGGGATCAGCTCCACCCCCTCCGGTAGGACGGCTTGGTCCCCGCTCATCCCCGCCATGGCCAGGGTCGGGTGATCGTAGATATTCCCCTGGGCATCGGCATACAGGAGCCGGGGGAGGCGTCTGGGCCGCTGCTGCGCTTTCTTGTTCATGAAACACCCCTGTTGCCCGCCGACCTGACGGAACGAGCTGTGCCGACCTTTATACCGCCAGTCGCGGTGAATGGCGAGGGCCGGACGACATGCCGTCCCCCCCATCCGCAGCGTCGCTTGACTTTTCACGGTCGTTTATGAAATATAGATTAATGTCTGGAATCTATCAGGGCTGGTAAAGGGTTTTCCGTGTCGCGAGCAAAGAAGTCTTACCATTGGGTACTGATGCTGTCCGCCGTCATCTCCGGCTGCGGATACAGTGTGGACCATGCCCTCGACTACCACGAGAAGCAGGAGGTGACCGAGGCAAAGAGCAACGTCATCACGGGGAGCGTCTACACCACAACGGGGAAGGCAGTTTCCCTGAAGTACCACGGCCAGAATCTCAGGACCCTCACCCCGGAGCAGCGCGCCAGTTTCAACGTCAGCAGCGACCACCCGATAGCCCTCGACCAGGACGGATTCCTCGACGACAACAACAACTTCTACTTCCAGAAGGCGAACACGAACGAGGTCGTTTCAGCAGCCTTCGACACGTACACGCTCTACTCCTTCTACCAGGGCACCCCCATCCCCGTGACGGATGTCACCATCTCCCAGGAACGGGACTGGCACGGCAGCAGCAAGCTGACGATAAGGGTCGGCAGCGGCTGGCCCTTGTCGACCGTCAGCATCAACCCCTTCAGTAACCTCTCCTACTGGCTCGGCGGGGGCTCTCACGGAAGTTATGCCACCTACAGCAAGGCACGGAACAAAATCGACACGGAACTCGGGTTGGGCCCGGTTCTCCCGACGTGCTGGTCTGAGGTGAGTCTCTGCAACAGCAAGCACCTGGAGTTCTTGCAGCAGGGGAATACGATCGCGGTGGCGGGTGACCAGTTCACCATCACGCGGAATGGCACTCCCTGCACAGGTAATTTCAGCAACTATACCGGCACCGGCCTCGACACCAAGCCACTCTGCCCCTGACCGGGGCCCATACCCCCAGACGCCACCCCCGCCGTTACGGGGCGCTCTCGCCCGCCGCTGCCTCGCACTGCGCGACCACGTCTTTCAGCCAGGCGATCTCCTCCGTGAGGAACCGCTTCGAATACTCCGTACCCACGTTGAGGGCCCACTGGAGCGGTGGCATGGTGTTGGCAGCCACCACGTGCCCCGGCACCTCGACGAAATCAACCTCGGCCTGGGCCCAGGCGGTGAGCCGTTCCCTGGTGTCGAACAGCAGGAGGTAGTCGCTCCCCTCCGCCTCGATCACCAGGGGCATCACCGATCCTTCCTCCAGGTCGTCCATCGGCAGGCCGTGCACCTCGTTGCTGACCGTCGGCACGTAGAAGACCGTGTTGAGGAAGAGGTCGTAATACTTAGACTGCGCCTTGGCATCCTCCCCGTCGAGGCGGAGCACGGCCAGGGCTTGATCCAGTTCGGTCATTGCGGTATCCATCCGAACATCCTTTCTGGCGCCCCTACCAGCGCCGGGTGATCTCCACCAGGTGATACCCGAACTGGGTCTTGACCGGCCCGAGGACCTTCCCCACTTCGCCGGAGAAGACGACCACGTCGAACTCCTTCACCATCTGGCCGGGCCGGAAGGCCCCCAGGTCGCCGCCCCGCATGCGGGACGGGCAGGAGGAGTTCCGCTGGGCCACTTCGGCGAAATCCGCCCCTGCCTCGATCTCCGCCTTGAGCTGCAGGCATTTCTCTTCCGTGGCCACCAGGATGTGGCGCGCCGATGCTGTTGGCATACTGATCTCCTTTTCTCGGAATGGGGGGTGCCCCCCCTTGAACATACTCACTTCTGGGTAAGTTCACCCCCGCTCGCTTCCCCCCTACAGGGCAGGGGGGACTGCAGGGGGGCTTTTCAGCCACCGGTCCCTCCCCCCACCTACAGGGTCAGCTCCGCATGGCCATGGTACAGCTCGTCCCGCTCCCGGTTCACATCCTCGCTCTCCAGGTAGTCGTCGAAGGCCATGACCCGGTCGATGACCCCGCCCGGGGTGATCTCGATGATCCGGTTGGCCACCGTGGCGACGAACTCGTGGTCGTGGGAGGCGAAGAGTACCACCTCGGGATAGGCGATGAGCCCGTCGTTCAGGGCGGTGATGGACTCCAGGTCCAGGTGGTTGGTCGGCTCGTCCAGTACCAGGACGTTGGCGCCGGAGAGCATCATCTTCGCCAGCATGCAGCGGACCTTCTCCCCGCCGGAGAGGACGGAGCATTTCTTGGTGGCCTCGTCGCCGGAGAAGAGCATCCGCCCCAGGAACCCTCGGCTGAAGGTCTCCCCCTCCCCCGGCGGCGCATACTGGCCCAGCCACTGGATCAGGTTCAGGTCGTTCTCGAAGTAGGCGCCGTGCTCCTTGGGGAAGTAGGCAGGGGTGATGGTCACCCCCCAGCGATAGCTGCCGCCGTCCGGTTCCAGCTCCCCGGCCAGGATCCGGAACAGGGTCGTGCGGGCGAGGCTGTTCCCCCCGACGAAGGCGATCTTGTCCCCCTTGCGCACGTTCAGGTCGAAATTGTCCAGCACCCTGGCGCCGTCGAGCTCCTTGGCAAGCCCCTGGACCTCCAGGATGACGTCGCCGCAGGAACGCTCCGGCTTGAACATGACGTGGGGGTACTTGCGGGAGGAGACCGGCATGTCCTCCAGGGTGAGCTTCTCCAGGAGCTTCTTGCGGGAGGTGGCCTGCTTGGCCTTGGAGGCGTTGGAGGAGAAGCGCTGGATGAACTCCTTGAGCTCCGCCGCCTTTTCGGCGACCTTCCGGTTCTCGTTCTGCTTCTGCTTCAGGTTCAGCTGGCTCGCGTGGTACCAGAAGTCGTAGTTCCCCACGTAGACCTGGATCCGGCCGAAGTCGATGTCCGCCGTGTGGGTGCAGACCTGGTTGAGGAAGTGACGGTCGTGGGAGACGACGATCACCGTGTTGGGGAAACGGAAGAGGAACTCGGAGAGCCAGGCGATGGACTTCAGGTCCAGGTTGTTGGTCGGCTCATCCAGGAGGAGGACGTCGGGGTTGCCGAACAGGGCCTGGGCCAGGAGGACCCGGACCTTCTCCCCCCCTTCCAGCTCCTTCATCCTCTTGTGGCGGAGCTCCTCCGGGATCCCCAGGCCGTTCAGGAGCACCGCCGCCTCCGACTCGGCCTCGTAGCCGTTCATCTCGGCGAACTCCCCCTCCAGCTCGGCGGAGCGGACCCCGTCAGCCTCGCTGAAGTCGGGCTTGGCATAGATCGCCTCCCGCTCGACCATCACGTCGTAGAGCCTCTTGTGCCCCATGATGACCGTGTTGAAGACCGTCTCCTCGTCGAAGGCGAACTGGTCCTGGCGGAGCACGGCGATCCGCTCCCGGGGGCCGATGCTGACCTCCCCCTTGTCCGGCTGGACCTCGCCGGAGAGGATCTTGAGGAACGTCGATTTCCCCGCGCCGTTGGCGCCGATGAGCCCGTAGCAGTTGCCCGGGGTGAACTTGATGTTGACGTCCTTGAAGAGGACCCGCTTGCCGTAGGAGAGGGTTACTTGTGAAGCACTGATCATCGATTCATCTGCCTTTCGGAAACAAAAAACCACAGGGGGTGTCCCTGTGGCTGAGAACGGTTACAATGTACCATTTGCAGGGGGAGCGGGGCAATCATTAATTTCCCCGCCGTAGCGGGTGGTCGACTACCCGGGGCATCAGGGGCTCCGCGGAATTTACTGATAATGATATTCATTTGCAATGCATAGAGGAAACGCTATAATTAATCTATAGCAACTAACAAGTATCGTGAGGGAGGTACACCATGAAACGGATCGCTACAGTTGTTTCGATCGTGGCTACGTCAGTGCTTCTCTCCGCTGGTGCGGTACTCGCGGCTGAAACGGGCATGGTCAACGAGGGTAAAGATGCCTGTCTGCTGGTGGCCGTGAATTGTGCCGACAACGTTGACTCGCTCCAGCAGAGGATTGAACGCCTGAACAAAGAGATAGCCAAGGGGAACGCGGTATACACCGAGGATGAGCTGAGAAAGCTCAACATGAAACTGGAGGAGACACTGAAACAGCTCGACGAACTGACGTCGGTGTAACCGGGGCAGCAGGGGTGATGCCCCCTCGTTGCGCCGGGACGAGCCCGTGAGGGAAGGAACGAGCAAAGGAAGCCCGGGGCAGATGGCCGCGGGCTTTTTTCGTGGCCCCCCTGGGGCTATTACCTCCCCGTCCTTGTAAATCGGGAAAATCGCGGGATACTATTCGTTAACGGATTCACACTGCACCCCACCCACGGGAGGTAGATCATGGCCTCTGCGCAAAAGAGCCAGAAGAGCTCATTCATGCAGCACCTTGCTGCGGTCAGGGATGGCAGCCGTCCCTTTGAGAACTCGTTTCAAGCGGTGTCGCGCATGATACTGGAAGCGGGGTTCGAAAAGGTGGTGGTGAACGGCCGCACCACCTACGACTTCACCATCTTCCGCAGCGGGCGCAAGCATGCCATCGGCATGTTCGACGAAATCAACAGCTTCGTCTCCTTTGTCAAGGATGCCGCCGAAGGGGGGTCCAGCAAGGAGATGGCCTTTGTCCTCGTCGGGGAACCGGGGAACGGCAAGACGTTCTTCGTCGAGCTGCTCTGCAGCCGGTACCGTGAGTTCCTGGCCAGGCCCAAGAACCGGCGCTACACCTTCCGCTTCACCGGCCTCGACCAGCTGGGGAGCTACGGGAAAATCGCCGTCATCGACTCCCAGACCTACGAAGACCCCATGATCCTGGCCATGAACCTGTTCGAAAGCCAGGAGGAGACCAGGCGCTACCTGTCCGATACCGCCGGCTTCGGGGAGAGGGCGCTGCAGCAGCTGTACGGCAACTACCGCCCCATGGGGGCCTGCAGCGGCTACATCTGGAACGACATCAGGAGCCACTGTGGCGGCGACCTGACCAGGATGCTGGAGTTCGTCGACGTGGTGCCGGTCCCCCTGGCCGAGAGCCTCGGCACGGTGACCGGCAAGTACCCGGCCAAGGACAAGATCACCTCCTCGGCCGTGGACCTCCTGGGAGAGGAGTCGATCCAGCGCCTCCTGCACATCACCGACACCAACAACCCCTACCGCTTCGACCTCCGCCGGGGAGCCCTGGCCAGGGTCGGTGGCGGGGGGATCCACTTCTCCGACGAGATCTTCAAGAACAAGAAGGACCTGGTCCAGGTCTACCTGGGGGTCATCCAGAACCGGGCCATCGAGATCGACGGCTACCGCTGGCCCATCGACACCCTCATCGTCGCCACCAGCAACAACTCCGAGTTCAACCGCTTCCTGGCGGAGAAGGAGGAGGCCCCCATCGTGGACCGCTGCCGGATCTGCTACGTCTCCCACAACACCAACTACCTCCTCCAGGAGGGGCTGACCGCCTACGCCATCGGCGGCGAGGCGCGGACCACCCTGACCCGGGAACCGCTCCACCAGGACCCGAACCTGAACTACGCGGCTAGCGTGGGGGTGGTCCTCTCCCGCCTCCCCCGCTCGGAAAAGCTGACCCCCATCGAGACCATGAAGCTGGCCGCCGGCGAGATCGCCGGGGAGAAGAGCATCAAGGCCCTGGCCGAGGTGATCGACACCCTGGGGCAGGACCCGGACATCACCAAGCGCTTCGGCCAGAAGGGGCTCGGCCACCGGAGCCTGGGCAAGAGCCTGCAGCTCCTGGCGGAGAGCTCGGAGACCAACGAGGGGCGCTGCATGTTCGCCTACGACGTCTTCAAGACCCTGGAGCGGGTGACCCTGGACTACGTGGTGGAGGCCAACGACCGGGCCAAGTTCCTGGAGGACCTGAAGATCGGCCGGGGGCTCTACCGGGAACGGATCATGACCGAGATGTTCAACGCCTACATGGATGAGCCCCACGCCATCCGCAAGGACGTCATGAACTACGTCAACATGATCATCGGCATCGATGCCGAGAACCTGGGGCCGGACCGGATGTGGAAGTACAAGGACCCCCAGACCGGCACCCTCAAGGCCCTCAAGATCGACGAGCGCTACGTGAAGAGCGTGGAGGAGCGGATCGGCCTGAAGACCGAGGAGCAGCGGGACTCCTTCCGGACCACCATCCGGAAGATCTACGGCCAGAAGATCTCCATGGATCCCAACTACGACTTCATGGACAACCTGGAACTGGTGAAGGCGGTCACCGATGTGCGGCTCAAGAGCGACATCGCCGGCGCCGGCTCCCTCATCGGCGCCCTGGCCAACCGGACCAACGAGGAGAACCAGAAGCTCTACGACCGGATGATCAGCACCATGCTGGAGAAGCTGGGATACTGCCGGACCTGTGCTCAGAAGACGATCGAGTACTTCTGCACCCAGGAGGATGAGAATTGAAAATCAGTAACTCCCCCTGTCCCCCTCTTATCCTAAGAGGGGGGACCTGAAGCCCCTCCCCTTAAGATAAGGGGAGGCCGGGAGGGGTTATGACAACGCCGGAAAAGATCTCATGCAAAACGACCTGGAAACATACCTGGCAGAGCTAAAAGCCGCCGGCCTCTCCCCGGAGCGGGAGGCGCGGCTGCGGGCGGAGCTGGCGAGCGCCGGTGAGAGCCACGAGCCCCCCTCTGCCGCGGCCGGCGATACCGGGCCCTTCGCCGGGTTCTCCCGGAGCCTCTACGCCTGGCACGACCTGGCGGTCCTCCAGGGGGAGCCCCCCCTGGCCAGCCCCTATCTCAGGCTGATAAAATCCCTGGACGACCTGCTGGAGCGGGACAGCCGCCGGGAGCAGGACGGCTTCCCCCGCAAGATCCGGGTCGGCAGGCTGGTGAAGCCCGGCCGGGGGGGGAAGGGGAAGGTGGTCGTGGTACCGACCACGGAGGAGGAGAAGTTCATCCACGACCCCACGGTCCGCCCCCCGGGAG
>Ga0129297_10001861_pt1 | contig 10774 bp, 12 predicted proteins | sample I18A1metaG_FD_94708 | JGI IMG/M metagenome (GOLD analysis project Ga0129297, IMG submission 94708) | Lake sediment bacterial and archeal communities from Gulf of Boni, Indonesia to study Microbial Dark Matter (Phase II) - ​I18A1 metaG | ecosystem: Environmental > Aquatic > Freshwater > Lake >... | reverse complement strand
CACCCGTTCCCATCCCGAACACGGAAGTTAAGCCCTCAAGCGCCGATGGTACTGCGTTGGCAACGACGTGGGAGAGTAGGTCGTCGCCGGATTAAGAAACAAAAAAGCCCCGACGCAACATTCGGGGCTTTTGCTTTTTATGTATCCCGCTTGTAACGCCGACGCTCGGCTCTACGGATCTTTGTAGGTGGCGGTAATGCGGACGTCATCCGCCTGTGCGATCGACATACAGGCGCAGGACACCGCTGCCGCTGAAGGCAGAGCTTGATCCGCGAGCGCGATCTTCTGAATTCCATCCTTGGTGTAGAGGAAAAGGCCGTCATGCGATTCGCAGCTCAATTTTGGTCGCGTACAGCAACATCAGAGCGGTTGCCAAACGCCTGCAGCAACGCCAGGAGCGCGATGCAAGCTGACAACCTCATGCTATCCTCACCCAAGGAGATCTTGACTTGCATGACTGGCTTGCACCATAAAGCTCAGCGAGATGTTCTGTTGCGTAGCCCGACAGGATAAAGGCGGGTCGAAGAAGATCACGGACGCCTGAAGAATCACCGGGGTTCCACATCGGACGAGCTGATCAACTCGAACGCATCATGGAACATCTCAGACGGTGCCCGGCATTGGGCTCTCCACTGCAGAAATTATACCATCGGCTGCGTTGCCCCGCATGTCACACGCCGCTGCCATCCCCTCAAGGCCGCGGCCTGCTTACGTGCGGGCGATGTATGGTGACTTACCCCATCACGTCAGGTGGAGTGCCGATCCTCCTCCTTCCCGAAAAACGAGCGCATTTCAGCCAGATGCTCGAGGAGGATCCGGAAAGCAGGAGAATGGCGCAGGAATACCGCCGCTACGGCTCCTGGCGGCAAAGAGTACGCCAGGTGCTGAAGCCCCCATCCATCGTCTATGACGAAGATGCGGCCCGGCGCCACTCCTGGATCTACGACACGCACGGAGAAGAAACCGTCGTCCTCAGCATCGGTGGAGGGCCTGGCCGCGAGAATCCGCGCGCCATCAATCTCAACCTGGAGGCCTTCGATTCTGTGGATCTCGTGGCGGACGGCACCAATGTGCCACTCCTGGATGCTTCCGTCGATACTGTTACCTGCAACGCGGTCATCGAACATGTGGTCGAACCGGGGCAACTCGTGTCAGAGATATACAGGGTCCTCAAGCCAGGCGGATATGCCCAACTCATGATTCCCTTCGTGTTCCCCTTTCACGCATACCCCTCGGACTACCAGCGTTACAGCTATCGCGGAGTCGAGGAACTGACGCGCGCATTTGAGAAAGTGGATTTGTGCGTGCTGACCGGTCCGACGTCCGCCATGCTGGTCCTGTTCCGTGAATATCTTCGCCTATTAGTCCCCGGCGGAAATAACCGCGCGATGAGGCTTCTGTTGAATGGCATCTCAGGCTGGCTGACCTTTCCGTTCAAGTATCTGGATTTGTGGCTCAACCGCAAGGCTGAGGCCGCCCATCTTGCAGCCGCGTTCTATTATCTTGGCCGCAAGCCTTGAATCCCGCTGTTTCCGCCAATGCCGGCGCCGGCTATGCATGCCTAGGAAGATCGACGGCCGCCGGATCCTCGCTCCATGCTATCAAGGCTCATGCCTTAAACGCGCCGGCCCGTGACAAGCCGCGCGAAGTGCCCGAAGGATCGGTCGTAGGTCCGCTCGGCGTCGCTCGGGAAGCAACAGGCGGGGAGCTCACGGTTTTCGAGGTGGTAGCTGAGGCATTCGCAGCACATCCCCTTCCGCGAACAGGGCTCGTATGTGCAGTTGCAGGAACGGCGGTTTTGGTCCTTCTTGCATTCCATCGGCGGCTCCTTTCTCTGCCCTGGCGTCATCGCTTGGACACCAGTTGACCATAGGTTCTCGCTCCAATCCAGAAATAACCTTGGGCCTCACCCACGGGCAAGACCGAAGGTCGAAAGTGCTGCTCTCAAATCGTATGAAACTCTGTTGCGCCGCTGGGATCTATGTTTCCGGAGGATTTTCCAGGGGAGGTGAGAAATGACGCTTGCAGGAGATTTCAGGCTGGCGGCCCGTTTGTGTAATGCGCAGTTGCCTGCCCTGGGAGCGACCCTCGCGTTGATTTCGGTTCTCGCTTTGGCAGTACCCGCCCGGCCACAGGGCAAAGGGAGCCTCAAGGCCGTTCACGCGAGGTTGGCCGAACATGTCCGCCATCAGCTGGTGATGCTCCCTTACTACAGCGTGTTTGACAACCTCGAGTTCCGGATCGAAGGCGTCGATACCGTAGTCCTTTCCGGACAGGTCATGCGCCCCAGCTTGAAAAGCGACGCTGAGAGCACGGTCCGCAGGCTCGAGGGCGTCGGCAAGGTGGTGAACAGCATCGAGGTTCTGCCGCTGTCTCCAAACGATGATCGGATAAGGCGGGCGGTCCATCATGCCATCTCTGCCAAGCCTGGGCTCGATCGATATTTCTTGCGTGCTGTCCCCCCCATTCACATCATCGTCAAGGACGGCAATGTCACGCTGGTTGGCGTAGTTGCCTCCCAAGTCGATAAGGATCTTGCCGGCCTGGCAGCCCGTGAAGTTCCGGGAGTTTTTAGTCTTACCAACAACCTGAGGGTGGAGAATCCTTCCCGGTGAACGACCGACAGATCCGACTCCTCCATCATGAAGGGACCGGCGGCGGAGATGCGGAGGCGGTCAAGATCCGTGATAATCGCATGGCTGCAGGCGCAGCCTGGAGGCCTCGAGCGAATGCGGCAACGAGCTCGGACTCTCACGCCTTTTCGCCTTCCTTGCCGGGCGGCATGAAGATGCGATCTTTCAGCAGCTTGTAGCGCACCCCGTCTGCCAGGGCGATATAGCTCGCTTCGAGGATGTTCTCCGATACGCCAACCGTGGTCCAGTTTTCCTCGCCATCGGTTTGCTGGACGAGGACGCGGACTTTGGCGGCGGTACCACGGTCGGCGTTCAAAACCCGCACCTTGTAATCCGTCAGGTGCACCGATCGGAGGGGTTCAAAGAAGTGCTGTAGCGCATTGTGCAACGCCCGGTCCAGCGCATGTACTGGCCCGTCGCCTTCTGCGACGGTGTGGACCACGCGGTCCCCAACCCTGATTTTTACCGTGGCCTCGGAACTGACCTCGCCGTCCTTTCGCATGTCGGTCACAACCCGGAAGTTGTCGATGGTGAAAAACGCCAGTTCGCCGTGCCTGGCTGTTTCCAGCAAGACGCGCAAAGAGGCTTCGGCCGCTTCGAACTCGTATCCCTGGTGCTCGAGCTTCTTCAGCCGGGTCAGCGCGAGCCGCAAGTGCTCGTCCTGCTCGGCAAAATCGAGGTTCATCTCGCGAGCTTTATACAAGAGGTTGCTTTTGCCGGAAAGTTCTGAAACCAGCACCCGACGCTCATTGCCGACCAGCCTGGGTGACACATGCTCGTAGGTTGCCGAGTCTTTGATCACTGCGCTGACGTGGACGCCGCCCTTATGTGCAAACGCGCTGGAGCCCACATAGGGAAGCTCCTTTCTGTGCGGCAGGTTGGCCACCTGGCTGACGAACCTCGATACCCCCGACAGCAGAGGCAAACGGTCCTTGCCGATCGTGCTCAGCCCCATTTTCAGCTCGAGGTTGGGAATGACGGAACAGAGATTGGCGTTTCCGCATCGCTCTCCATAACCATTGATCGTACCCTGCACCTGGACGGCGCCGCATTCGACCGCAGCAAGGGAATTTGCGACGGCCAGCTCGGAGTCGTTGTGGGCATGAATGCCCAGGGCAAGCCCCAGAGCTGCGCGTGCGGCGCCAAAGGCCCTCTGGATACCTTTGGGAAGGCTGCCGCCGTTCGTATCACACAGCACAACGGCGTCAGCTCCCCCTTCCTCGGCCGCCCGCAGCGTCGCCAAGGCATATTCCGGGTTGGCGGCAAAGCCGTCGAAGAAATGCTCGGCGTCATAGATCACCTCCCGTCCCGTGGACTTGAGGAAGGCGACCGACGCGCGGATCAGCTCGCAGTTGCGGGACAATGGGATGCGGAGCGCCGTCGTGACGTGAAAGTCCCATGACTTGCCGAAGATGGTCACGACCGGGGTTGCGGCCTGGATCAGAGCCTTCAAATTCGAATCGTCGGAAGGAAGACCCTTGGCGTGCGCTGTGCTGCCGAAAGCGGCCAGCTTTGCGCTTCCCCAGGAGCTGGCGGCGGCGCGGTGGAAGAACTCGGCGTCCTTCTCGTTAGACCCGGGCCAGCCTCCCTCAATGTAGTCGATCCCCAACTGGGCAAGCCTGCGCGCGACACGGAGCTTGTCTTCAACCGAAAAGGCCACGCTCTCGCACTGTGTGCCGTCACGGAGCGTTGTGTCATAGATTTGGATTTTCATCGTCGCCTCCACTCAACAACAAAAAAAGCCCTCACCCGCCTGGCGGATGAGGGCCGTGCTGACGCACGATTGCAGGCCACTATCCGCCGGGAGGGCTCCCCCGGATCATGATGGAACTAATGGCGATGACCATGCCTGCCAGCGTGTTCATAGATTTGCACCGACCGAATCCGGCCTGTACACCAATTCCAAACCTGCCACAGCGAGCGCCCTGCGCTACCAGCTCGCGTCCCTATTTCGTATGTTCGGCAATCGTGATATGGCACCCGTCAGGATCCACGAATACCGCGAGCCTGATGCCCTCCTTTTGCCGCAGCGTCGGCTCCATCACAAACTGGACGCCGCGGCCTTTCAGATCGGCCACTGCTTGATCCAGGTTGGTGACGTTCAAACCCAGCGTGACAGTTCCCGCCGCACTCTTCCGCCGGTCCGTCAACTTTCGTCTTTCGGTTCCGGATAACGGAGGCTTTGGGGTAAGGTGGAGAGCGAGCGTGGTGTCACCGGTCTCGAACTCGGTCCACTCCTCGGACTGGAAACGGAGCTTGAAGCCCAGCTGGTCGCGGTAGAAAGTCACCGATCGATTCATGTCCGAGACCACAATCATGGCGTAGTTTATCCTGTCAAACATGCTGCCTCCTACGTTCGGCGACTGGTTCCGTCTCCAGCATATATCATTTGTCTGGGCGGATTCCAAGTGAATGCTGTAATCCTCTCATGCCGCGATGACGGACGGGGGCCCGCGCCATGCTGCGAGGGCAAACCGTGAGTGCCATCAGGGGGACCGCGCAACGCCATCGCCCCTCCTGCTGTCATTCCGTTGGTCGCGAAATAGTACGGGTCGAGGCGCTGTGCGCCAAGCCCAAGGCGGGGGCCGATCGTCTCTGCTGTCGGAGTCGCGCCGATTTGCGCTAGAATGCCGCCCTGCACTCTAAAGGAGAGATTCATGCTCAGGGGGAAAATCGCGCTCGTCACGGGCGCAAGCAGCGGGATTGGACGGGAAACGGCGGTGATGATGGCCAGGAACGGAGCTAAGATGGCGCTGGCGGGGAGAGACGGTGAGGAGTTGCAGCACGTTGCTCGACATATCGCGCAGTTCGGCGGAGAAGCGGTTGCGCTTACCGCCGATCTCACTTCGGAAAAGGATTGCGAGCGGCTGATCGCCGAAGCCGTGGCGCGCATGGGCGGCCTTGATATCCTGGTCAATGCGGCCGGAACCCTTGCCGGCGGCACGATCGAAACCACGACGGTCGAAGCCTGGCGTGCCATGATGGTGATCAATCTGGACGCGGTGTTTTGGCTCATGCGGTTAGCCGTGCCGCACTTGGAGAAAAGCAGGGGCAACATCGTCAATGTCAGCAGTGTTACCGGCATCCGAGCCTTTCCCGGCGTGCTCGCCTACTGTGTCAGCAAGGCTGGCGTGGACCAGCTCACGCGTTGTGCCGCGCTCGAGCTCGCGGCCAAGGGCGTGCGGGTCAATGCGGTCAATCCCGGGGTCACGGTCAGCAACCTGCATCGCCGCGGCGGGATGGATGAGGAGAAATATCAGGCCTTTCTGGAGCACAGCCGAACGACTCATCCTCTCGGGCGTGTGGGGACTCCCGAGGACATTGCCAATCTCATCGTCTTCCTGGCATCGGATCGGGCTTCCTGGATCACGGGAGCCAGCTACCCTGTTGACGGTGGCCGGCATCAGACGTGTGCCCGGTAGAGAAGTCACCCAGGACCAACCGGAACGAGGAATGACACAGGTTCAGGCACCCTTCAGGTCCCTGCGGCTTCGGACCGTCTCAGCTCTTTCGCACGCGAGTTTTGACGAAGGAGACAATTTCCTCCAACGAGCTGCCGGGCGGGAATATTTCGGCCATTCCCAGTTCCTTGAGCTGAGGGATGTCACGGTCGGGAATAATACCGCCGGCAAACACCAGGACATCGTCCAGCTTGTTTTCCCGTTTCAATTCCATGATTCGCGGGAAGAGATGCATGTGGGCGCCGGACAGGATGGAGAGTCCCACGGCGTCCACATCCTCCTGCAGCGCGGCGTTAATGATCTGCTCCGGGGTCTGGCGCAATCCGGTATAGATGACTTCCATGCCAGCATCGCGCAGTGCGCGAGCGATGACCTTCGCGCCGCGATCGTGTCCGTCCAACCCGGGTTTGGCTATCAGCACGCGTATTCTTCTCTCAGTCATGGCCGTCAGTAGATCGTAGGTTCCTGATATTCGCCAAAAACCAGACGCAATGCGTCGCACATCTCACCGAGAGTGGCGTACGAGCGGATACATTCGAGGATCAGGGGCATAAGGTTTTCGCTCCCTTCCGCAGCCCGCTTCAAGCGGGAAAGGTTTTCTTCCACCCGAGCGTTGTCACGCTCCACACGCAGCTTCCGGAGCTTGTCGCACTGGCGGCGTGCGATCTCCTCGTTGATCACAAGGACATCGACCGGCGGTTCTTCTTCAGTGGCGAATTCATTGACACCGACAACGATCTTCTCCTTGCGCTCTACCGCCCGGGTGAACTGGTACGAGGCTTCCTGGATTTCCCTCTGCGGATAGCCCATCTCGATGGCCGCCACCATCCCACCCAGAGCGTCGATCCGGTCAAAGTATTCGAGGCAGGCAGATTCCATTTCATTGGTGAGTCTTTCCACGAAGTACGAACCGCCCAAGGGGTCGATGATCTGGGTGACACCGCTTTCGTAGGCGATGATTTGCTGGGTGCGCAAGGCGAGCGTAGCGGCTTTCTTCGTAGGCAGCGCGAGTGTCTCGTCCAGCGAGTTGGTGTGCAGCGACTGAACTCCGCCGAGTACGGCGGCCAGGGCCTGCAGCGCCACTCGGACAACGTTGTTGTAAGGCTGCTGCGCCGTGAGCGAGACGCCCGCTGTCTGGCAATGAATGCGGCAGAGGCATGAACGGGGATTCCTGGCCTGAAAGCGGTCCCTCATCACACGGGCCCAGATTCGCCGCGCGGCGCGCAGTTTGGCAATCTCCTCAAAGAAATCGTTGTGAACATCGAAGAAGAAACTGAGCCGCGGCGCGAACTCGTCGACGTCCAAACCCGCGCGCATGCCATACTCCACATACTCGATTCCATCTCGCAGCGTGAAGGCCAGCTCTTGGATCGCCGTCGAGCCGGCCTCCCGAATGTGGTATCCGCTGATGGAGATGGTGTTCCAGCGCGGCACGTGCCTGGTGGCAAATGCCAGGATGTCCGTGATGATGCGCATCGAAGGCCGCGGCGGATAGATGAAGGTCTTCTGGGCGATATATTCTTTGAGGATGTCGTTCTGGATCGTCCCCGACAACTGTCTCCAATCCGCTCCCTGCTTTTCGGCCGCTACCAGGTACATCCCCCAAATCATGGCGGCGGGGGCGTTGGTGGTCATGGAGGTCGTGACCCGGTCCAGGCGGATGCCTTCGAAAAGCTCTTCCATATCGGCCAGCGAGTCGATGGCGACGCCGCAACGACCGACCTCGCCCTGGGCGACCGGGTCGTCGGAATCGTAGCCGAAAAGGGTAGGGTAGTCGAAGGCGACAGACAGCCCTGTCTGCCCCTGCTCGAGCAGGTATTTGAAGCGGCGGTTGGTGTCCTCGGCGGTTCCGAAACCTGCAAACTGCCGCATGGTCCAGAGGCGGCCCCGGTACATGTTCTCGTAGACACCCCTCGTGTAAGGAAAACTACCGGGCTGGCCCAGATCCCGCTTCGGATCAAGCCCCGCGATGTCCTCTTGCGTGTAGACTTCCTTGATCGGATGGCCGGAAATGGTCGTGAACCTACGCCCGGATTCAGACCTTGCCGAAACCTCCTGCTCAAGCCCTCTCACGTGTTGCCTCCCAAGTGGATCGAGGAGAATATAGCACAACCGGCCTTATGACGGGCGCATCGCCACGGCGCAGCAAGGCGGATCATTTCTCGAGTCGTTGCGCTTCGCGAAAGCACTCGAGCGCCTTACTGTCCTGTCCCATCTTTTTGAATAGGTAGCCCTTTTCCTTCCAGATGGCGACCTGGCTCGTGGCCAGCTTGAAGGATCGGGAATTTGCCTCGAGCAACTGGACGCCGATCGCCGCCTGATCCTGGTGCAGGAACTGGTCGGCGAAAAAGAGCAATTCCTTAAGCAGCACCGGTTCTTGATCCGAGGGCCATTTCATCTGGAAGATCTTGTTAGCCTCCTCAGCCGCCTGGGTGAACTCCTTTTTGCGGATCAACAGCATTACGATCTCATGCGTTGTCTCAGCCTTACTCTTGGTTCTCTCGAGCGTGGGAGTGCGGATTTCAGCTTGGGATGCGGCAGCGGAAAACCGGGCAGGCAGATCCGCTGCCGGCAACAGGGCGATTGCCACGGCCAAAGCCGCTAGAGGTCGGGCATTGCGAGGGTATCTCATCGGGCCTCCGGCTGGAAAGGGTTGACAGAAGCGGCGTCGCTCACCTCCACGAACGGATTGTCGGCATATTTGCCATGCGATAGGGAGTCGGCGTCGGAAGAGATGCTCCCGGCGACTGGCTGATGGTGCAACTGCTCCTGGTGGTCGCGCATCCGGACGTATTCCGTCATGTACAGCTCGAGGGCATGGCGGGATTCGGCGTGACGCACGTAACTCCAAAGGCCGGCGCCCAGCGCCGCGATCGCTGCCAGGGTCACCGCGGCGGTGTGCCAGCGGTTGGCAGCTAGGATCCGAAGAAAGCCGCTGGGTGAAGAAGGGGCGGGCAGGATGGAGATTTCCTCGCGTATCTTCTGCCAAATCTGGGGCCGCGGCTCCAGATCCCCGAGGCGACTGTCTACGAATAGCGTAGCCTGTTCGAGGCCGTGGAGTTCCTGGGCACAGGCCGCGCAGACGGCAACGTGCGACCTGATCTGTCCGACTTTGGCCTCAGAAAGCTCTCCGTCCAAGTAGGCGCTGATCTCATCCATGCACTGCTCGCATTCCATAGTCACACCTTCAGATAGTCCTTAACGCGTTTTCGGACCTCGAGCCGGGCGCGGTGGATGTCTGTCTTGACACTGGGCAGGCTCCGACCGACGATTTCGGCGATCTGCTGGTAGCGAAGACGGCGAATCGCCGCGAGTGCGAAGACCTCTCGATATTTCTCCGGCAGGTCGGCGATGATTCCCGCGACCACCTCTTTGAGTTCCCGCGCTTGAAAGCTCTGGTCCGGATCCTTGCGAGCGTCTGCGATCTGCATCGCAGCCTGGCCCACTTCCTCGTTCGCGTTGATCGAAACCGTTGCCGGGGAACGGCTGCGATAGCTCTGGTAAACGAAATTGCGCGCGATGCGAAACAGCCACGGCTCAAATTTAGTGTTGTCCTTTAACGACCCCAGCTTCTGGTAAACGGCTACAAAAGTCTCTTGCGTGAGATCCTCGGCTTGATCCGCCGAACCGACCATTCGGTAGATGAAGTTGAGAACCTTGCGCGCGAAGAGGTCGTAGATCTTCTGGTATGAACCTATGTCCCCCTTCTTGGCTTTCTCGATCCAGCGGATCAGAATCGCCGGGTGGACGGTATCTCCGCCGCGGTTCAGAGCTGTCGTTGTCAAAACCAACTCACGGGGAATGATCCAGATTTATGCAGAAAGTTTCGTCCGGACAGAAAAATGATCTCGGCAACCTGCGCCCCCGTCAAGGTTCCCGGGAAGGCTCCGGGGTAGTTTCCAGCACGACCGCTGTCCCATAAGCCATGATCTCTGCCGCCCCCTGGGTGACGTAAAAGGTGGAGAAGCGCAATCCCACGACCGCGTCGGCCCCCAGGGCCCGCGCCTCTCCGACCAGCCGGTCCAGGGCCTGTTCGCGAGACTGGGCAATGACTTCCGTATACTCGGCTACCTCACCTCCCACCAGGTTCTTCATGAAAGCCATCAAATCCTCCCCCAGGTGGCAGGCTCGGACCGTGTTTCCCTTCACCACACCCAGGGTTCGGGCAATCCGCCGTCCCGCGACACTTTCCGTAGTTACGACGATCATCGTTTGATCCTTTCATACTTATCGGATTTCGAGAGGAAGATGCGCTCCCGCAGCACGGAGATTACCAGGGTGCAAAACCCGATCACCAGGGCGACGACACCCACTCGTATCAGAATCGGAATCTCCCCCTGCAATAGCAGCCGCGAGACAAGATAGTAAAGGCCGTAAGAGGTGAGCAATATGGCTCCGAGCGAGATCAAGATCCAGCCGATCTTCCGCTCCAGCCGGTTGTAAATGTGAGACCAATACTCGTCCCAGTACTTGTCATCCGGAATCACGACGCGCATGTTGTGCGTCACCTCCTTCAGCCTGCGAAATCCCTCGAGCTCCGAGGTGCATTCCGCGCATTCGCCGAGATGCTGCTCGACCCGGAGGATCTCGATCTCGGTAAGCTCTCCGTCCAGATATCCCATCAGCAGCGGCTTGTAGGCGTCTTCAGGCATGTGCCACTCTAGTAGGTTACTCCCATTT
>Ga0129297_10001860_pt1 | contig 10776 bp, 7 predicted proteins | sample I18A1metaG_FD_94708 | JGI IMG/M metagenome (GOLD analysis project Ga0129297, IMG submission 94708) | Lake sediment bacterial and archeal communities from Gulf of Boni, Indonesia to study Microbial Dark Matter (Phase II) - ​I18A1 metaG | ecosystem: Environmental > Aquatic > Freshwater > Lake >... | reverse complement strand
TCCATGGCAATCGCCGCCTGGTGCGCCAGAGTCTCGGCGCGCGAGATCTCCTCCTGCGTGAACCTCCGGGTTTGGGTGTCCTCACTGCAAAGCAGCACACCGATGGGCTGCTCCTTGGTGAGCAGCGGGGCAAAGATCGCAGCCCGCCAGCGCACGGATTCCATCAGGCTCGGCTGACAGCTTGGCCCGTACGGGATCTCTTCCACCGCGATCACGCGCCGCTCCTTGAGCGCCGCCGTCGCCGGAGAAGCTTCCGAAAGTTCGATCTCGACTCGATGAATATCGAGGGGGTCCAACTGGGTTGATGCCGATCCCACGAGCCGCTGGGTCCTGTCATCCAGCAAGAACACGTGGCAGTGATCCGTTTTGACCAGGCGTTTACCCTCTACCACGATCCGGCGGACGATGCTGTCGAGGTCCAGGCTCTGCGTGATGATCTTGTTGAGTTCCTGCAACGCCACGAGATCGTCCGAGAGCTTATGCGCCTGTTCACGCAGCTGCCCATTGACTACCGCGACGCCGAGAATCTCCGTCAGCGTATAGACGAGGTCTTCGCGCAATTGCGTCGCGGGTTTGGGCTTCCGGCTGGCGAGGCCCAGCGTGCCGAGGACACGATTGCCGTAGCGCACGGGATAGAGCGCAAAGAACTGGAGGCCTTCCCGAGAGAGCGCCTCGGCCAGGCCGCCGTCTCCGCCCCATTTCCTGCTGTCGTCGAAGACCGCCATTTTATTGCGCTCCAACGATTTCTGCATGGGTGATCCGGGATGGTGGTCGGCCTCCAGAAACGAGAGAGCCTCCTGGCTGAAACCCCGATGCACCAGCGTTGGCGATGGATTGGCGGGGGTGGGGATCAAACTGACAATGCCTGCTTCCATCTCCAGCAGGTCCATGATTTCTTCGAGCGATATTCCCAGAATCGTCGGCAGGTCCACCGAGCGATTGACCATGGACGAGATCTTCTGAATCGCCGCGTGCTCCTGCTGTCTGCCCTTGCCCGGTTTGCGGGCTGCGATGATCGCCAACCCAGCGACGGCGACGGCAATCAGCCATGTCCATGGCGGAAGGGGGGATGCCTGGATGGGGAGAATCTCAAATCCTACCAGCTGCATAAACGCCTTGACCTTTGCACAACTCATCGGGACTGCGGCGGGTTCAGATCAGCTAATTCGTGGCGGGCTTGGGGGCGAAATAGCCGGTCCGGTAGCGAACATGGTTATTGACCGCAATCGCGGGGTCGAGCGCGATCTTCACACGGCGCCAGGATCCATCGCGCGCGGAATTGGAGGACACATAACCGATCGAGTATTGGTTCCGCAGTTCGTGCGCGACCTCGGCAACGATGGCGCTGATGTCGGAGACCTTCTGCGGGAAGAAAGCCTTGGCGCCTGTCTCTTCTGAAATCCTCTGCAGGGCGTCGTGCGCTTTCTCCGGCACCGATTTGGACCAACGGCCGAACAAGCCCTTGTCTGGGATCGCATTCAGGAAGCCGACGGAGTAGATCTGGACATCCGATTCCTGCACCTTGGCGACCATCTCATCAAGCTTGTAGTAACTGTCGCGGTCCTCGCCGTCCGAAATGACGATGATGGCCTTCTTGGGCTTGACTCCCGCGTGCGCCTTTTGAACTCCGAGATAGATAGCGTCGTAAAGCGCGGTCCCGCCCGTCACGATGGTATTGTCGAGAGCATCGGTGATCTCGTCGATCTCGCTGGTCCAATCCTGCAACAACTCCACCTGCTCATTGAATCCGACCAGAAACACCTGGTCTTCAGGGTTGCTGGCGCGAATGAAAGCCAATGCTGCCTTGTTGATCTGCTCAATCTTTGTGCGCATGCTCCCGCTGAGATCCAGCAGGATCCCCAGGCTGACGGGCACATCCTCCTGCGAGAAGGACGTGATGGTCTGAGCGATACCGTCCTCATAAAGCTTGAAGTCTTCCTTTTTCAAGCCGCTCGCGAAGCGGCCACTCTTGTCCCTAACCGTGGTGTGTATGACCACCAGATCGACGTTGACACCGATGGTATATCCCTTTGCCTTCCCGGGGATCTGCTGCGGAGATCTTGACTCCAGCTCAGGCGGAGCGGGCCTCTTTCGTTCCTCGCTCTTGCCTTTGCCCTGAGGCTCGGTCGCAGGCACAGGCGGCATGGGCAGGAGATATGCTAGGCAAAGGCAAAGCAGGGGGATCGGTAGGCCGAGGCGTTTCCTCGAACGCCTAATTCTTCGGAGCATAGTATCCCTCCTTGGCTTTGACGATCAGCTTCGGAAGGCCTGCGGGCGGGTCGAGCCTGACGCGAATCTTGCGCCACTTCCCATCGTGAATCTTGTTGGTGGGAACGTATCCAAGGACGTACTGATTGCGCAACTCCGCATGGATGAGGTCGATGTAGTAATCCAGCTCGTTGAAATTGTTGGGGAAGAAAGGTCTTCCCCCCGTGATCCCCACGATGTTTTGAATCTCGGCGCGGCCGTACCCGAGCTTGCCTTCCTCTCCGATCGCATAGATCTGGACATCGCATTCCTTGGCAAACTCGCGCACTTCAGCCGCGGTATAACGGCTGCTGTTGTCTTCGCCGTCGGTGATCAGGATCAAGGCTTTCTTCTCGTTCTTGCCCCCTTTGATCTGGTCCAGTCCCATGTAGACGGCATCGTATAGAGCGGTTCGACCCCCCGGTTGCTTGAGCGCGACTTCGTTCTGGATCACGGAGCTCTGCCGCGTGAATCCCTGGACCAGCGTGGTTGTCTGATTGAATGTCACCAGGAAGTACTCGTCTTCGGGATTGCCGGCCTGGAGGAAGCGCATAATCGCGTTCTTGGCCGATTGGATGTTGAAGTTGTCCTTCATGCTCCCGCTGACGTCGAAGATGATTCCTGCGCTGATCGGCGCCGATTGCTGACTGAAGTGGGAGAGGGTCTGTTCGACCTTGTCCTCATAAATCCTGAAATGTTCCTGCTCGAGACCCGTGACATACCGGTTCAGGGGATCGGTGACTGAGACCTTGACAAAGACCGTCTCGACACCCACGCGGAATATCGCCTTCGGTTGACTCTTGGGATCCTGGGCCGCGCCGCTCCAGGCCAGGCAGAGCCATGCCGCCGAAATCGCGAGGGATCGTGGTCCGATATATAACTTCACCCGCCAAACCTCGTCACTATTTGCGCCAGGGCCAAATGTCGAGGTGCCAGATGCAAGTTTAACAGACCGCGGCACCTTGTCAAGGAACGCGGTTGCGTCAATCCAATCTTTCCAAATAGTCCAAGCCGACCAGCACCTCACGAGGCTTGGAGCCCTCGGCTGGGCCAACCAGCTTGTTCTGGTGCATGATGTCAATCAACTTGGCCGCGCGGCCGTAGCCTATGCTCAGCCGTCGCTGAAGCAGGGAAGTAGAAGCACGCCCCTCGCTGACGACGATGCGGACAGCATCGTTGTATAACTCGTCCTGCACCCCCGGCTCCACCACGTTCCCCTGCTCATCCACCTCTTCCTGGGCATAGGTGAGAACGGACTCGTCATAGGTAGGCCGGCCCTGTTTCTTCAAGTGCTCGACGATGAGCTGCGATTCTTTTTCGCTCACATAGGCGCCGTGGATCCGCACGAGTCGGGATGTGCCCGGGGGGATGAAGAGCATGTCCCCGTTTCCGAGCAGTTGCTCGGCCCCGTTGGAGTCGATGATCGTGCGCGAATCCACTTTGGTTGCCACTTTGAAGGCGATCCGGCAGGGGAAGTTCGCCTTGATGATTCCGGTGATGACATCCACTGACGGGCGCTGGGTGGCAAGAATCAGATGGATACCCACGGCCCGCGCCATCGCCGCGAGACGAGAGATGGATTCTTCGACTTCCCTGGACGAGACCACCATCAGGTCGGCCAGCTCGTCGATCACCAAAACCAGGTAGGGAAGTGGTCTTTCGAGTTCGCCGTCGAGGTCCACGCTTTCCAACAGCGAGAGCTGGCGGCCGGTGGATCGCAGCAAGGCGTTGTACTGATCGATGTTGCGCACGCCGTGCAGAGCTAGCTTCTTATAGCGGCTCTCCATCTCGCTCGTCGCCCAGCGCAGAGCGCTCGCCGCTTCCCCGGGATCGTTGACGATCGGCGTGAGCAGGTGGGGGATATCGGCGTAGATCCCCAATTCCAGACGCTTGGGATCAATCAGGACAAACTTCACCTCATCGGGAGTTGCCTTGTAAAGGATCGAGGTGATCATGCAGTTGAGTCCGACGCTCTTGCCCGATCCGGTGGCCCCCGCGATCAGGAGGTGAGGCATTCTGCCGAGGTCTGTGACGTAGACGTTTCCATTGATGAGCTTGCCCAGGGCGAGTGTCAGCTTCGACGGGCTCTTGCGAAAAACATCCGACTCGATCAGTTCCCGGAGCATGATGGTCTCGCGCTGGCTGTTGGGGACCTCAATGCCGACCGTGGCCTTCCCTGGAAGCCGGTCTATACGGATCGATTCCGCTTTGATCCCGAGACAGAGATCGTCCACCAGGCTGGTGATTCTGGAGTACTTGATACCGGCGTCCGGTTTGAACTCGAAGGTGGTCACCACCGGTCCCGGATGGATCTGGGTGACGCTGCCGTGGACGTCGAATTCCGCGCACTTTTCGGCAAGCTGCCGCGCGCGCTCCATCAACTCCGCTTCATCGACCGAGAAATGATCCTGGGGCTCGATCAGCAGGTTGATCGGCGGAAGTGCAAACCTGCGCATCCTGGACCTGTCGTCAAACGGTATCGAGCGCGGTGTCTCCGGTTCGGCCGGCACGGCCGGCGGTGTGCGGATTTCCACTGGCACCGATGCCGGCGGCTTGATATTCACTACGGTCCGGACCGGCTTGCGATTCCGCCACCACTGGCGGAGCCGCCGCCACAAGCCGGGGCGGGCGACGCTCCCTTCGCCCATGACTCGACTGAAGAGCCGCTGGAACGAGAAGCTGGTCGTAGCCAGGAGCCCGAGGATGAAGACGCCCGCGATCACTACGATGGTCCCCGTCTTGTTCAGGTTGGCCAGGAGGAGGTCACCAAGAAGCACCCCGGCTACGCCCCCCGGCAGGAAGTTCACATCCCGAAGCCTGATGGGCAACAGTTGCAGCGTGGTGCTCGCGGCCGCCATCAACAGAGCCACGCCCAGGCCGCGCAGGTACAATGACTCAATCTCGCGTCCACGAATGAGTCTCCAGCCCAGGACCGCAAGGGGCAAGAGCAGAAGGAAAGCCGAGAGGCCAAAGGCTTGAAACAGCGCGTCGCTGACGTAGGCCCCGATCTTCCCGACCCGATTATCGGCGCCGATATTGTAGAAGAGGGCGTTAAAGCTCGAGTCTCGCGGGTTGTACGAGATCAAGCAGAGAAAAAGCAGCACCGTCAGAATCAGGACCAGCACACCGATGTACTCGTGTCGCTTGCCGCGCAGCTCGGTTGCCATGGTGAATCCTGCCTTGCTCAGACCTCCACTATGACAGGGATGATCATCGGACGGGTGGCCGTGCGCTTGCGAAAGAACCTCTTCAGCTCGGATCGCACGATTTCGGTCAGGACCAGAGCATCCGCGCGCTCTTCCTCAGTGCACCCTTCCAGAGTACTGCGCACGACTTCGCGCGCTTCGGCCAGGAACGTGGCCCCGTCGGTCTCTTGCACATGGCCGCGGCTGACTAGCTCAGGCGCGCCTTCGATCTGGCCGGTGGATTTGCTGATTGGGACGACCGCGAGCACGACCCCCTCCTCGGAGAGCTGCTGCCGGTCACGGACCACAAGCTCATCCAGCTCGGCGATGCCCCCTTCATCGATGTAGCGCCGCCCCACGGGCGCCTTGCCCACGATCTCCGCAGCGCGGGGCGTTATCCCTAAGATATCGCCGGTCTCCGCGATCAGGATCCGGTCCTTCGGTATCCCGATATCCTGCGCTATCAGCGCGTGATGGTAGAGCTGTCGGTACTCGCCGTGAATCGGGATGAAGAACCGCGGCCGGGTCAGGTTCAGCATCAGCTTGAGTTCCTCTTGGCTTGCATGCCCTGATACGTGCACCATCCAGTGTGCTTCGTCGTATACCTTGGCGCCTCGACGGCAGAAATGATTGATCAAGTGCGATATGCGGGTCTCGTTGCCAGGTATGGCGCGGGCGCTGATGATTACCGAATCCTCAGGTTCTACGACGAAGTCCTTGTGTTTTCCCAGGGCGAGCCGAGCCAATGCCGCCATCGGTTCTCCCTGGCTTCCCGTGCTGAGAACGACTAGCTCAGAATCCTCCAGGCCGGTAGCTGTCTGCATGTCGACCAGGACGCCGGCTGGCACGCTCAAGTAACCGAGCTCGCGCGCGATGATGATGTTCTCCTTCATGCTGCGCCCCACGGGAATCACGCGCCGCCTGAAGTCTTTTGCCAGTTCGAGAATGATCTGGATTCGGTGAATGCTCGACGCAAAACAGGCCACGATGATCTTGCGCTGGCTGGTGTGGAACACCTGCTCGAGATGGCGGCGCACGTTGTTCTCCGACGGGGTGTATCCGGGCCGTTCGCTGTTGGTGCTGTCGGAAAAGAGCGCCAGCACGCCCTGCTCGCCGTAATGCGCGAAGCGGGCGTAATCGCTCAGTCGGCTGTCGGGTGGGGACTGGTCGAACTTGAAATCTCCAGTGTGAAGGATCGTGCCCAGGGGAGTGGTGATGGCGAGACCCAGGGCATCGGCGATGCTGTGTGTCACCCGAAGAAACTCGATATGGATGTCGCCCACATCAAGCGTGTCGCGGGCCTCGACTTTGCGCAGCTGCGCTCGATCCAGCAATCCCTGCTCGGCCAGCCTGCCTTCGGCAAAACCCAGCGTGAGTGGGGTGCCGTAGACCGGGAGCTGGAATTCCTCCAATAGGTAAGGCAGAGCGCCGATGTGGTCCTCGTGGCCGTGGGTGAGAATGATTGCCCGAACTTCGTCTTTTTTTTCAAGAAGGTACCGGAGCTCCGGCACCACAACATCCACACCCAGGAGCTCCTCTCTCGGAAACATGAGGCCGGCGTCAATGATGATGACATCGCCGCCGTAGCGGAACGCCATCATGTTCATCCCGAATTCCCCCAAGCCGCCAAGGGGAACGATCTCGATGCGGTCTTTATCCGACATGCCTTTATCAGATAACTATTGCTGAGTATAGCATAATGGATGATGGTCCTACGGCTCCCTCCCCTGGGTTTATCTGCGGGCGCGCTGCCGCAAGCCCTGATAGACCTGCGCGAGTTTCTCGAAATCCGATACCGATAGTTCCTCGGCACGCAGTTCGCCATCAATCCCTGATTCAGCAAGCAGGGTCGCGCCGTATGGGCCGATCTCGGCATGCTGCTTCAGAGAGTTGGCAAGAGTCTTCCTTCGGTGGCCAAAGGCAGCCCTGGTCAGTGAAACGAAATGCGATTCCAGGACAGGATCGCGCCGGATGGAGATAGGCCGAATGGTTACCACTGCCGAGACCACCTTTGGCCGCGGGACGAAGCATGCCGGGGAGACTCGGAAAGCCAAATGCACCTCGGACAGGTGCTGGCACACTACGCTGAAATAGCCATATTGCTTTGATCCTGGCGGGGAGGTAATCCTTTCCGCAACCTCAAGTTGTACCATGAATGTCATGTCCGCCGCAGGCGGCTCGGAGCGCAATAATTTCTCGATGATCCTCGTCGATATGTTAAACGGCAGGTTGCCCGCGTACCTCAGCCTGTGCTCTCGCAATAGGCTGTTCGATATCAGCTGTCTTGCATCCAGGCTCAGTATGTCGTGCCTTACCACTGTTGCTGCGGGGAAAGGAGCCAAGGCCGCTGTCAGAGAGGCCATGCAGTCCTCGTCGACCTCAACCGCGAAGAGTCTGAAAGCGCTGGCCGCGAGCCTGGTCGACAGAGCTCCATCGCCTGCTCCGACCTCGATGATGAGGTCTCGAGCAGATGGTTTAATCAGCCGCGCGATGCGGTCTAAAACTCCCGTATCCCTAAGAAAATGTTGGCCTAATCGCTTCTTGGCAGCCGGCTTCATTTGTCTTGACAACCCCGGGAGTCACTCCCATAATGTTCAGTCGTTTTTCAGGCTGGCACCAGCCCTGACAGCTATAATAGCCTCTGGAGGATCGATAATGAGCGGAAAACTTGCGGAGGTGGGGGATCAGAATTTTGAGTCGGAGGTTCTCAACTCCCCCATTCCGGTTCTTGTGGATTTTTGGGCGGCTTGGTGTGCTCCCTGCCGCATGCTGGCTCCTGTAGTGGAGGCGATCGCAGAGAAGTACGAGGGCAAGGCAAAGGTCGTCAAACTAAACGTGGATGAAAACACTGTAACTTCCGGAAAATACAATATTAAGGGCATTCCCACGCTATTGCTTTTCAAGAACGGCGTGATCAAGGAGCAGATCGTAGGGAACACCTCCAAGGACACAATCTCCAAAATGATCGATAATCACCTGTGATATGGCAAATCTGATCGTCGTCGGCGCCCAGTGGGGCGACGAAGGAAAGGGCAAGATCATCGACCTGCTGACGGATCATTTTGACATCGTCGCACGATACCAGGGAGGTCACAACGCCGGCCATACAGTTCTCCTCCACGGAAGAAGATACGTTCTCCACCTGATCCCCTCCGGCATTCTTCACCCAAACAAGCTTTGCGTTATCGGCAACGGCGTCGTGGTCGACTTATCGGCGCTCAAACAGGAAATTGAGGATCTTCAGGCGGCTGGGATCAGATGCAAGGGTCGGCTTTTTGTCAGTGACCGTGCCCATGTCATTCTGGAGTACCATCGCACGCTCGAGCGGACAGACGAGGAGCGGCGCGCGCGTCGTATCGGGACCACCCACCGCGGAATCGGGCCGGCTTACGAAGATAAGATGGGCCGGCGCGGCATTCGCATTTGCGACGTGCTGAACCGGGACGTGCTGCAGGAAATGCTGCGGGAGAACCTGCGCGAGAAGGATCGCCTCTTGCCGCGCGAACCGGGATTGCCACGGTTCGAGGCCATCATGGAGCAAGCGGCAGCTTTGGCCGAGGAGCTCCGTGGGTATTTTGTCGATACCGCGGATTATCTCAACCGTGCGATCGACCAGGGGAAAGCAGTGTTATTCGAAGGTGCGCAGGGCACTTTGCTGGACGTGGATCACGGCACTTATCCATTTGTTACGGCCTCAAATGCCACGGCGGGAGGGGCCTGCACCGGAACGGGTGTCGGACCGACCCGGATTGACAGCGTGATCGGAGTCGTCAAGGCTTACACCACTCGCGTGGGGGAAGGGCCATTTCCCACGGAACTCACCACGGACATCGGCCAGGAAATCCGCAGGCGCGGTCAGGAATACGGCGCTTCCACCGGGCGGCCGCGACGATGCGGCTGGTTTGACGCGGTCCTTGTCGCCTACGCCCGCCTGATCAATAACCTTGATACTCTCGTTCTCACCAAGCTCGACGTCCTGGACGAGCTTCAAGAGATCAAGGTCTGCACGGGATATCGGTATCGGGGTGAGCTGCTCCATACCTTCCCGCCTGAGATACGCGTCCTGGAGCAATGCCAAGCGGAATACCAAACGGTGCCCGGATGGAACCAGAAGACCGCGGGTATCCAGGATTTTGCTGAACTGCCTGTACTGGCCAGGGATTATCTGAAACGGGTTTCTGATCTCGTCAAAGCCGAGATCTCCATAGTCTCGACTGGACCCGACCGCACGGAAACGATCATTGCCTCACCCGAGTCCCGGCTTCTCTCCTGGATCGCTCTGCGATGACTCGGGGCCCCTCCCATGATACTCTTCGCGCTGCTGTATCAGTTTTGCGATCAGCGCCGTCCACCCCGTCTGGTGACTCGCGCCTAAACCGGTGCCGGTCTCGGGGTTGAAGTATTCAAAGAAAAGCAGCAAATCGCTCCATTTTGGGTTTGCCTGGAACTCCTTGCAGTTGCTGTAGATCGGTCGGCGTCCTTGCCTGTCCTTTTCAAACAGACAAATCAGCCGGCGGGAAAGTTCCTGCGATATTTCCCAAAGCGTCAACATCGTGCCTGAGCCCGTAGGGAACTCGACGGTAAACTCGTTGCCGAGATAGTGATGAAATTTCTGCAAGGATTCGATCATCAGAAAATTAACCGGCATCCACACGGGGCCGCGCCAGTTGGAGTTGCCGCCGAATAGGCCGGTGGTGGATTCAGCTGGCTCGTAATCCACGATGTATTCTGTGTCGTTCAGGCGCAGAACGTAAGGATGATCCTCGTGGTATCGAGAGAGCGCGCGGATGCCGTATGGGCTCAAGAATTCCCGCTCGCTCAACATTCTTTTCAGGATGCGCCGCAACTGGTCCGGCTTGACGATCGAAAGGACCCTGCGCGCGCAAACGCCGCCGACCCCGTCGCAGGTCACGTCGCGGGCGATATCCGGGCGATGCGCGATGAACCACGCCACTCGCCGCGAGAAATCGGGGAGCTTGAGCATGTCGGAGAGTTCGAGTGTCTCCACGGCAAACAACGGAATCAGTCCAACGATGGAGCGCACTTTCAAGGGGATGTGGTCTCCCCCGGGGAAATGCAGGGTGTCATAGAAGAAGCCGTCCTCCTCGTTCCATAGCGAGAGATTTCGCTCCCCCACGTGATGCATGGCATTGGCGATGCGCAAAAAATGCTCGAGGAACTTGCAGGCGATGTCCTCGTAACTGGGATTCTCCAGTGCCAGCTCAATCGCGATGGCGAGCAGATTCAGGCAGTACATTGACATCCAGCTCGTGGCGTCGGACTGCTCCAGGCGCCCGCCGCCCGGCAGCTCTCGGCTGCGGTCGAAGACTGCGATGTTATCGAG
>Ga0129297_10001859_pt1 | contig 10778 bp, 12 predicted proteins | sample I18A1metaG_FD_94708 | JGI IMG/M metagenome (GOLD analysis project Ga0129297, IMG submission 94708) | Lake sediment bacterial and archeal communities from Gulf of Boni, Indonesia to study Microbial Dark Matter (Phase II) - ​I18A1 metaG | ecosystem: Environmental > Aquatic > Freshwater > Lake >... | reverse complement strand
GTTATGGACAAATCCGTGCCGCGCGCCGCGGGGCATGAAGGAGGAGGAGCGCAATGGAAGACATACTCAGGACCGCGAACGAACTGGGCCTCATGATAAAGGGAACCGAGCTCTACAGGCGCTACGAGGAGGTCTCCCGCAAGCTCGACGCCGATCCTCCCTCGCGCGCGCTGCTCGAAGAGTACGCCAGCCTGAGCGAGGCGATGTACATGAAAGAAGAGCAGGGCGCCCCGATCGAGCCCGCCGACAAGAAGAACCTCCAGGAGCTCTCGGAAAAGGTGAGCGCGAACCAGCTATTAAAGGAGTTCATCGCCACCCAGAGCTACTTCATGAACCTCATGATGCAGGTGCAGAACGCCATCAGCAATCCCAAGGGAGAGCCGCGCACCAAGTCGGGAATCATCACCCCCGGGACCTCCGGCAAGATCATCACCGGGGTGTGACCGGGCACTCCCGGCGTGCGCCCGTATGCGCGGGCGCTTTTGACGTTCAATGCATTAACCGTAGTCGCCCTTCAAGGGAGATGACGGGATGAAGGATCAACGGCGATTGAAGAGATGAGGATTGGGGTGAGCGGTATAATGGTGTCATTTCGACCGCAGGGAGAAACCTTGTTGAATATCGAAGGCAGATAAAATTTCTCACCCCAAACGACGGGGTTCGAAATAAAACGGTCGGTAGCCCAAAATCCTTTATCCCCCCATCTTTTCAATCTCCACATCCCCCTTTCCTTGAAGCGCTGACGAGGACGCGGTCAATTCCTCGCGATGATCTCGTCCAGGAGGCGCAGGACCTCCGTGGGCAGGGTGGGGAGCGACGGCGCGGGCTTGCCGGGCATGAGCTCCCTGAACAGGTATTCCGCGGTGAACTCCAGGGTGCGGGCGGCCGTGTGTTCGGATGCGAGTTCCTTGCGCCACTCGGTGCTCTCGTTAATATGTCGGAACAGCACCAGGTTGGTCACGAATGCGAAAACCGTGTAGACCAGGAATACCGGGTAGCGCGTCTCGAAACATCCCTCACGTATTCCGTCCATGATGATATTGAGCACGACCCCGCGGCGGCTGGAAATCAGCTGCTCCTGGTTTATTTTCCTTAGATAGCGGCTTCCGTCCGAAAGCTCCCGGAAGATTATCTTGTAGATGTTTTCGTCGCGCTGCTTGAGGAACAGGTTCACCACGAGGTAGAGCGCGATGTACAGGCGCTCGGGCGGGGCGAGCCCGAACACGCCCAGCGTTTCCAGCAGCTTTTCCCTCTCGATATCGCCGAATATCTGCCTGAGTACCTGGAGGTAGAGCTCCTCCTTGCTCCCGAAATGGTAATGCACGAGCGCCGGGTTCACCCGGGCCGCGCGGGCGATGGACCCGATGCGCGCGCCGGAAAGCCCGTGTCCCGCGAATTCCCGCCGTGCCGCGGCGAAGATCCGGTCGCGCGGAGATTCCCTGGGTTCAGTCTTTCCTGATTTCATCCATTAATCCCAGCAGCTGGACGAGCACCCGGCGCGAGTCCACCTGGTCCGTGATGCGCACCAGCTCGTAGTTCAGGAGCGCGTTGCGGTCCTGTATGACGAAGTACAGGTCGCTTTGTCCCTGGAAATATTTTCTCTCGTCGGCCGCGAGCTGCACGCCCGCCTGCGCTATGAGCTCGTCGTCCTGCCTGATTACACCCTCGTAGGTGCGCGCGGTCTCCCTGAGCTCGTCCACGCTCTGCGCGTAATTGCGTTCGAACGCCTTCAGGTCATGGTCCCATCGCTTCAGCATGGCGCGCGTCTGCTCGAGCCTCCCCTCGCCCAGGCTGTTCTGGAGCGGATAGGTGAGCGTGGCGCCGGCGGCGTAGTTGGGGTAGGGGAGGCTCGCGAACGCCTCGCCGCGCTCGAGGGTGTAATTGCGCGCGCGGTAGGAAAACATCGCCGTGAGCTCGGGCAGGAGCTCGCTCCTGTCGCGCTCAAGCGTTTTCAGGAGCAGCTCGCGCGAGAGGTTCAGTATCTTCATTTGCCTGGTGTTGTAAATGGAAAAGTGCTCCGGGACGCGCGCCGGAAGCTCGAGCGCGTCCGCGGGGATGAGCCCCGGGTCCGCGGACGGTGCAGGCTTGTTGTAGCACCAGCGGTATACCTTTTGCGAGAGGTAGCCAAGCCGCACGGCGGCCATGTCGCGCGCCTTCGCGTACTCTATGGCGACGATGCGCGCCCTCGCTACGTCCCCGATGTCCGAAAGACCGTTCGCGAACTTGTTCGCGACCGTCGCGACCAGGTCCTCGCCGTTCTTCACGTTCCGCGAATAGATGTCCTGCTGATGCCAGGCGAGGTACCACGAGAAATAGAGATTGTAGAGGTCGACGATGATCGACTCGATGCTTTCGTCGACGGTTTGCTTCATGATGAGCCTGTTGAGCTCCGCCTGGCGCACCGGGAAGCGGTCGATGATGCCGAGCCAGTTTTTCAGGAGCGGCTGCTGGACCTCGAGATAGGCCTCGGGGTTATAGAGGATCGCATTGATTAAATTTGGAGTCAGGGGGCTCTGATTAACAAGAAGGGCGCTCCTGTTAAACTCCACTCCGCCGCGAATCCTCGTACCCGTCCACGGTGAAATCCAGGAAAGCCCCGTGCCCACGTTGTCGGTATCCTTTTCGAGGATGCGCGAGGAGCCGTACTGCGTGAACGGCCTGTCGTGGAGCCGATTGTAGTGGAGGTCAAAGATGATGTCGTTCACCGCGCCGGCCTGTATCTCCACAGATTCCGATTCGCGGATGCGCGCGAGCTCGCGGAAGATCTCGGGCGTGTGCAGGACGGCGCCGTCTATGAATTCCCGGATAGTCAGGACATGCGGCGCGGGTCCGGCGGCGCGGACCGCGGACGGGATGAGGATTGCGCATAACGCGACCGGCAGCATCGCGCCGGCGAACGACAGGATTGTTTTCTTCATCGCTTTTTCCGTCCCGCTTCCTTTTTTACGTCGGACGTGATCATGCCGTCAATGAGGTGAATCTGCCTCCCCGCGCGGGCGGCGAAGTCCATCTCGTGCGTCACCAGGAGTATGGTGGTCCCGTGGTTCCTGTTGATGTCCTCGAAGATGCCGAGCACCCTTTCTCCGTTGATGGAGTCCAGGTTGCCGGTGGGCTCGTCGGCGAAGAGGAAGTCGGGCTCCATGATGAGGGAGCGCGCGATGGCGACGCGCTGCTGCTCGCCCCCCGACATCTGGCTTGGAAACTTGTTGATGCAGTGGTCGAGCTCGAACTCGTGCAGGAAATGGAGCGCCTTGCGCCTCTTGTCCTTTTCCCTCTTGAACTTGCGCGCGGGCATGAGAATGTTCTCGAGCGAGGTGAGCTCCGGGAGCAGGTAGTGGAACTGGAAGACGAAGCCCACGTGCCCGTTGCGGAAATCGTGCAGGGCGGAGCTGTCCATGCGGTGCACGTTCTTACCCGAGATGTAGACCTCCCCGGAGGTGGGATCGTCCAGGCCGCTGGTCACGTACAGGAGCGTGGACTTTCCCGAGCCGGATCGCCCCGTGATGGCGACGAACTCGCCCCGCTCCACGGTGAAGCTGATGCCTCGCAGCACCTCGGTGGGCGGATCCCCAAAGCTCTTCACGAGCGTCCGGCAGTTTATGCCGGCAGTCATGAAAGCGCCTCCATGTTCCACGAATGGTGCATGGTTCCGCAGGCGCCTTTCAAGGGGGATGAAGAGATGAAGGGAGATGGAAGAGATAAAGAAATGATTTTTATCTCTGGATGAAACGCAATAAACCCCGCGAGACCCTCTTTGCCCCTTCCGGGGGTGCGGGGGGCCTGACAATCTATTATCTCATCCATCTCGTCAATCCCCCGATCTCCCTTTCCGTTGTCGTTGGTTCCTAAGCTTTTCCGCATCATGAATTCCTTATGATGTCGATGGGCGAAAGCCTGCCCGCGTTGCGCGCGGGGATGATGCTGGCAAAAATGGAGCTCGCCAGCACGATCATGAACGCCTTAAGGTAGATGGCCGCGTCCCAGGAAATGGGCATGTGACCGGAGCCGATGCTGATCTTGATCGTCTCGATGCGCGAGCAGGCGTACGCCCCAAGGCCCATCCCGCTGAGCGCTCCCAGCAGGCCCAGGATCACTCCCTGTACCAGGAACAGGAAGATCGTGTCCATCTGGTCGTAGCCCACGCTTCTAAGAATAGCGATCTCGCGCTTCTTCTGGTTCACGACCATGTTGAGAATATTGTAGATCCCGAAGGCGACGATGAGCATGATCGTGAAGGTGGTCACGTTGCGCACTATGCCCTGCGTCTTGAGCGTCACGCGCACGTCCTCCTTGGCCTGGTCCCAGCTTTCCACGCGGTCGGCGGTGGTCTGCTGCCACTCGGTTGCGGTATCGGCCGACGATTCGACGTTTTTCAGGCGCACCACCAGGTCCGAAATCTCCCCGGGCGACTGCGTGATCTTCTGCACAGTCGAGATCGAGGAATAGGCGATCCGGGAGTCGATCTGCTTCACGCCCGTGCGGTAGACGGAAACGATCTTGAGAGGGAATACGACCCCGTGCGGGTTCACCACTGAGAGGGAGCCGTTGAAGGAACAACCCAGGCGCTTCATCATCTCCTCGCCCACGAGCACGAGGGAATCGCCGCGGGCGATGTCGGTGAACCGGCCCGCGATGATGTCCCGCTCGATGTTGGTCACGCGGGACTGCTCGGGCGCGTTCACCCCGACCAGGCGTATAGGTATGGAAAACTTGCCGTGCGAGAAAATCGCCTCGCGTATGAGCTGCGGCGCGTACGCCACGACGCGGGGATCGCTGTTCAGGCGCTCGCGCCATCCCTGGATGTTCGTGAGGTAGGTATTGTTGATCCTGCCCGAGGGCGGCGAGACCCAATTCACGAAGGAATCGGGGAAGAAGACGTTGCGGAAGGTCTCACCGCTGATTATCTCGTCTCGGGGCGAAATGCGGACGTATGCGTCCACGTTGACAAGGCGGTCGATCACATAGTCCTGGTAGCCCAGCTGCAGTCCGGAGAACACGATGTACCCCGCGCAGCCGATGGTGATGCCCAGGAAGGTGAGTATCGTCTGCTGCGGGCGGTTGATGAGGTGTCGGATCGCGAGAAAGAACATGCGCTACTCCCGGGGCATGAGGATGTCGTCGGCAGGCTTCACCGAGCCGTCGGTCACCTCGGCCCATGCGCCATCGATCGCGCCAAGGACCGGTTTCACCTGCAGGGTCTTCCCCTCGCGCCTGAGCGACACCATCCCGTCTTTCACGGCGGCAAGGGGGACGAGCAGCGCCTCTTCCCTGCGCGCGACCTCGATTGCCACGTCGGCGGTCATGTCGGGCAGGACCTCGGCGGGCATCTTCGCGACGCCGATGCGCGCGAGGAACTGGCCCGCGGACGGATAGATGCTCTCCACGGAGCCCGTGAGCCTGGTGCCGCGCATGGTTTCCACGGAGAGCTCGGCCTTCTGGCCGCGACGGACGCGCAGCGCCGCGTTCTGGTCGAGTGAGACCTGGATGTAGGTGCGCCCCAGGTCCATCATGGTGAGCACGGGCTGGCCGGTGATGACCACCTCGCCTTCCTCGCAGTGCAGCCTGGTCACCGTGCCGGGAAAGGGCGCGTAGAACGAGGCGCCCGATTCGGTCATGGCGAGCGGGGCGCCCTTGGCGATCGCCTGTCCCTCGCTCACCGAAAGCCGCCGTATGGTCGCGGGTATGCCCATTTTAAGTGTGTAGACGCTGTCCGACTTCACCGTCCCCAGCGCGTAGATGGCCTCGACGATGGGACCGGTCCTGGGCTTTACGTGGGGGGAGTTTCCCCCGGCGATGAGCCTGATGAGCACGAGGAGAATGACGAGCCCCCCGGAGGCGTAGAGGATGAGCCTGGTTTGTTTTTTCATGTGTTAAACGTTCATTTAATAAATTTAAATAACCATTTAACACGCCATCTGCGGGCCGTTTCTGTCAAGACATTAATCCGTAGCGAAGCGCCGAGCCCGCCGGAAACCGCGCACGAAACCGCAGAAAGTGTTGTATTTAGGCTCATGTCGTGATTGCCTGTCCGCGTACCAAGGAGGATCCCCTGACAGCCCTGTTCCTCGTGAGCGCGTTCCTGATGATCGCCGACGCACATGCGAAGCCCGATGATGCGAAGATCCCGTTTCCCGCAGGGGTATGCGGCGGTTGCCTGACGGACGTGAAAACGCAAAAGACCGGCATAATCTGTATCTGCCTAAACGACGGATCCCGCCACGGGATCATGGTTTATGCCGCGTCGCTCGGTTCCCATTATTCGGATCCGGACTGCGGACCCAGCACCGGATACCGGTATTATTCCCCGGACCCGGACAATAAGGAGATTCGATTCGTGATGAAGCCCATGGAGAGGCGCTAGGTGAGGAACGCGAAGGCCATGATTTTTCTTTCCGCCGCGGCGCTCTGCATCGCCGTGCTTGCGCTGCATGCCTGTTCAGCCCCGCGTCCCGCGGAAGGTCCGCGCGAACCGGCGGTCGTCACATGGTACGAGAGCTTTTTCTGCGCCGAGGGTACCTCCTGCATGCGTACGGTGGGACTTACCTGCATCCTTGAAAAGACGCCGGGAGGCGCCGGCAGCCTTAAGTTCCAGGTGAAGGTCGGTTCCAATCATCCGGCGCGGCTGGGCGGGCGCTGCAGGCTCGCGCTCGATGAGGGCGTATTCGACCTGGAGGTAACGGACGCCCGGACGCGCCGGGCGACGCTGCCCGCCGGGGAGCTGAAGGCGGCGGAGGACGGCCGCACGCAGCCGCCCGGGAGCTTCGAAAAGAGAATGCGCTATACCTGGTTCCTCACGGGCACTATAGCGATCGACGACGCGGTGCGCGACGCGCTTATGCGCGCGCGCGAGGCCCGGATGAGCGTGCAGGCGGGCGACGAGGCGGTGACGATCGCGCTGTCGCGGCATGACCTGGAGCGGTTCGCCGCCTTTGTGGAACGCTAGGACGCGAAGGCGCGCATCATTTCCCCGCTCGCACCCGGCGCGCATGAATCGCCGGGGGGGTGCAAGGCGGGTCAAATGTCGCATAACGCACATCCCGGTGCGCCGCTCCGCGGCCCCGTGCTAGAGGTCGGCGTCCGCGTCCTGATCGACGTCCTTCCGCCCGGCCTTCAATTTTTCGAGGAGCGCCTTCAGCCGGGGCTCCAGTCGGTCCCCCTCGGTCGTTCCGTGCAGGTTCCGTTCCTCCCCGGGATCGCTTTGCAAATCGAAGAGCCAGGGCTTTCTCCACCTTGAAAATTCCACGTACTTGTAGCGCTCGGTGCGCACCCCCGCATAGGTGGGAGTGGGTTCCGGGAAATAGTGCCAGAACTCGAGGAGCCAGGCCCTGCGGCCGGGGACCCGCGCGTCCCTGATGTGCGGCACGAGGCTCCGTCCGTCCATCGCACCGGGAAGGGGCGCGCCGGCGAGCTCGAGGATCGTGGGGGCCACGTCGATGCTCGTCGCCATTGCCGCGCGCGTCGAGCCCGGGTCCGCGACCAGCCGGGGCGCCCTCACGATGAGCGGCACGCGTATCACCTGCTCGTAGCTCTCGCGGATCCCGTGCAGCTCGTGCTCTCCCCAGGAATGTCCGTTGTCGCTCATGTACATGACCACGGTGTTGTCCCGGAGACCCATGCGGTCCACGGCTCCCAGCAGCCGCTCGATCTCGCGGTCCATGGCCGTGATCGTCTCGCAGTATTTCCTGTACTGGTCGCAGTACGAGCCCATCATGATGCCCTGGAACACGTTCCGGTTCGTCTTCCCGAACCACCAGGGATCCACCACCCGCGGGAGCACCGAGGCGACGTCGGCGTCGTCATACATGCCGGCGATCCCCCTGGGGGACGCGAAGGGCGGGTGCGCCGGACGGTGCGACAGGTAGAGGCAGAAGGGCTTGCCCGCGTTTTCCGCACGGACGTGCCTGCCCTCCAGGAACTCGATGGCGTAGTCGGTCGCCTCCTCGGAGATGTACTCCTTTCTCGAGGGCACGTCCTTCCCGTTCACGATGAAGGGACAGTCGAAGTACGAGCCCTGTCCCTCGCGGTAGGTATACGACGCGAAGAGGTCCAGGAAGGGGAGGTCGGGGAGCGCGTCCCCGCCGGGCATGTGCCATTTCCCGATGAACGCGGTTGCGTACCCGTTCCGACTGAGGAACTCAAGGAACGTGGGCATCCGGTAATTCCAGGGCATGTGATTGTTCTGGACGCCGTGGTTGTGCGCATAGGCCCCGGTCAGGATGCTTGCCCTCGCGGGAGTGCACAGCGATGTCGTGTTGAATGCGTGCTCGAACCGCACTCCCTCGCGCGCGAGCCGATCCATGCCGGGCGTCCTGATGAACGGGTGGCCGGCGCATCCCAGGGCGTCGGCGCGGTGGTTGTCGCCGAGTATGAAGATGATATTGGGCCTGGCCGCGGCGTCGGCGACAAGGCTTCGGGCGAACTCGGGCAGGGCGACGCCCAGCACGCCCGCGGCGGCCGCGCTTCCCGCGCGCGCCAGCAGATCCCTCCGGCTCAGGCCGTCCCGGGCAGCGCCGTGTTTTCCAGGTTTCATCGTCCCGCCTCCTTCGTGACCGTCGCGGCCTAGTTTCCAGGACCAAAGAAAAAGCGAAATCCCGCGAGGAAGATCGTGTAGAGATTTTCTCCCTTGCCCCACGCGAACGCGGCGACCACGAGCGCGAGGCTCACGAGGACCGTTGCGAAGGCGCTCCCGCTGAACACCCGGACCGGTTCGCCGCGCCGGCGGAGAACCCACCGCACGGCCAGCGTCGCGATACCCATCTCGAACGTCATGAAGCACACGAGCCAGAAATTGAGCGGGTTGAGGTAATAGTACAGACACTGCAGGGGACCGTAGGAGACCAGGAGGGCCAGGGATTCCTTCGTCATCCAGATGAAAGGGGTGACCGTCGATGCGAGAATTCTCCCGCGGAGCGTTGCGCCCCTGAGGTAGGTGACCGTGTACACGTAGAGCGTTCCGAGGGCGATCGACAGGAAATAGGTCGTCCCAAAAACCATCGCGAGCGCCTGGTGGAGCGCCGCGTTTTCTATGCGGCGGGAGCCAAAATAGCCCGCCCACGATACCAGCATGAGGACGAACACGGCTCCCGCCGGGTATACGAAGCGTTTCCTGAAATCCGGTGCATTCATGGGCCTTCCCCTCACGTCCGCACTTTCTGCCGGTCGGGCCGGTGGATTATTCGCGTGCCTGCCGGTATGAACGACACATGATCAGCCTACATGCCGGAGCGGAGAATGTAAAAACAATTTTTTTTCACTGCGCATGGGGGAATACGGCGCGTTTGTGGAATCGCGGCAGGGCCGGTGTAGCAAGGATTTGTTCCGGACCAGAAAAAGGGTTGAAGAAACCCGCCCCCACCGGTATGACTCGACACTGGAAGACAGGAAATATCGAAGCCGTTTCGAAAAAGAGACAATCGATGGAGATTCCCGATGATTGAATACCTGGTCATGGCGCTCCTGGCGATGCTCGCAGTCGTGCTCCTGCTTCAGATCGTGTCAATGTCGCGCGCACGGCAGGGGGCCGACTACGAGCCCCGCTTCAGGGCGCTCGAGTCCGCCCAGGAGCGCTTCGAGCGCGCCGTGAAGGAGGAGCTCGCCCGCGCCCGCAGTGAGGCCGCCTCCACGGGGAAGCTTGGCCGCGAAGAGATGGGCGACGCCGTCGCCAGGCTTGGCGAATCCACTCTCGCGCGCCTGGCCCAGATCGCGACCCTCCAGAAGGGACAGCTGGACACCTTCTCGAAACAGCTCGCCGCGCTCACCGAGTCGAACGAGTCCCGGATGGAGCGCATGCGCGCGACGATCGACGAGCGGATGAAACTGCTCCAGGAGGACAATGCCCGGAAGCTCGAACAGATGCGCGCCACGGTGGACGAAAAGCTCCATTCCACGCTCGAAAAGCGCCTGGGCGAATCCTTCAGGCTCGTGAGCGAGCGGCTGGAGATGGTGCACCGGGGACTGGGCGAAATGCAGAAGCTGGCGTCGGGCGTCGATGATCTGAAAAGGGTGCTCACCAACGTGAAGTCGCGCGGGACCTGGGGCGAGATCCAGCTGGGGGCGCTCCTCGAGCAGATCCTCGCGCCGGGACAGTACGAAACCAACGTGATCACCAGGCCCGACACCCGCGAGCGGGTTGAGTTCGCGATCAGGCTTCCCGGACGCGACGGGGGCGGGGAGGGGCAGGTGTGGCTCCCCATGGACGCGAAGTTTCCGTCCGAGGACTACCAGCGCCTCCTGGAGGCGCAGGAGGCCGCGAACGCGAGGGCGGCCGAGGAGGCGGGCAGAGGCCTGGAGATTCGCCTCAAGGCAAGCGCGAAGGACATACGCGACAAGTACATCGAACCCCCGCACACGACCGACTTTGGCATCATGTACCTTCCCACCGAGGGACTGTACGCCGAAGCGCTGCGCCGTCCTGGACTCGCCGACCTCCTGCAGCGCGAATACCGCGTGATCATCGCCGGGCCCACCACGCTCGCGGCGCTGTTAAACAGCCTTCAGATGGGGTTCCGCACGCTCGCGATCGAGAAGCGCTCGGGCGAGGTGTGGGCGCTCCTTGCCGCGGTGAAGAGCGAGTTCGGGAAGTTCGGCGACGTGCTGGAGAAGACGAGGCAGAAGCTGCACGAGGCGAGCTCCACCATCGAGGACGCGGCGCGGAAAAGCCGCACCATAGAAAAGAAGCTCAAAAAGGTCCAGGAGATGCCGGACGGCCGGGCCGGCGCGCTCACGGGCGGGGACACGGAGGAATGAAATGGCAAAGGCGCGCGTGCTGACTGTTGCGG
>Ga0129297_10001857_pt1 | contig 10779 bp, 11 predicted proteins | sample I18A1metaG_FD_94708 | JGI IMG/M metagenome (GOLD analysis project Ga0129297, IMG submission 94708) | Lake sediment bacterial and archeal communities from Gulf of Boni, Indonesia to study Microbial Dark Matter (Phase II) - ​I18A1 metaG | ecosystem: Environmental > Aquatic > Freshwater > Lake >... | reverse complement strand
TTACTAACCGCCAAGGCGCCAAGAACGCCAGGCTGAAATGGCTCATTCGGAAAAAACGAACGACACTTCTGAAGGCCCCATGAGCACGTCCTCGCACCTTTCGGGGATGAGATCGGAACATCGCATCCTTGGCGACCCGGGTACCCAGCGCTGACGCTGGGTGATCATGGCGGCTCAAAGTTTTTGTCGGATTAGGGCTGAGTCTACAAAGAGGGCCGCGTGATGGCAAGGGCGGAATAGGATCAAGCGACCGATTCAGAGGTGGGGGGGTTCGGTGTTTCCCCACTTCGGGTTCATGCGAGGAGTTGGTCCTTGACCCAAAGGGCAAATCGCTCGTAATGGGTTCGCATGCGAGCGATGTCGGTCGCGGTAAAGGGATCGCCAGTGTAGGAGACTCGGTTCTTCTCTTGGATGATCGCCTGGAGATGCTGCAGCGCGGGACCGAGCCGAGCGGCATTGGGCAGGAGCTCTCGGACGAGGTCAAGCGCCTCCTGGTGATGTTCTCCTGTGCTCTTGATTCCACCCACACGCACGGTGAGGGCATCCGTCAGGGCGATGGCCGCGTGCACCAGCAAGATCCCGGCGGCCCGATACTTTCGGGACGCCTGAAGGGCGCATGCGCTGGCGTAATTCTCCTCGGCGGCGGCCACAAAACTCGTCCAATCAGAACGCTCCACTCGTTTGCGAGTTACTTTACGTACCACGCTCTACCTCGCGTAGGTGGCAGCCCGCCAGAGGTATTCCATCCCGGACGGCTGCGGTGAACAAGGGGTTGCCCTCCCGAAGCTGTCGGCGGACCTGAGCCGCAGTGAAGGTGATCGGGTTGAGGCGGATTCCCCAGGTCCGTAATAACTTGGACGCCAGATCGGACAGAACACTGGAGACCCGGTCCCGACGTTGACCCTGCCGTAGGACCACTAGCAGATCGAAGTCGCTGGCCGGCCCCTCAGATTCGCGTGCGACACTTCCAAAGATTGTCGCGCTGAGGCAATGCGGTTCCACGGCTTTCTCAATGGACTTGATGATCTCTCTGAATACCCCTCGCTCTCCTTCCAAAAGGGGTCGAAGGAGGCGAGTGAAGAGCGCGTGTTCGATGTTAAGCATGTACAAGAAGGTTCGCCCTCGACCCACGCGCCTCACCAGCCCCAATGTCTCAAGACGAGCCAAGGCATCATTCGAGGCCTGATGGCTAAGTCCAGCAAGCCTGGCCAGCTCGCGCCCGCTGGCGCCGTGCGGTGTCTCGGAGAGCACGCGGAGCAGGGCTAGGTGGCTCGGCGCAGCGAAGACTGCATCCATTGGGCGGCGTAGAGTTCCGGTGAGCGTACGCATGTGTCAACTATACATGCCATGTGTCAAGAATACAAGACAGTGGACTATGCGGATACCGAGGAAGACTCCAGGACATGATCGTGGGGACCCGCGCTACCCGCCGTTCTTTGGGAGGACCTGAATTTTGGTTTTTGCGCCCTCGGCGCAAAAATCAGGGAGGAACTTCACACACACGGGTGTTGGCACCTGAGTCACCTGCCCTGTCGGTAGGAGTGTTCCCGTTTGCGGGTCGATATGGAACGCCACGATCGTATCGCTATCCTGGTTGGCCGCGAGCAAGAACTTGCCGGTGGGATCGATTCCGAAATGGCGCGGAGTCTTCCCCTGGGTCGACGCATGACCTACGTGAGTGAGTTCTCCGGTACGCTGATCGATCTTGTAGATCACGATGCTGTCGTGACCCCGGTTTGAAGCATAAACAAACTCTCCCGACGGAGAGACCTGGACATCGCCGCAGGTGCTCTCTCCGTGGAAACCCCCTGGGAGTGTGGGGACAATCTGCAGCTCTTTGAATGTGCCTCTCACGCCGTCATACGACAGGGCCGCCACCGTACAGTCGAGCTCATTGAGGAGATAGGCAAATTTACCGCTCGGGTGAAAGGCCATGTGGCGGGGGCCAGCCCCCGGTTTCATTGTGATCCAGGGGACCTCGTTGGGTTCTAATCTTCCCCGCTCCGGATGGAACTTATAGACCATGAGCTTGTCCAGCCCGAGATCGGGAACGAACGCGAACCGGTTGGCCTCATCAAGTGTTACCGAGTGGGCGTGGGGGCCTCTTTGACGGTTGGGATCGACGCTCGAACCTTGATGCTGGATGAAGTCAGAGGCCTCCCCTAGGCTACCATCCCTGAGCACCGGAAGGACGCACACGCTCCCGCTCATGAAATTGGCCACAAAAACGTATTTTCTATTATTATCCACAAGGACATGGCATGGGTCGGTCCCACGAGTGAGCTTCTTGTTCAAAAACTCGAGCTTCCCCGTCATCGAGTCCACAGCAAACGCGCTGATGGTCCCGCTCGGCTGATTCTCGTATGTCTTCAATTCATTGACGGCATAGAGGAAGCGGCGGGTGGAATCGATCGCCAGGTAGGACGGGTTGGCGATGCCCGTCGCTTTACTAACCAGTTCCAAAGCGCCTGATGATTGATCCATCCGATAGGTGTAGATCCCCTCACCTTTTCCCTGGAGGATTTTTCCGCTGCCGAAACGGATCAGTTCGGTATACGTCCCGACATACACGAGCATTTCGTTCACCGTGGTTTTTGCGCTGGGCGCGCAAAAACCAAACGTGAATAATCCGGGCTTACCTAACCGATGGCTCGTCCCGCCTGGAGCGGGACGACGCAGGGAAGTGGTTGCCGGCAAAACCGTGTCGAGATACACCAGCGGAATCTGTTCCGTCTGGAGCCGCTTACTACAAGCCTTCTTGTTAAGCCCGCAGTATTCGCAGGCCGTTTTCGCGAATAGTGCGGGCTAGTTCGGCTCGATCACGACCTTGATGGCGTTCTCGCGCCGATGGACGAAATAATCCAGGGCCGTCGCGAAATCCTCCAGTGGGAAGGTATGGGTCACCAGGTCAGCCACCTGCAATTGCTTGGCGGCGATCAGGCTGATCACTTTGCGCGAAACGTTCGGGTTGGCGCGCGAGCCGAAGATCGCGATCTCGTTGTGCACGATGTACTTGAACGGCATGGGCTCGATCACGTGGGTCGGCGGGACGCCGACAAGGGACACCCGGCCGCCCTTCTTCACCATCTCTACTGCCTGCCGGAACGTTCCCGGCGCGCCAGAGCATTCGAGCACCTCATCTACGCCGCGCCCGTTCGTCGCTTCTCGCACGGCCTTCACAGGATCCATCTTCTCAAAATTCACCAGGACGTCTGCGCCCGAGCACCGAGCGGCCTCCAGCCGTGCCCCGCGGCCGATGGCGATCACCCTGGCAGCTCCCAGCAGGCGCGCCAGACGCATCGCGATGAGGCCGATGGGCCCCGGCCCGATCACCGCCACGGCGCCCCCAGGGGTCACACCGGACAACTCCAGGCCGTGCATGACCACGCCCGCCGTATCCACCAAGGCCCCCTCCCGGAAGCTCATCTCAGCCGGCATCCGGTTCACACTGTTGATCGAGCACGTCGCGTACTGGGCGTAGGCTCCGGGCGTGATGAATCCGTAATGGCGATGGCCTGTTTCGGGACGACCATAGTTCTCGCAGATCGTGTAGCGTCCCTCCATGCAGTTGGGGCAGACGCCGCAGCCGCGGTGGGCCTGGCCCGCCACCCGATTGCTCACCTCGAGATCAACTACGCCAGCGCCAATTGCCACGACTTCGCCCGCCCATTCGTGGCCCGGGATAAACGGATAGCTTGGCGGCCAGGTGCCCGCCAGGTCGCCTCGGAGGATCTCCGGGTCGCTGCCGCAGATCGCCACGGCGCGCACCCGACAGAGCACCTCACCCTCTCGGGGGTGGGGAACCGGCACGGTTTGAACCTCAAACTTCCCCGCTGAGGGAAGAACCAGGGCGCGCATATGGGTTGGAATGTCATCAGACACAGGAATCCCCCTTGTACGAGTAGGATGTCATTGACTCGCGTCGGAAGGACGCGTGAGCACGATTCGCCCCACGAGGTCTCCCGACTCAAGACGCGCGGTCGCCTCGTGGATCTGTTCTAGCGAGTACTGTGCACCGACCACCGGGGTGAGCTGTCCCAGCCGCACCAGTCGCACAACGTCGATCAGATCCTGCCTGGTGCTCCCCCGACAGCCGATGATCTGTTGCTCCGTCTTGAAGAGGGGAATCGAAGGAACTTCGAAGGTTTCGTCCAGGTACGCCACGACCAGGAACTTCCCACCCGGCCGGAGGAGGCCTAGGCCCTGGCGCACGCTGGCGCGGGTACCGATGTTATCAACAACCAGGTCCACTCCCTCCCCGCATGTGAACTCGCCTACCGCCTCTTCCAGCGACTGGAGCGCGGGGTTCACTGCTGTCGCCCCATATTCCTCTGCAAGAGCCAGCCGCTGCTGGCGGCGACTGGTCGCGAGGACCTGCGCCCCTGAGAGACGCGCGATTTGCACGCCGTGGATACCTAGTCCACCCACGCCGAGAATCAGGACGCGCTGGCCTACACCCAGCCCGCCTCGGTGGATCAAACTGTGGTACATGCAGGCCACGGCATCCGGCAGGATCGCGGCCCCCTCGTAGGAAAGCCCCTCGGGTAACGCCACGAGATTTGCTGCCGGCACCGTCACGTATTCCGCGTGACCGCCGTCTCGTTCAAACCCGATCCGCTGCATGACGGCGCACCGCTGCGTCTCCCCAGTTCGACAATGCCGGCAGCGGCCACAGGTGACATCGATAGCTGCTGTCACACGATCGCCTATCTGCCAGCCAGCGACACCAGGGCTCAGCTCGACGACATCGCCGGCCAGTTCATGGCCGAGGATGCGCGGCAGCTCACCGAGGGGTTGCCGACCGGACAGCAGATGCAGGTCGGTGCTGCACAAGCCGCTGGCGCGCACGCGGACCAACACTTCACCGACGCCCGGCCGTGGGATCGGCCGGTCCATCACTTCGAGTGAGCCGCCGTAGCGTGCGACGACGACCGCGGGCATGCTGTCGCGCAGCATTACTCCTTCAACCCCGTAATCGCGATGCCTTGAATGAATGAGCGTTGGAGGAAGAAAAAGAGCAAGATCATTGGTAGTGTCCCGATGGCAGCGACCGCCATCAATTGGTCCCACGCCGTCCCGAAGCTGCTCATGAAGAGCGAGATGCCGAGCGGCAGCGTGCGCAGCGAATCCTTCGTGACAATGATGAGGGGCCAGATGTACATATCCCACGCCTCGCGGAACGTGAAAACGCCGAGCGCGGCCAGGGCGGGCTTGCACAGCGGCATCACGATTTGCGCGTAGATCCGCAACTCGGAGGCACCGTCAATGCGCGCCGCCTCGATCAGCTCATTGGGAATGCTCTGCAAGTACTGGCGCATCAGGAAGACGCCGAACCCCTCCACGAGGAACGGCACGATCAGCCCTTCGTATGTATTGGGCCAGTTGAGCTTCTTGACGATGAGGAAGAGGGGCACCATCGTCACCTCGAGCGGCAGCATCATTGTGCTGAGGATCAGCAGGAAAAGAATTCCGCGCCCGAAGTAGCGGAACTTGCTGAGGCTGTAGCCGGCGAGGGAAGCCAACAGAAGGTTGCCGAAGGTGATGGCAATGGCCACGAGGCTGCTGTTCAGGAAATAGCGCGTGAAATCCTGCGCTCTCCACGCATCGCCGTAGGCGTTCCAGTTGATGGGATTGGGCATCCATTGCAGCGGCACGAGAAACATGTTGTCGTTCGTCTTGAACGAGCAGGAGACCATCCAGTAGTACGGCAGCAGCCCGATGAACCCGATGAGGAACAAGAGAGGATACGTGATGAACGCATGGCGATGGCGGAAGAATCGGCTCAGCATCACTCCTCCCCGTGCGAGAACAACTGAATCTGGAAGAGCGTGAAGACCATTACGGCGGCAAAGAGGAATACGCTCATGGCGGCCGCCCGCCCCATCTTGAAGAACTCGAACGCCGTCTGGTAGATGAAGAGCGGCAGGACGCGCGTCGAATCCGCCGGGCCGCCGCCGGTCATGATCAGGGGCACGGCAAAGACCTTCATCGCCACGATCACGCTCATCACCATGACGAGCAATGTGGTGGGCTTGAGGAGCGGTAGGGTGATGTGCCGGAACTGACGCCAGGCGCTCGCCCCGTCGATCTGCGCCGCCTCGTAGTACTCGTGGGGAATCGCCTGGAGGCCGGCGAGGAAAATCACCATGTAGTAGGGCGTGGCGCGCCAGATGCCGATGATGATGATCGCCCAGAGGGCCCACTTGCTGCTGCGCAACCAGGGGATGGGGTCGAGGTCGAACCACCCCAGGATCGTGTTCACCACGCCGTCCTGGTGGTACATGAACGTCCACACGACCGCATTCACCACCGCCGGCATGACGACGGGCATGAAGGCGGCCGAGCGGAACAGGTTCTTGGCGACGATCTGGCGGTTGAACAACACCGCCAATCCCAGGGAGAGGATCCATACAGGGACGCAACTGAACACCACATAGGTGACCGAGACGCGCGCCGAGTTCAGGAAGAGCGGATCCCGGAGCAGGTCGATGAAATTCTCGAGCCCGATGAACTTGGGCGGGCGGATGAGGTCGTATTCGTTGAGGCTGATGTAAAACGCCTGCAGCATGGGAAGGAAGCGAAAAATGACGATGATGGCAAGGGTCGGCAGCAGGATGGCATACCCGAAGAGGGCTTGCTTGGTGGTGACGTTCAGGCGAAGCCGGTTCCAACCCAGGCGCGGTTGAGTCGAGGCGAGTGCGCTCAAACGACGCTCCTTAGCAGGCGGTGAACCCCGCACGTCTCAATCGGTGCAGGATTCACCGCATCTCGATCGCTTTACTTCTTGAGGATCCTGTCGACAGCCGCCTGCGCGCTATCCAGCGCGGCTTTGGGATCGGCGCCGTCGTAGACCACGCTGTCCACCGCGCGGCCGACTGCCTGCGCGATCTCGTTGACATTCTCGGAGCGGATGTACCAGGTGGCCGTCTGGACATCCTTCATGTGCACGTCAAAGAACGGGAACGCCTTGGCAACCTGGGTTTCGCTCACCCCTTTGGCGGGCTGCACAAAGCCCGCCTTGGCAAGCCATTCCTCCGGCTTGGCGAGCATGAACTTGACGAAATCCCAGGCGACGATCTTGTTTTTGTCTGGCCTGTTCTTGTTCACACCCCACGCCCACCCGTAGACCATGGTGTGGGGGTTGGCGGGATCAACCTGCGGCAGGCCCACGACCGTGAAATCGTTCTTGATCGGCGACGCCTGGACCTGCGGGGTTGCCCACGGGCCGGTGATCCACATGACGGTGAAGCCGTCGAGAAAGTCCTGGTTGGGGTTGCTGGCGGTGTTCTTGGTATTCTTGGGGTCTCCACACTCCTTGGTCACATCCCGCCAGAGGGTGAGCGCCTTCACCGTCTCGGGGCTGTTGAGATAGGCGGTCTTGCCGTCGTCGCTCAGAATCTTGCCGCCGAATTGCTCGGTCATAGGTTGCAGGTCCTGCAATTGCCAGCGCGGGCTGTGATAGGGGAACTCGAATGCCTTCCGGACGGTCCGCCTGCCCTCGACCTGCTTCAATTTGGGACAGAGCGCCATGAGGTCCTTCCACGTTTTGGGGGCATCCTTTCGCGGATCCAGACCTGTGGCGGCGAACAGCTTGTTGTTGATGAACAGACTCATAGAGTTGCCCTGATAGGGCAGCGTGTAGATCTTGCCGTCGAACGTGCCAGAGGCGAGTCCACCGCTCACGTAGTGGGCGGCGAGCTCCTGATGGCTCTTGACGCCAAACACATCGAGGTTGACCGGCTCCAGGACGCCCTTTGCGTAATAGGCAACGTAGTAGGAAGCGTCCGCGTCCATGATGTCAGGGCCAGTGCCTGCTGCAAGCGCGACGGTCAGCTTCTGATTCATGTCGGTGGACGAAGCGACGGTGGGGTTGATGGTGACACTCGGGCGAACCTTCTTGTAGGCTTCAATCAACTCCTTCACGTACGCGGTGAAGGGTCCGTACTCGTGCCACCAAACCTCAATCGCGATGTTCTCGGCGGGGAAGACAAATGTTGGGTTGGTCGGTTGCGCCGCCTGGCTTGCCCCTGGTGTGGGACCAAAGGCTACCAGCATGGTTGCGATGATCGCAACCGCGGGCAGAAGTTTGAGCCGTTTCATTTCCATTCTCCTTTTCGAGGTTTTGATGAGAGGAATGTCCACAACATAGTGTTCGTTGCCTTTGGAGCACCTCCTTTGAAAGGTCGTGTTGTTCCCGTTCTATTTCAGCCCGATCTCGCTGAGCCGGCTGATGATGTCCGGGCGAACGGGTGCGAAGACATCTAACACCTGGGCGTACTCGTCGAGGCTTTCGATCGAGTGCGGGACATTGTTGGGAATGTGCGCAACCTCTCCGGGTCCCAGCACGCGCTCCTCTGCTCCGATTGTAAAGCGGATTCGCCCCTTAAGCATGATGCTGAATTGCTCGGCTTCATGCTGATGCGCTGAACACTTGAGATGGGGGAAGGCTTCGTGCAGGCAAATCATTGCCCGCTCACCCACAATGCTCTGACGGGACATCCCTGCGGGAAGGGAAGGGTTCGGTTCGAGGTCGCGCGAAACATCGCGCCAGGAATAGAAGGGCACGACTCACTCCTTTGCTTGCCCGCGCTTCTTTTCGATCGACTTCAAGAGCCGCCTTGCGGTGCTTTCATGGTGCTCGATCGCGAACCGTTCGGCCCGGTTCACGTCACCCCGGGCGAGCGCTTGGGTGATGCGCCGGTGATCCTGCGTCAGTTGCTGGAGGCGACCGGGCAGCACAAGGCTGAGCTGGCGAAATCGCTGGCTGGCATCGTACAGGTTTTCGAGAAGGGAGTGGAGGCGGGGGGCGTGGGCCGCCCGCCAGATGCGCTGGTGAAAATCACGATTCACGCGCAACACCCGGTCGAGGTCTTTCGCTTTGGCGGCTGCGGCCATCTCGTCGAGGATGGCGTTCAAACGGTCGTAATCTGGCTTCGTGAGATGGGGTGCCGCCAGCCGCGTCGCCAACCCATCCAGCACGGCGCGGATGTGGTAGATCTCGATGATTTCAGCCTCGGAGAGTTCATTCACCACGGCGCCCCTGTGCGGGGCCAGGGTCACCAGTCCGGTGGCTTCCAGCCGGTGCAGCGCCTCGCGGACGGGCATCCGGCTCACGCCGATCTCCTTGGCGAGCTCGTCGGCAACCAGACGCTGCCCCGGCCGGTAGCGACCGTTCAGGATGGCATCGCGAATGGTGTCATACACGATCTCTTGCATGGTGCGATAGGTGCCGAGCATGGCTCCATATCCTCGGTGGAATGGTCCACCCTCAGGCGGCGAACACCCCCGGCGGGTGCGGCGAGGAGCCGTCGCCTCGGTTCCTTATCCCCGGTCCCAACGTCCTGTCGATCTCAGCCGTCGGACCGATGGGGGAATGGGTCGGCCCTACCTAAAGCGCTCAGGGGGATATCGGATATTGGATACAGGATGAAGCATACGATTTTCAGCGGTGGGCTGTCAAGCCAGAAATTCGTTCTCAATCCTGTGGTGACTCCCCGCTGGTTTTTCATTTTGGTTCTTGCGCGTTCAGCGCAAAAACCAGGTGGAAACTTCCGATTGACGCTCTTCCAGCCAGGGACCTATTATGGCTTCCCTTATGGCCTGCGACCCACTCACGGGGAGCGTGCCAACATGGCGGAGACCTGGATGGCTGCTGAACCCAAAAACGTTGATCTTCGGGCGGCGACCCTCGTCACAATGCTGGCTTTCCTTTGGGCGGGCAATCCCATCGCCATCAAGATCGGCCTCACCGATGCGCCGCCCATCCGACAGGCCTGGATGCGATTCGTCCTGGGGGGACTGACCGTCCTGTTCTGGGCCCTGGTCACGCGCACGCCTCTCGGCATCCGTCGGCACGAGGTTCGCCCTCTCCTTGTCCTGGGGATCCTCTTCACCGTCCAGATCGCGCTCCTGAACCTGGGGGTGAAGTACACGTCGGCGGCGCATGTGTCGATCCTGCTCAACGCGTATCCGATCTATACCGTCCTCTTGGCGCACTTCTTCGTCCCGGGGGATCGGTTATCGAGCGGACGGACCGTGGGGGTGATGATCGCGTATGCCGGGGTCGTCCTTCTGTTTTCGCATGAGCTCACCGTGGGGTCGGAGCTTCTCATCGGAGACGCGATCATCTCCGGGAGCGCGTTCCTCCTCGGGGTGCGGACGATCTATTTGAACCGCGCGGTGCAGAAGATCGGCCCGGTGAAGCTGCTCCTGGCCCAGGTGGCGTTCAGCGTACCCTGCTATCTCCTGGTCAGCCTGGTGTTCGAGGGTGCCTATCCCTACCAGTGGACCTGGGCGCTTGCCCTGTCCCTCTCATATCAGGGGTTCATCGTGGCCGGGTTCAACTTCATCCTGAACCTCCATCTGCTCAGGACATACAAGCCCAGCGGTCTGGCGACCTTTTTTCTCACGACACCTCTGTTCGGCGTGTTCCTGAGCTGGCTGGTCCTAGGGGAGACCATCTCGGTTCGCCTCTTGGTCTCGGCCGTGCTCGTCGTAGGCGGGATCGCGCTGGCCAGGCGGCCTTGCCCGGCCCGGTCAGGGCCGGCGCGGAATCTCCAGTGGGAAGCGGAGGACTGACGACCGGTCACGTCGGCCAGATCGGGAGCTCAACCTGCCCATCGTCAATCGGGTATGCCGAGTTCATCGCGTGCTTTGCCAGCCCCGGCTATCATGTCCTCCTGGACCGAGTGTGGGAAAAAATGAATCTGCTGTGCACTTTTTTCTTGCGTCCCAGAGAAGTTGCATGTAGGTTGTGCGTACACCAGAAAGGAGGTGATC
>Ga0129297_10001855_pt1 | contig 10783 bp, 7 predicted proteins | sample I18A1metaG_FD_94708 | JGI IMG/M metagenome (GOLD analysis project Ga0129297, IMG submission 94708) | Lake sediment bacterial and archeal communities from Gulf of Boni, Indonesia to study Microbial Dark Matter (Phase II) - ​I18A1 metaG | ecosystem: Environmental > Aquatic > Freshwater > Lake >... | reverse complement strand
TACCGACGCGAGCTTAACCTTCCGATGAATCCACGGCTGACCGCTGAGCAAATAGAGGATATGGTCACAGGAATTCGCCGCGCCGCCGAGAAGGTTCGTGGCGGGACGCGGTGACATGTCATCCGGCAGAACCTGTACTTCGACGTCACCGGTTCCACCCTGCTCGAGTCGACCGGGCTGGGACGGCTGAGAGTGACCGCGGGAGCTGAAGGGCCGGTTCGGGCAACTCGGACGGCTTTTGAGGCCAGAGCAGTTCCCGCCAATGAAGAATCGAGGTGTCCTATGACAAAAGCGGTCCGTCGTGAAAGCGTTGAAACTGATTCACGTCGCCTTGCGGCATTGGTGAGCCTTTCCTGTGAACCAGGATCACGGCGGCCTTTTCTTGCCCTCCTGGCTCTCGCCGCCCTCAGCCTTCTTTCCCGCTCCCTCACCGCCGCGGACTGCAAAACCCTTCCATTGCCGGGAGACTTCAAAGAAAACGGTATGTGGTCAGCGCTCTATGCCGCAAGAAACGGGCTCGTTTACATCGGTGCGCAGGCCCACGGAGCGGAGGCGCATTTCTACCAGTACGATCCTGCCGCCGGAAAAATCAGGCATGTTGCCGACATGTCGGAGCTGGCCGGCGAAAAAGGCCGGGGCGTCAGGATCCAGGCCAAGATCCACACACGGTTCGTTGAAGACAAGAACGGGAAGATCTATTTTGGCACCGGTAATCAGGGTTCGGGACCTTGGAACATCGACCCTCGCTCATGGGGAGGCGGGCACTGGTGGACATACGACCCGGTCAAAGACCGGGTCGAGGATCTGGGAGTCGTGGCAAAAGGAGACTCGGACCTGTATGGGTTGGCTTACGACCCGGTGGGGCACCGCCTGTACGCGACCGCCTTCAATAATCACTTCTATGTCTTCGATCTCAGTACCCGCACGACCATCGACATGGGCCGCGTGACCAATTGGGACGCGTGCCGCACGATTGTTGCGGATGACCAGGGGAACTGTTACGGAAGCTTCGAGAAACACGGGATCTTCAAATACGACGTCGCGACCAACCGAGTACTTGATCTGCCGCTCACCCTGCCTCACGATCCGTTTCAATGGCCGAACGATCTTGCCCGCCCCAGGTTGGATCGCAAGCACATCTGGCGCGTTGTGGAATGGAGTAAGCGGGACAGGCTGATCTATGGTGTCGAAGGAGGCGCGAGCTACCTTTTCAGTTTTGATCCGCACAAAGGGGAGTTTGGAGAGATCAAATACCTGGCCCAACTGACCGCCCCGGCTCTGGTCGGAAGACATGACCTCGGTTATGCCGCGCTTTCCATGACCATCGGCAAGGACAACATCATCTACTACGCCGCAAACGCGAGAGCTTTCGACTACGCGAGTGAAGCGGGATCCGTCGGAGAGAATGCCGCCTACCTGGTCTCGTTTGACCCTGGTCGGGGGACACGCCAAGACTACGGAAGGCTGGTGGATGGGGACGGCCGGTTGGTTTTAGGCACGCAGGCAGCAGCCTGCGGGCCTGACGGGACTCTTTACTTTTTCGGCGCCGTCGAGGAGAAGGACGAATCGAGAGCGGTGGGAAAGGTCCGCGGAGAAAAACCGTTCGCCCTCAGGCTGATCATTGTCGATCCAGCCCAACTAAGGGCTCGCGCAAAAACAGACTGACCGTGTGGCGCAAACCCTGAGGATTCTGCCAAAAAACATTTCACCGCACGCAAGCAACATAGGGTATGAAAATGACTCTCCACTATGAATGCGGGTTCTCAAAAGTTCTGCTCCTGTTGCTGGGCCTCTCAATGTCTGTGGAGGCTGAAGCGCAGCTTAGAGTGCCCCCGCACAGATTTGACTGCCGGGAGCTCGGCTATCCGTTTTTCAACCAGATTCCGGCGGACGGCAGTTACATCACGTCATTGACTCTGGGACCAGACGGTAGGATTTACGGAGCGACCAGCGGTTTTCGACCCTACTTCTTTGTCTTTTCCGACGAAACGGATCAGGTCAAGCCCCTGGGCTACCTGCCTGACGGCGAAGGTGTTCATCACAGTCTCGTCACGGACAAGAAGGGGTCGGTCTACCTGGGGACAGGCAAGAACGTGATCATCCCCTTTGCGATCAGGAAACCGACCGGCGGGGGACTGAATAACGTCTCCGAGGACCTGTGGCGACAGGTGCAGGACCAGTACCGGAATTATGCAGGGGGACATCTCTACCGCTACGACCCGGCAAAGGAAATGAAGGTCGGCACAGCGGTGAAACCGGCCAACGTGGAGGATCTTGGTATACCGGTTGCCGGCGACGGGATCTATTGCCTGACCATCGACCCGGAGCGAGATGTGATCTACGGAGTTTCCTATCCGCATGCGCACTTCTTCCTCTATGATCTGAACACCAGGACTACGAAGGACAAGGGACCGCTTTTCCGTGATGTCCTCTTCGGAGGGCCCGATCTTCGGACTGTCAGGACCTTGCCCAGGAACCTGGCAGTGGATAAAGCTGGCTTCGTCTATGCCTCCACGGACGGAGGGAGATTGGTCCGCTACGGGCCGCAAAAGCAGGACCTCGAAATCCTGGATGTTCGCATCCCTGGAGAATTCATGCAGGTGGTCGAGGTGTGGGTCGCAAGTGGAGATGTGCTCTACGGAGGGACATCCGAAGGCTTTCTCTTTCGCTTCGACCCAAACACAGGCCGAGTGGACAATCTCGGCAAGCCGATGGTCCGGCAACGAGTCCGAGGTCTGACTTTGGCCAAAGATGGGAGGGTGATTGGCGTGGGTGGAGATCGCGACCAGGTGAATCTCCTCTTCACGTATGATCCCCGCGCGGGAAGCTTCCAGATTCTGGGGAGTGTGGAGGTCGATCGATCTCCCTATTACGCCTGGCAGGCACACCAGTTCGACGCGATGGTCACGTCTCGGGACGGCACGATCTTTCTGGGCGAGAGCGACCGCCGCGGCCACCTCTTTCTTTACGTCCCTTAGGTCATATCGTTCATGGGCCGTCTCGTCCGCATTGGTCAAAGCGCTTGCCTACTTTAGGACGGATTTCTGACATTTCAAGCATAAATAGCGATGAGCGAAGGGCAATAAAGTAACGCTGATGTTATTTTATTCTTGACAAATTGACCGCAGTGCGCTTATATAATATCGATAACTCATATAATTATTCACTCAGAGATCAGGCACCTTCCCTATGAAATTGCGGTTCATCTCTTTGATCCTTCTGGCCGGAACGCTGGGTGTCGTGTTTTGCGTAGCGATGCAGGGTTCCCGGCGGGAGCCCCCGCAGCGGCGACCTGCGGCGGCAGGGACCATTCGCGTCCGCGTCCGACTCGTGCCGGTGGACGTCATTGTGACCGACGCCAGGCTTCGGCCCGTACTCGACTTGACGAAAGACGACTTCATGATCCTGGAGAGCGGCCGGCCGCAGGAGATCCGGCATTTCTCGCTTCAGACGCTCACGGCGGCAGCCGTCTCGCAAGCGGAGGAGGGGGCGAAACTGCGCCGGGTCCCCACGCTCGACCTCACGCCGCAGACGCGCCGCGCCTTCCTGATCCTGATGGGCCGCGGCCGATACCAGACACCGTTCAGAGACGTCGATGCACTGATCCGCTTCGTGCGCGACAACCTGCTGCCGCAGGATCTGGTGGCCGTTTTCGCATACAACCGCGCCACCGATTTCACGACCAACCACGCGCAGATCGTCCGGGTGCTGGAGCAGTACAAGAAGATCCATGGCAGGATCGAGGCGCGCCTTGAGATGTACTTAAGCGGGTTGGCGGGGATCTACGGCTCGAAGGGGATGCCGAAGGCCCTTCAGCCGGACATCGACAGCATCTTCCGCGTTTCGAACGGGCCGGGAGCGCGTGAGGTGCCGCCTGGTCGCGCCGCCGACTCCGGCAAGATGGCTCGCGACGCGGCTGAGGTGAGCGGGGCCATGCTACGCATCGATGCCCTCGACGAAGCGGCTGCCGGCCTGGGAATCGAATCGACGGTCAGCCCGTTCGATCGGCTCGAGGTCGAGTCCATGACCGACCTCCCCTTCGAGGAATACGTCTCCACCAGCGCGATGACGTTACAGGATGTGCAGAACATCTATGCGTCGATCGAATACCTGCGCTACATGGAAGGCGAGAAACACCTCCTCCTATTCTCGCAGAACGGCCTGTTCCTGCCCCGCCTCGATTACGAGAAGGGCATCGCCGCGGTTGCGAACGACGCCCGTGTGAAAGTCGATACCTTTCAGACCGGCGGAGTTTTCCTCGATGCCACCTTCTCGGCCGCCTCGCCCCGCAGCGTCGGGCGCGGCAGCATGTCGGGGGCGGGCGCGCCGACCGGGAACCTGAGCCGGACCTTTGCCCTGTCGAGCCTGGGAAACCTCTCGCAGCTCACCGGCGGCCGCGCCTCGATCCACAAGGACATCGGGGAGGCGCTGAAGAGCGTGAACGAAACAACGCGGGCCCAGTATCTGCTCGGATATTATCCAAGCGACCCGAAGTGGGACGGCAGATACCGGCAAATTGACGTCAAGGTAAATCGCCCGGGGCTCCGCGTCTCGTTCCGGCACGGCTACTTCGCCCGCGACACGGTCGAGCCGCTGGACCGCGCGGAGTTACTCGCCTACAGCCGCATCTCGGCCGCCGCAGCCTATGACGACCAGATCCGCGACGTGCCGTTCAGGGCAGCTACCTCGGTGTACCGCGACGCGTCCGGGAAGCAGCAGGTCCGGCTGGAGCTGAAAATCGACCTGTCAGGCATGCGCTTCGAGGAGGTTCAGGACCGGCACAAGGGCCGGATGGGAGTTACCGTCTTTTGGAGCGACGCGCAAGGCCGGCCGGTGGGCCACTTCTCGGACACCGTGGACATGAACATGCTCGAACAGACCTACCAGAGAGCGCTCCAGGAGGGTCTCCCGTTTGCGGCTCCGGTCCCGTTCGTCGAAAACGGGCAGTACATCAAGATCATCATCTACAGCTACGGCAGCGACCGTGTCGGCAGCCAGACCATCCGCCTCAAGTGATCCCGGACAGCCGCTGCGCTGAACCAGAGCAGCGGCCCGTCTCTGTACGTCCCTCAGATCTGAAGCATCCATCTCTCCTGATGGCAGTCTCAGGCGGCATAAGCGGCCTGGATTTCCGCGGGAAACGTTGCCATGGCTTCCTTGATCCGGGATTTAAGGCTCCCCACGATGTCCGGGTACTTGTCCGCCACGTCGTAACTTTCATCCGGATCCAGTTCCATGCTGTAAAGCTCCGGGTTGATCGGTTTGTTCTTGCGCTGCTTTGTGGCCGGGTTATACGGAGGTATGTCGTAGCGAGCCACATGTATCTTCCATTTTCCATATCGGGCTGCCTGAAGGTAGATGCTGTCGAAGTAGAGCATGAGGTGCGGGGCGCGTTGCGCCACGGCGCCATTGAGCAGTGGCAGCACGTTCTGTCCATCCAAATGAACATTCCCGGGAGCCTTCAAACCGGCTACGGCCATCAACGTAGGGAACAGGTCCAACGAATATACCGGCTCATCGCACACGCCCCGGGCGGGAATTCTGCCTGGCGCCCAGGTAATAAAGGGGACACGCACGCCCCCTTCATGTGTGGTTGCCTTCCGCCCCCGGAGCCGGCCCGGACTGCCGAGGAACCACGGCCCGTTGTCGCTCGTAAACATCACCAGCGTGTCCCGCTCGATCCTGTTTTTCCTGAGCGTTTGCAGAATCTCCCCGACACTCCAGTCGATGGTTTCCACCGCGTCGCCATAGAGGCCGGCTTCGCTCCGGCCTTTGAAACGGTCAGAAACATGAAGCGGCCTGTGGGGCATTGTATGCGGAAGGTAGAGGAAAAAGGGCTTCCCTTTCGAGCGGTCGATGAACTCGAGGGCCTCGGCAGTGTAGCGTTCAGTAAGCGAAGCCTGATTCGCAGGCTCCTCGATGACTTCCGAGTTTCTCATGAGAGGCGTGGGGATCATGTCATTGCTGTAAGGGATCCCGAAGTAATAATCGAAACCTCGGGCCGTGGGAAGAAAGGCACGCGCGTGTCCGAGATGCCACTTCCCGATGCACGCAGTGGCATAGCCGCCTTCTTTCAATGCTTCCGCTATCGTTACCTCGTTTAAAGGCAGACCGGTAGTATCGTCGGGGTAGAAGACGGCTCTCTTGGCAAGCGCCGTATAGAGAGCCTCATTGCGTGTTGGATATCGCCCGGTGAGCAGGCCGGCCCTCGACGGTGAACAGACGGGGCTGCAGACAGTAAAGCTGGTAAGCCGGATCCCTTCTTCCGCCATGCGGTCAAGCTGGGTCGTTCGTATGGCCTTCGATCCGTAGCATGACAGATCGCCATAGCCCAAATCATCAGCAAGTATGAGAATTATGTTCGGCCGCCTTGCCTGCTCCATCGAAAGCAGATTTGAAGCCAGGCATGTGCCGCCCGCAAGTTTCAAAAAACGACGCCTGCCTAAAGCGGATTTCCTCACATCTCCTCCCGTTCTCCTCGGCAGCAGCTCAATTGAAATCGACTTTCTGAAGCGCGGCAATCAGAAAATAAATCTCAGGCCCAACTGCATTCGCCGGGGATAGTTGGATTGAGTGGAAGCGGTGACCTGTCCAAATGTCGCACTCGTGGGATTCATCTGCGGAGCTGGGAATAGAGCGTGATTAAAGGCGTTGAAAACTTCCGCCCTGAACTGGAGGTTTTTCCCCTCCGCGATTTTGGTGTTCTTGATGAGCGAGAGGTCAATATTGTTGGGGCTGTCAGCGCGCAAATGCCCGAACCTGAGCGGGAAGGTCCGCACGTTGCTGGCAAGCTGCTTCGCGGAGGCCTTCTCGAATCCGGCCTCCGTGTTGAACCAGCGCTCCACCCCCTGCTGGCTTCCGGCCAAACGGATGTCATTGATGTCGCCTGTGAAGATGATGTTGCCCCACTCCAGCATCGCTCCGCTCTGATAGGCGTAGATGCCATTCAGCTGCCAGCCGCTCACGATCCTCGACAACACCGGGTTCAGGCCGTTCCCGAAACGCCTCCCCGCGCCGAACGGGAGCTCGAAAATGCCGCTGATATTCAGCCTGTGCGGACGGTCGCTTTCCGAAAGGATCTCGGTTGGCCGGAGATCCCCTCCGTTCAGCAGTTCCGTTGCCTGCATGAACTTCGAGAAGGTGTAGTTCCCGTCCACTGTATAGCCTCTAGAGAATCTCTTGCGCAGCCCGAGCTGCAGCGAGTGGTACCAGGAGTATCCCTGGTACTCGGTGGTATATACGTGAGAGTTCCCAGCGTTGCATCTGGGGCATAGACGGGGTTTGATTAAAGTCTGAATTACGTCGTCGCGGCGCTGCCCCAGGAAGCCGTAGTAGACGCCATAGCCGGCCCGGAGCACCGTCTTCTCTGTGAGCTTGTACGCCAGGCCTGCGCGCGGCACGAGGTTTTTCTTGGGCGTTTGGTACAGGCCGCGCGGCGGCCGAAGTGTTGAACGGCCCCCGTGTCCACGCGGTGCTGAATTCGAGCAGACCGGTGTCTTCGTGGCCAAAGGTAAACTCATTTTCCCGGTAAGAGCGGTTGTAGCCGTAGCGAAAGTTTAACACGGTAATGGGATTCAACGTGTAAACATCGTCCACTGCAAAAGTCCTTGCCAGGAACTGAAGAGACTGCCCACTGACGAGGTTGCCAAAATAATTGTTGTATGTGCTCGCTCTCCTGTAAACGCTGGCGCGCGCGAAAAGCCTCTGTCGGTTACTGACGACATGGTCGACTCTCAGGCTTTGGTTCCAATAAGTCACGATCTCGGGCAGGTTCGGCATGGGGTAGTTATTCGATTTGTCGACGCTGCCTGAAACCAGCGGATCCGGGTAGTACTCAAGAAGCTTCTTCGCCACCGGGTTTATCAGACTCTGCGGGATGATGTTTCCAGCGAACGGCTGTTGCTCGTACTTGCCGTCGGATCTCAGGATGCGAGTGAAGGGATTGTAGATCTGGTACTGAGTACCCAGCGCCAGAAGTTCAGAGAGATTTCCCTGCCTCATCAGGGGAGTGGGCACGGTCTGTGTTCCCCCCGAGCGGGGCCGTGACTCGTGCAGCCCCTCGTAGCCCCACATGAAGAAAGTCCTGTCCCTTCCATCATAAAGTCTCGGGATCCAAACCGGACCGCCTGCCGACCCGCCCCACCGGTTGTAATAAAAGTCTGCTCGAGGAATTCCCGCCTTGTTGGCGAAGAAATCGTTGGCGAATGTGTCAGGCAGCATCTTTGTGAAGTAGGCCGTGCCGTGCAAATGGCCGGTTCCGGATTTCAGACTTATGTTGGTGACGCCCCCCTCGGTCTGGCCGAAGGCCGCGTCAAAGGTCGCGGTCTGCACGCGAAACTCGGCCACGATGTCCGAGGGTGGAACGTACGAGGCAATGACCTCGTTGGCGGTATCGCGCGATGTGGAAGTCGCCGACACACCGTCGATGGTAACGTCACTGCGATTGGCCTTCGTGCCGTCCATCGCATATCCCACGATGCCAGTCGGATCGGAGGCACGGTCATTCTTGGGATTACCCATGAATGTCGCCCCGGCAGCCTGTCCGATCAGAAGGAAGGGATTGCCGTGAGGCACGGGAAGATCCGATATGCGCCGGGCGTCCACCACCTGTCCAGCCGAGGCGCTTGCCGTGTTCAGCAGCGGAGTCTCCTCGTTGACCGTCACGGTCTGCTCTATCCCGCCGATCTCCAGCACGATGTTCAGCTCCAACCGGTCGTTGACCTGTATCTCCAGATTGTCCCGAACAAACTTCTTAAAACCCGGCACCTCCGCCGTGATTCGGTAGAGACCTGGTATGAGGTATGTGGCTTGATAGAAACCCTCGGCATTGGTGGTCAGGGACAGCTTCGTCCCCATGGCTTGGTTGATGACATCAACGCTCGCTCCAGGAATGACGCCGCCGGTGGAATCAACCACCCTGCCAACCACCGTGGCGCGTGCCTCCTGGGCAAGAAGGGCCGGCTCCTGGGCAACAGCCAACATTCCCACCGCGAGAATGAGATGGACCGCTCTCCCTTTAGAAATCATGATTCCTCCTTGGCGCGGGCGGCTCGAAATCGAGCAGCCGCACGCTTGGCGTCATAAGTGCCAGATTGTATCGTCAAGGAAACAATATCTACCTTCTCACCGCGAAGTCAAGGGGTATTTTATCTTGATTTTATCTATTACCGCGGATTTCTTTGGACAACTTGGACATTGCGTAACAATAAAGACATTTGCTGTTCTGAAATGCTCAGATGCCGACATCGGCCCGATGCCGTGGGCACTGACCTACGCACAGCATCGACCGGTGCGCCACGGATCGTTCGGTGAGCTGCCGCCCGTTGAACAATCATCCTGTTTCAGGGATTAAATGGAATCTCAGGCTATCGAGGCTGGTATTGAATGGAGGAACACCGGAAACTGCGGTGAGCGGCCGGATCGGGTCGCCGTTCTCGAATTGTTTAAGCCTTCGAGTCAGTCAAATGGAACCGGGAAGCCGACTGGACCATGAATCTCGGAGGTTTGATGGATGGTATCTCGAAGAGCCGTTCGAGGATTAGCAGGCCAGCCCCCAATATGCCGGCGTCGTCTCCGAGCCTCGCGAAGCGGAAAACCAGCCCCTGGCTCGCCTGAGGAAGAGCCTGCCTCCTAACGATCCGGGCTATCTGGTCGAGAAGGTCCTGTCCGCCGAGTTCCAGTCCCCGTCCGAGCACTATCACGGCCGGGTTGAACAGATTGACCAAGTTGCCAATCGCCATCCCGAGAAGGTCCTCCAGGGCTTCGACGAGAGAACTGCACATCTTATCGCCCATGCCGGCGGCCTCAAGAACCGTCCAACCCGTGATCTTGTCCACTTGACCGGCGAGCGACAATGCGGTGGAGGAAAAGCCGTCCTGAACCGCTGCCCTGGCTCTCGCTCCCAAAGCTTCAGCCCCAATGATTGCTTCCAGGCAGCCAAAGCTGCCGCACTTGCAGAGGGGCCCTTCTTTCGTCGTGCGCGTATGTCCAAGTTCGCCAGCGTTGTCGCGACGGCCACGAATCAGTCGTCCATCGGTGAAGATTGCCGCTCCAACACCGGCGCGGTAGTCGACATAGATCATGTCTTCGGCCATTTCGCCAGCACCCCGCACCCTCTCCGCCAGTCCCCTCGCCCTCGTATTACTCTCCAGGAGAAATGGGGCCTCGAATTCCTTCTCAAAGATCTTCTTGAGTGGAACGTCCCTCCAAAAGTCGATCTCTGTGGAAATGATCGAGATCCCTTCCCGACTGTTCACCAGCCCTGTGTCGGCCACCCCTATCCCCAGCAGGGGCTTGCTGCTCATCTCCGCCTGCTCCAGAGCCTTGCGACTGCAGGCAATCAACTGTTGAACCAGACCCTCCTTGCCGCCCTTGAGGTTAGTTTGCTCCCTGACCTTGCTGATAATCGAGGGCTTCAAATCCATCACTCCCGCCACTACCGCGTCGGCGTCGAACTCTACTCCGAGGATATAACCGTAACTTTCGTTCAACCTGAGCAAGATTTGCTTGCGGCCGCGCGGGTTGTTCGAGACTCCTGATTCCTGAAGCTTGTTCTCCTGAAGAAGTTCTTTTACCAGCAGCGATATGGTGGTCTTTCGCAACTTCATTTCGTCATGAATGTCGACTCGAGAAAGCGGCCCGAACCTATGAGCCAGCGCCATGATGACCGCCTTGTCGCGTTCCCTTTTCGTTCCTACCTCTTTCATAGGATTCGCTTCCTGTTTCAATCGCGGTTGATTTCCCGCTCAATTCCATCACTATACAACAAGGTCCGAGAGAATTA
>Ga0129297_10001854_pt1 | contig 10787 bp, 9 predicted proteins | sample I18A1metaG_FD_94708 | JGI IMG/M metagenome (GOLD analysis project Ga0129297, IMG submission 94708) | Lake sediment bacterial and archeal communities from Gulf of Boni, Indonesia to study Microbial Dark Matter (Phase II) - ​I18A1 metaG | ecosystem: Environmental > Aquatic > Freshwater > Lake >... | reverse complement strand
TATGTGTCGTAGATTGTCAGAGCCAGTTTGCTAAATGTTTCTGTTCCGAGCCATTCGACGCTGCGCTGATATATGCCGGTTAGGTCTAACCCACCGACGGGAACTTTGATGTATAATGTTACAATGTCCGGTTTCCCGTATAGGTCAAAAGCGAGCTTCTTGAGCAGAATAGACTTGCCGACACCCTTCTCACCCTTTATCCACAGGTTCTCGCAAATGCGTCCTTCAGTTGGTCTTAGAAGAGGTTGAAGAAATCTCTTCCGAATCTTTCCGTATTCCACTTCTCTTATTTCGAGGCAAAATCGCTTTACATCTTCTATGATTTCGTTGATATTACGAATGTCACGTTCAGCTGAAATTTCGAAAGGATTGCGATACAATCCAAGGTTTGGATACTGAGGCTTCATAAGTGCTTCCTTCTCAGTCTGAACTTGTAAATAGGTCTGCCATCTATTATTAGCGGAACGGCTTTTATCTTCTTCGCAGCCATAGTTTCTGCGTATATTGCGGCTGTTTCGATCAGTCCGGGTCCGTACTTTTGATAGATCTGTCTAAGATAATCGTCGAAGACTGTTGAGTGAACATGAGCGGTTTCGCAGACTTCTCTCCTTATGCGGTCGGTCCAAACATACTCATACTCCGCGCTGATATTCTTTTCTACTTTCTCAACAAGAGTATGAAAGAACGATTGGAGATCTATTTTGAAGTCGACACATATGAAACATCGTTCTGGTCGGTCAAAAGGAACTGCATCCAAGGTTTCAGCGAAATTGTCAGATTCACTAATTACCCAGCCATTCTTTCCTAGAAGGTTCGCATACATGTCCTTAGACGACAAATCAGGAGTGTAGACTAAACGATCGTCTTTCTGTGTCCGCAACAAGCCCAAATGTAATGTGCATTCAAGTACGCTTCGAGCTGCAAATTCGCTCTTTTTTTCCGCTGTTCGGTATTCTCTCAACAATTTGTCGATGTGTGAGGAGGTCTTCTGTGAGGTTTCGGCCAGATCTTGTATTTCACGCAGGCTCGCAATGGCTTTGGACAGCACCACTTCTTGCACGCCTGACGGAGCTTCGAAAACGTCACTCACCTGAAAAAATGTCATCCAGTCATTCAGAACATCCATTGTGATCCGGTTTACAGGTCTTCCAAAGGTAGCCTTACCGAGGTCTTCCCTGAATCTTTCGTTGTACGCTACACCTCCAAGGCCGTTTGTAGTGATATTTCTTAGGACCATGAGATACTTGCTGGGAAAAATAAGTGATTCCCCCGAATGCAAAGCTTGTTCGTAAAGCTTTCGTCTTAAGGTCGTTTCGTCAGGTGCCTTAACCATGTCGGTGAAGCTGCTCTGGTCAAGCCTGAAGCGAAAGATACCCTCTTTGTCTTTTAATGCTTCTATCAAGTTCCATCTTTTCATAAGCCTTATAGTCTCTTTTGTCTGTCTTCTGAGTTTTTCCGCATAGCAAGATGACATTTGTTCCTTGGTGATGTCTCTGTATATGCCGGATGACCTTATTCTCTCCTTTTCGATTTCGAACCCTTTCCTTTTAACAGTTTGATATAGTTGGTCAAATTCAACCTGGGCTTTGCTTCCATGCTCACATATTGCTGCAGTAAGGTACTGCAGCCTGCTTAGTCGAGGAACGGACAATCTAAGCTTATTCATAGTATTGTGCAATGAATTGCTTTTCATATTTCGTCTTCACTCAGCCGACCTTCTTCTATTAAGGAGTTCAAGTAATAGCTAAGGTATTCCGTCTTGTCTACTAGATCTTTATTTTCACGAATCATCCCGTCGAAGTAATATTCACACTTCTCTAAACAAGCGACTTGGTTGTGTATATGTTTTCTGAATTGTCGTTTGCAGATATCGTACGACAAACGTATATTTGACTTGCTTGAATTCCGATACGCTCTCAACATAGCCCAACTTACTTCAGGAGGATAATAGACTGGAATCTGTTCGACGAGGTCTTGGCTGATCGAAGGATTCGAACCTAATTCTTGCAGAAGATTGCGATATGTAACTCTCGAAGGCTGGATTACGCATACACCAAAAGACAAACAACGGCTAAGGGCAGACTCAGTCAGAGGCCGAGTTGTCAATATCACGCAGAAATTGTAGGGGGTATTGACATAGGCGTGTCGTCTGAAGAATAGAACTGGGCAAATATCGTATGCCTTCATCAAAAACAAACTAACAACATCTGACTGGATCAAAGGGATTCTTCCGTCATGAACCCCACGCTTCAGGCTGCGGACATCAGTGTTCTTGCATTCGACAAGGTAGCCGCAATGAACGTCTCCATCAGAGTAGTATACGACGCAGTCTACTTTGTGTTTACTTCCAGAGGATCCCAAAATGGGATTATCCGCCAGTCTCAAACAGAGCAGACTCGGCTCTAGGTTCTTTCTGGCTTGAAATATCCAATTCACTAGTCTTTCTTCTAACTCCTTGCCGGGATCCGTCGATAGCCGAGCATTCGGCATGTCCTTTATCGTATATTCTCTAAGCTTTGTCCAAAGATAACGTATGAGTTCAATTCGAGCGTGCTGTTGTCGGGTGAGTTCCAGAGTCTTATGTTTCATCTACGTCTTGATCTCCTTTTTTCAAAGATTGGAAACTGTTCGAGGAGTATTGGCTTTACCGCGATCGGAACGGTTCTTGAGAACATAAAGTAGGCCATAGACGAGTCTAACTTTTTGTCCGTGAAGACTATCCATCTGTTGCCGAATTCGTCAAGCGCGCGGATGTAGTGAGTTCCATACCCACTGGTAACGTCCTCGACTATGCAGATGAGATCGGGGTAAATTGTTGCTTTGAGTTCTTCTGCCAGCATTGTAAGCATTGTCAAAATTCCATCACATTTCTCGTCCTCGGGTTTTTCTCCCTTGTAGTGTACGAAAAACCTTCTGTAGGGAGATACCTCGTCCAGAATCTTGTAGTGTCCTGGTGCAAGCACAGTCGGTTTGCCAAATGAGTCCACCATTCTATTGCGAAGAAGAGTTTCCCTCTTCATAGTTGCATCGAGATTTCTCATAAGACAAATCAAGTCTCCGAATCCGAGCTTGTATACTGGTTTCGACGCATTGAGCCGAGTTCGTACAATACCATCGATATCGTCTATGGTTCTAATCTCGTCCTGCCAGAGAAATCTGACGTAAAAAAAGAACACATCACCAAGAACTCTTTCCACTTCGTTGTAGGCGTCAGCCATTAAACCTATTTTTTCACTATCCTTAACTAGAGAGAATTCGCGTCTCGTGCGCTGCAATTTTAGAATACAATGTCCAATTCCAATCAATGATGGTGGAACGCTGAAGCCGAGCATCTTCAGAAGCTCGCATATAATCCGATCCTTCTGTGCGATTTTGTCTACTGAAGGAATGCCGAGCGCACTCGCTAGTTTTCGAAGTGCTGGCAACCCAAACAGTTTGTCAAGAATTTCGACTGGGCTATTCTCGATGCAATACTCTAGGGCTCGCGTTGCAAAGTCTCCCTTGTACTTTGACAATTCCGGTTCCAACTCGTGTTTCTCTAGCTCGGTCAAAAGAATCTCAGTTAGGGCCTCAACTGAAGATTTGCGCGATAAAGGCTCCATAAGAGCCAAGATCTCCACGAGAATCATTCTAAGGAATAGACGATAAAAGATGTATGGTGCACAGGGATGTTTTAGAACTCAAATCCGATCCACTGGTTCTAAATTCGGGTTTGACCCTAACCTAGTTACAAAATTGTAACTTCTCGAAAGTGCCCGTATAGCCCTGTAGCAAGCGTAAAGAGCCTATGCACTCCTTATTTTTGGGGATCCGTGTCAATGGTCTGGTATTTTGCATACGGTTCAAACCTCGATATGGATAGGTTTCGCGTGAGGGTAGGTAGGTGGCAGGACAGCAAGAGGGCGACGTTGAAGGACTGTCGAAGGACTTTCGACTCCAGAGGAAAAGCCGACATTCTTGAGCAAAGAGGTGAACGCGTATGGGGGGCAGTGTACAAAGTAAGCGAGGCCCAGCTTAAGATCCTGGACCGTATTGAAGGTGTTCACAGTGGTGTCTACAAGAGGGGCTGGGTAAATGTCGAATGCGATGAGAAAACCGAACCTGCGATCGCTTATGTGAAGGTTGAAAAGACAAGCTTCCACCCTCCTAGCGACGAGTACCTCAGCTACATTCTAAGAGGATTGAAACAGCACGGATATGGTGAAGAAATTATAGAAAAGGTTAGGGCGGCAGGTCGCCAGAAAGCTTAAGGCTTCAGCTCCTGCACGCGTCGTTGCAGTTCAATCAGACGGCAAGTTCAATAGGCGTTTCGGCATTGTCGGCTTTCACGAATATCGGCACGTTCGGTATTCCCGTGGCATTGTAGCTGCTAAGAAGCCATTCCCCTGGACCGAATTCGAGAGTCTTTTCCAGTATTTCGTTGGGTATGGCAAAGGTATCAGCCATCAATAATCTGTCGTACGGTCGTGGAAGGGTACCGATAAAGTATGAGTGCAACTGTTGAAGTGCATTCGTATTCAAATGTGCAATTCTCTGTGTGGAGATGCATCCTCCTAAGCCGTACTTTCTTCCATGCCTCAAGAGGTTCTCTATGGCGAATGAGGACTGGGCAGTCCAGTCAGATTTAGTCACCTCAGCGGGAATGAATTCTTGAGCTTCATCGAAAACCAATAGCACATAGGGTTCAAGCCTGAAGGTTTTCCTCCTTATCTCAAGTAGCTTCTCGGCTGCATAGACCGCATGCTTCCTAATCTTCACGGGATCAGTAATGTTCAAGATAACCAGACGATAGACGCTCTTCTGGAGCCCATCGATAAGTTCGTCGACAGATATGGCTCTCTTATCCTTTGGTTCCTTGACACCTCTCCTAACTTCTTTGGAAACTTGTTCTATCAGAGGTGGAAGATCGACCGGACCGAATCTCTGTTCAGTGGGTATTATCCGTCTGAGAGCTGCAGAAAGTTCAATTGCTTCGGAACCAATCGGGTCTTCCTCTTCTATTCCCTTAGACCTCATGAACTCCAAAACAGCTTTCTTCATCTGGCCTACTATAACAGCATACTTGACGTCGTATCCATCCAAGTTTTCCAGTATTGTTGAGTATGCCAGCGGCTCTTCTGGAGGGAAGAATATTCTCTTGAATTTTTCCTCAGCCATCAGTGGTTTGAAGGCTAGCTTGATTCTACCAGCTATGGGTTCTAGGGTGTCGGGCTTCACGGATGATTGATAGAACTCGTCATAGTCCTTCGGTATCGAGTCCGATACTATTACGCTCGGAATCGTCTTGTCGTTCAGAATATCCAAGAGAAGGGTGACATACTCAGAGGCAATATCAAGGATCAAGATGTTTGTGTTCCGAGTGTGATAGATCAACCGGCGAACGATGTTTGATACCAGGTTGCTTTTTCCACCACCGGTGTGGGCGAAGACTCCAAAGTGGTATCGGACCAGCTTCTTGAAGTTGACAAAGATGGGAATCCGTGCTCCTTCAAACATCTCTATTATTCCGATTCTAGGGTTCTGTTTTGGGTCGTCGCTTGCGAGGTCTTTGCCCTTCGTGTCTATCTCTTTCAGTACCTTTCTGTTGTACATCTGCTCTACCGCATCTTCACTCAGAACCCAAGCTTTCTCTCCCGGAACAGGATGGGTCCAGCCTCTCTCAAACTCTATGAATCCTTCTTTTGCAACTATGTCAAAGTTGATGGGAATAGTCTCTACTAGAATCTGCATCGTTGAAGTATCCTTGGTCTCCCAATCGCGCACAGCCTGCTCCGCTACCTCATGCTGAAATGGATAGTAAGTGTCCTCGGTCATCCCCTCCATCCCATAGTGGAGAGGAAAAGTCCTCGCTACCTCAAACAGCGTTAACCTTTCATCGACCTTTGACTTGAAATTCCGAACCGCAATTAGCATGCCTCGGGTGAGCATTCTCACGACATCCTTATCGTACCTCGCCTTGATCCTTCCAAGGTAACTTATCGATGCGGCACTCAGCCCAGTCTCCCTTAGCCTAGCGAATGTTTGGATAGGTCTTACCTCGAAGAGCTTCGCATCGAACTTTCCGTCGAAATCGGTCAGTAGACCTTTAGCTTTTACGTTTTCTCCTGCCATGTTCGATGCCCTCCCTACGCTCCCTGAAAGTACTCATATAGAAGAGGAAACTCCTCATGTCAGGATTATTAACAACCAGTCTTTTAACGCTTCGAACCATCTTCATCGCGAGACCGGTATGCCACTTCGCTATCTTATCAGCTATGAAGAGAGGCTTGTTGTGCCCGAAGAGCTCTGGGATATTTGCGTGTGTCATCTTGCTTAGCAGCGTCAGAACCAAGTTCTGGATTGGGTTCGACAGGCCCTTCTCCTTGTAAACTATCACTCTTATGCGCTCGTCCTCAGCCTTCGAAATGCTATGCTTGAAAGCTAGTGTCGTATCATTTCTTAGATCATGATCCGGATAGACCAGTCTGTCGATGCAAAGCACATTGCTCCTCAATCGAGGCTCGGTTGAAGCCTCAAGCAACTGAACATAGCTCTTCAAGAAAAGCCTCTCCGGGGAGATCTTGTCTCTAATGGCACCTCGCACATACCATGGACCTTCTCCTGGGACCAGAGTCTTGAAGGCGGCGTCATACTCGATCAGGCTCCACGGTGGCCGGATCACCTCTGGATTCATCATCGAAGCGACTTGAAGGATCATTCTATCTGTGTGGGGTACCTCCATCCACTCTTCAGGCTTCACTGGAGGTTTCAGTATCCCAGCATTTGTGAGGATAGGTGTGAAGTGCATCTTGAAGTCGCGAGCAGCCGTGTCTTTTGTGACTCCCACTAGCAAGACCATGTTCTTCCAAGCCTCCTCAACAATCATGTAGAGGCAGAAGAGCGTCAAAAAGTTCAAGTCGAGGGTCGTAAGCCACTTCTTGGATCCGTTACTCTCTATCAGCAACTTGTTCGCCATCTTCTCAGGTTCGACTTCCTCAAAAAAGATCTTCTGGCCGAGATCTTCGACCAGCTTCTTCAGCCTAGCCCAGGTGGTTCTGTACTTATCTTTGATAAGATAGACTCCAGATTTCGATTCACGTGCTATGTATCTCCTCTTCGACAGATACTCCAGTTGCCCCAGCAGATGATCGATCTTCCCTCGAGTGGATTCCCCAAGCTTCCTGCACAAATCTTCAGCCGTCTTCGGTCCCTTTATCAGCTCTAGCAGAATTCTGTACCTCAGGTAGTCAGCCCTCGCGGGTGGAAGATCAAGCGCCTCATTACATACGGCGTATCGTCCAAATGCGAGGTCGTTCAGATCTGTCTTTTCACCGTTAACCCCGCTGTCGTAGATTGCGCATCCTTTCCAGAGGTCAAAGTTGGATGTAGAAGCGATTAAAGCCGCTTGATCACCTGACAGTGTACGATCGAACAAGAGAATTCCAATTCTTCTTTCAGGATCCTTCAAGAGCCGATAAGCAAGATAGTACTCAGCGAAGTGCATAATGGAATCCGCTATCCTCGTGTTCTCGAGCAGAAATTCGTCTCCAACTTTGAAGGTTGGCTTAACCTCTTCGCCGCTCTTTGAGATGAATGTCTGGTCGAGTTCCAGAACCTGATTCACGTAAAGAGGGACGCAGGAAGAGATCCCTTGGCCTTCCTTCAGATAGCTCTCAGAGTAGGATATTGCAAGCTCATCCTCTAGAAAAGAGACCTTGGCCAGAGAAGCAAACGCACCGCCATAGAAGACTACCATGTCGAAGAATTGATCCATAAACCTGCTGCCGTCAACAGCCGCAAGCCAAACCTCATTTCGATCGAAGAACTGCCTTGCAAAATCTACGGCCTTGCCATAGTCATATCCGTCAATTATGAGCTTTTCAAGAAAACCTTCGTAGATCTCGCCTGCAACAGCAAATCTTTCCCGATAGATCTCAATCTGCTCAATTGTGCTCTGTTTTAGGAGAGAGCTTACCCTCTTCACTTCCCTGTCTAGAGGTGAACTCAAAACCTGTTCTTCCCAAGAAGTAAGGTATCACAGGAATTCCACTTAGGCTTTTCTTGAAGAAACGGTCCGTTACTCATGGAGCGTTCGTGGTTGAGAATTACCCGAATCTCAGAAGTTCACAGATATTCTTAACTGTGTAGTCGGGTCGCTCCTTATCATCGACAGGTTTCTCCAATTCGTAGCGTCCCTGAATCCATACCGCAGTCACACCGCTTTGTTTGCTAGGTAGCACATCTGATCTTAAACTATCACCAACACTGTATACACGCGAATAACCCAAGTTGCGCAGGTTACTGGCTAATTGTCCAAAGACTTCAGCATCTTTCTTCGAGACAACATGAATCTCATCGAATAGGTGGCGAATTCTTCTCTTTTGCAATGTTCGAACAATTTTATTCTGGTCACCAGCAGAGAAACAGACAAGGTAGACATCTCTGGCTCTTAACTCTTCTAGAACTGCTCTCACGTTGCCCCTTAGCTCTGGTGTCCTGTCGAGCCAACCTCTATATTTCTCCGTTAGAGTCTCCAAATTTGCTTCGATCTTTAACCGTTCACACACAGCCGAAACCAATTGACGTTCGTCATAGACATTTGTTCCAAATTTCGCGCACAAGTCCCGGTCTATTTCGTAGACGTCCTCGACGCACTTTTCGATGTCCTCAACCATGGCGCCAAGTGACTTAAGCTCCTGGCAAAGCTTAGTCTTTGCTTCCCTGTAAACACTATCCGTGTCTGTAAGAGTGTTATCCAGATCAAGGATCATCGCGACACCATTCTTTTTCGGCGACGCTCTTTCGATTTTATGAGTTGTCTCTACTGCAATCTCTCTGAAGGGGCGCAAAGCGAGAAAGATGTTTGTTAAAGCGATAAGTATTCCCAGCGTGATCTTCAATAAGCAATCCCAAGATTTAAACACAGAACTCGAGTTTCGAAACAAAAATATTGCCGTCAGAATTGCGGATCCTAGGCCGACATTGAAATGTAATATGTACTGGCCGTAGACCTGATTCAAGTATAACGTGGAAATGCCAGCCGACTCAAAGAGACCAAGTTTGGAGTACGAAATCTTCTTCCAACCCAGTCTATCGAATAATGGATAGAAGAGGCAGACCTCGACGCAGAAACAGGCTGCAGTCAGTATAAGTCCAACAAAGACTGTTGCGGCCACCAACCCCCATCCGGTAAATGCTTGAGGATATAGTGCGACAATGTCAGGAAAGTAAATCATTATCAGGACGACGTAGACTATGCCTGGAACAAGGAACGCAAGGATAAGAAAAAGGCTAAACTGAGCTAGTCCCGTCGTCTCACTCATTGGCTAGAATCCTTCTAATGGTCTTGATAAATGCCTCGTCTATGGTTCGGAAAATACGAGCGCCTTTACTGCACGATCCCCAGATCATATTGTTGATGGCCAACCTCCCTCCACCGAGGTGTTTTCTTCTATCCGACAGAATTCCAAGTATATGTTTTCCCTTGGCAAACGCATATCCCATCTCGAAAGCGGTTCCGCTATCTGTGTCAGCACCGTCAAGAATTGAAATGACAACGTCAGCCCTCTTCAAATTGGCAAGGTCTTCTTCGAAAATAGTTCTACGAGATGTTATTGAGGTACCTAGATCACCAGCATCTCTGTGAGGGAGGAAGATATCTCTTTGAGCGTCAAGCCGACAGGAATCTGCAATTTTGCTGGTAATGTCTTCGAGGAATCTCCTCTCCTGGTCCGAAAAAAGAGGACCTGCTATGTATATTCTCTTTCTCCTAGGCATTCACCAAGCCTTCTCCATAATAGTGGTTAGTTAGACGCGCAATAAACTCTTTTGGACGAAATAGCGGAAGGAGAATTGATTCTAACAAAGGCAATGGTTCCGGCCAACGATGCTGTGGAGGTCCTGTATTAAGTCCGAGTTATCCTAATGGAAGGCAGAGGTCAACGAGATCCGGGCCTTAACCAATTGCACCTAACCCTAATCCACTTGTCACCATTGAGAGTAGAATAAAACAAGATGCCACAACTAGTAAGAAAACCATGGGCCTTCTGATCGATCGTATCTTCGCCAACACATCGTCTTGACAAGAAACCGCAGATAAACGACGGTGATATGCATCCATGACCGGAAAAAGCGTTAACAGAAATGAAGAATTCAAACCAAGGAGTATGAGGATATTACTGTGCCACGTAGCTAGGACCAGATCAATCGATCTCAACAACGCTATAAGGCCTAGCATGATCACTTCGACCAGCAGAACCCCGAAAACGAAGAACCACCCGGCTAGCCTCAACAAGAATGATTGCTTCAGTATTCCGGCAAATCCTGTCAATATGGAGAAAGCAACAAAAAATCCAAAAAAGATAACTGCTTGTTGAGTTTGTTCGCCGGGATATTTTTGAAGCGAGCTGATTACAATGTTGGTGAACAATACTACCACGACCAGCAAGCTTCCAAAGGCTGAATCAACATGATGGATGGCTTCTGCCTTCAGAGCGGGATCTCCACTCAACTTTGCTACCACCTTCTTAGAAAGTACATTTAATAGTGTTGGAGCCAGTCGCTAAATTATTTTTGCTGAGCCCATGAAATTCACCTTTCATGTGCACCTAGAAGTGCCCCCCGCGACTGGGTGCCCAAACTCAACATTTTCAGCGACCGGTCTCATTCAAGCTCTAGGAATGGAAGGTTTCCATTCGGATTGGTTTCCTATGCGTAAGTGGTGTGTCGACTGCGAGTACCTCAGAACCCTAAGCGACACTCATCCAGGCATCATCCTAAGGAGGCTAAAACGTTGGAGCAGGTATTTC
>Ga0129297_10001852_pt1 | contig 10790 bp, 11 predicted proteins | sample I18A1metaG_FD_94708 | JGI IMG/M metagenome (GOLD analysis project Ga0129297, IMG submission 94708) | Lake sediment bacterial and archeal communities from Gulf of Boni, Indonesia to study Microbial Dark Matter (Phase II) - ​I18A1 metaG | ecosystem: Environmental > Aquatic > Freshwater > Lake >... | reverse complement strand
GGTAATGACGGTTCCCCTCTCCCAGCGCATGACCCCGAACCCACAACCCGACACCGCATCGACGGCCATCGATCCCTCCGTTGTAAGTTCGCAGACTTGCCCTGCGGAACCGGTCGCCAGCCTGCGTGGCTCTGGACCTTGCGTCACTGGAGGGAGCTCTAGCGCGCCGCAGGCATGGCCATTTCCCCTTCAGGCATATCTGTAAACGTCTGAAGTCGTTGAGCAAGACCTTCTGGGCAACGCCACGCATCCCATTGCCTTGATGGACAATCCCGTCGCAGCCTTACCAGGGAAGGCAAAATCGTAATAGTTCTCCGCAGGACCTCCGCCATCCCTTCGAGTCGCTGGCGAGCTCCTGAGTAATTGGATCGAGAACCATCGTGCGGAATCGCTGTTCAAAGGGGACAAGGGATAGCCGGGCATCAGTCAACGGGGCACGGCGTTTGGCTTCATACCGGTCCTGTGACTCCTCGAGACGCGCCAACTCTTCCAGCACATTTCCTTCACTGACATTGATGATGGCTTCCTGGTTGAGCTGCGCCACGCAACCGCCGTCATAGATGGGAACGGTTCCGGCGAACCATGCCTGGAATGGCTTCTCCGTGATGTAGCCCGGATTGGTGGAATTCTCCAGGCAAATCATGTACTTGTACTGGGCAATCCAGCGCAAGTAGTCCAGCCCACGTGGGGGCCGGAAATCCATGTTGTTGCGCATCGCGCCGCCCGAATCGACGTGCTTCCATTGGTTGATTTCCTCGAACAAGTCGACGCGCTTGGGGCCAAGATCACCGCACATGCTGGAAGCAACGAAGCAGCAGAATCGCGTCTTCTTGATCTCCAGCAGCTCTTTCCTCAGCTCGTACAGCTCGTCCACCGGGACATCGAAATGCACCGCCCCGAATGGGTACTGAACAAACGTGCACGGCTCGTCGGGTGGGTAGAGTCCCAGCACCGCCAAGTATTTTTGGAGCGGAGCATGGGGTCGGAACAAGTTCCAGTTCTCGTTGGAGATGAGGATCACGGGAACGCCTAGCGGGAAACGATGTTTCCTCCACACACTGGCCACCATGAGATCCGGTCGCTCGCTCCTGTCCACGATGCTGATGCTGCCTTCGTCGATGAACGTACGCAGCAGATTCGACGTCCATCGAATAAAGTCATGATCCTTCTTTTCCATATAACAGATTTTCATGCAACCCGACTCCATACCCCTTGCAGCCTCTGACTCAGTACGTTTTCTTCACACCGTGATGACCACGATCTCCGGATCCACTTCTTTCTTGAGGATGCCTTCGATGGCCATGAGGGTGCCGGTCATGCCAGCGGGGCAGGTGGAGCAGGCGCCCTGGTAGCGGATCATGACCTGCTTCTCGTGGCGGCCGATCACCTCCAGGCCGCCGCCATCGGCGGCGAGGGCAGGCATGATCGTGTCCGCGAGCACCTGGTTGATCTGAGCGATGAAGGGGTCGTTCTCATCGGGCTTTTCAAACGTCTGGGGAACCGCGTGCGCGGCGTCCTGGCCCGTGGGGGAGGCCGCCGCACGGATGGGCGGGGCGAGCCTGGGCAGCAGCTCGGACCAGGCAAGGTCGTCATCCTTGGTGACGGTGATGAACTTGTCCTGCATGAAGACCGAGACCACGTGACCGACGTCGAAGAGCGCGCTCGCCAGCGGGTCCGTGGCGGCAATGGTCCGGTCCGGGAAGGACTTCGGGAAGCCTGGGGCGATGGCTTCCTTCAGCACGAACTTCACGGCGTTCGGATTGGGGGTGTACTCGATCTCGGCGATTTTCGGCATGGGAAGACCTATGAAACCTCGGACGTCGCGAGGGCTCGCGAAGGGGTGCGGTGTATCGGGTTGGCGCAAGCTTGCGGCATTCGCGGTCCTATTCGGTGCTGGCTGAGGCTTCCCCCTTGAAGGCGGCATGCAGGGTGGCCCAGGGGAGGACGGCGCACTTCACGCGGCTCGGGAGATCCTTCACGCCCTGGAAGAGGGAGAGCTTGCCGAGGATGTTCGGATCCCTGGAAGGGTCCAGGGTGCCGCGGATCATCTCCCGGAACTGCTCGATCAGGATCTCCGCTTCCGCCACAGGCTTGCCCTTCACCGCGGTGGTCATGAGGCTGCTGGAGGCCTGGGAGATGGCACAGCCGTGGCCCTGGAACTTGAGGTCCTGCACGATGCCGTCCTGGACCAGGAGGGTCAGCTCGATCTCGTCGCCGCACAGCGGGTTCTGGCCGTCCGCGTGATGGGTGCAGGTCTCCAGCTTCCCGAAGTTGCGGGGCTTCCGGTTGTGCTCGAGGATCACCTGCTGGTAGAGCTCGCGGGGGTCGCTCATCCGAAGATCTCCTTCACCTTCAGGATGCCTTCCACGAGGGCATCCACGTCGTCCTTGTCATTGAAGCACGCAAAGGAGGCCCGGGTCGTGGCGGGGATGTTGAGCCGCTTCATGACGGGCTGGGCGCAGTGGTGGCCCGCCCGCACCACGATGCCTTCGTGGTCCAGGATGGTCCCCACGTCATGGGGGTGGACGCCGTCGATGACGAAGGACAGGACGCTGGCCTTCGCCTTGGCTTCGCCGATGATGCGCAGGCCGGGAATCCCCTTCACCCGCTCGGTGGCGTAGGCGAGCAACTCGTGGCCGTGGGCGGACACCTGGTCCAGCCCAAGGCCCCGGAGGTAGTCGATGGCGGCGCCGAGGCCGATGGCCTGGGCGATGGGCGGTGTTCCCGCCTCGAACTTTCCGGGGGAGCCGATGAAGGTGGTCTTCTCCCAGGACACCGAGAGGATCATGCTTCCGCCGCCCTGCCAGGGCGGCATGGCCTCCAGGTGCTCCTTCTTGCCGTAGAGCACGCCGATGCCTGTGGGACCCATGAGCTTATGGCCCGAGAACACGTAGAAGTCGGCATCGAGGTCCTGCACGTCCACGGCCATGTGGGGGACCGCCTGGGCGCCGTCCACGAGCACAGCGACGCCCTTGGCATGGGCCCGCGCGATGATCTCCTTCACGGGGTTGATGGTGCCCAGCACGTTGGAGACGTGCGTGACCCCGATGAGCTTCGTCCGTTCGCCGATCAGCGTGTCCAGCTCGTCCAGGATCAGCTCGCCGGCGTCCGTCATGGGGATCACGCGGATCTTTGCGCCCCGCTCCTCTGCCAGCAGCTGCCAGGGCACGATGTTCGAGTGGTGCTCCATGGCACTCAGCAGGATCTCATCACCTGCGTGTACCTTCTGGCGCCCGAAGGTCTGGGCCACCAGGTTGATGCTCTCGGTGGTGCCACGGGTCCAGATGATCTGCTTGATGGAGGATGCGTTGATGAAGCTGCGCGCCTTCTCCCGGGCCTCCTCGAAGCGGTCCGTGGCCTCCTGGGAGAGCTGGGAGACGCCGCGATGCACGTTGGTGTGCTCGAAGGCCTGATAGTGGGCGATGCGCTCGTTGACGGACTTCGGCATGAGGCCGCTCACGGCGCTGTCCACATAGACCAACCGCCGGTCCTTGTAGGGCATGGCAAGGATGGGGAAGTCCTCGCGGATCTTGGCGATATCGAGGGGCTGGTTCATGCCATCGACTCCAGGTCCTGGGAATGGGTGCGGGCCATGACGGCGTGGCGGAGCTGCTTGCGCAGGCTCGCGATGGGAATGCGCGCGAGCAGGTCCGCGGCGAAACCGTAGGTGAGCAGGTTGCGGGCGGTGGTCTCGTTCAGGCCCCGGCTCTGGAGGTAGAAGAGCTCCTCGGGATCCAGCTGGCCCACGGCCGCGCCATGGGCGCACTTGACGTCGTCCGCAAAGATCTCCAGCTCGGGCTTGGTGTCCACCTGGGCGTCCTGGGAGAGGAGGAGGCTCCGGCTCTGCTGCTGGGCATCCGTCTTCTGGGCGCCGGGTCGCACGTAGATCTTCCCATTGAACACGGCCCGGGACTTGCCATCCACGATGGCCTTGTGGAGCTGCCGGGTTGTTCCGTTTGGCTTGGTGTGATCGATGAGGGAGTGGGTGTCCGCCAGCTGCTGATCGTCCAGGAGGGCCAGGCCGTCCAGGGTCAACTCGGTCTCCTCATCCGCCAGCACCACATGGGGATTCTGCCGCGAGAGCCGGGCGCCGAGGGTGATGGTCCGAGACGCATAGCGCCCGCTGCGCTCCACCCGTGCATTGAGGTTCGAGAGGTGGATCGCCTCCGGGGACTCGCGCTGGATTCGCTCGTGGGTGAGTGCGGCGCCTTCGTGGATCAGGACCTCGGTCACGGCATTGGTCAGGGTGCGGCCACGGCCCCAGTATTCCTCCACCAGGTTGAGCTCTGCTCCGCGCTCCGCGACCACCAGCAGGCGGGGCAGGGAGCAGGTGGGCTCGTCGCCTTCCTGGTCGCTCACGAAGAGCACGTGCAGGACGGGCTCCAAGCGCACGTTCTTGGGCACGAAGAGGAAGGCGCCGTCCGTGAACCGGGCGGTGTTGAGGTTGGCGAAGAGGTCGTTGGCCTGGGGCGACGCCAGGGTGCCCAGGCAGCAGGCCGCCTCGGAGGCACTGGCGAGACGCAGCATGCGCACGCCCGGAGGCAGGGCGGAGACGTTGCTGTGGTGGGGATCGAAGTGCCCATTGACGAAGACCAGACGGGTGCCCCGCGCCTCAGGCAGGATGCGGTCCTTGATGTCGACGGGCCGGTGCCGGCCCGCAGCAAAGTGCGTCTCTCGCAGGTCCTTCAGGTCCGTGTATTTCCAGTCCTCGTGATGCGTTGTGGGTAGCTCCTGGGTTTCCATGGCTGCTTCCGCAGCCATCCGGAGGGGACCCCACTCGGCAGGGCGGGGCGCCGCCAGGAGATCGGGCAGGGTGCTGCACGCGGTGAGCGTGGTCATCACGCCCTCCCGGCTTCGGCTTTGAGCCAGTCGTAGCCGCGCTCTTCCAGCTCCATGGCCAGGTCGATGCCGCCGCTCTTCACGATGCGTCCGGCCCAGAGGACATGGACATGGTCGGGGTGGACGGTCTCCAGGATGCGCGGGAAGTGGGTGATCATGAGGAGCGCCCGCTCCGGGGACTTCTGGAGGTTCACCGCCTCGCCCAGGACCCGCAGGGCATCGATGTCCAGGCCGGAGTCCAGCTCGTCGAGGATGGCCATCTTGGGCTGGAGGACGCTCATCTGGAGGATCTCGTTGCGCTTCTTCTCGCCACCGGAGAAGCCCTCATTCAAGCTGCGGTCCAGGAAGGCGGAGTCCATCTTCACGCCCTTGATCTTCTCCTGGATGAAGTCGTCGAACTCGAGGGGATCCAGCTCGTCCCGTCCTTCGGCCTCGGCCTTCTTGTTGTAGGCCAGGCGCAGGAAGGAGGCGTTGCTGACGCCCGGCACCTCGATGGGGTGCTGGAAGCCCAGGAAGACGCCGGCCCGGGCCCGCTCGTCCGGCGCCAGCTCGAAGAGGTTCTTGCCCTCGAAGAGCACCTCGCCCCCCGTGACTTCGAACGCCGGGTGCCCCGCCAGGACCTTGCCCAGCGTGGACTTGCCCGAGCCGTTGGGGCCCATGATGGCGTGGACCTCCCCGGCCTTGATCTCCAGGTTGATGCCCTTCAGGATTTCGTTGCCGTTGATGGCGGCGGAGAGATTGCGGATCGATAGCATTTACAACTCCAATAGTTTTTTTAGCCACGAAGGGCCACGAAGGGCCACGAAGAAAAGGAAAATGGCAGAACACTGCGGTTTTTTTGCTTTTCCTTCGGGGCCCTTCGTGGCCCTTCGTGGCAAATTATTTTTCTCATCCGACCGAGCCTTCCAGTTTCAGACTCAACAGCTTCGTGGCTTCCACGGCGAACTCCATGGGGAGCTCGCGGAAGACGTCCTTGCAGAAGCCGTTGATGATCATCGAGATGGCGTCTTCCGCCGGGATGCCGCGCTGCTGGAAATAGAAGAGCTGCTCCTCCCCGATCTTGCTGGTGGTGGCTTCGTGCTCCACCTTGGCGGACTTGTTCTGGACCTCGATGTAGGGGAAGGTGTTGGCGCTGCACTTCTGGCCGATGAGCATGGAGTCGCACTGGCTGAAGTTCCGCGCGCCCTCGGCCTTGGGCATCACCTTCACCAGGCCACGGTAGCTGTTGGAGCTGTCGCCCGCGCTGATGCCCTTGCTGATGATGGTGGACTTGGTGTTCCGGCCGATGTGGATCATCTTGGTGCCGGTATCGGCCTGCTGCTTGTGGTTGGTGAGGGCCACGGAGTAGAACTCGCCGATGCTGTTCTCGCCAAGGAGTACGCAGCCCGGGTATTTCCAGGTGATGGCAGAGCCCGTCTCCACCTGGGTCCAGCTGATCTTCGAGTTGCGGCCCTTGCAGAGGCCCCGCTTGGTGACGAAGTTGAAGATCCCGCCCACACCGTTCTTGTCACCGGCGTACCAGTTCTGCACGGTGGAATACTTGATGTCTGCATCGTCCAGGGCCACGAGCTCCACCACGGCAGCGTGCAGCTGGTTGGTGTCGAACTGGGGGGCGGTGCAGCCCTCCAGGTAGCTGACCTTGGCGCCCTCCTCCGCGACGATGAGGGTCCGCTCGAACTGCCCGGACTCCTTGTTGTTGATGCGGAAGTAGGTGGAGAGGTCCATGGGGCAGGTGACGCCCTTGGGGATGAAGCAGAAGGACCCGTCCGTGAAGACCGCCGAGTTGAGGGCCGCGTAGAAGTTGTCGGAGTAGGGCACCACGGAGCCCAGGTATTTCTTGATGAGGTCGGGATGCTCGCGCACCGCCTCGCTGAAGCTGCAGAAGATGATGCCCAGCTCGGAGAGCTTCTCCTTGTAGGTGGTGGTCACGGACACGGAGTCGAACACCACGTCCACGGCCACCCCGGCAAGGGCCTTCTGCTCATTGATGGGGACGCCCAGCTTCTCGAAGGTGCGGATCAGCTCAGGATCCACCTCGTCCATGCTCTTGTATTTCGCTTCCTTCGCCTTGGGCGCGGAGTAGTAGACGATCTTCTGGAAGTCGGGCTTCTCGTAGCTGACGTTGGCCCAGCTGGGCTCCGTGAGGGTCAGCCAGTGGCGGTAGGCCTTCAGGCGGAACTCCAGCAGCCAGTCCGGCTCATCCTTCTTGGCGCTGATGAAGCGGATGATGTCCTCAGACAGCCCCGGCGGCGCGCTGTCGGACTCGATGTCCGTCACGAACCCGTACTTGTATTCCTGGCTGGTGACATGCTGCAAAGACGAGCTCATGGGTGCTCCCAACACCTATCATTGTCTAATCCATACTAAAAAAGTCAACATTTAGGAACCCGGTCCCAGAATGTCTTCCTGCATCCTGGGCATTGTAAGGCCTTCAAGGACGGGAGTCGGAGGGTGATGAGGGCTTGGATCGAGAATTCAGGTAGACGCAAGCTGGCGTGATCCAGAAAATTCAGCTCATTTTTCCTTGAGTCGCCAAGTTATGCTTGTCCCATTCATCAATTCGAATCAATGGCAGGGGTCTCGATCCCATCGGTCGGCGTGCCCCGCGTACCACTCACGCTGGAGGTGGGGATGGAGAAATATGCGACCTTGCGGCCCCTGGCCGGGCGCAAGAAGGGGGATCTCGGAGAAATGTTCCTTTGCCTGGCGGAACGGCTCCAGGACACGCCGGAGCACGGCAGCATCCGGTTCAGCATCATCGGCAAGTCGGGTCAGACCCAGTGGAGCCTTGCCCTGGATGGCCAGGGCTGCCGGGCCCACCAGGACCCGATCGAGCGGCCTGACCTTGAGATCGTCACCCAGGCGGAGACCTGGCGGAAGATCGCGGAAGGGAAGCTCTCCCCGCTGGTGGCCTTTGCCCGGGGGAAACTGCGGATCCGCGGCGACGAGACCCTGGGGCAGCGCCTGCTGAAGCAACTGGCCGCAGATGGCGGCAAGACCGAAATCTGCAGCTGAAAGGACGGTCCAGAGATGCCGGAACTGATCGGGAAGGTCGATTACCTGAAGGTGGGAAACCAATTCTGTGTAGCCAATATCGTCAATGGAACGACGGGTGTCTCCGAGAAGTGCCCGATCTGGTGGAACCTTCCCGGTGATCCGGAGAGCTCCCCGGCCGTGTTATCCATCCGGATGATGCACTTCGAGATGCTGCGCAGCGCGCTGGAGACAGGGAAGCAGGTGATCATCGCCTGGGACGCCTCTTCCGGAGCGGTGCTGAACATCAAGCTTCTGGCTGCGTCCTAGCCAGTTGCGTTGTCATCCACCGCGGGAAGCTTGCTCCGTCACGCCTGCGGCGGGGTCTTCTCCAGGTCCTGAATGAGGGCCTGCATCTTGTTGTTGAGCAGTCCAACCTGGCTCTCGGCGAGATCGCCGGGGAGGGCGTCCAGGCCTTCCTTCAGCACCAGGAGGGCATCCTCGCGCTCACCCAATGCCGCCAGGGCGGTGCCGAGCTGGAAGTGGTTGATGATGGTGGGCTCCGCCTTGAGCACGGGCTCGATGAGCTCCACCACCTCCTCGGGCTTGCGCAGCTCCATGAGGTACTGCCCCAGGAGGGTTCGGGCTCTGGCTTCCTGGCCTGGCAGGGGATTGGTCTGCAGTCGCCGGACTTCGGCGAGGTCCTCGGCGTTCACCTTGCCGTTCATGAGCCGGTAGGCCTGGCGGATGATGGCCGCTTCCCAGGCGCCGCTGCTCTTGGGGTGGGCCTTCAGGAAGGCGTCGAGGGCCTTCATGATTCCGGCCTCGTCCTCGCGCTCCATCATGGGATCCACGGCCAGCCTCAGGGCCTGGAAGCAGAGGCGGGGATGGCGATTGGAAGCGGCGAAGGCCAGGGCCTTGGCCGTGCCGGTCTTCTCGTTCTGACGGCAGGCCAGCTGCAGCTCGAGCCAGTCCGCACGCTCGCTCTTGTCCTTGCGCCGGGCCTTCTTCAGGCAGGCTTCGGCTTCGGCCAGGTTGTTCTCCTTGAGCCAGTTCTCCGCATCGTCCAGGAGGAAGCGGGCCTCGGCCCGGCCTCCTCGCGCCGAGCGCAGCTGGGCGGGGCTCTCGGCATCCAGCAGCAGGAGCAGGTCGGGGTCTCCCGGATGCTGGCGGAGCAGCTCCTCGAGGATGGCGAAGGCCTTGGGACGTTCGTCCGCCAGGATGTAGCCTTCGGCCAGGAGCTCCCGCACCACCAGGTCCCCCGGCATGTAGCCGGAGGCTTCCTTGAGGATGGCGATGGCCTTCGTGGCCTCGCCCCGGGCCAGGAGCACTTCGCCCATGAGGCAGAGCGTGTCCCCGTCCCGCTGGAGGTTCAGGGCATCGACGGCGGCCTCCAGGGCCCCCTGGAGATCCTCCTCCTCCAGGAGCAGCTCGCAGAGCTGGATCTTGGGCTCGGCTTCGTCCGGCCTCAGCTCCACGGCCTTGCGCAGGGCCTCGATGGCGCCATCGGTCCGGTCGGGCTCGTCCCGGAGGATCTTGGCCAGGAGCATCCAGGCCTCGAAGTGCCGAGGGCTGAGCTGGACGACACGCTTGGCCAGGTTTTCCGCCTCCTCGAAGTCCTGGGCGACCTCCTTGAGGGCCGCCACCGTAAAGACCAGTTCGTAGTTCTTGGGGTCCAGGGGCAGGGCTTGTCCGAGCCGCTGGGCCGCCTCGGGCAGCTGGGCGGAGTCGAGCAGCGCCGAGGTCTCCAGGAGGGCCCGCTTGAGCTGGGACATGGACCGGGGCTTGGCGATGGGCAGGATCCGGGCCCGGTACCGGGTGAAGAGCTCCCGGGCGCTGATGAGCTGGAGATTTTCCTCCACCAGCTCCTCCCAGCGGCTGGAGAAGGCCTGGCCGTCGAGCTGCCCCTTCTCTTCCATCTGCTGGACCAGGGACATCAGGCCATTCCGGAGCATGACCTCGGACCGCTCCAGCTTGCCCAGCTGGTCCGACACGGCCTCCAGGTAGGTCTCGATGCGCCGGAGGCTCTCCTCCAGGCCAGTGATGCGCTCCAGGAGGTGCTCGTCGAGGTCGTCGGCGCCTTCGGGTTCCTCCTCCTCCTCCTCCCACCCCTGGTCACCGGTGACGATGAGGAGGCGCGTACCGCATTTCCGGCAGGTCTCCCGTTCCCCTGGATTCCAGGTGAAGCAGTTCTGACAGTAGGTTCCCGGGATGTCCGTAGCCATGGCACCAGGATAGCCGCGGCCATGCCGAATGTCCCCGGGCAGGACCCTGACGCCCCGGACGATTTGGCCTATCCTTGTGTTCCCCGAGGTCCCCGTGAGTCGTGAAGAGAAGAGACAGGAAGCCATGGAGCTGGTGGGGAAGGCCTACCAGCACCACATGAAGGGCGAGATCGATAAGGCCCTGGAGCTCTACAACCGTTCCCTGGAGACCTACCCGACCGCCGAGGCCTACACCTTCCGGGGCTGGGCCCGCTCGACGCTGAGGGCCTTCGACGAGGCCATCGCCGACTGCCACCGTGCCATCGACGTGGACCCCGAGTTCGGCAACCCCTACAACGACATCGGCGCCTACTACATCGAGCTGGAACAGTTCGACGACGCCATCCCCTGGCTGAAGATGGCCCTCAAGGCCAAGCGCTACGAGAGCTACTGCTTCCCCCACTTCAACCTGGGGCGCATCTACGAGGCGAAGGGACGCCTGGAGCAGGCGCTTGAGGCCTACCGGGCCGCCCTCAACGAGAACCCCGGCTATGCACGGGCCGCCGAGGCCGTCGAACGGGTGAAGGCGAGGCTGGGCGCGCCCGAGAGTGCCAAGCGGGGAGAGGCCTGATGCGGTTCACCATCGCCCACAGCCCGGATTCCGACGATGCCTACATGATGGCCCCACTGGCGCTGGGCTGGCTGGATTCCGAAGGGTTCCAGTTCGAGTTCGTCCGCAAGGCCATCGAGACCTTGAACGGGGAGTCCCTCGAG
>Ga0129297_10001851_pt1 | contig 10790 bp, 13 predicted proteins | sample I18A1metaG_FD_94708 | JGI IMG/M metagenome (GOLD analysis project Ga0129297, IMG submission 94708) | Lake sediment bacterial and archeal communities from Gulf of Boni, Indonesia to study Microbial Dark Matter (Phase II) - ​I18A1 metaG | ecosystem: Environmental > Aquatic > Freshwater > Lake >... | reverse complement strand
GTCCAGTTTTGGTCGGCGTTTTTGCTTCCGCACCGAATTGTCTGTTTATACCATTTTTCATCGTTTTTTATGTTGCCGAGGTTCATGTATGCGTCTTTGCCTGCTGCATCGTAAAGCCAGACAATTATGGTTCCGTTAAATGCGGATCCACCTAACCGAACTTGAAATGTTAGGCTTGGATATTTATTTGAGTCAACTTCTTTTCCAGCGTCTAAAGTGAAAACTGCAGAGCCGTAATAGTCTGGCGTGCTGGTAGTGTGCTTTATTGAGGCAGTTCCCACAATTTTTGTGACTGTGTCGAGCGACACGCTTCCAGTCCCAGTCCCGCTACTCCACGCCCCATCTGTTGGAGTCAAACTTTCAGTCCAAGCGTCTTTATCACTTGGATTCGGTTTCTCCGCAGCCCCATACACAGTTACCTTATTCCTTATACGGTGAATGTCCTTGCGATATTCGCTGAGTTCAAGTCGTTCTGATAGGCTTACAGATGAGGTTTTGCTGTTCCGTGGGAAAAACTCAAACTTGCCATCTGGAGCTACTCGAAAATCGAAGCCTATAACGCCAGTCTTATCCGCACTTTCTGCAATGTACTTCAGAATATCCATGACTGGCGTGTTTTCATATTCCAATTTTGTGTAGGTTGTGTCTGTGTTTTCTATAAGTTCAGTTGAATCACGGGCATGACTTAAGCTCACATAGTTGTCAATCAAGTCTTTAACAATTTCCTCGCCCTTCTTGTTTTCATAAGTTTTCGTTACTACTCTTCTGAACAGCTTTTCTCCCCAGCACCTGCCTCTGACTCGAATATAGTTCTCATTTGGCGTCGATTCGCACTCAACCTCTTCTACTCGTAACGTAATTATTAGTGGACAGTTTGCGCCTCTACCGATGCTTATGCTTCCGTTGGCTCCCACCGATATCGGATATGTTCCGCCTGGGCTGTATTTCTTGTCAAAATTCTGAAGTAAGCACTCGAAACTTGAAACCTCGTTCGTGCAGCCCAAATGAACCCGCAAGTCTAATACGTCGCCTTGAGGAGGCGTAACCGAACCAAAAACAACAGAGCAGACAGGGAGGCTTACACTCATGGTTATTCAACTCCTCGACGATAAAGTTCCTCTTCTCCAGCCCGCCTAATCGTCCGTCCACCTGCAGACATCTCAGAAGTCGCTTCGTTAAAGTTTTGAACGCTCGCCGTTGCAGCATTCATTTGACTTGCGAAATACCACATGGCAGCTGCAGCCGCAATAATAACTCCTATGCCAATTCCAGTTAGGGCTAAAAACGTCGCATGGCTGATGTTAAGAGCGTTCTGTGCAGCAGTTGCAACCCAACAAGCAGCCGCATAAACTTTGTGGGCAACAGCTACGCCCCAGCTCGTCCGCATAAACATGCCTAAAACAGAAATAACCATCATAGCCGTGTTCACAACTTGAGCTTGTGCATCACTCAAAATGCCAAATTGGTGAGCAATATGACCTATGGCTACGCCTGTAGCGCCTAATCCAGCAATCGCAGCGCCTATTGACTTAATGCGTGCAGTTAAACTTTCTGCGTCTGTTTGAATCTGACTGAATTGGGCGCTTGCTCTGTTGACCGCCCGAACAGTGACAACTATTTCTCGGAAACTCATGTGGCGTTAGCCTCCATCACGGATTCGTCGATTGCGCTGCCAATTATTTGTGTCAATTCTGGGAGATGCGTCTCCACTGCCCGACTTAGGAAGCGGAAGCCCCCCATGAAACGAGTTCCAAACTCCACAAAAACAGCGTAGTGCGCATAGGCTCCGACCTTAACTGTCCATTCTTTTGCTTCGGAGAAAATTGTTGAGCGCAAATATCCAGTTCTGACTGGCACGATTTGTTGGGCTGTTTCTTTTATGGACTGACCCAAGTCAGCCAACCGTTCATGAACTTTCGTTTTCATGGCTGAGTCTAGACGCTGAAACTTCTGCTGAAACTGTTCCAGACCTTCGCATTCGATTTCCATCTCAACTGACATGCCTCACTCCTCGCTTGGCTTTGGCTATTTCCTCCCCAGTTTGGCGGTCCATCTCGTTTAGGATGACGACAAACTCTTCGATGGTTTTGGCTGGTTGCTTATCGAGCTGGTTTGGTGTCCAGCCGAACTCTCTACATAAGCGAAAACGTGCGAGGCTTGGGTTTGGCTTCTCACGCCTCATCGCCCGCACGAGTTTTTTGCTTCTTCAGATGTGACGCCACAGAGGCGGTTGACAACGCTGGAAAACAGTTCGCCCAATTCGATGGGGATGCCGTCTTCTCTTTCACTTAGAAGTTTCTCCAGCATGAGTGGCTTAGATTCTGGTTGCTCCTTCAGTGACGCCCATATGGTTTCTGCTTGGATGGCCACATAGTCGCTGCTTAACACTTGGCCAGTGACTGGATGATATTTTGTGTGTTTTTGTATGATGCGGCTTCGCTTCGCCCACGTAATCTCGCCGAACACATACTTGCCATTGTACTCGGGATCAAATCGGTCGTCCACGTTGACTATTTCGGTTTTCATAGCTGTTTCACCCTTTTAGCTGATGGTTACGCTTTTGGCGGTGAAAGCCAGCTTCTGCGACACGAGTTCCTCGATGCGAGTTGCCAAAACGTTAGATTCCCATTTGCATCCGCTGAACGTGGCTTTGTTGGTTCCGCCTAAGCCAAACTCTAAGCTGAACTCAGTGTCGTTTATGATGTCGTCTAGTTCCTCCTTGGTTTCGAAGTCGCAGGTGATTTCACCTGTGAGTTCTCGGTGACGCCAAGGCAGATACTTCAGCAGGTATCCATCGGTTGTTCGTATGACTGGCACACGTCTCAGATTGTTTTCAATGGTGAACCGATAGTCTGTGACTCGTTCCAGCGTATTAGCGCCCTTCTTCACGTAGGTGTCATACCAAACACGCGGAGCATCTGAATAGTCGCCGTAACTGGCACCAATCTTGGCAGTTGCAACCGCCACGTTCTGACCAAGCAACTCCGCCGTAACCTTCACGAGTTCTTCAGCTGAAGCCTCAACTGTTAAGCGGTCTATTCGACAGCCCTTATGATTCAGCGAAACTATGCCACTGGCTTTCTCGTAGAAAACTTCAACGCTCAGAGATGTCAACGTAGTCGAGTGTTGCAGGAAGCCGATGTTTTGCGAAGCGTAAACGACTTTCAAGCTGGCTTGTCTCAGCCCCTTCCGAATAAACTGCAGGTCTCGTGAGCCTATTCCCCGAACTTTGACGAGGCCGGAACTCAAAGCTGGCTCAACGTCTTGGACAATTCCGACGGCTACCATGGCTGGCTGTCCAGTTCCGCTTGGGGTTTCGCCGTAGTTTGTCTCTTCTATGAAGTAGACTTTGGCTTCGTGCCCGCCGTACATGGGTGTAGTCATTTTCTATTTTCAACCTCCAATTTTCTTTTAGACAGTTTCGTACCTGTGAATCTCCACCGTGAGGTTGGAATGATACAGAACAGGTTTAACATCAATCCTGTCCGCGTCTGTACAGCCCGCAAGTTTCATCCAGTTAAGCACGCCGCCTGGGTTTTTCATGTGGGCGTTTATGATTCGCGTAACCTCTTGCATGGCTTTCCAGCGCATTCTCTGCCCAGTAATTCCTGTCTGGTCGCGGATCCAGACTCTAACCTGATAGTTGGAAACGACTTCTCTTCGTGTGCCTCCGAGGTTGATTAGGCGCTCTCGGTCGTTGGCCAAGCCAACCGTGATGATTACCTCGTATTTTTTCCAGAACTCTTCCACGTACTCGTCTGCTACGAGGACCGTAGCCTTAGTCACGTCGTCGTCTTTGTAAAGCGTTACGTTTCCTCGAATCAAATTTTTCAGGGTTTCTTTCGGGTCTTCTGCCACACTCATTTTATCAATCTCCTACAGAGGGCGGTGCGATACATCAACTTGTCCAAGAAGCGAAACTCTTCAACTGGGCCAACCTCATACTCAACGCCCTTGCACACGATTTTGTCTCGGTGCGCTATGCCAGAAACCACGTAGATTCTGACGTAATCGTTAGAAGCGTAGCCTGGCTCGATGAGAATCTCACTAGCCTGTGCAGGGCTGACGACAGCCATAATCTCAGCGCTGGCAGAATACGAGACTGTTCCGTCTACTTCCTTTCTGCTGTAAAGCGTCACAGTCTCTCCGTGAGCCCTCAAAATTCTCGTAAACGCCGAAGTGACTGGACTATAGTTTAGAAGAAGAAGGCTGATCCAAGAAACCGTCACTATTGACTTTTTCCTTTCCACAGGGCTGAAGTCGGAGAATTTGACGCCCCAATACATGAAAGCATCTGGCTTAGAAAGAATGGTATTGACGCTGTGCTCTAAGGCTAAGGGGTCATACACGTTTCTTATTTCATAAAGAATTCCAGCAGTTACGATGTCGTAGTATTCGCATGCTGGTTTGAGGTTAACAACATCCACGTAGCCTGCCCAACAAACGGCTGGATTATAGGCTGGATACTCAGCACATGAGCCTATCGAGTTGATAGCCTCATACACTTTTTTGACTGCGGCACTCCAGCCCTCATACTCGTAAAGCGCGTACAATGCGTAACTGAAGTCGTCATCATAAATGAGTTTCTCAGGCGAGCCAGTCCTATGCCACGCGCCGTCCCCACTTGGAAGCGGCGAATACTTGAGGAATAAACCCTCAAAACCGCTTCGGTAAAAGCCTAAGGCGTCGTTTATCATGGTTTGGTATTTTTCCTCACCAGTTCTGGCACCTAGGCTTTTCAGTCCTGTTAGGCTATAAAGGTCGACTATCCACATGTCTGCTACCCAAGCGTCCGTGATGGTTACAGCTTGGGCGAAACCGCCGTAATACTTGTCGTGGATGCCCAACTCAGACGGTTTGTGTTGCATGTTGTAGAGGAACGTTCCTCCAGCCAGACTCGCAGCGTCATAATATTTGACTGCGCCTGTTAAGTCATAGGCTTTCAACAGCGCTGGTATGGCTCTCATGGCATCGACAGAATAGTAATAGGTGCTACCGTCCTTGCTCTGGAACCCGCCATAAGCCAACTTGCCTTGGTCGTTGCATTGAATGGAGAGCAGGTAGTCTGCCAACGCAACAATCTTGTCGTGAAGGCCTGCCTTTTCACTTTCAAACTCCTTGGCGCTGTACGCCTCGTAAAGAAAATCTATGGCAAAGGCTGCTGGTGCCGGACCTCTACCCCATTCTGGGTCAACGGTTCCAGAGTCGGGCAGATAATAAAAGTAGGGCGCATAACTCATGACAAAATCGAGGTAGGTTTTCAAAACGCTCATGTCTAAACTCGCCCCACGTAAGGATGGCGCAATCTTTCTATGAGCCGCTCCAACTCCCGATACAAAATATCAGTACTAGGCGCTCGATTCAGCGCGTCAACACGCAAATCGCCTAAGCTGAAGTTTAGGCCTGCTGCCGAACCGCCAGACAGATGGCAGAGCAGGTAAATGGCGGCGAGATTCTTGATGGCAGCCGCCTCGGCTTCGCTACAGCTCGTATAGTCGATGCTGAGCCCTGTTTCGAGTTCGATGGTTGCGGTGGCGTCTTCAATCATTTCCACAACCTTCGCGTCTTCAGCGTCGTTGGCTGTTAGGTTTAGTCGGTCGCGCACCATGTCGGCTGTAACATTAACCAAACTGCATCCTTTCCTTTTCAAGGACTATTTGATGAAGTAAGGTTTATTTAAGGAGTTTTTAATGAAAAAAGGTTAAAACTTTCAGGTATGGAAAAATTATTCCCAAATTTCAAATGTTAAATTTCTTTTAGCGGTTTGGTGAGCGCCAAAACAGCCAGTGTTGGAGTTATTATGATGGAGAATATGAAGGGACCATACGCCCAAGACTCATACATTAGACCTCCGAGATATGGGGCAAAGAAGGCACCTATCATTGCCGCAGTTAACGGAACTGAAATCCACCGCGCCCTAGAAGCCTCAGGAGCGATGGAACCAGTCACGGCGCCCATTAGGGACCAGATTACGTAGGAGGGGCCCATCATGAATGAGGCTAAAGCTAGGGTTGGAAGGTTGTTAAACGAGATGAGGATGATGGTTGAAATGCAGCAGAATATGGTGGCAACTGAGACGGCTCCTGCCTTTCTCCATCTGTCGCCAATTCTGCCTAGGCATAGGGCTAGTACGGCTGAGCCTAGGAAGGTAACTGACCCCAAAACGCCGATGCGAAAGTTGTCTAGGAGGAATACGTCTTCGAGAAACTGGGGAACAAGTGGTCTTACCAAAGTCTCGACGAACATGATCGCCCCGAAAAGGAGCGCCCACAGGAGTATTTTCTTTCTCTTGAAGGGGGTCGGAGACAACGAAGGTTGAGTAGGACTCTTCACGGCGTGTTGACTACTTATGAGACTGAGAACAAGCGCACACAGGGTATAAAAAACGGAAGCTAAGAAAAACACGGTTCGCATTCCGAAAAACGTTGAAAGGTAACCTCCTAGGGCTGGAGAGAAAATGTATCCGAGCCACCATCCAAAAGAAATCGTGGTAAACGTAACAGTCATCCTTTCTTTCTGGGCTGAGGTGGCGATGTAGGCGCTTGAGGCGGGGGAACCTATCAAGACTCCGTACATGAACGTTGCGGGCAGTGCTTGAGTCCAATGCCCAGCCATGGAGAAGATTAGCGGAACAGGCGTCCAAAGTAGCCAGCCCAGAACCATAACCTTCTTCCTGTCGTACTTGTCTGCTAAGATTCCTCCAGGAATTGGAGTCAATGCGGCAGCCAAGCACAGCACGGAGAATAGAATTCCAACTTCTGTTGGGGTTGCTTTCAGTTCAGTTCGGAAGTACAGTGGCAGTATGAAGTAGTAGAGGCCGTCTCCAAAAGCGCCCACAACGTCAGAGATGAAGACGAGTTTTAGGTCTCTGTTCAAGTCTTTGAAGAGGAAGTCGAGTTTTAAGAGGCTCTTGTATCGATTTGCAGGCATATAGTTGAGCTTCTCCCTTCTGCTAGTGTATTCGCATTTCTTCTGTATGAATTTCTTTCGCCAACGGCTTGGTAAGTGTTAAAACGGCTAAAACCGGGGTTACGGCAATTGCGGCAATAAATGGATAATAAACTGAGTTTTTGTATAGCCAGCCTCCAAGAAATGGGGCAAACACTGCGGCAAGCATGCCAGTCGTCTGGGGAACAGATATCCAACGCCCCATTCTTGCCTCAGGAGCAATAGAGCCAATCAAGGAGCTTACTAACGTTCCAGCCAAGAAGGAGCCGCCCATAAGGAACGAAGCCAAAGCCGCTGTTGGTAACTGCCTAAACAAAATAAGAACGATTACAGAGGCGAGATAGAAAATCATACATACGAAAACTGCGCCAGCCTTTTTCCATCTATCCCCAATTCTGCCTAAAAACACGCCGAGCAGTGCCGCGCCAAGCCAAGTCGCTGAACCCAGCACCCCAACCTGGAAATCGCTTAGATGAAGTTCATCTTGAAAGAACGGTACAACAAATGGTCTTGTCAAATAAAGGGTAAATGCAATGGTTGCTAGGAGCCCTGCCCACAGAACCATTTTTCTCTTGTTATACCCGACAACCGATAATGGAGATGGCTGAGTCACTGATGCTTTCTTTGGGTGCTGACTAGCAATAAAAAGGAAGACGCTAGTGGATAGGAGGCTAAAGATGAACGAGAGGTGAAGCACTAACCTCATTGAAAACGTATCCGCCAGATATCCTCCGATGGCAGGAGAAAAAACGTACCCCATGGTCCATGAGGCACTAACAATGGATGTTGCGGACATCACGGATTCTTTCTTCACCGAGTTTATGACGTAGGCGGTGATTGCGGGAGCCCCAAACATGGACGCACCCCAGAGGGCAGCGCCGACAAAGAGTTGACTCCAACGGTCAGCTAAGGAATAGGCGAGTGGCGCAAACGCCCAAACAAGCCAAGAAAAGAACAAGATTTTTTTCCGGTCGTATTTGTCTGTTAGGATGCCTCCGGGTATAATGGTCAACGCTGAAGCTAGATTTAGTATGGAGAACACGGCTCCAAGCTGGACTGCGTCGGCCTTCAACTCCATTATGTATGCTGGGAAAAGGAAGAGGTACAGGCCTTCTCCGAAGGCGCCCACAAAATTGGACAAGAAGATTAGGAGTAGGTTTCTGTTCAGCGTTTCGGGAGGAAGACCCAGTCTTAGGAATTTTCTGAAATCGATTTTAGACGCCCTCCCTTCAAAGTTTTACTAACATAAACCGCAAGAAGGCTTTATACTTTCCTCATCAAAACCGCATGGATTTCAGCGTACTTCAGCAAACCCTTAAACAAGTTAAAGAAGGAATCCATCGCAAGCGGATAATGGTTCTCCAGTTTGGGGAGAAGATGCCAATAACCGCAACCCTTCACATCTTCAACCCTAAACCCGTACTTTGAAAACATCCTCTCAATCTCATCCCCAGAGTGTCCAACTTCCCAAATCAAGGTGGGAGGCATGTCCTCCGTCCTGAACGGCGCCTTATATCCTAATCCATATTTTTTCTGAAAAATTTTAAGTGTATAACTATTGAATGAACTGATAACGCACAAGGAATCGTTCCTCAAAACCCTCGAAAACTCTATAACAGCGCTCTTAGGATTTTCGAAATGATCAAAGGCAAAGGCGCAAATTAACGAGTTGAAGGCGTCGTCTTTAAAAGGTAAATGTTCAGCATCCGCAAGAACAGGACTAATTCTGTGGGAAATTCCACTTTTCTTTGCTTTTAGCTTCAATCTTTTTAACATCCTTAAACTGAAGTCTGAAGTTACAACCTCAACACCCTTTTCAGCGATCCTAAACGAGTGTCTTCCCGTTCCGCAACCGATGTCGAGGCAAATGCCTAGAAAATCATCAATCCATTTTTTAGCAACTCTCTCTTCTGCGAGCTCTAGTTTCCTAGTCCAGTAAAAATACTTTGAATAATCATAAGAATTAGCCATGCAGTCGTAAGCTTCTCTGACGCCTTCCTTCCCCTCAAGAACCCTGTACCTCACCCTTCCAAACCAAGATTTCTCCTCGCTCATCTCATCACGCCAATCTGCGATAACCTCAACATTCTTTTTAAATGCGAGCGCATGATCTAAGGCCTCATTCTTTCATTTATACCTTGAATCGTTTCTTCGCACTCTTTTATGGATATTGAGAAAAAAGCGGTTGCAACATGCTGGAATTCGCGGTTGGCGTTTAAATTTCTCGGTTGGTAGGCGAATGGAAATGTTTAATGCGCGGACTATTCGAACACGCATCATTCAGCGCAAATGATGAGGTAAGAAATTGACCGAACAGAAAAAGAGGGAGAAGCTGAAACCGAAATGCGAACTTGCGTTAAAGCCCTGACGATAAGTGGAGGTTATTTCCTACCTTTCCCCGGCGTGGGTACAAGACCGAGCTGCTGCATCAAGCCCAAGGTATCATACCTTGCCCAGATTTCCGCGAACTTGCCGCCAGCAACGCGGTCGATCAGGATCTCCCACATTGTCACCTTCTTGTTTGTAGGTGGAGTGCCCATAATTTCACCTTTGTGTGTGCCAGTCCATGTATATCGGATCGCCACTTTGTCCCCTTCGACGACCATGTCGTCAATTGTATAATGAAGATCGGGAAACGCGCTGTATACCTCCATCAAACCTCGTTTGTAGTCCTTGATGCCGCGTATATCCTCACCAGTGCCACGGTGACAGATCAAGTCGGTGGCATGTAGCTCGTCTATTACGGTCATGAAGGCCGCCTTCCCCTTGTTCGCCTCCTCAAACCAACGACGTGCGAGCGCCTTAATTTCTTTTGCTGACATGACAAATCACCCGATAATTGCTACCTAACCTATCTATATATAATTTTAACGTGCCCCCGCAGAGTTACTGGCGATGTCACCAAAGTGAGGAGAAATCAAGTTTCTTCGAGCGCCGATCCACACTCAAGAAGTCTCGAACAGACTTGGGCCAGCCCTTGGCTTCAAGTCGCACTCAGTCAAGCCATCCAATGATCTTAACAATGAGAGCTCCAGCCTTACTAAGTCGAAAAAACATAGTTTTTAGAATACGCTTCTTTTTGCCAAAATAGGTTAAATTTGGCTTCTTTCTCGTTTCTGTTTGAGACTAGAATCTGTTTGGCAAGCGTGTGTATGCGCATCTTCCGAAAGAATTCTCAACAATTCTCTTCCCTTGTCCGTAATTGACCAGTGCGACTTCCCATCAACCAAAACACGGCAAACAAAGCCATTCTTTTCAAGATATTTCAAAACATAATACAAACGTGGCGGACTCCCGCAAGCCCTTATCAAAGCCTTTAGAAGCGGTGTCCATCTGAGAGGCGTTTTCTCAAGCTTGCCCAGAACAATTCTGGCTAGTTCCATGCGTCTCTCAAAAGTCAGCTTCTTTCACCTTAAACGGTTTAGTCTCGTAAAAAAATAGGGGTTATGAAGGGTACTAGGGTAGGCTAAGCTTCAGTCTAGCATCCAGTGACCTTTCCAATGGCTTCTGCTCGTAGTGTTGCGTAGGCCCATCTGGCAGTAACGGCCGCTCCAGCCAAGTCCTTCACTGGGTCCTCGTAATCTTCGGCAGTTATGTCTCTCCGAATGAACAACACGCCAGCGTGTTTGCTGTCCACAACCAACGCCGTGCCACTCGTTACTTTCGTGGAGACAAGCACCCGCATCCCCAGCAGCATCGGAACCTTTCCAGACGGAGCAACGGCTGAACCCCCCCAATCCATGGCCTTCTGAATGGCTGAATCCTTCAGTAGGTCAGCAAGCTCGCTTGGATGAATTGCCAGCACGTCTGGGCTGCAGTTGTCGATGAGGCACTCTTTTAGG
>Ga0129297_10001849_pt1 | contig 10797 bp, 9 predicted proteins | sample I18A1metaG_FD_94708 | JGI IMG/M metagenome (GOLD analysis project Ga0129297, IMG submission 94708) | Lake sediment bacterial and archeal communities from Gulf of Boni, Indonesia to study Microbial Dark Matter (Phase II) - ​I18A1 metaG | ecosystem: Environmental > Aquatic > Freshwater > Lake >... | reverse complement strand
GCCTGAGCCTCCGGGCGCTTTAGAATATGTCCATGTAGTCCCTGAGCAGCCCCTCCTTGAGCTCGCGCACCTCCTCGACGGCGGGGTTGAGCTCCGAGATGCTGTTCTTGAGCGTGGGGATGGTAATCTCTTCGTCTTCCTTGAAACGCGTGGGAAAAATCTTCTTCAAGAGGCCCTTCAGCCCGTCCATGAGCCCGCGCGCGTCCTTTAAGCGGTCGCGCTTCTCCGGGTTTTCACGTATCTCCTGGAAAATCTTGCGTATATTCAATAGGTATTCGGCCTGCTGGATGGCGCCCGTCGCGTTGAAGTGAACGAGGGTCTGCTGGTAGGCGTCAAGGTACACGTCCTTTTCCGACTTGTCCTTCGCCTTGACCGAGATGAAGCTGTTGAGCGTGCACAGCGCCAGGAACATGGCCTTCACGTCCTCCATGTTCACCTCGAACCTGCCGTCCAGGATCGCGCTCGCGCGCAGGAAGTCCGCGAGCTTGGCCTGCTTGCGAGGGCTTATGAAATAGTTGTATTCGCTCTTGCGCATGTCGCTCACGAACTTGTTCGTGATCACGTTTTTCATGAAATACACGAAGTCCGGGATCACGACCTTTATGTCGCGGTTCTTGTTGCGGATGATGTCGCTCAGGTACAGGATCTGGGTGAAGGGAATTTTCCTGTCCGGCTCGGTCGCCTTGCCGCGGCTGAAGGCGTAGGTGTGGTCGATCAGGAGCTGCGTGTAGGAATTGCTGTCCTCGGGAATGATCGACTTGTAGGTGAAGCGGTCGAGCACCGCCTCGGTAACCTCGTTCATGCGCATGTAGTTGGCGGTCGCGATCGCGGTATGCACCGCGGCGTCGATTATCTCCGAGCCGTTGATGAACTTGCGCTCGTTCAGGACCGACAGGAGCGAGCGAAGCACCACGTCGCTCGCGTCGAAGAACTCGTCCAGGAACACGAGGTTCGCCTCGATGATGGAGCCCTGGATGTTGTGGCGGATCTTTCCCTTCTTGAACTCCTCGATGTTGTAGGGGCCAAAGTAGTTGTCAGGGGTCTGTTCCTTGCTGGCCTGCGACGCGAATACGCGTACGTGGTCGAAGGTGTTGAAGATGTAGTTCGCGAGGTACGATTTCGCCATGCCGGTGCGCGACAGAAGAAGCATGTGCTCGCGCGTGAGGATGGAGAACATCGCCTGCCGGATGATCTCCTCGCGCCCGATCACGTTCTGCGAGATGCGCGCCATGTGCCAGCGGAGGTAGTCGATCGTCGTGGGGATGTCGAAGGTTTCCTTCTGGAGGGTCGTGGTGAACTGGCCCAGGCCGGAGCTTCCGGGCTTCTTCTCCGCCTCGTCGGTCACCACGTACCTGGACTCCTTCTTCCCGCCGGCCGAAGCCTGGTCTGCGGCCTCCTGCATCTTGGCCAGGGACTCCTCCGGAGCGAACACGAAGTACCCTTCCTTTTCAAGCAGCGATTCAACCCGTGCCGACGCAGCCTTGTGCGGCGCCTGATCCCTGTCTTTAAAGTTCATACTGCACCCTTTGACGCGTTATTCCTCGACGGAGGGAAGCAGTATCCTGACGGACGTCCCCTCGCCGGGCTGACTCTTGACGGCTATTACGCCGCCGTGATTTTCTATGATCGTATAGGTCACCATGAGGCCCAGCCCCGTCGACTTGTCCCCCTTCGTGGAAAAGAAGGGCTGGAATATCTTCTTCAAGTTGTCCCTGGGTATGCCGATCCCGTTGTCCTCCACGTTGATCGTGGCGAACTTGGCGCCGTTGTACATCACGGAATCCACGATGATCTTGAGCTCCCCGCGCTCCGGCATGGCCTCCTCGGCGTTCGCGATGAGGTGCAGGAGCATGTGGATGAGCTGGTTCCGGTGGGCCATGATCCGCACGCTGTTCTCCGGGTAGATCGTGTTGACGTGGTAGCCGTTTTTCTGGAGGCGGTTGAGCATGATCTGGATGGGGTGGCTCGTGATGAGCTTGTGCGCCTCGAATATCTCCCAGTCGGCGTCCTCGGGCTTTGCGAGGTTCAGCAGCTGTTCGCTGATCTGCTTGATCCTGAGGATCTCCTCTTTCATGGACTTCGAGTAGTCCCGCATGGGGCTGTCGTCGGGGATGTTGTTTTCCACGAAGTTCAGGTTCACCGTGAGGAGGTTGATGGGGACCTTGAGCTCGTAGGCGACGCCCGCGGCCAGGAGCCCCATGGCCGAAAGCTGCTCCACGCGGTGCATGCGCGTCCCGATGCGCGCCTGGTGGGTCACGTCCTCGATCATCACCATGACGCTCTTGACGCGCTTCTCGCTGTCGAAGATGGGATTGATCTTGAAGTTGAGCGTGAGCTCCAGCCCGTCGGCCGAGCCGCGCCGGTAATGGCGGTTCTTCACCGTGTGCGGCCTTCTCTGGATTACGACCTCGTCGAGCACCTTCTGGAAGTCGACGTCGATTCCCCCGGGGATGTCGCTGAAGTTCATCCCTATGACGGTCTCGTCCTGCCGGATGCCGATGATCTCCTTGAGCGCGGGATTTTCCGAAAGCACTATTCCCGTGGGGTCGAGCGACATGATCCCGATGGGCGCGGTCTGGATGATCTCGTCGTTGAGCGCCTTGACCTTGCGCAGCTCCTCGGCCTGCTCGATCTGCTCCTTAATCTTCTCCTCGAGGCGCCGGGAATTGATCTTGAGCTTCTTTTCCATCAGGTGCATGTCGGTGATATTACGAAGGATGCACATGAGCCCCGTGATCACGCCCTTCTCGTCGCTGATCGTGGAGAAGTTCGCGATCACGTAGACGGTGTTCCCGCTCTTGTCCACGGTCTTGAATTTTTCGTTGATGATGTTCTGCTCGCCCCGCATGATCGCGTCGAACACCTGGGTCGCGCGCTCTATTTCTATGGCGGGGAGAATCACGGTGTAGTGCATGCCCAGCGCGTCCTCGCGCTTGCTGCGGAACATGTCCTCCCATGCGGCGTTCATGTACACGATGTTGCCGCTCTGGTCCAGCACGAAGATGACGTCCGAGGCGGATTCCACGAGCTTCCGGTAATCGATCGCAAGCTCGGGCACGCCTTTCTCCTGCAGGGCTACCCTGAGCTGCAGTTCTTCCACAAGTTTTATCAGCTCTTCTTTGGTGAGGCCCTGCAGCGACCTAGTGTCCATCTTTGGGCTCCCTTATTTAAGCTTTTTCTTGAGCGATACGGACATCGCGTTAAAGAACCATATCTCGATGATGAGGCTCAAGACGGTCCCCAGGAGGAATGCAATGGAAAAATACATGGTGTTCATTTTCATGATGTAGAGCCCGCCGTACGCGAACAGGGCAAGGATGAGCAGGCGCAGCGGGAAGCCCCCCAGGGTGATGGAGAGCAGGACCATCGTGTTCGACTTGAGGCCTTTCTTCGCGCCAAGGACCCACAGGACCGAGAGGACGAAGGAGAGCGCGGTACCTGTGGCATAGCCCTTGAATTCAGGGTCACCCATTTTAACGAAACACCACGCGCTGACGGCGGCGTTCATTAAGGTGAATACGAATATCCACAGGAAGGCTTTCTTGAGATGGCTCATATATGCACCAGGATCAGGGGTTGAGGCCGGGGGGGAAGGGCCGCCGCTGCGTGTCCATATGCCCCACAGTCCGGGCTCAAGTGTAGCGAAGGCAAGCATATTTGGTCAACTAATATTTTGGACCCCCGGACCGCCGGCCCCGCCCCCTTGGGGGAAGGGGGCTATTGGAGGGATGCGTGTTGTGAGAAGGGGTGCCGCTCGCATCATCCGTGCCTTTGCGGGCACTTCCTGCATCCTGCGAGAAGCCGGACGGGCGGGGGCATCATTAAGGTTTGGCCCTGGCGAGCCTTCCCGTGCTTCCCTTGGTGTGCCCGGGGCAGATGAGATATTATTCCGACAGCGCCAGGCCTTCATGCCTCAGGGCCGAACGTACCGTGTCCCGGACTTTCATTGCTGAGTCTATTGCGCGCAATGCTTCTTCACGAGACACGTCTTCGTCATTACCGGGATATCGCACAGAGATCGCAAACACGGAAAGCTCTTCAGCGTCCTTGACGCGTTCAGTCCAATCGGCGCTGTCCGCGCACAGCTCAAGGAGAAGCGCAATGTTGTGCGTGTAGGGGAAGTCCATATTCTTCATGACCAGGTAGGCCTTGAGATACTTTTCCACGCATTGCTGGGAATGATATGCGATGAGGCGATAAGGAGGATGTTCCGGCATGCCGAGCCCGTAGCGGGCATAACGGAGATCGTCATCCGCGATGCTCACCCATTGCATCACCTTCACGGTTACGTTGGATTCATGCGCGCTCATACAATACTTTTCCTTCGCGCCATGCGGGTCTGGCTATGGTTCCGGGGATGAGCCTGTCGCGATCGAATTCGTCGGGAGTGAGGACGATAATATCGCGCGCGATACGCAACCCCTTGAGCGACCGGTCTATCCTTGTGACGAGATTACGTCTTTTCCCTTCAAACGGGCAGATGACGAGCAGGTCGACGTCGCTATAATCGTCCGCCGTTCCGCGTGCCTGCGAGCCGAAGAGCAGAATGCGATACGGCCGGAAGCCTTCGACGATTCGGCGGATTGCCTCGGTCAGCAATGCTTCATTGATCATGGGGAGGTACCATAATAATACATAGCGTAGCACGGGGAAGTCGCGAGCGTCAATTGAAATTTACATTCCCGCGTCTGTGAGACGTGTTGGCTCGCCTTCCACTTTTGAGTAAGAAAACCTTAGTAATTCCCGGATTCTTACCGGTGTGGTTCCGCTAATGAAAAACTTCCTGCCTTATTCGTGCAGTTCACTTTTTCGAATAATTGTTATCGATTGGCCAGTCGTAGCATTAACTTTCTTTATATTTTCTGAAATTCGCGACAAGACCAGTGAATGAATCCGGAGTATATTTGTTAAACTCCTCTTCATCCACAAAGACGAAATGCCCCACAGTCCGGGCTCAAGTGTAGCGAAGGCAAGCATATTTGGTCAACTAATATTTTGGACCCCTGCGGCTCCACCGCGCTCCTCCCGGCTGGGAGCTTCTACACCTGGCGCAAGGGTTGTTTTTATTATTACACCTTTTACAAGGGTATGCTTTCACGAGAAAGAGAGGGGCCGGCCCCTCTCTTTCTCGTGGCTCTCTCTGAGGGAACAGGATGTTCCCCTGCCGCCGCCCGCACGGATGCGGAAATCGCGGCGGCCTCCCCGCCCCTCAAACGCCGGGGAGGCTGGCGCCATTATGTTGCGGCCTACGGCTCCCCTGCGCTTGACGTCCATGGATGGACTAATGCAGGCGCTGCGACAGGACGACGCGTCAGCGCCTGCCTCGCGCACGGTGGCGGGCCTGCGGAGATCGCCCATGAGGCCGGGCTCGGGTCCTCGGCCCTTTTCAGGACAAGGAATGGCTTTCTACTGGAAATACTTTTTCTATGCACCGCCAAAACCTGCGATGCTCGGCGCAACACGATGGCGCTTGAGTGGGGATGCCTCTAGTTTTTATTATAACCGAACGAACGGGAGAGCAGGATGTCCTTCCAGTATGCCTCTCTTTTTATGATATGCTCGTCATCCGTTCCCATTTTCATGATTTCCAGGATTGAGAAGCAAAAGTTTTCAGCATACTCGATGCTGTTATTGCCGAGTATCTCCTTCAATAGCACATTGCCCCCATGCCCGGTTTCGATGTAATTAGTCCATCGCGTCCAGAATGCCTGATCGCCATAGGCCGAACCCACGTACAGTTTGCCCGTTGCGATATCTGAAATAAGGTAGACGCCCTTGACGTTGGATAACACGGATTTCCAGCTTTCCTCATTCCGGGTAATAATTCCCTTTAAATCGTTGTAACTGACGAATAAATTCTCGAAACCAGGGAAGGGGCCAACCGTATAGGGCTTCCGAAGAATTTCTGCGATATTAAGAGCATCAAGATAGTTTTCAAGCAATAGATATGATGAGCGGAATTCTTTTTCGAATAATACTATTAAACGGCCTATCAGTTCCCGCCCTTCGTCAAGGAGTTCGGTTGTATAGTTGAATATACCTTTTTCATTTTGAACTACGTTAATACTTCGATATATTCCTGCAAACAACCATTCATTCTTTTTGTAGTATATTAAGGATATGATGTAGTCGCGCTCGAAATTTTTCTTGGTCTGCTCCTCTTGCCATTCCTTAAATCCACCTTGAGCAAATACAACCAGCGGTGAGGATTTATCTGTGCTCGTAGTGGCACAATGAAGTTTAGTTTTTTCTTTATTCTCTTCCAGGAATGGCAGAAGTGCTTTTATAGACATTATGACATTTCCATGTGTAATTGTTTTAATTATTAATTGTCAGCTCATCCGCAATCAATTCCGCCTGCTTAAGCACCGTTTCCGTCGCCAGGGCCTGCATGTCGGGAGGATAGCCATACTGGCGGAGGACTCGTTTCACTATTACCTTGAGCTTCGCTTTAACGCTTTCCTTGATGGTCCAGTCGATGGATGCATTCTCCCTGACCTTCCCATAGAGGACCACCGCCAGTTCGCGAAGCTTGTCTTTACCCAGCAAATCGCGGGCGCTCTCGTTATCTGCAACGGCGGAATAAAAAGCGAACTCATAATCAGAAAGGCCCATTTCCGCCGGTTCCTGGTCCATCTTGTGGATCTCTTTTGCGAGCTTGATGAGCTCCTCGATTACCTCCACGGCGGTGAGAATGTTGGCATGGTATCTTTTAATTGAATCTTCCAGCATCTCCATGAGCGTCCTGCTCTGGATCAGGTTTTTCTTTATCCGGGATTTTATTTCATCGTTCAGGAGCTTGCGCAGCACCTCAAGGGCGAGGTTCTTGTGCTCCATGTTTTTCACTTCGAGCAGGAACTCCTCGGATAGGACGGAGATGTCAGGCTTTCTTATGCCTGCCGCGTCAAACACGTCGATGACCTTGTCGGTCACAAGTGCCTGGTCGATCACCTGCCTGATCGCAGTTTCGATCTCCTCGTTCGTCTTTCCGGTTCCTGCACCGTCGAACTTGACCAGCCTGGATTTGACCGCCTGGAAGAACGAAACCTCGTCTTTCACATCCATGGCCTGTTCGTGGGGGATGGCTATGGAGAATGCCTTTGAGAGCGCGGTTACTTCATCGATAAAGCGTTTCTTCCCGTTCGGAAGGCCCAGTATGTGCTCCTCCGCCTCAAGGATGAGCGAAAGCTTTTTCCCCGTCTCCGCCTCGAAGTAGTTTTCGTAGGGAAATCCATGGAACATCTGTGAAACGACCTCCAGCTTCTCCAGCATGAGACTAACCGCCTGTTCCTGGGCCACGGCCGGATCACCCTTGCCGCCCGAATCCGAATAGAACGAGAGCGCCTTTTTCAGTTCCGAGGCAATACCCAGGTAATCGACAATGAGGCCGCCCGTCTTGTCCTTGTAGACGCGGTTGACCCGCGCGATGGCCTGCATCAGGTTGTGGCCCTTCATTGGCTTGTCGATGTAAAGCGTATGCAGGCAGGGCACGTCGAACCCGGTGAGCCACATGTCACGGACGATGACGAGCTTTAATTCGTCTTCCGGATCCTTCATCCGATCGGCCAGAGTCCTGCGCTGTTCCTTCGTGGTGTGATGCTTTGAAATTTCCGGACCATCGGAAGAGGCCGACGTCATCACGACCTTGATTACACCCTTCCTGAGATCGCTGTTATGCCATTCCGGCTTAATACTGATGATTTCCTTATAGAGCTCGGCTGCGATGCGCCGGGACATGGTGACGATCATGCCTTTGCCGTCCAGTACCTTCCCGCGCTCTTCAAAGTGGGCGATGATATCCTTTGCGACCTGCTTCATTCGGGCGGCGCTGCCCACCAGCGCTTCGAGCTGAGTCCATTTCGCCTTTGCCTTCTGCGATTCGCTCAGCTCGTCAAGCTCAAGGTCATCGTCGAGCTCTTTCACCAGCTTTCGTCCTTCGTCGCTCAGGTGAATCTTCGCTAAACGGCTTTCGTAATAGATGCGGACCGTCGCTCCGTCGGTGACCGCCTGGGCGATGTCGTACACGTCGACGTAATTGCCGAACACCGCCGGAGTGTTGACGTCCGTGCTTTCTATGGGTGTTCCGGTAAATCCAAGGTAGGTGGCGTGGGGGAGGGCATCGCGCAGGTATTTCGCGAAACCGTACACCAGTTTTTTACCCACGACCGCGCCCTGTTCGTTTTTATCGTCTATCGTCTTCGCCCTGAAACCGTACTGCGTCCTGTGGGCCTCGTCGGCGATGACGATTATGTTCTCCCGCGACGAGAGCTCCTCGTAGACATTACCCTCGTCGGGCTGGAACTTCTGTATGGTGGTGAACACGATCCCGCCTGAGGCGACTTTCAGGAGTTTTTTCAGTTCTTCCCGGCTTGCAGCCTGCACGGGCTCCTGTCGGAGAAGCTGCTTCGAAGCGGCGAAGGTGTCGAAGAGCTGGTCGTCCAGGTCGTTGCGGTCGGTGATCATTACGATGGTGGGATTGTCCATTGCCAGGACGATCTTGCCGGTGTAGAATACCATTGAAAGCGATTTGCCGCTTCCCTGGGTATGCCAGACCACGCCGCCCTTCCGATCTCCCACCAGCTGCGATTTGACGCCCGGTACGCCGTAGCTTTCCGGCGACTCCTTCATTGTGAGCGCCTTGTTCCCGTCCACGCTTTTCTTCGCATAACCCGCCGCCCTGAGCGTCGATTCTACGGCGCGGTTGACCGCGTAGTACTGGTGATATGCGGCCAACTTTTTTTCAGTTTGAATGGTGATAATTCCGGTGTCCTTGTCTTCCTTTTTGGACTTTTCAAAGACTATGAAATGGCGGATAAGATCCAGCAGGGTTTGTTTATTGAGCATTCCCTTTATGAGCGTTTCGAGCTGTCCCGCCAGCGGGGAGGTTTCCACTTTGCCGTCAGCGCTCTTCCATGCCATGAAGCGACTGAATCCAGATGAGATCGTCCCGGCCCTTGCCTCCAGGCCGTCGGAGAGGACCATGAATGCGTTACAGGTAAAAAGCGCCGGGATGGAGGCTATGTAGGTCTGCACCTGCTTATAGGCCGTGTGCACCGTCGCGTTTTCGTCCGCCGGGTTTTTCAGCTCGATCACGACGAGCGGCAGGCCGTTCACGAAGAGAACGACGTCGGGCCGCTTGGCCATGGACGCGTGATGCGTCGCGTCGTTCCGGTCCGTCACCGTGAACTGGTTGACGACGAGAAAATCGTTGTTCGCCGGGCTTTCGTAGTCCACGAGCCATACCAGGTCCCCTCGGGTATCGCCGCCCTTGCGGAGGGAAACGTTGATCCCTTCCGTGAGCATGCGGTGGAAGGATTCGTTGTTGGCGATGAGCTCGGGGGAGTTGAGGCGCAGCACTTGCTTGATCGCGTCCTCGCGTTCTCCGGCGGGAATCTCCGGATTTATTCGAGTGACCGCCTGACGCAGCGCGTCCGGCAATATGACGTCTTCAAAGGACTGGCGCCTGAGCCGCCTGATTTCGGGATCGTCGTTGTCTTCGCAGTCTGGCGCGATATCGGGGCCGTATATATAGCGGTATTCTTGCGCCTGGAACAGGTCGAGGGCGTATTCTTCAATGACGGATTCGGTTATTTTAGGCGTCACAATAATCATCCTCCCGCCAATTGGACGGATTGTTGACGATATAATCGGCTATTTTCCGGTACGATTCCTCGTCGCGAATAATATGTTCATAATAATTGCGTTGCCATAATTTCCCCGGAAACGGCGGCCATCCGTGTTGTTTGACCCCGTCCGTATACCGTTTCGTGGTCATCGTTTTGAACCGATGGACAATGTCCGGCAAGGTCATTTTCGGCCCGTTTGCGCCGCCGGAACCACCGCACGCGTCGTCAACGGAACCATCCGTAGGGGCAACCCCCCGTGGTTGCCCCGTTCCGTCATCCAATTGCCCCGTCGAAACGCATGGTTGCCCCGTAATGCAATTCGGGGTTGCATGGTTGTCATCGGGGCATTGGTGTAGATCGGGATCATTTGGGCAGGCACGGGGGCTTGATGGCGATGATTCGCTGTGCGGGGTTCTATGGTTTTCATCGGGGCGTTGGTGTGGATGGGGACCATCAGGGCAGGCACGGGGGCCGGCCCCTACGGGCATATTGTGAATGATTTCGATTATCCCGTGGATGTGATCGGGCATGACGATGAAATCATGAACGGCGAACCCATGGTAATAATTTGGGATTTCGTTCCACACGGTATCCACCATGCGTCCGGCGTCGTTCAAAACCATTGTGGGGCCGATCGTGTTTGTATCATGATCATGGACAGGGGTTATTTTGCCTAACAACGGCAAACGGTTCTGGGTGCAGATGGTGATGTAATATAATCCCGCGCGGGAATAGTTGTAGCCTTGAAGGCGGATTGAACGGCGGCGTTTAGCCTTATCGAAGGGGCTGTGTGGGGAAAAGGTGGTGATCATTGTCATACAACCAATTATAATTCCACAAAAGGAGGATCTGCTATTGGAAATAGGGCAGAAAGAAAACCAATATTCAATTTATTTCTGAAAAATTCTGTTGCCTTGCTACATTCATAATCAATCATAGCATCAGAATCTAGATTCAGTAGTTTTCTAATTCTTGCTTTTTCATTTTCCTTTATGTCTGGATTTACAATCAGTATTTTTCTTTCCGTTGATGCTTTTAATGATTGGGATAGTATGCCATTGATATGGTCATCGGCAAATCCGTATCCAATACATATTATCAACTTGGCACTCGCAAGAGTTCGTTTGCGTAACTCATAAACAAAAAATAAAAATGGATCTATGGATTGTAG
>Ga0129297_10001848_pt1 | contig 10803 bp, 12 predicted proteins | sample I18A1metaG_FD_94708 | JGI IMG/M metagenome (GOLD analysis project Ga0129297, IMG submission 94708) | Lake sediment bacterial and archeal communities from Gulf of Boni, Indonesia to study Microbial Dark Matter (Phase II) - ​I18A1 metaG | ecosystem: Environmental > Aquatic > Freshwater > Lake >... | reverse complement strand
TGTTGCCACATATACTGAATTGAAACCTGAAGTTCTCTAGCAATAGCTTGGTTGAGCATATCCAAGAGCTTCGCGGAAGCCATGGTTAACCAAGACCTCGGCAAGCATCAGGAGGGCTCATGCATATAACTGCTGCGCACAGCTGATCAGTTCGCTAGTAGTTCTCAGAGAAGAGTTCGAAGTAAGCTCCATCGTGAGCGCAGACAGGGCATTTTTCGGGGGCTTCCGTGCCTTCGAGGATGTGACCGCAGTTGCGGCATTTCCACTTTACGGGTGTGAGTCTCCTGAATACTTCTCCAGCCTCCAAATTCTTCAGGAGTTTCAGGTATCTTCGCTCGTGATTCACCTCGACAGAAGCGATGCCGCGGAAGGTAGCCGCTATGTCTCTGAATCCTTCCTTCACGGCGACTTCAGCAAAGTTCGGATAGAGCGTTCCCCACTCGAGCTTCTCGCCCGCGGCAGCTGCCCGGAGGTTTTCGGAGGTGATCCCTATCACGCCTGCAGGGTACTTCGCTGTTATTTCTACGTCTCCACCTTGTAGATGCTTGAAGAAGAGCTGCGCGTGCTCCTTTTCGTTGTCTGCTGTTTCAGCGAAGATTGCAGATATCTGCTCAAGGCCCTCCTTCTTAGAGACACTTGCAAAGAAGGTATAACGGGTTCTTGCTTGTGACTCGCCTGCAAAGGCCGCTAGCAGGTTCTTCTCGGTCTGGCTTCCTTTAAGCTGCATGGTAGGCATCTCGTATAGCGTGAGTCCGGGTTTTCTTAGGATCGAGCCCTGAGTGCGGTCTCGAATCTTCTATTCACGATATCCCAGTTTACGTTCTCGAAGAACGCGTCAATATAGGGAGGTCTTTTTGGTCCCTGGTCAGTGTAATACGCGTGTTCATAGACATCAAGAACCAGCAAGGGTATCGTGTTCAGAAGACCATAGACGTTATGGGCGTCGAGGCCGTTGTTGAAGAGTTTGCCGCTGGTGAGGTCGTATACTAGGATAGCCCATCCTCGAAGGGCTATGCCGCAGGCCTTGAAGTCTTCCTTCCACTTCTCAAAGGATCCAAAGTTCTTATTGATATGCTCCGTGAGCCTTGCGCTAGGGGCACCGCCCTTCCCATCCTTGATGTTCTCGAAGTAGAGTTCGTGGAGTACTACGCCCATCCAGTTGAAACTCTCTTCAACCTTCAAGGCTCTGTAGTCACTGAAGTTTTGATTCGCCTTGCTCCGGTCTACGGTCTGCATTCTCTCCCAGATCTCATTGATCTTAGTGACGTATCCTTTGTAGTGCGTATCAAAATGGTACGTGAGTTGCTGGTCGGAGATTCCTTTCAAACCCTTCGGCTTGAGGTCCTCTTTCGGAGTTACTTTCGCGGACAATCTGATTCCTCTTATGAACTACTCAATTCTCAAAGGTAAAAGGATTATCGAAGTCTCTCAAGTTCAGAGCCCCCATATGAAACATGGGATCACAGCGGAACACGACCCGCGGGGAAGAATGCCCGTCGACGAGTTATTTCTATTGACAGCGCGGCGGCGTCCCATAGTCAATGCTAATATTCGGCTTGTAGTGTACGTGATGGGACAGTTACAGGGTTTGAGGTATGAGCTCTGCTATCTGTGAGAGATGCGGACAGTCTATAGATGAATGCGAGTGCACGTGCCCGTATTGTGGCCAGACCCACGAATGCCGATGCTGCATTGGCTATGGCGTGGCAACCGGCGGCGGCTAGATGCCTGCTTCCCATCTTGACGAATTTGCTTACGGAGAGTTCAGAAAGTGGTTGTAAGGAATACCCTTGTCTGGATGGTTGGAGGAGCTCAGGGGAGCGGCGTCGACTCTGGAGCAAACATTTTTGCTAGGGCCTGTTGCTATGCAGGGCTCTATGTTTTCGGGAACAGAGAGTACCACTCAAACATAAAGGGCCTTCACAGCTACTTCCAGATCCGAGTCGCTGAGCGACCTGTCTACTGCCACCGAAGTTTTGTGGATTTGCTTGCAACTTTTGATGCTGAAACTCTCGTGAGGCATCGATATGAGATGTCTAAGCAAGGCGGGATAATTTATGACCCCACGTACGAGTCCGCAAAGATACAGGACATTCCAACTCTCGAAAAGGAGTTTGTGAACGAATCTGTCCTGCAGCTCAAAGAGAGGGGTTTCGGAGGAACGGTGAGAGAGTTGCTTGAGGATGCTAGGAAAGACGGCATTCGAACCTACCCCGTGCCGTACATGAATTTCGTCAAAGAAATTGCTGAGAAGTTTGGCGAGTCGCCCAGCAAGGCTGCAAGAGTGATCAACGTGCTAGTGTTGGGGGTGTCATTTGCCATCTTGGACTCGGATATCGAGCTACTTTCAAAGGCAATTAGGGCAATCTTTGGAGCCAAGCCCGCTATAGCCGAGATGAATATTCTCGCTTCACGAATCGCATATGACTACGCGAAGAAGAACTTTGGCACAGGCTTTGGTGTCAAACTGGAAAAAGTAGACGCCACAGAGGGCAGGATCTTTTTGATGGGCAATCAAGCGGTCGCCCTGGGCAAGCTTGCAGGGGGCTGCAGATTCCAAACATACTACCCAATCACCCCCGCCGCCGACGAAAGCGAGTATCTTGAGGCCAATGAGAGACTGGATTTGATCGTTCCAAGCCAGCTACAAGCTCCAGAGACCGGGGAAGCATCCCTAACTAAGGGCGGCGGATCAATAGTTGTGGTCCAAACTGAGGATGAAATCGCCGCCATAAACATGGCATCGGGAGCGGTACTCACAGGTACCAGGGCTTCAACATCAACATCTGGGCCGGGCTTCTCTCTCATGGCTGAGGGTCTGGGGTGGGCAGGGATGAACGAGGCACCGGTCGTCATAACATACTACCAAAGAGGCGCGCCCTCCACCGGGCTCCCGACCAGACACGGGCAGGACGACCTGAGGTTCGCCATTCACGCCGCCCACGGAGAGTTCGCCAGAATCGTTTTGGCATCGGGAGATATTCAGGAGTCCTTCTACGACGCCGCGCTGGCTTTCAACTATGCGGAGCGCTTCCAAGTGCCGGTAATCCATCTTCTCGACAAAGCCCTAGCGAACAGCAGCAACACCTACCCAATTTTCGCCACTTCCAACATGAAAGTCGAAAGGGGTGAACTCCTCGACTACGAAGCTCTACAGAAACTCCTACAAGAACAGGGCCAATACAAGCGCTTTCAGTTGACAGAGTCCGGCGTCTCAGCAAGAATTCGGTTAGGAACACCTGGAACTTTCTTCTGGAACACAGGAGACGAACGTGATGAGAGGGGACATATCGATGAAAATCCGACAAATAGGACGACGATGATGGAGAAGCGCATGAAGAAACTGGAAGTCATCGAGACAGAGATCCCGGCGTCAGAGAAACTCAATTTCTTCGGCGAAGAAGACGCTGCAGCTACGGTCGTCAGCTGGGGCTCCACAAAAGGCGCGCTCCTGGAGGCGAAGGGACGCCTCGAGGCAGAAGGAACGAAGATCAACTTTTTGCAGCTTCGCTTGATGCATCCGTTCCCCGCAGCAGATTTCTCAATACTGCTGAAGGACGCGAAGAGGATTATGGATGTGGAAATGAATTATTCTGGTCAGCTTGCTGGCATAGTCAGGGAGAAGACAGGTATAACGATCGAAGATCTTATCCTCAAATATAACGGCCGACCGATGACTTCCGACGAGCTCTACGAAGCCATCAAGAGAGCTCTTCATGGCAAGCCTGGCATGAGGCAGGTGTTGACTTATGGCTCTTAAGGCATCCGACTACAGGTCCGACGTGCACAACGACTGGTGTCCGGCCTGCGGCGACTTCGGGATACTCTCAGCCCTCCAGATTGCGCTTGCCGAGCTGAAGCTGCAGCCCCATCAGGTAGCGATCTTCTCAGGGATAGGATGCTCCGGCAAGACACCGCACTTCGTCAACGCCTATGGTATTCACACCCTCCACGGTCGAGCCGTTCCGTTTGCGATAGGCTCGAAGCTCGCGAATCCTGAGTTGGAAGTGATCGTGATGGGAGGGGACGGTGACGGCCTGGGCATAGGGATGGGTCACTTCATCGCAGCGGGCAGGCGCAACATCGACATTGCCTACATGATCCATGATAACGGCGTGTACGGGCTGACGAAGGGGCAGGCCTCGCCAACACTTCAACTGGGCTTGAAGACAAAGTCCCTGCCCATGCCTAACATCACTGCAGCTGTCAATCCAATATCGCTCGCTCTGGCGGCAGGGTATACCTTCGTCTCGAGAGGATACTCGTACGACGTCCGCCATCTGAAGGAGATGATGAAGAAAGCCATCAGCCACAAAGGCCTGGCGCTCGTGGACATACTCCAACCGTGCCCGACATATAATGACATCAACACGAAGGAGTGGTACTCGGGTGAAGACAGGCCTGACCCGAAGACCGGGAAGCCGGTACCTCGCTACTACCTATTGGAGCAGACTGGCTACGACCCGGTGGTTCACAGCTTAGACGAGGATTTCGCAAAGATCGATCAAGCGATAGCGAAATCAAGGGAGTGGGGTGACAAGATTCCGATCGGCGTATTCTATCAGAACGAGCTTATCCCAACCTATGAGGATCGAATAAACCAGCGGATACCGGACTACAGAGTCAACCCTCCAGCCAAACAGATCATCTGCACCAATACGGGCCGATCAGCAATTGACCTAGGGAAGATGTTCGAAGACTTACGGGTCACTTAATCTCTGGGCTTCGCTATGCGTTTGGATCAATGAGCAATCCGCAAGCAGCCAGGGAAGGTTGTGTCTTGGGCGCTGTCAATGAATATATGATCGACGGTGATTCCGTCAACAAAGTTCTTGATACCTACAAGCTTGAGATCCATATGCTAACCGGGCAAGTGTTCGAGGCCCTTGAGAAGAAGTTCCTCAAGAGTCTGGCAGACGAGGTTGAGAAATCCAAAGCTCAGACTGTCAAGTTTGTCAACCTCGAATCGATCGCATTAGGGCCGCACAAAGATTTCCTATTCCCCATATGTGGTGCCCTGGCTGAACTCATCGACCAGCTAAGCCGGAAAGGGGTCACGGTGACCGGAACCGTACGAGACCCACTAACTCTTCCGTGGAATCTAGTGTCTCGGATCGACAAGAGCTTCAAGGGTATCGCGCCGGCCGACGGCGAACCTGCGAAACAATGAAAGCACTCTATCCTCGCCCCAGATTTGTAGTGGTTCGTCTCTAACTGAGCAGGGTGGGATCTCGGAGATGCTTGACAATGGCGTTCATGAACCGCGCTGCAAGGGCCCCGTCGATCACTCTGTGGTCGAAGGACAATGAAAGCGGCATAACGCTTCTTATGACAACCTTGCCTTCTCGTACGACTGGTTTCTCAAGTATCCGTCCTGTGGCTAAGATCGCGGTTTCTGGATAGTTCGTTATTGGCGTGGCGTGCGTACCACCAATAAACCCGATGTTGGTGATCGTAAAGGTGCCTCCTCTAAGGTCTGCCAAATTCACTTCGCGTGACTGCGCCTTTTCGGCGAGGCTTTGCACCTCTTGGGCGATTTTCATGATGTTCTTCTGGTCCGCGTCTTTCACAACGGGCACTATGAGGCCGTCTGAAGTATCCACGGCTACCCCAATGTTGTAGTACCTCTTGAGAATGATGTCTTCGTGCTGGTCGTCGACTGACGAATTCACATAAGGATACTGTTTCAAAGCTGCTATCGCGGCCTTGATCACGTACGGCATGTATGTGAGGTGAATGCTCTTCTCCTCCGCGATCTTCTTCTGATCACCTCTGAGTCTCACGAGTTCGGTCACGTCCGCCTCATCCATGTGCGTGACATGGACCGCGGTCCTTACGGACTCTACCATCCTCTTCGCGGTGCTCTTTCGTACGCCTTTCATGGGAACAGTTTCGTATTCTCCGTATTGGTCACGCTTCACAGCAGGCTTCGCGAGTACCTCCATTTTCTCTTCTTTGCCTAGTGCAAAGTTTCGTACGTCATCCTCCGTTATTCTACCCTCGAGCCCCGTACCTGTTATTTGTCCCAAGTCGACGCCTAGCTCTCTTGCAAGTCTCCTTGTAGCGGGGGTCGCGCTGATTCTTGCGGGCTTCGCAGGAATCGGCGGCGCCTCTTCCAGTACTCCAACGACTGAAACGGCTCGCCGAACCTGCGGTTGCTCTGGTTTCTCAGCAGTTTCGCCTCGCTCGCCGATGCTGACTAGGGTTTCTCCGACTTTGACAGTGTCGCCTTCCCTGTGATAGATCTTCAGTATGATTCCCGATCCGGGAGAGGGTATGTCCACTATGGCCTTGTCCGTCTCAATCTTGACAACTGTTTGATGTTCTTCTACGCTGTCGCCTTCTTTGACTTCCCACTTTACGATTTCTCCCTCAGTAATCCCCTCACCAATGTCGGGGAACTTGAAATCTGTTGCCATGGGAAATCATCTAGAAGCTTGCGACCTTCTCTATTGCTCTGACAATTCTGTCGGCGTTCGGTAGATAATAGTTCTCTAGTTTGTAGAGTGGAAAGGGGACATCGAAGCCTGTAACCCGCGCAATTGGTGCCTCCAAACTGAGGAAGACTTTCTCGTTGATGAGCGCCGTAACCTCGGCCCCTAGCCCGCAGGTTCTTGGCGCCTCGTGTACAACCACGGCCCTCCCGTTCTTTTCGACGGACTTGATTATCGTTGCCGTATCGATGGGTGAAAGGGTACGAAGATCGATTACTTCCACGCTTACCGTGTCACCGATCCTTTCAGCGGCTTCCATTGATGGACGCAGCATCGCCCCCCAAGAAATCAACGTGACATCGGTTCCCTCTGTAACGATCCTTGCCTCGCCCAGCGGAACAACATATTCGCCGTCTGGGACGTCCTCGACGATCGCCCGGTAGATCCTCTTAGGCTCGAGGAATATCACGGGATCGGGATCCCTGATCGCCGAGATCAAGAGACCCTTAGTATCGTAAGGCGTGGAAGGTGCAACCACTTTGATTCCGGGAGTGTGTGCGAGGAACGCCTCGGGGCTGTCTGAATGATGCTCCGGTGCGCGTATCCCGCCGCCGAAGGGAACTCTGATCACGAGCGGGACGTGAAATCTGCTTCTGGAGCGGTTTCGTATCCTGCATGCGTGGGAGATTAGCTGGTCTAGGGCTGGGTACAGGAAGCCGTCGAATTGTATTTCCGCAACGGGTTTCAGGCCATAGAGGGCTAGGCCGATCGCAACACCGACTATTCCAGACTCAGAAAGCGGAGTGTCGATCACTCTATTCTCTCCGAACTCCCTGATGAGGCCCTCCGTCGCCCGGAATACGCCGCCGTCTCTTCCAACGTCTTCTCCCAAAACGACGACATCTGGATCCCTCTCCATCTCTTGCTTGAGCGCAGATCTCACGGCTCCGACTATGTTAAGCCGAACCAAATCACCGTGCCCCTCCGGCAGAACGTGTGAGCTCTTCGTATTGTTCTCTGAGTTTCGGCGGCATCTCAGCATACGTCCAAGCAAAGAGGTCCTCTGCGTCTGAGGGTTCGATCGATTCGGCCTTTTCTACACCTTTACGGACTTTTTCTGCGGTTTCTGATTGAACTCTTTTTTCGTAATCTTCGTTCCATAGGCCGGCTCTTTTCATGTACTTGCGTAGCCTGTCAATCGGGTCACGCCTAGCCCATTCTTCTAATTCTTCACTCTGTCTGTACTTTGACGCGTCATCTGATGTGGTGTGGTCGGCCATCCTGTAGGTGACGCACTCAATTAAGGTGGGGCCGTTTCCCGAGCGAGCCCTCTCGAGCGCCTCCTTTGTCGCTTTGTAGACCGCGAAGGCATCGTTTCCATCCACTTGGACACCTGAGAAACCGTAGCCGATTGCCTTCTGAGCTAGCGTTTCAGTGGCGGTCTGCCTGCTTCTAGGCAACGATATTGCCCACTGATTGTTCTGGCATAATAGGACAACTGGAACTTTGAAGACGCCAGCGAAGTTCATCCCCTCATGAAAATCGCCTTCAGACGTGGCGCCGTCGCCAAAGTAGACGAGGACAGCAATTCTATCGCCTTTGAGTTTCGCGGCCCATGCGAATCCCACAGCGTGTGGGATCTGTGTTCCAACAGGTATTGCTATGGTGAAGATGCGAGTATTCTCAGGGACTCTGCTCCCTCTCTCGTCTCCTCCCCAGTATTCATACAGCATCTCGATCGGCCAGCCCCTCGCGATATAGGCGCCGTGCTCTCTAAAGGCCGGAAAGAGCCAGTCAGAACCTTCAAGCGCATACGCGCTAGCAACTTGCGTCGCCTCCTGTCCCCTACCCGAGGGATAAGTTCCAATCCTGCCCTCACGTTGCAGTTTCAGGGCAAGGTCGTCGAAGGCCCTAGTCAGAATCATCAGCTCATAGAGTTCTTTGATCTGGCCGTCTGTTAGTCTAGGTTTCACCTCGTCGTCGCAGTTTCCTTCTTCGTCGAGAATTCTCAGCATCGACACCTCGAATTTTCCGACGACCTCTTTCGGCATCCACTACCCGCCGCGACACATTCTGTGGCGGTCGCAATGTCAGTACCTTCCTTTACAAAGCTTGGCGTGCTGGCACCGTGGAGCAGAACAAAGGCACTGTACCGTGGATGCTAGAATATTATCGGGGCTCTAGCCAGGAGCCCCAGTATCTCAACGAACTAGTCCTGACTCCATATGTGCCAAGAAGCGACCAGTTCAGCGGTGAGATCGGCCTCGGTCTCTTGGAGGCTCTAGAGTGCTGCCTTGGATCTCCTGGCCTCAACAAGCTTCCTCACAATGTCTCGTGCAATTGCCAACCTCTCCTCTTCCGGGAGAGAAAGAAATTCCTGGACAGCCTCTTCTAGTTTACTTCTGGGGCGCACGAGATCTCTCTCCATGACAGGTCTCATGTTGTTTCGTTGCTATAAGATATATTCGGATTCACACAGACGAATCGTCCATCCCACCTTCAAGAACAAAGAGACAACCAGACACAAGACTCAGAATCGCCGCCCACAAATATTCTGAATGGTAGCGGTACCACAGGTTCAGATCACCAGTATGCTATAACGAGATCTGGTCTAGGGTTAAGGCCTTCAGTATTCCGTGGAATCTCCTGAGGTGTCGGTCATCGGTCAGCATGGCGTCCAGTCGTCTGTCACGATCTGCCAGCCTGAATGTGGAGACGTGGACGGCATCGGAAGCGTAGAGGTTGTACGAAGTAAGCATCTGTTCAGCATCTGAGAGAATCATCTTCTTGGGGTCGATGAAGGAAATCTTGTGTCGTCTCAGCTCCTTCAGATTGAGTTCTATCAGTTCCTTGGGCTTCCCGTCCTTCTTGAGTGCTCTTGCCACTTCGAGGAGCGTCCATCTGGAGGTGCATCCAAACCAATCTCGGCGTTCATCAATCGCTCCAACTACATCGATCATCTTCTCGGTGTTCGGCTCCTTCTTGAACAGCTTAACCAACACGCTCGGCTCCAAGTAGAGCCTCAAAGCTCGTCGTCCTCACCATGCGCTTCCTCGATCAACTCGCTTGACATCCTTGCGCTGGGAGCAATCAGCTCGTTGATGAGCTGAAGCGCTCTGAGTCTATCTCTAGCGCGTAGCTCTAGCAGGTTCAGGTAGAGTCGGACGGCACTTCGTATCGCCTCGCTCTTGCTGATGAAGCCGTACTCTCTTGTCAGCCTATCGAGCAACTCAGCTTCCCTTTTCGTCAGCTTTGCAGAGACGGAGACGGCGTGCAAATAGGGATCCCCGGTCTACTCCGGTAGACCAAGAAATAAGCTTTAGAACGGCAGCAAATTGAGCAGTGTGTGATCTGAACTTCTAGCCTGGTGAAACGGGCCTACTCTGAAGATGAGTTCAGATCAGGGGCGCAGACGAGGCCGTGATTGAATCGGCTTGCCACCGGAAATGTCCTGACGGAAGGTGATCAGCTCGTGCTAGAACAAGAGGGCGCGATGTTTCTCGAGCTTGCCGGTTAGAGGATTCACCTTGAAGGAAAGCTGCTCTAGGGTTATCACGCCGACGAGAACCGAGGATATTTCGTCGCTGATGAGGCTAGGCGTTAGCACACTCACATCATCGCTGGACAACTGCATGTAGGCTTCTTCAAGCTCTAAGGCTCCCTTGGCCGTTTCAACTTCGACGTGTCTTCCCGTGGGCTTCAGTTTGAGCTCTTGACAGACCTTGCGGGGGATAACCGTGAAAGTCGACCCTGTGTCAACTAACCCGACAGTTTCTATTGTCTTGTCGGGCAGTTCCGGATTTGACAACAGGATCTTTGCTTGTACGTGACCCAATCTGGGTCAGCCAGAAAGAGAATGAACCTTGCTATTAACCGTGTTGACGTGAGTGTTCAGTGGTTTAGGCCTTCAGGAAGAATTAGGCAACCAAACATAAAACAGGTAACCAGAACCTCGAAGTATTCTCAATGGTGGACCGGGCGTACACTGAACCATAGGCTCGGATTACCGCATGTACCTCGATCCTGAAGCTGGACCCGTGAGCGTCGCGAGAAGAGATGGATTCAGTACGAGCGCACGTCCGAGGACGGTCCGGCCTCATAGAAGTCCAAATAGGAACATGGTTGTCAAGAACGCGCAAGCGATACGGTTCGAAACCAAAACGCAGTAGCGACGAAGTTGAGCGGCTGATTTCACGGTCCAATAGGAGAAGATCCAACGAGCCAGGATTCAAGCGGCTATACGTTTAGGATCTTCCTGAGTTTTGAGTTGTTGATTCGGCAGACGCACCGTGAATTTTTGTGCAGTGTTAGTTCATCCATGCACTGTCAGGGACAGGTTCGAAGACTGACTCTTCTCGAACAGTAATCG
>Ga0129297_10001847_pt1 | contig 10804 bp, 10 predicted proteins | sample I18A1metaG_FD_94708 | JGI IMG/M metagenome (GOLD analysis project Ga0129297, IMG submission 94708) | Lake sediment bacterial and archeal communities from Gulf of Boni, Indonesia to study Microbial Dark Matter (Phase II) - ​I18A1 metaG | ecosystem: Environmental > Aquatic > Freshwater > Lake >... | reverse complement strand
GATCTTCTTCTCTAGGCCTTCGACTTCTTCTTTCGACCTTGCGGTGAATTTCGTTCCCATGAATTCGGTCGTGAAGGTCCGATCCGGTTGCTCGACTAGAGGTATGATCATCTTGCCCGTTATGTCCCCGCCCATCACGATGACGTCGGCTTTGTGGATCTTGCCTGCATTGAGCCATTTGAGGAAGACCGGTTCCGAGCCGTGGGCGTCCGTCGCGAAAAGGATCCGAAGCAGCTTGCCCATGATCTAACTCACCGAGCGGCCTATCTAATCACTTCTTCAACGTCCCTGTACCACTTCTTCTTCGGGCCTATGCGAGCCCTCATCTTCCAGCCGGCCGTCTTAGGCTCCTTCTCAATCCATTCAAGGAGCTGATCAGCCTTCGCCACAACGTCGCGACTATCCTCTTCAGATAGGGCCGAACGAGCGTACTCCCTAACCTTGCCCAGGTTGGTTGTTACCGTGTAGTAGAATCCCCAGTCCTTGCCCAGGAGCTTGGCAACATATCCAGCGTTTATTGTCTCCTTATCAGAGTCTCCGATCTGGTGCTCCCTCAGCAAGACGGTCGTATCGATCATATCCTTTTCGTTCAGCTGAACGATCTGCATTTTCTCAAGGAGGAAATCTGCCAAGGTGATCGTTGGCGAGTCCAGTTCTAATCTACCCCTGAAATCAACTGTGTGGCACATCTCCAACTGGTCGAAGAAGATGTCTGCCATTCGGCGATTGGCCGGATCGCTGTACTGTTGTCGCATCATGCCAAAGTAAGCGTTGAACCTGTCGTCTGGCGCATATCCGAGCTCTACGAATAGGGGTTTGATGCTCGGATTGAACTTACTGTAGGTCATGAAGTCCATGTCTGTGAGTTCACGTTTCATGGCTGTGTGCAGGTGCAGAAACTTCGGGCAATGCTTCCTTATCACGGTGGCCCCCATTACTCTGATGACGATCCGCTTCTCCTGAGCTTTCTCGACTATTCGAGTCGCCTCGTCTGCGAAGTCGGACATGATGGTCGTACTCACTGTCGATATCTCCTCGATGTCGAGAGTTCCCTCATGTCGAGTCGGAGATGGTAAAAAGGTTTGAGAACGACCGGCTTCTGCCCAGTGGGCCGACTACCTTCGTTTCTTTGGCTTTATTCCATAGTGTGGCAATATCTTGGTTCTGAACATCTCCACCGTACGGACCGGGTCATAGCCCCAGTCCCCGAATAGAAAATGATTCATGCCGATTTTTCTGTATCGCTCGATTAGTTCAATGAATTGGGTCGGCGAGGAGAAAAGACAGGTTTTCTCAAGAATGTAGTCATCGGTCAGCTTGGATGTTGAGGCCTCGATCTTTCTTGGATCGCGTTCGTTGAAGTTCTCAGGTATGAGAGAACCTGCGCTGAGCCGATATTTCGCGATGAGTTTCTTGAGGTTGCCATAGCCTCCGTCGATGTAGACGCACTTCTCGACCCTCGTGGGGTCCTTTCCAGTTGACTTGGCGGCTTCCATGAACTGAGGGAAGACATTGTCTCGAAGATGCTCGGGAGAGCCAGAAGTCATCAGGTGATCGGCGTGGAGTCCGCCTATTTGGGCGGATTTCGGCCCAAATGCCGACCAGTAGATGGGGATTCCTTTCTTGGGCTTAGTATAGCAGAAGACTCCTTTGACGTTAAAGTACTTGCCTTCGAAATCGAAGTAATCACTCTCGGACCAGAATCTTCTCATCAATTGAACCGCCTCAGCAAGCGTTTGGGCCCGTTCTCTCCAACCGGGCCAGCGGCTGATGAAGGGCGCCTCATTGATCGCTTCACCTGTGCCCACTCCCAGCAGCACTCTCCCGGGGAAGAGCCTTTCCATCGTCGCGAAGGCTTGGGCAACGACCAAGGGGTGGTACTTGAACATCGGAACCGTGATGTCGCTCCCTACCGGGATGGTTCCAGTTTGCGCAGCAGCTGCGGAGAGCCAAATCCAAGCCTGCGGGCACTGCGCATTTGTGTGGAACCACGGCAAGAAATGATCGCCAAACCACGCTACGTCAAATCCTGCTCTCTCAACTCTTTGTGCGACTTCGATCGAGTATCCGGGCTCGAACCAGCATCCGGCTGGCCCAACGTCGTAGCTTATCTTGAATCTCAAGTTCTGCACAGCATGTTAGTCGTGGTCAGGTCCGCATGAAAATCCTTGACAATTACTGTACTTTCTATAAATATGGCCTCATGGTACAAAGCTTTAAACTGAACTCATGGCTAGCCGAAGACATCAACCATGGAGGAAAAATGGTTGAGCGAGACTTTTGCGAGAAGAGCATCTGGGCTCGTCCGAAGCTTGGGCTGGTGGGATAGCTTCGGCATCGGATTTGGCGGTGTCGTTCTCGGAATTGCCATGACATCCTTCTACTACGCGATTCCTGCCACACTGCCGAGCGCAGACATGGTCGGTGGGCTTGTGTTTCTCCTGATCGTGCTCGTACCGTACCTGACAGTTTATACGCAGCTCGCGTTTGCAATGCCTCGGTCAGGAGGAGACTATGTCTACCTCAGCAGAATCTTGCACCCAGCCATAGGACTCATGCAGAGTTGGCTGGCGGTCTTTATCGTCGCTTTGAACCTGCCAATCTTCTCCGACATGATCACGAGCTGGTTACTCCCGAGCTTTCTCACAGACCTCGGATATGCGGAAGCTGCTGCGGGCCTGTCAGATCTTGCCGTGCGTGTTGTCATCGATAGTCTAATCATGATCGTGTGCACGCTGATGATCATAATCCCGCTCAAGTCCTACGCAAAGCTCCAGACCATATTGGTCATTCTAGCCCTCATATCGCCCTTCGTTATGCTCGGCGCTTTGCTAGTCGGACATGACGCGTTTGTCTCAATGTGGAATGCAGTCTCACCGATCAGCTACAACGCCGTCATAGAGACAGCCAAAGAGGGCGGGTATGTGACTCCGCAGCCCAATCTGACACAGACAGTCATGGTAGCGCCAATACTTGGCTTCTACTTGCTCACGATCTGGCCGGTTCACGTCGCAGGCGAACTCAAGAATGTCCAAAGGAGTATCTTTGCAGGTCTTTTCGGCGCAGTCATGTTCAGCTGGGTCGTCTTCACGATTGGCGTTCCAATGTACTTTGGCACAGTTGGATTTGATTTTGCAAACGCGTTGCTCGCTGTCGGTGATAAGTCACCCGTTACTCCGCCACTGCTGAACAGCCTCATAGGGTTCGTCTATCAGAACCGGGCTCTATCGGCGGTCATCGACATCGGATTGATTGCGGCGGCCCTTGTCGTGATTCCTCAGTCGATCCTCGTGATTACAAGATGGATCTTCGCTTGGGCCTTCGACAGGGTCGCACCAATGAAACTTGCTGAAGTCCACAAGAGATACTTCACGCCCTATGTGACTGCTATCGTTGTCTGGGTTGCGGGCGAGTTCTTACTTGTGGTTCTGCTGTACACGGGGCTTGTGGGGTTGTTGCTGAATGCTGCCCTCGGCTCTGCAATAGCGTTCGTTCCGACACTATTGGCAGGAATGATCCTGCCCTGGCGTCGGAGACAGATTTTTGATGCAGCTCCAGCTTTCACACGCGCGAGACTCGCCGGAGTTCCAGTGATCACAATATGCGGCGCAATATCCGGATTCGGCCTCATCGCATACCTGATAGTCATGCTTGCTAATCCCCAACTGGGGTTCCCTGTCACCCCCACCTCTGGCGCATTCATGATCGGATACTTGATTCTAGGAATCATCCTGTACTACGTCGCCTTGGCCTACCGGAAGACGCAGGGAATCGACATCGGAGCAGCCTTCAGAGAAATCCCGCCAGAATAGCGTCGTTCCCTTCCTCCTTTTGTTTTTCTTCACTCCGAAGACGCACCGTAGGTCCTGTGGCGGATAATCACCCGAACAGGTTGAGTCGCATGTCGATTACGATCGTGAGTCATCGAAAATGCTAAGGTTCCCCGCGAGTAGCGTAGAGGTGGTGCACCTTGGATATTGTCATACGCGGAGGAACGGTGGTAGACGGAACAGGCAGTGCTGGCTTCCGAGCTGATGTAGGAATCAACGAGGGCAAGATTCTGAGAGTCGGCCCTCCCACATCTCTTCACGGGACCAGATCCATTGATGCAGAAGGCTTCATCGTTGCTCCAGGCTTCATTGACATTCACACGCACTCAGACTTCACTCTGCTGATGAATAGAAGGGCAGAGAGCGCTGCCAGGCAAGGTGTCACAACATCTTTAGTCGGAGCATGCGGAAGAACCTGTGCTCCGGTCAAGGAGAAAACCAAGAATCTTCTCATCAAAGACATCATAGGCTACGACCCGCGCCTGCCGATAACTTGGGGCACATTTGAAGAGTACCTCATGGAGCTCGAGAAGGACGACATCGCACAGAATGTTGCCGGGCTCGTCGGACATGACGCCGTCAGGATCGCAGCAATGGGCTACGACGCGCGAAAGCCAACAGCGAAAGAGCTCGAAGAAATGAAGCAGCTCGTCCGCGAAAGCATGGAGGCAGGTGCTGTTGGCCTCTCGACTGGACTCGCATATCCGCCCGGCGCATTTGCTGACACCGGAGAGATCGTTGAAGTGTGTAAGGTCGTAGCACGCTACGGCGGCATCTATTGGTCACATCTTAGAGGGAGCGACGGCGATTTCATCGCGGGAGTTGAAGAAGGCATCCGTATAGGCAAGGAAGCCCAGCTGCCGGTTCACATGGCTCACCTATGCGGATTCTTCGGCAACTCGGACACCTCACGAGCCCTCCGGATGATAGAAGATGCTAGAAATCGAGGCTTAGATGTAACCTGTGATCTCTACCCGTACTTGGCCGGCGCAAACCCTCTTGCTGCGTTCCTACCGCAGTCTATTTTCACACGCGACTGGAGAGATCTCGTGGAGGAAATCCGGGATCCGCTGAAACGAAAGAAACTTGCTGAGGAAGTGAGACGATCTGAGGTGGGATCATTCTGGCTTACGCGAAAGGAAACTCTTGAAGGAATAAAGCTGTACGATTGTCGTAAGAACCGCACCTTCAAGGGAAAATCGTTGGTGGAGATTGCTGAACTCAAGAACATGGACCCGATAGAATCGGTTCTTGAAGTGCTAGCAGATGAAGGTCAGGATATGTATAGCACAGGTGTGATCGCTCGGTGGATGGATGAGAGAGACAACTTCGCTGTTTTCAAGAAGGCTTTCCACATGGTAGGGTCGGATGGAATCGCTCTTGCCCCGTACGGAGAGCTCGCATCGTTCAAGTTTCATCCCCGTGCGTACGGGACATTCCCCAGAGTCATCGGGAGATATGTCAGGGAATGGGGAGTCCTAACGCTGGAGGAGGCCGTTCAGAAGATGACGTCACTTCCGGCGCAACGCCTCGGCCTCCGCGATCGAGGGGTCATCAGGGAGGGCATGTGGGCAGATGTCGTCGTCTTTGCCTACGAGCGCATACTTGACAGGAGCACCTACGAGGAACCCGACCTCTACCCCGAAGGTATCGAATACGTAATCATTAACGGTGAAATTGTCATCGAGAAAGGGGAACACACCGGCCGCCTGCCTGGCAAGGTTCTGCGACACTAGTCCGGCTCATCGGAGAAGATACGATCAGTCACATGTTTTTTCTAGAGTTCGCCATCTGGCGAAGGTCCCATATAGAGAATCATCCGATTAGAAGTTCGATGGTTATGGCCCTGGAACACGATATCTTGGAGGAGCTTAGAAAGATACGAGAAGCCGTAACGCCTAAACCCGCATCCCCGCCACCTCCGCCGCCTAAGGGGCTGTGGGCTGAGTTCATCGATTTCATAGGCAAGAGCGGGGTTCTCGGTCTCGCCATCGGCTTCATCATGGGCCTCTACATAAACAAAGTCGTTTCTGCCCTCGTAGGAGACATCATCATGCCCATTCCCGGTGCCTTCATACCGGGAGGAGACTGGAGAAAAGCCGTGATCAGCATACCCGTTGGACAGGGAATGAATTTTGCACTTGGTGACTTTGTGGGCGTGCTAGTTGACTTCCTAATAGTTGCCGGTGTGGTCTTCCTGATAGCCAAGTACGCACGAAAGATCGGGCTGAAGTAGCCCTTCTCCCTTTCTTAGCAAGTCTTGCTAGTGCACGCCTCGGCCAACCGATCCCCGAAGAAGCCTAAAATGCCATGCCGGCAGAAGAACTACTGCAGCGACTCAACAATTTTGATCGTACTGAATTCGAAGCTCACTGCCAGACCGCACGACAAGCCTAATTCCAGCAGTCCCAAAATGTTGCGTGTGCCCTGCTTTGGATATATATCTGATCCAACACTCGGAGTCCCTGCCCGAGAAAGAAGATCCTGCCCGGCCGCTCTCAGAGCCGGGCAAAGCCACAATGGAAAAGGTAGGGGCCCTTGCAGCTCGGATTAAGATTAAGCCTGATGTGATCTTCCACAGTGGAAAACTCCGGGCTAAGCAAACCGCTGAGATCCTTGCGCGCTCCCTTGATCTCCTAGACAAGGTTCGGGAGAGACAGGGACTTGGCCCTTCTGATGACGTTGAGCCTGTCGCTCGATGGTTGAGGGAGGAATCCGCGAGAGGTGTCGCAGAATTAGCTATCGTGGGTCATCTCCCATTCTTAGACAAACTGGCTTCGCTGCTCGTCGCCGAAAATGAGGACCTCGGCGTACTCTCATTTCAGAACGGAGCAATTGTCAAGCTGATCCCGAAAACTGGCAGGAACAGATACGCGGTGCAATGGGTCATCACCAGACAGCTTGCTGAGCAAGCAGTCGACCCGCAGACGCATGAAATCCAGTTCGGGCGGCAGGTAGGATGAGGAGACGTTCAGGGGCGTTTCCAAATCTTGTTGAAGAGTTAGCCTACAGAGATAGAGTGCGCGTATTCAAGGATAGAGTGCACGCCGGCGAACTCCTAGCGGACAAGCTCCGCCGCCACGTTGCTGGCGGAAATGTACAACTTCTCGCAGTTCCTGCGGGCGGCGTTCCGGTGGGCTACGTGATCAGTGGGAAGCTCGACATACCGCTCGATGTACTCGTAGTGAGGAAGATCCAGATCCCGTGGAATACTGAGGCGGGTTTCGGCGCCGTAACCTGGGACGGTAGAGTACTTCTGAATGAGTTGTTGGTTGCGGAGCTGGGACTCGACAGAGAGGAAGTAGAGCGGTGCATTTCTAGGACGGGGGAAATCGTTCACGAGAGGATCCAGAAATTTAGGGGCAACAAAGGCTTCCCAAATTTGAATGATAGAATGGTCATTCTAGTTGACGATGGTTTAGCATCGGGCTTCACCATGTTGGCAGCAGCGGAATCCGTCAAGACTCAGCATCCAAGAAAGATCATCATCGCGGTGCCTACAGCGTCTGCTGGTGCAGTGGAGCTGCTAGCACCTAAGGTTGATGAGCTTCTATGTCTGAATGTGAGAAGCGGAAGAATCTTCGCTGTCGCAGATGCGTATGAGAGATGGTTCGACCTGTCGGATGACGAAGTCTTGGAGTTCCTGAAGAGAAGTTGGAAGGACAACTAGCGCTTGGCGATGGTCATTCTCATCAACACCTGCGCTCGAAATGAATCTTCGCGTCGGCTATGGATGGCTGAGGTTGGTCGTTTGGGGACGTACCCGCGTTATGTCACACCTAGCTTCGAGCCCTTCGATCCTATTCGTCTGGCCAGGGAGACTGAGGAGATTGTCTGCAGAGGAGATGGACGAAAGTATACGGACTTCTACGCTACAGGCGTCTATGGCGGAATAGCGACAGGCTACACATGCGGTTGCTGCCTGAGATGCGTCTTCTGCTGGGTTGGCTGGAGCCGCGACTTTCCTGAACGGCACGGACAACTCTATTCGGCTGAGGAAGCCTTCCAGAAACTCAGCGAGGCAGCTCACAGGTTCAAAGTGAAGAAGTTGAGGATTTCAGGGGCCGAGCCGACGCTTGGAAGGCGGCACCTGCTGGGCTTACTGGAGCATGTCGAAACATCTGAGTTCGAGTCATTCATTCTCGAGACAAACGGCATACTCCTAGGAGTCGAGAGAGACTACGTGAAAGAGCTTTCAAAGTTCAGGAAGGCCTACGTTCGAGTCTCGTTGAAGGCTGGAACGCCTGAAGATTTCACCAGGAAGACGGGCGCTAAACCCGAAGCCTTCGAGATCCCGTTTAAAGCCATACAGCACCTTCTCGATTCTGGCGTAAGCTTTCATGTGGCAGCTATGAGCGCGGATCCGAGGATAATGAGATACGAGGAAAGAAAGGCCTTGATAGGGAAGCTAGCGCGCATAAGCCCGAACCTCGTATCAACGCTCGAAGAGGAGGTCGTGGACCCATACGAGACGACGCTTGCAAGACTGAAGTATGCTGGCCTCAAGCTGCAGTGGCCACTCGAAGAGATCTACAAACCGGTGCGGTCCACCAGAGTTCGGTGAAACGCACAAGAAGTCGGCTGCTCTTATCCAATCTTGAGGGCTCAAGCTATGGCTATCTTTGATACAGTCCCACGGCGACGGAGCTTGGCTCAGGGTAGGATGTAGTCGCGTGGACATCGCGGCGGAATTTCTCAATGAGAAATTGCGGGAGATGATTTCCCAGAGGGAACGCTCCCATAGAAAGGAATTTGCACCAGCCCTAGAGCAGGTGATGAAATCGCTCTCGTCGGTAGAGAAGACGGCAAGAAGCTTACGTGAAGCGATTGGACGAGCATGGGGAAGCATCACGAAGTCGGCAGAGCAGCATGGGGTCAGACTATCGGAACAAGTTCTCGAAGCCTGCAAATCGTTGACTACTCAAAGCCCTGATATTTCCTATGAAGAACTGAGAAAGTTCGAAGAGAGATCCCTCCAAGTTGTTCGATCAATCGCCAAGACATACAACAAATACGTCCGAAGCATCATCAGGACTGTCAAGCCCGAGACATCGAACCTTGGAGACTCTATTGCGGCGCTCGATTTGAGCATCGCTAACCTCTCACAACTCCTCGACGGATCAGACTTGGAACAGCTTCAAATTCTGCGACGCGACGCAGACCAACTTGTCGAGAGTGTAGGTGAACTACGTCTCAAGATCGACGAGATCCAGAAAGCGAGGGACGCGCTCAGGGAGCTGGAAGAACACCAATCGAAGCTTCAGAGTGATCTCTCCCTGCTACACCGTGATCAGAACCTCAAAGAGCTAGGTCGAATAGAACAGCAGATTAGACAGAGAGAGGCAGAGGCTCTTGCCCTGCTCGAGCCCCTTTCGAAGCCGCTTCGCAAACTGACTAGGCCGGAAAGCAAAGCTCCCGCTGGATTGAACAAAGCCAGTCTCAGTGAGCTAGCGGAGAATCCGCTGACTGCGGTGCTCCAGATGCCAGTCACTGAGATACGCGAACTGCTCGGCTCAGTCCAGAAGCTGATCGAGCGCGATGAGCTATTCCTCGACCAGAGAAGAAAGCGGAAATCAATTGAGTCCACACAAGCACTTCGAGGCGGAGCCTTGGAGCGGTTTAGAGAGGATCATAGCGTACTACAGGCCAACCGTCAGGAGATCCTGAGGCAACTGAGGGGGTCTGGCATCTATGACCAATGGCTTTCCCTCCTGAAGCAGTGCGATGATGTCCGAGCTGAGGCCGCTCAGTGTCAGAACCGTATAGCGGAGTTGGAATCGCAGGAAAGACGAATACGCACGCTCGTCCTCGAGGACAAGGCAAGGATTGAGTCTGGCCTGCAGAAGGTCCTAAGCGAGCAGGTATCTATCCTCGTTCCATTCTGATCTCTCAGAACAGACGCGTCCGGACGGCGCGCTCGCAAATCCAAAAAAAATGGGGAACCGTCAGAGTTTCCAGTAGCTACTTCCTTACTCTCGCGATGAATTGGTCAAGAGGTATCGCAGGTAGGCTCATGATCTTTACCGTTCCTCTGGCTCCGAGCTCAACTGAGATCCGCGAGATGGTTTCGTTGTCGGGCGCCTCAACGATGTTGACGAAATCGTATAGCCCAAGTACCGCATATTGTGCTAGGACTTTAGCTCCGAGCGCCTCGACCTCTTTGTTGACTTCCTTTATCCTCTCCGGCTTGGACTTGACGGTTTTCCTTCCCTCCGCCGTTAGGGTAGAGAGGAGAATGTAGGTTGGCATGAAATCGCCCTCTACAATGTCTGTCCCGGTCACCTAGATAACTGAATTGCGTTTCCTAGGAACGTATCGAGCGGGCGCCCACGACCCTCCCTCAAGTCGGCGCATAGAGCTTCGTCGTGACCGCATTATCCCTTGTCCCCCTGTGGTAACTCTGAATTTAGGATCCAACAGTTCTCGGATGCGGCACCCCAACGAGTCGGGAAGTTCACTTCGATACTTGGCCGGCTGTCGCAGACTGCGCGGAGGCAAGTCTGCCGGCTAGATCGAGCATGCTTTTCGGACTCAGCGAGCTGTGGAAGCGGGAGAGAGTCTTTCCGCCTCTTCCACGATCTTCTTCAGCCCGTCGAGAACCTCGGGAGGTATCGGTTCTGGTCGGTGGTCCTTCAGTATGCTCGACACCTTCTCCCTCGCCCTCCTAGTCAGATCCTTTGCGCCCTGTGCCGTCCAAGTTTCAAATCTGGTCCGATCCATGAGCCTTGGCATCCAATGTTCATCCAAATGTCTGATAGTGTGTTTCTGTCCCAGGTATTGGCCTCCCGGCCCGACTTGGTTGACGATGTGTGTCGCAAGAGTCTCGTCGTCCACCGATGTGCCCCTGGCAATCCTGAAACACATATCCGCAATCTCATCGACGATGACGACCATCTCCAAGCTACCAGTCATACCCCCTTCTATGTAGCCCACATCATGAACAAGGTTGGTTCCGCAAAGCACAGCCATAAGAG
>Ga0129297_10001846_pt1 | contig 10805 bp, 10 predicted proteins | sample I18A1metaG_FD_94708 | JGI IMG/M metagenome (GOLD analysis project Ga0129297, IMG submission 94708) | Lake sediment bacterial and archeal communities from Gulf of Boni, Indonesia to study Microbial Dark Matter (Phase II) - ​I18A1 metaG | ecosystem: Environmental > Aquatic > Freshwater > Lake >... | reverse complement strand
TCCAGGTCGCGCCGGCCGTTCAACGGGTCGGCCACCTCTCCCGCGAGGGAGAGGGCAATCGCATTCATGGTGAAGTCCCGCCGCCGCAGGTCGGCGCCGATCCCTCCCCCGCCGGCAAGGAGGGTGATCTCCACCTTCCCCCGCCGGGGTGTGTACCGGAACCAGATGGGGGCGGTGCTCCGCCCCTGCACCGGCCGGAACCCCCGCTCCGCCAGCAGTGACTCCGGCACCGCCGCCGCCAGGTCCAGGTCGTTCCCCTCCCTGGCGAGGAGGGCGTCCCGCACCGTCCCCCCGGTCAGCCAGACCGCCGGCCAGAACGGCGCGGGAAACTCCCCCCGCAGCTCCTCCACCAGCGGTTGCAGCAACTCCGGGCCGCCGGGGAGGCCACCCCCCAGGCCGGTCAGTGCCAGTGCCACCTACTTCGTGCCTTTGCCGGCATCGGCAATCGCCCGCTGGCTGTCGCGCAGGATCCCGACCATGGCATTGTTGAGGGTGCGGGAAATCAGCTTGCGCACCTTGTCACCCGGGTTGGAGGGGGCGTAGTGGTCGGCACTGTTCTCCGACACCTGCTTCTGCATCAGCAAGGCCCCGCTGCGGGCATCCCTCAGGCTCACGTCCAGGGAGACGTTGGGTTCGAAGGTGACGATGGGGGTGTAGATCTTGAAGAAGACCAGGGGGAGGGAGGCGAACCAGATCGGGTTCAGGTCGCCGTTGACGCTGATGTCGTTGATGGTCACGGAGAGGATGTAATCAGTCCCATAGGCTGTCCGGACGTCGGCCGGCTGCATGAAGCGGGCGTCGGGGGGGAGGAGGGTGACCTTGTCGAACATGCCGGCAGCAGCAGTCTTGACCAGGGCGGCTTCCGGGTCCTGCAGCACCTCGCGCAGCCGGTCCCCCGAAGCCTGGATCCCGAGGGAGACCGCCTGCTTCTCCCCCGCCGGGGTAAGTGACTTCTTGGGGGTAACCTCCAGCGTTGCACAGCCCGAAGCCGCTAACAACAGAGATACCAGGGTAATGCTCAGGCAGCATCTGCGCAGAGTGTTCATGTGTCCCTCCCGAGTGTGAAATGTAGGGTTTCAGTATATCATCGCCTCCCTGCAGCGCAACATCACCCATCCCGGGCGTCCCCTTTACCATGGAAAATCGGACCCATATCTGCTAATAGTTTTCAGCAACGCTACCGCAGAACGGAACACCCCATGGATATTCTCAAACATCTGAACCCTCCCCAGAAACAGGCCGTCCAGCACGGAGCCGGTCCGCTCCTCGTCCTCGCCGGCGCCGGTTCCGGCAAGACGAGGGTGATCGTCCACCGCATCGCCTGGCTGATCCGGGAACTGGGGGTGCGCCCCTGGCAGATCCTGGCGGTCACCTTTACCAACAAGGCGGCCGGCGAGATGCGCGAGCGGGTGGAAAGGCTCCTGGGGGGCCCGGAGACCCCCCTCATCGCCACCTTCCACGCCACCTGCGTCAGGATCCTCCGCCGCGACGGCGAGCGGCTCGGTTTCGGCAGCAACTTCGCCATCTACGACGACAAGGAGAGCGAGCGGCTCCTCAAGGAGATCCTCGCCGAACAGAACATCGACGACAAGAAGTACCCGGTCAAGGCCTTTGCCGCGGCCATCGACGAGTGCAAGAACGCCGGCAATCTTCCTGAAGACCTGTCCACCGGCGACCAGATGGCCGACAGCCTGGTCAGGGTCTACAGTGCCTACCAGGAGCGGCTCAAGAAGTGCAACGCCCTCGACTTCGGCGACCTGCTCCTCTACACGGTGAAACTGTTCGAGGAGCACCCCGACATCCTGGAGCAGTACCGGGAGAAGTGGCAGTGGCTGCTGGTGGACGAGTACCAGGACACCAACCCGATCCAGTACCGCCTGGTCCGGCTCCTGGCCGGTGAGCGGCGCAACCTCTGCGTGGTGGGGGACGACGACCAGTCCATCTACCGCTGGCGGGGGGCCGACATCCGCAACATCCTCGACTTCGAGCGGGATTTCCCCGGGGTGGTCGTAGTCAAGCTGGAGCAGAACTACCGCTCCACCTCCACCATCATCGATGCCGCCGGGGCGGTGGTGGCCCGGAACCGGGGGAGGAAGAAGAAAACCCTCTGGACCGAGAACCCGGCCGGGGAGAAGATCGTCTACCGCCGCCTGGAGGACGAGCGGGCCGAGGCCCGCTTCGTCTGCCGGGAGATCGAGCGCCATGTCCGCCGGGGGGGGTCGCTCCGGGACCTGGCGGTCTTCTACCGCACCAATGCCCAGTCCCGCTCCGTGGAGGACGCCCTGGTGGCAGAAGGGATCCCCTACCACATGGTCGGAGGCATGCGGTTCTACGAGCGGATGGAGATCAAGGACATCCTCGCCTACCTGAAGGTCATCGACAACCCGGCGGACGAGATCTCCCTCAAGCGGGTCATCAACGTCCCCCCCCGGGGGATCGGCCATGCCACCGTCGACCGGGTCAGCGACAGCGCACGCCGCCAGGGGACCAGCCTGTACGAGGCGCTGCTCCGGGCCGGGGAAGAGAGCTACCTGGGGAGCGGACCGCGGGGAAAGATCGCCGCCTTCGCCGGTTTCCTGGAGAAGATGCGCCGGCTGGCGGGGGAACTCCCCCTGGCGGAACTGACCGCCCGGATCATGGACGAGACCGGCTACGTGGCCAAGCTCAAGGAGGAGCGGACCACCGAGGCCGCGGACCGGCTCGCCAACCTCCAGGAGCTCCTGGTCGCCATGGAGGAGTTCTCGCGCACCGGCAACGAGGAGGGGCTCTCCCCCTTCCTGGAGCAGGTCGCCCTGGTCTCCGACCTGGAGAAGGGGAACGAGAACCGGGACTCTGCCACCCTCATGACCCTCCACGCCGCCAAGGGGCTGGAGTTCCCGGTGGTCTTCATGGTCGGCATGGAGGAGAAGCTCTTCCCCCACGTCCGCTCCCTGGAGGATGGCGAGCAGATGGAGGAGGAGCGCCGGCTCTGTTACGTGGGGATGACCCGGGCGCGGGAGCGGCTCTTCCTCACCAATGCCCGCCGTCGCCGCATCTTCGGCCAGGACCAGTACAACCAGCCCTCACGCTTCATCGGCGACATCCCCCGGGAACAGATCGACTTGGAGGACGAGCAGCCATCCTTCGGCTTCCGGAGTCAGGGGAGCGCCGGGCGCTACGATGACCAGGGGGGCGAGGCGAGCTACCGCCAGGCCATGGGACACAACCTGGCAGGGGTCCATGCCCTGGCCGGGGTCGCCGCAGCCGCTGTCGACAACGAGGTGGAGATGGTCCCCGAGGACGACGGGGCGGAGATCTACATCGGCATGAAGGTCCGCCACGGCAAGTTCGGCGTCGGGACGATCCGCAAGATCGAGGGGAGCGGTGACGAACAGAAGGTCATCATCTGGTTCAACTCCGTGGGGCCGAAAAAGCTCCTGGTGCGCTTTGCCGGGCTGGAACGGGCGTAAGATTGCCTTTTTTCGCCATCCGTGCTACTAAATACCGTTCTTTACCCCTGTTACGATTACCAAGGAGTACCCCATGAAGATCACCCGCCAGCAGGTGGAAAACGTGGCAGTCCTGGCCCGCCTCGAACTGAGCGCCGCCGAAACCGAAACGTTCACCGGCCAGATGGACGCCATCCTCGCCTACGTGGACAAGCTCAACGAACTGGATACGACCGGCATCGTCCCCACTTCCCACGCCGTCCCCATGGAGAACGCCTTCCGGGCCGACGAGGTGCGCCCCTCCATCGGCGTGGAGAACGCCCTGGCCAATGCCCCGGGGAGGATGGAGGAGTTCTTCCGGGTGCCGAAAGTCATCGAATAGGGGGCGGCTCTTTTCCGCACTATCGGCGTAAGTCTTCAGGCCTCCTTGTGTGACGTAGCAATCCCTCTCTCTATCTCTCCCCCAGAGGGGGAGAGTACACAATGCCCTCTCCCTTTGGGAGAGGGATAGGGTGAGGGTGGCGACGTTTCCGCGGAGCCCCTCGACAGCCTTGATCTTGCGAAAAAAAGCGCGCCCCGTTGGATGATACGAACTACGACGAATACATTCGGAGATTCACATAATGGAACTTTTCGACCTTACCATCCACGAACTGCACGACAGGCTGAAGAAGAAGGAGGTCTCCGCCGTGGAGGCCACCCGGGCCATGCTGGCCCGCATCGAGGCGACCGACGGCCGGGTCAACGCCTTCATCACCGTCACTCCGGAGGAGGCCCTGGCCGCCGCGGCGGAAGCGGACCAGCGGATCGCACGGGGGGAGATGGACATCCTCACCGGCATCCCGGTGGCCCTGAAGGACATCTTCCTCACCAGGGGGGTGCGCACCACCTGCGCCTCCAAGATCCTGGCCAACTTCATCCCCCCCTACGACGCCACCTCCTGGCTCCGGCTCAAGGAGCGGGGGGCGGTGCTGGTGGGGAAGCTGAACCAGGACGAGTTCGCCATGGGCTCATCCTCCGAATCCAGCGCCTTCGGCCCGACCCGCAACCCCTGGAACCTGGAGTGCATCCCCGGCGGCTCCTCCGGCGGTTCGGCCGCGGCCATCGCCGCCCGCCAGGCGACCGCCACCCTGGGGACCGACACCGGCGGCTCCATCCGCCAGCCGGCGGCCCACTGCGGCTGCGTCGGCCTCAAGCCCACCTACGGCAGGGTCTCCCGCTACGGGGTCATCGCCTACGCCTCGTCTCTGGACCAAGTCGGGCCGGTGACCCGGGACGTGCGGGACGCGGCCATCATGCTGGGCGCCGTGGCCGGCCACGACCCGCTGGACTCCACCAGCGTCGACCGGCCGGTCCCCGACTACACGAAGAGCCTCACGAACGACGTGAAGGGGCTGAAGATCGGCCTCCCCAGTGAGTACTTCATCGAGGGGCTCGACCCCGACGTGCAGCAGGCCATGGACCGGGCCATCGAGACCTACCGGGGACTGGGGGCCGAATTCGTCGACATCTCCCTCCCCCACACCGACTACGCCGTGGCCTGCTACTACCTCATCGCCACCGCCGAGGCGAGCTCCAACCTGGCCCGCTACGACGGGGTCCGCTTCGGCCACCGGGTCAGCGACCCCACGGGGCTCATGGATATGTACTGCAGGAGCCGGGCGGAAGGGTTCGGCTCCGAGGTGAAGCGGCGCATCATGCTCGGCACCTACGCCCTCTCCTCCGGCTACTACGACGCCTATTACCTGAAGGCCCAGAAGGTACGGACCCTGATCATGGGGGACTTCCTCAAGGCGTTCGAGACGGTGGACGTCATCCTCACCCCCGTGACCCCGACGCCTGCCTTCAGGATCGGGGAGAAGGTGGGGGACCCGCTCCAGATGTACCTCTCGGACATCTTCACGATCCCGACCAACCTGGCCGGCACCTGCGGCATCTCCGTGCCGGCGGGGCTGAGCAGGGACGGCCGTCCCATCGGCCTGCAGCTGGTGGGGCGCCCCTTCGGCGAGGAGGAGATCATCCGCGCGGCCCACGCCTTCGAACAGGCGACCACGTGGCACCAGCAGAAGGCGCCGCTGTGAGGCATTGAAAAGACACTAACTTACCGGGTGCGGATTTTCCGATGATCTCTCCGCTCTCCGAGTCCTCCCACGGAGGCGTAGCAGCGCTACGCCGCACACGGAGAGGACGAAGGGGAGTGGGGAGAGGGCGGAAAAGCCACACCCGTCGGAGGATAGATGAAATACCAACCAGTCATTGGTTTAGAAGTCCACGTCCAGCTGGCCACCGACACCAAGATCTTCTGCGGCTGCTCCACGAAGTTCGGCGCCTCCCCCAACTCCCAGACCTGCCCGGTCTGCCTCGGCCTCCCCGGCGCCCTGCCGGTGCTGAACAAGAAGGTGGTGGAGTACGCCATCAAGGCCGGCCTGGCCACGGACTGCGCCATCGCCCCCCGCTCGGTCTTCGCCCGGAAGAACTACTTCTACCCCGACCTCCCCAAGGGGTACCAGATCAGCCAGTACGAGCTCCCCATCTGCGAGCACGGCCACCTGGATATCGAGGTGGACGGCGTCGGCAAGAGAATCGGCATCACCCGGATCCACATGGAGGAGGACGCCGGCAAGCTGGTCCACGCCGACACCCCGGGCACGGGGGACGACTCGGGGGTCGACCTCAACCGGGCCTGCACCCCGCTCCTGGAGATCGTCTCCGAGCCGGACCTGCGCAGCGCCGACGAGGCGGTTGCCTACCTGAAGAAGCTCCACCAGATCGTGGTCTACCTGGGGATCACCGACGGCAACATGGAGGAGGGGAGCTTCCGCTGCGACGCCAACGTCTCGGTCATGCCGGTCGGGTCGGACACGTTCGGCACCCGGGCGGAGATCAAGAACGTCAACTCCTTCAAGTTCGTCAAGCAGGCCATCGAGTATGAGATCGAGCGCCAGATCGAGCTCATCGAGGAGGGGGGGAAAGTGGTCCAGGAGACCCGCCTCTTCGATCCCAACAACGGCGAGACCCGCTCCATGCGCGGCAAGGAGGAGGCCCACGACTACCGCTACTTCCCCGACCCCGACCTGGTCCCCCTGGTCATCTCCGACGACTGGGTGGAGGACACCCGCCTGGGGCTCCCCGAGCTGCCGGCGGTCAAGCTGGCCCGCTACCAGGACGAGCTGGGGCTCCCCCTCTACGACGCCGAGGTGCTCACCGCCACCCGGGAGCTGGCCGAGTACTACGAGGCGTGCCTCGCCGCCGGCGCCCCGGCCAAGCTGGCCGCCAACTGGGTCATGGGTGAGGTCACCCGGGGGCTGAACGACGCGGGGCTGGCCATCACCGCCTGCCCGGTGGCACCGGGGCAGCTGGCAAGCCTCATCGCCCTCATCGACAAGGGGACCATCTCCAACAAGATCGCCAAGACCGTCTTCGACGAGATGTGGCAGAACGGCGGCGAGCCGGCGGAGATCGTGGAGAAGAAGGGGCTGGTGCAGGTCTCCGACACGGGCGAGATCGAGAAGATCATCGACGAGATCATGGCCGCCAACATGGGGCAGGTTGAGGAGTACCGCGGCGGCAAGGAGAAGGTCTTCGGCTTCTTCGTCGGCCAGGTGATGCGCGCCTCCAAGGGGAAGGCCAACCCGGCGGTGGTGAACGACCTGCTGGTGGCTAAGCTGAAGAGGTAGTAGCCACCCTCTCCGGGCCGCCCCCCTTGACAGGCGAGCGGCCACGCCGTATGGTTAACATCATCTTATGTGATGGGGCCAACATGGCGACATGTGATAATGGGACAAACGAAGAGCAGCCGCGCTGCCGGACCCACCGGCGCGCGGCTGTTTGCGTTTTTCAGCCTATACGAATGGGAATTAAACATGGTGCCCCCGGATCCCCACGATCATCCCTGGCGGCTAGCATTCATCTCACAGGTCATTCACTAGTGCGGCCCCTTACTGCCAGACAAGAATCAGGTATGTTTGATGGGTAACACTGGAAGAGGAAAGTGACAACGACAATGAATTTCACATCCTCAACTTTTATTGTCGTGACTGCTTTATTCACAGGCATGCTGGTCTGCATGGAGTCGGGGCGACGACTCGGGGCAGCTGAACAGCGCCGAAGCCCGGAGGGGACACAGAAGGGCTTGAGCGCAGTTGAAGGGGCGGTGTTTGCTTTACTGGGGCTGTTGATCGCCTTCACATTCTCAGGCGCGGCGACCCGTTTCGAAGCGCGTCGACAGTTGATCGGCCAGGAGGCGAATGCGATCGGCACAGCATACCTGCGCATTGACACCTTGCCGAAGAGTGCGCAGCAGGAGCTGCGCGACTTGTTCCGCCGCTACCTGGATGCACGTATTGCGCACTACAAACACCTTGACCGACAGAGTGAGACCGCTGCCCTGGCAAAAAAGGAGTTGGCCCTGCAGGGTGAGATCTGGTCAAAGGCCGTTGCTGCCACCACTATCAACGGGACGCCACCTTCGACTGCCATGCTCATGCTCCCTGCGCTCAACGAGATGATCGACATCACTACTACCCGTGCCGTGGCAACGCAGAATCACCCACCGCGGATCATTTTCATCATGCTGTGCGGTTTGAGCCTTCTCAGCGCCCTGCTGGCCGGTTACGGGATGTCCCGAGGCAAACGTAGTCCATTACATGTCATTACGTTCGCAGCAATTATTTCCTTTACGGTCTATGTGATCCTAGACCTGGAATATCCCCGTCGTGGGCTGGTCCGGGTCGACACCGCCGACAACGTGCTGGTGGAACTGTTGCAAGGTATGAAATAAACGGGAGCGAGCAGTTATGAATAAATTCATGGAGCAGATGGAAACATTCATTGTCTGGGCGTTGATCCTTATGTTGCTGCTAGCGGTCGTGCTGGGAACCCTGGGACTCGGGCGAACTCTAGTCGGAATAATAATCGATTCGCCTCCCTACCTGCTCATTGATCCGAAAATGCTTTTCCAATCATTCGGGCTGTTTCTCATTTGTCTTATAGGGCTGGAATTGCTGAAACTCTTGAAATTCCACATGTCACATCACTGTGTCAAACCCGAGTTGGTTGTGGAAGTTGCCATAATCGCCCTGTGTAACAAAGTAGTCACCCTTGATCTTAAAGAAACAGCACCGCTGTCGGTTATAGGGATTGCTGCATTGATTCTCGCCCTCGCTGCCGGATACTACGTGTTAAGCCGACACAGCGGACCTGAAGAAGGATAATCATAGCGATTGGCCAAGGGGAGACCACGTATTGGAACAGGAGAGATGTCCCAACCACGGCCTGGAAAGCATGCCGATCGGCAAAGCGTTCACGCTGCTGGAACCAGGCCCGGTTGTCCTCGTCACGACGAATGATGGCACGAAGAACAACATCATGACGATCTCGTGGACCATGGTCATCGACTTTACCCCGAAGTTCGCCATGACCACCGGGCCATGGAACCATTCCTATGCCGCGCTTCGGGAATCGAGAGAGTGTGTCATTTCGATCCCCACGGTCGACCTGCTCGACAAGGTCGTCGGCGTGGGAACATGCTCCGGTGTCGACACCGACAAGTTCGCAAAGTTCGGGCTCACTCCCGTCAGGGGGAAACATGTCAGGGCCCCCTTGATCAAGGAGTGCCTGGCGAACATCGAGTGCAAGGTCATCGATATCGTCGAACAGCACAATATCGTCGTCCTCGAAGGTGTCGCCGCGTACTTTGACACGTCACGGACAGAGAAGCGGACTGTCCACGCAGTCGGCGATGGGACCTTCGTCGTGGACGGGCGCAGGTTGAACCGACGGGAGATGATGTCGTCAAAGCTTCCCGATGGGGTCTGACCAGGCAGGCCCTTGCAGTACCGAAAGGAGAGCACGATGAGCAACGGACAGGCGGCACCCGAGACGAAAGGGGTGACGGTGGAGTTACTTGCGACGGTCGACCTTGGTCCCGAGATCGAGGGGATGGCGGGTCGCCAGCTGCGCATGCGCATGGTGACCATCGAGCCGGGAGGGGTCTTCGGCCCGGTCCACGACCATAAGGAGAGGCCGGGCATCGTCTACATACTGCAGGGGACGATCACTGACCATCGCAATGGCATCGCCACGGAGTACGGGCCGGGAGTGGGGTGGCCCGAGGACAGGAACACCCTGCACTGGCTCGAGAACAGGGGAACGGTTCCGGCAGTGGAGATCTCGGTCGATATCGTCAGGCACGAGTAGGCTCCAGAGCGTCTCCCCTACGGCAGCTCCAGGGGGGGCTCCTCCAGGAGGGCCAGCTGCTCCCGCAGCTCCAGGATCTGCTCCCCCCAGTAGCGGACCGTGTTGAACCAGGGGAAGGTGCGGGGGAAGATCGGGTCCTCCCAGCGGCGGGCGAGCCAGGCGCTGTAGTGGAGCATGCGCAGGACACGCAGCACGCCGACGAGGCCCAGCTCCCGGGGGTTGAAGTCGCAGAACTCGGTGTACCCCTCCACCAGTTCGGCCAGCTGGGCACTCTGGCGGGGACGGTCGCCGGAGAGCATCATCCAGAGGTCCTGCACCGCCGGAGCGGTGCGGGAGTCGTCGAAGTCGACGAAGTGGGGCGCCCCGTCCCGCCAGAGGATGTTGCCGCTGTGGCAGTCGCCGTGGGTGCGGATCCAGCGGACATCGCCGACCCCGGCCAGGATCTCCTCGATCCGCCCCAGGAGCTGGCCGGTGACCGCTTCGTAGCTCTCCCGGTACTCCTGGGGGATGAAGCGCTCCCGGATCAGGGCCACGCTCTCGTAGCCGAAGGTCTGGACGTCGATGGCCGGGCGGTGGATAAACGGCCTGACCCGGCCGACCCCGTGCATCCTGCCGAGCATCCGGCCGAGGATGAGGAGGTTGTCCAGGTTGTCGAACTCCGGGGCATGCCCCCCCTGGCGGCGGTAGAGGGCGAAGCGGAACCCGCCGTGGTGGAACAGGCTCTCCCTCTCCCCGTTGCGCCAGGGTGCTACCACGGAGAGCTCCTGCCCGGCCAGCTCGAAGCAGAAGTCGTGCTCCTCCCGGATCTGGTCGTCGCTCCAGCGCTCCGGACGGTAGAACTTGGCGACCAGCGGCTCCCCCTCCTCGATCCCCACCTGGTAGACCCGGTTCTCGTAGCTGTTCAGGGCGAAGGTGCGGCAGTCGCAACGGAAGCCCTGGCTCTCCACGGCGTTCATGATGAAGTCGGGGGTAAGGGTCTGGAAGGGGTGGATCGTTTCAGGCATGGTGACTGTTCCCGTTTTCTGGTATGGTTGCGTATGCAGGTACCATATCATTAACGCCGCTCCGGACCAAGGAGAACCGATGCCCGCCGAACCGTGGTGGAAAAACTCCCGGGGCGAACTGTTCGTCCTCGGCCAGTCCGTCCTCTTCATCCTGATCATCTTCGCCCCCCCGACC
>Ga0129297_10001844_pt1 | contig 10806 bp, 8 predicted proteins | sample I18A1metaG_FD_94708 | JGI IMG/M metagenome (GOLD analysis project Ga0129297, IMG submission 94708) | Lake sediment bacterial and archeal communities from Gulf of Boni, Indonesia to study Microbial Dark Matter (Phase II) - ​I18A1 metaG | ecosystem: Environmental > Aquatic > Freshwater > Lake >... | reverse complement strand
TAAGGGTCATAACGTCCGAGGGCAGGGTTGGCGGCAGCAAGAACCGAAGCTCTAGCGTTCAACGTGGCCACGATGCCTCCCTTGGCTACACTTACCGTGTGTTGCTCCATCGCTTCATGTATCGCCACACGATCATCAGGCTTCATCTTGTCAATCTCATCTATCGCAGCTACACCCTTGTCAGCCAGAACCAGTGCTCCAGCCTCAAGAACCATCCCCCCGGTCTTCTCGCGCAAGACCGCTGCGGTCAGCCCTGCCGCTGTCGTACCACGGCCACTAGTGTACAAACCCCGAGGAGCAATCCTCGCAACGTACTGCAACATTTGGCTCTTCGCCGTCCCAGGGTCACCAACGAGGAGCACGTTCACTTCGCCTCTGATGCTGATTCCGTCTGGTAGGCGTTTCGGGACGCCGCCGAAGAGGAGGCATACGATTGCTTCTTTGATGTCGTCGTAGCCATAGATCGAGGGGGCCAGAGATCTGAGCACTTTCTGGTAGAGCCACGGATCTGTCGCGAATTCTTGAATGGCCTTCTCTTCTTCGGCCGTGATTTCGACGACCTCAGCCTCTTTTCCCGTCACATCAATGCAGTTTGCGTCAAGATACATGTCGAATGTTCGTAGCCTTCCGCGGCGACTGATCATCTCCTGCTGAGCTCGAACCACTCCGCTCACTGAGACTCTGTCTCCGGGTCTAGCCTGATCGACCAAGTCTTCAACCAGTTTCACATCTACAGTTCTTGGGAGTTGGCCTGGAGGCAGGTCTTCGGGGCGTTCTTGAATTCTGACGTCTTGGTAATCCACGAAAGACGACTTGTCAACCTGAAGCTCAAAGGACGCTTGGGCGCTTCTGCAGTGAGGACAAATCCCGATTCCTCTCATCAGGAAACCTGTCTGGTCCAGCATTGTGATCTCGCCGCATCTTCGGCATTTGAGTGCGGCTCGGGTTACCATAGGTTTGACTGGGCTTGATCTTACGATTATTCCATCGACAACTATCAATTTGCCCATCTGGTCGGATCCTATCTTTCTCATCGAGGTCTTATCCGGGAACTGCCGAAATCTGGCAAAGAATGCTCTTGTCTGCTCCGCATACTCTGGGTCCTCTATTTTCATCTGTGCCCAGACTGCCTTGTTGGCGTAGGCCACGTATTCGTCAGGTTTTTGGACGAGATCCTTTGCCAATGGTGAATCGAAAGTAAGTAGGTCTTCGAAGTCGATTACGAGAGATTTCGACCCGGAGACAGACATCTGTCCTAGTTTTCTTCTATACTTGTTTTCTCCAGTCGATGTCTGAAATGACCTCAGAAAGTCTTGGAATCTCTCGTCCGGCCCAGTCTGAATCGTCAAGGCTCCGTCCTCGGACTGTCTATCTTACTCCTCCACTCAATAATGATTCTGCTCAGCGATCGGTACAGGCTTTTCTCTTCACTTGCAAGATTCGTGAGCACTTCCTCAGTCTGTGCAGGTGCAGCTGCAAGCGAAACGATTTTCCTGATTCTGCAGTTCAAAATGTCCTTTGAGAGCTGAACAGCTTTCTCGAAATCTCTTCCCTTCGATGGATCAGAACGACTCTGTGCTCTGAGCTCAGCCAGCAAACGACTCAGTTTCTGATAAAAGTCTGCTCCAATGGGAGGTATCTGTCTTGACGCGGGAATGGTCTCTCTCCAATGCATCTTTGAAAGAGTCGCGAGGTCAAGCTTGTCCTCATCTCTCCACTTGACGATGCCTGATCTCACAAGCTCTTCAGCTACCCAGCGAGGCACATCAACCTCCTGCCCAGTTCGGAACGGCCCTATGGATTCCTGTCCCACGTTTATCTCCGGGGACTCTCTGAAAGAGACCACCTTGACCGCACGATTTTGGAAATCAAAATCGAGATCATCTGGACCTGGGAAATCGTCCTGTGAATACAATGGCTTTCCTCAGCTACAGAGGGTGCACAGCACGAAATATGATTTTCCATATGCAGCATTGCAAAGAATTAAGAGCATCGGCCCATGGCTACGTCATACAAATCACATGGATGCCGCTGAGGCAGAAACCGATGCATGAGATCGTTGAAACAAAGGAACTGGCTCCGTCAATTAAAATGCTCAAGGTCAAAGCTCCTGAAATATCCAAGAAATACAACGCAGGCCAATTCGTTATCCTCCGCGTCAATGAGAAAGGAGAAAGGATACCGCTCACAATCGCGGAAGCGAATCAACAAGAAGGAACGATCACTCTAATCAGCCAAGAGGTCGGCAAGTCCACAAGATTGCTGGGCCGACTCAAGAAAGGCGACAAACTCCAAGATCTTGCAGGGCCTCTCGGAAAACCTTCAGAGATAGAGAATTTCGGCCACGTCGTAGTCATAGGGGGCGGGGTGGGAACAGCCGTTGCATACCCGGAGGCAAAAGCTCTCAAAGAAGCAGGCAACAGACTCACATCCATAATCGGAGCTAGAAGCAAGAACCTGCTCGTGCTCGAGAATGAAGTCATGGCGATAAGTGACGAATTACACATCACCACGGACGATGGGTCAAAGGGGCATCATGGGTTTGTGACTGATGTCCTCAGAGAACTCATCGAGAAGAAGGTAAAGATAGATAGAGTGGTGGCAATCGGCCCAGCGATAATGATGAAAATGGTGGCAAATCTCACCCGTCCGCATAGGATCAAGACCATGGCGAACCTGAACCCAATAATGATCGATGGAACCGGAATGTGCGGCGCGTGCAGAGTTTCAGTCGGCGGACAGACCAAGTTCGCCTGTGTTGACGGACCATCATTTGACGCGCATGAAGTTGACTTTGAACTCTTGATGTCAAGATTGAGGATGTATCTGCCGCAGGAGAAGGTGGCGATGGAAAAGCTAGCTGAAGAAGCTGGCCGAGGTGAAAGCCATGGCAGGTAAACCATCTGACAGGATGCTGAAGAGAATTCCGGTTAGAAGGCAGCCTCCTGAGGTAAGGAGACGCAACTTCGACGAGGTTTCATTGGGATACAATGAAGAGGAGGCGATGGCCGAAGCCGGAAGATGTCTCAAATGTCCCTCTCCCTTCTGCAGGAAAGGCTGCCCAGTGCAGATCGATATACCAGCCTTTGTGGAATGCATCAAGAAAGGCGACTTCCTTGGAGCCGCATTGAAACTCAAGGAGAAGGACAATCTGCCTGGCATAACTGGAAGAGTCTGCCCCCAGGAGCTCCAATGTGAGGAGCAGTGTGTTCTTGGAAAACGGGGAGAACCCATCGCAATAGGAGCTCTGGAAAGGTTTGCAGCAGACTACGAGTTGAAGAAGGGAGTGACTATCCCCGAGAGAGCGGAGAGTACAGGAAAGAGAGTGGCCATCGTTGGATCTGGACCGGCAGGTCTGACAGCGGCAGGAGATTTGGCGAAACTAGGTCACGATGTCACGGTCTTCGAGGCACTCCATCTCCCGGGTGGGGTTCTCGTGTATGGCATTCCGGAATTCAGATTGCCAAAATCCATTGTCAGAAGCGAAGTGCAGTATGTAGGTCGCCTCGGCGCGGAAATAAGAACCAACGTCATAATTGGAAGGACGCTAAGTGTGGATGATCTCTTCAGTGAAGGGTACGATGCGGTCTTCATTGCGACTGGAGCTGGCTCTCCTTGGTTCATGAGAATTCCCGGCGAGAACCTGAACGGTGTCTATTCCGCCAACGAGTTCCTGACAAGATGCAATCTCATGAAGGCATACATCTTCCCGGAATTCGACACTCCTATCCACGCCGGCAAATGCGCTGCAGTCATCGGAGGAGGAAACGCGGCTATGGACGCCGCAAGAACCGCTCTCAGATTGGGAGGAGAAGAGGTCCACATTATCTACAGACGCTCCAGAGAAGAGATGCCTGCCAGACTGGAAGAAGTGAGAAACGCGGAAGAGGAAGGAGTTCAAATGGATCTTCTGATGAATCCAACCAGATACATAGGCAACAAAGATGGTTGGGTTGAACGAGTCGAGTGCTTGAGGATGGAGCTGGGGCCGCCGGACGAATCGGGGCGGAGGAGGCCAATTCCTGTGAAAGGATCAGAATTCCTCTTGCCAATGGATCTGGTAGTAGTCGCAGTCGGCCAAGGGCCAAATCCACTCATAGCCAAGACGACGCAAGGACTGAAGGTTGCCGATGACGAGAGAATCGTGGTAGATGGGCTCGGGAAGACCTCTAGAGACGGAGTTTGGGCCGCGGGCGACATAGCATCAAACGAAGGAACAGTCATACATGCGATGGGCAACGCGAAGATAAGTGCGCAGGCAATTCATGACTATCTGATGAAGAAAGACTGGAGAAGAAAGAAGGCTACTCTGGGAGCGCAGACGGAACTGAGATGACATGGTCAAGAATCCGCCAGAGATCCTCCATGCCATCTCTCGTTCTTGGAAAAGGCCGCCCTAGGATCTTCATGCTAGGCATGCGGATGAAAAAGAGAAAGGGCGGGAGAGCAGACCCTCTGAGAAGAGTAGGCTCCTCCTATGCAGAGTAGCCTTGGGCTATCATGGCGTCGGCCACTTTGAGAAAGCCCGCAATGTTTGCACCAAGAACATAGTTACCTGACTGACCGAACATTTTCGCAGTGTCGTAGGCGGTCTTATGTATGTTGACCACTATCTGTCGCAGCTTCGCGTCGACTTCTTCTCGGCTCCAGAAATACCGCTGGCTGTTCTGAGCCATCTCAAGTCCTGATGTGGCTACGCCACCTGCGTTTGCTGCCTTTCCTGGGCCGTACAGTACCTTGGATTCCTGAAAGACCTCGATGGCTTCCAAGGTGCTGGGCATGTTGGCGCCTTCTGCTATTGCCACCAGTCCGTTGTCAACCAAGGTCTTTGCATCCTTGCCATCCAGCTCGTTCTGCGTGGCACATGGTAGGGCGACATCACACTTTGTCTGCCATGGCCTACCCTTGTCATGATAATCTACCTTGTACTTCTCAGCATACTCCTTGATACGGCCCCTCTTGACGTTCTTCAGATCTAGAACGTAGGCGAGCTTGTTTGCATCGATGCCGTGAGGGTCATAGATCCAGCCGTCCGAGTCGCTTAATGTCACCACTTTGGCGCCTAGCTGGATGCATTTTTCAGCGGCGTATTGAGCCACGTTGCCTGAGCCTGAGATCGTGACTACTTGGCCTTTTATGTCCATCTTCTTCGTCTTCAGCATCTCTTCGACGAAATACACGGCGCCGTAGCCTGTCGCCTCTGGCCTAATCAAGGATCCGCCGTAGGTGAGACCTTTGCCTGTCAAAACGCCTGTACCGTGGGTGTTTGTGATCTTCCTGAAGGCGCCGTACATGTAGCCGATTTCACGTGCGCCGACCCCTATGTCTCCCGCAGGAACGTCGACGAATTGGCCGATATGTCTGTAGATCTCGCTCATGAAGCTGTAGCAGAAGTTCTCAACCTCAGCGTCGGTCTTGCCTTTCGGATCAAAATCACAGCCACCTTTGGCACCGCCCATTGGTAACCCTGTTAGGCTGTTCTTGAAAATCTGCTCAAACCCCAGGAATTTGAGCAGTCCTAGGTTGACAGTAGGGTGGAATCTGAAGCCTCCCTTGTATGGGCCTATGGCAGAGTTGTACTGGACTCTGAATCCTCTGTTGATCTGGATCTTGCCATCCTTGTCCTTCCACGGCACGCGGAACTGCACTATTCTCTCAGGCTCAACAATCCTTTCGAGGATGGCGTTCTCCTCATACCGAGGGAATTTCTTGATGGCTGGTTCTAGAGAGATCAGCACCTCGTACGCAGCTTGATGAAAGACCTTTTGATCAGGGTCTTTCTCAACGAGGCTGTTGTACACCTTCTCAATGTACTTCTCCAATTCTCATCAGATCCATTGAAATGGTTCCGATTGACGCATCTCGACTTTTAAGCCTTAGCGAATCAAGGACAAAATGCAAGATGTCTGTTGCCCGGTTTGGACAGTACAGGATCTCTAAGCAGCATTGTTCGCCTGCCGCAATCCCTTGTCAAGATTCGTCTAGAGAGAAGAACAAGCGGCAAGTCCCTTTCTCTGTCGGAGTACATCTATTCCCATTCTATCGTGGCCGGAGGTTTGTGCGTGATATCGTAGACAACTCTCACGACCTCCGGTATTTCATTCGTTATTCTGGTGGAGATCCTCTCCAAAATGTGATAGGGGATTCTTGCAAACGTCGCGGTCATGGCCTCTCTGCTCTCAACGGCCCTGATCGCCACTGTGTACCCATATGCCCGGGAGTCTCCTTTGACCCCAGTACTCCTGGTGTCAGTCAGAACAGCGAAGTATTGCCACACATCATGACCTAGGCCTTCTCGCTCAATCTCCTCTGTCACAATCTTGTCAGCCATCCTCACGATGTGGATCTTTTCCCGCGTGATTTTACCCACTACCCTCACCGCCAGACCTGGCCCTGGAAACGGTTGTCTCCAAACCATGTCTCTGGGCATTCCCAGCGACCCCGCGACCTTTCTGACCTCGTCCTTGTACAAGTCCCGGATAGGTTCAACGATTCTTAGGAATCGCATCTTGGTCGGAAGGCCTGCGACATTGTGGTGTGTCTTTATCTTGTCAGAGTGCTTCCGAATACCAGATTCAATTCTATCTGGATAGATTGTTCCTTGCAGAAGATAGTCTGCTCTGACTCCTCTAGCTGCTCTTTCGAATGCTCTGATGAATTCTCTGCCTACAATCTTTCGCTTCATTTCCGGATCTACAACGCCGTCCAGCCTGCTGAAGAAGTACTTCGATGCTCTCACCACGGTAAGATTCACACCGAGATCCTCCAAAGTCTTTCTCACAGATTCGACTTCACCTTCTCTCATGAATCCGTGGTCCACGAGAACTCCGGTGACGTTTCCCTTGATCGCTTTTGCTGCTAGAACAGCTGTGACGCTTGAGTCGATCCCACCGCTCACTCCGATTATCGCCTTCTTCTCTCCGATAGCCTGCCTTATCTCCGAGATCACTCTCTCTACGAAGTCCTCTGTCCTCCAATTTGCCTCGCAACCACACACCTCAAAGACAAAGTTGCGTAGCATCTGCATACCATTCTCTGTCTGAGCAACCTCTGGGTGCCATTGTAGCCCGCATATGAGATTGGACCGGTGTCTGAAAGCTGCATATGGAGAGTTCTCGGTGTGAGCGAGCAGCTCACAGCTGTCCGAGATTGCTGCAACATGGTCACCGTGACTCATCCAGACGGTTTCCTTCGGGCCCAAGTCCCTCAATACTCCAACTGGTCGGTCGATCATGGCTTGAGATATGCCATACTCCCTCCTCTCTGCCCGCTCGACTTTTCCGCCTAGAAGAAGAGCCAGCAGCTGATGCCCGTAGCAAATCCCGAGGATTGGGAGACTCAACCCCACGATGCCTCTATTGAGTCTTGGGGCTCCTCGGTCGTACACGCTTGTGGGCCCGCCTGACAGGATCAGACCCTTGATGTCAAATCTCTGGTTAAGACGATCAATTTCCTTAGCGGTTATATTGTTGTCGACAACTTCCGAGTATACACTGAGCTCCCTAATCCTTCTAGCAATGAGATGACAATATTGCCCACCGAAATCAAGGACTAGTATTGTATTGAGTTTCATGTGTTTGACTTGGTCTCCAATTCGCCGGTCAAACCTTTCTAATTGCCTAGAGGGTTCAAATTCCTTTTGGCGTGCTACCCACCCTTACGCCTAGGTGAGCCCCCCCGTCATATGTCGAGAGCATCAGATAGCATGGAGGAGGTGCGTATCAGACGGGTAGCTCGGATCTAGAAGATATTGGACCCAAAGAAAAGCGGGCTATCTCTCGGATGTCTGAACCTTGGGTTTAAACTCGTACTTTGATTGCTTGGGGGCGTGCTATTAGCTCTTCGAGTTGGGTGGCAACGAGTTGCTGGAGAAGCCTCTTTGCTCTGTGTGTTAACTCGTATTGTGGCGCATTACTCATGGACTCTGAGATCGGCGGTGCCCTGCTGACGACACCGTCTTGCTCCAACATGTGCAAGAGCTCTTCTGCGTTCTCCACTCCAGATTTCTGAGATATGTAATGAACCGGCGCTGGCCCCTTTGTCTGATCCATTGTGAGTATTATCTTCACCTTCTTCTCTCCTATGATGTTCGACATTAAGTCTCACCTCCGACCTCTGTCAATTGCCACTACGCCATTGCTTCGGCGACACGTTCCATCGCTATCTCTAGTCCGATGACCCTGGGCATTGTTCCGGTTTGCAGACACCGATCGACAACAAGCGAGGTGTTCTTCCTGATCTTCGAGTCAATTAGGGCAAAGGCTTCATCGATGCTCTGTCCCTTGTACTCGGCATATGAACCAATGACGCCGCCTGCATTCACCAAGAAGTCAGGAAGCGTCAGGATTCCCTTTTTGTACAGGTATCGCTCGGCTTCACTTGTTGTCGGGTTGTTTGCTGCCTCGAAGATCGCTTTGGTCTTGAGTCGTGGCGCAGTTTCCATCGTCACTACGTTGCCTACGGCTGCAGGAACGAAGATGTCACATTGCACGTCGAAGACACTGTCGCGAGGAATTCTCTTTGCATCTTTGTAGCTGGCAATCGATTCAGCTTCGCTCTTCGCGTAGGCGAATTTCGCGGCCTTCGTGATGTCTATACCTTTCTCATTGTGTATGGCTGACCAGTAGTCGCATATCGCGATAATTCTCGCTCCCTTTGAGTGCAGGAATTTCGCCAGCTCAGATCCCACGTTCCCAAAGCCCTGAATGACGACCGTTAGACCTTGCACCGATTGGGGCAGATGCGTCTCGCCTTTGACTCGGTCAAGGAAGGCCTCAATGGAGACGACCACTCCGAATCCTGTCGTTCCTGTTTCATGCGGGATTCCTCCGAGGTGTTCAGGCTTGCCAGTGGCAGCTCTTAGATCTCCCACCTCGTTCACAAAGGCCTCTATCTCTTTCTCTCCCACGTTCATGTCAGGCGCGCTGACCCAGTTACTTGGCACATAAGGCGCCACGGCTCTTGCGAAAGATCGCATCACTTGGATTTTATCCGCCTTGAATGGATCTGCGCGTATTCCCGCTTTGGCCCCTCCGAATGGAAGGTCGGATAGTGCGGTTTTCCATGTCATGGTCCTGGCTAGCCCGAATACCATTCTTGCGGTTACGTCGGCTGCTATTCTCATGCCCCCTTTGCCCGGTCCCCTTGCCGTATTGTCAATCACCAGTACGCCTTGCACACCTGTCTTCGGATCATATGTGTGAAGTACCTTCTCTGGCCCCCACTTGTCAGGGAAAGCTGAGACATCGACTTGCTCCAGAAGCGCTCGCGCTCGATATTCCGCTGCCTCTTGCAAGACAACTTTCATCTTGCTCATTTCGAATCCTCTGTTCATGTTCTGTGCTCGCATAGGATCTAGCACTCCGATAAACCCCAATTACAAAATTCGCAGGAAAAGTGCTCATAATGCACACTCTGGCGCTGCCTCTTTGTTCGTTTTTTCGATGCAGGAAGCCTCAGAAGAACAACAATATCTTTATCACATGAAGCTAAAGATAAGAATCAAGGTACTTTGAGGCCATGAATATGTCCACTTTGACACTGTGGGGGCGTCAGACTTCATCAGAGTTGCTAGAAGACGAGACAAACCTCCTTCTACTCAGAAGCCTTGTCTCAGGCGAGTCGGTCAGCGTGAATATCAGCGCTCTGTCAGACAAGATGAGGAAGCATCGAAACACCCTCAGAAACGGCCTTGCTGAACTTATGAAATACGAGGTTGTGAATCCCCCGGTCTGTCCATTTATGGGATTGTATAGAGAATATCCCTTGCTGGTTGTCGTCCGCGCCGACCTCCCTCATGAGAAGCGCGTTCGTGACTGGGTGGCCACTGACAAACAGATATTCGCCGCATACTGGTCAAGACATGAAGAGTACAACACGTTACTGTTCATCTATCAGAAAGATGTGCTCGCTTACCAGTTGTGGAGAGAAGCACTGACAGAAGAGAGAAAGATTCCTCCAAGAGAGACAAGGTTTCCATCAAGCTCTTTCTATGTCTCCAATCAACTTATGCTGAAGTACGATCCAAGTGCCGCGATTGGGCTGTTGGAGACTGAACTTAATCAGAAGGGAAAGATCGAGGTCAATGGACTAGTCATAGACGAACTGTGTTTCAACATTCTCAAGCTTCTAGTCTCTGGCGGAGTTTTCAAGATAAACGAGAATCTCTTGAGCAGGGAACTTCGGATACACAGAAAGACTGTGACAAGAAGAATTGATCAGCTTCTTAAAGCAGGGTGGATACTGGACCCGATATGCAGATTTCCGGACTTGCTCTGCCCACCAAACTATGTCCTAGCGTTTTCAATGGTTGAGATAAGGAAGGGTCGGGATAGGGTCACCCACGCCTTTCAGAGTGATCCACATGTCTCAATGGCACTGCGCATCAGCATCGGCGGCTACAACGTCCTTCTCTTCAGCGCTCATCCAGACATATCAGAGCATATGGAGTGGGAACAGTCTCTTAGCAAACGTTTTCCCGGATGCATAGGACACGCGGACATTTCCTATCTCTCTCCAAGGACAAAGATTTTGATAGATCAACAGAAGGTCTCACTGGGCATCATAGAAGAGAGGCTTTCTCGTGCAAGAGGGAGGAAGCTGAGAAAGCCTGTCAGTTGATCTCCTTCTATCTCACTACTTGGACAAGACTAATGCTTAACTTCATAGTGAGCGATACTGCATTTCACTAATCAACAGGGTGATTGACATGGCGGAGCATGCTATGTGGTCTGAGAAGTATAGGCCAAGATCCCTCTCCGAGATGAGAAATCAAACTGACATCGTTGGCAGGCTGAGAATGTTTGC
>Ga0129297_10001843_pt1 | contig 10811 bp, 10 predicted proteins | sample I18A1metaG_FD_94708 | JGI IMG/M metagenome (GOLD analysis project Ga0129297, IMG submission 94708) | Lake sediment bacterial and archeal communities from Gulf of Boni, Indonesia to study Microbial Dark Matter (Phase II) - ​I18A1 metaG | ecosystem: Environmental > Aquatic > Freshwater > Lake >... | reverse complement strand
CGTACTCGACCTGAGCACCTTATCGAAGCGGCAAAGTCGCCTGATCGTCACGGATTTCCTCGACGAGCTCTATCGGTTGAACCGGGTTGAGCGCCATGTCTTCATCGAGGAGACCGATATGTATGCTCCCCAACGCACGATCGGTCCAGAGATGGCCATATGCCTGAGTTCAGTGGACAATTTCGTTCGACGCGGAGGCAACCACAATCTTGGCTGCATAATGATCACGCAGCGAAGCGCTGCTTTGAACAAAGATATTCTCACGCAATCTGACTGCCTTGTGGTCCTGAGAACTCTTGCTCCCCAAGACAAGAAGGCGATCCAAGCCTGGGTCGAAGAACAGACCGATGAGGACCGAAGGAAGCTTGCCCAATGGTATGATTCACTGAAGGAGCTGAAGAACGGTGAGGCATGGGTCTGGCATCCGGAGAAACCCACAATCTGCAAGAAGATCATGTTCCGGGAACGCGAGACCTTCCATGCCACTAGACAGTTCCTGCTCTCGCCTAAAGCGCAGACAATCAAGCTGATGGACGTCAACGAGTTCATCGAAAAGTTCCGCAACGTCTTCGAGCCGAAGCCCAAGCCTCCCCCAATCGCTGAGAAACCTAAGCCAGCTCCTCCACCAGTACGGATCATCACCAAGGATATCCCTGCTCATTCGCCTACGTCTATACCTAGAGATAGCATACAAAAGACCGCACCGCAGGAATCGGATGCTATCAGGATCCAGCAAGTCGTGCCCAGCGTGATCCTTGAGAAGTTGCGGCCAACAGTCCAGCTACCCACGGACCTTCTCGAGAATCCTCCAACACCCTTGGCTCGAGTCCTAGTGGTTCTGACGAATTGTGAGGGCAGAGACGACCGGTGGACGGGCAGCAAGATCAAGAGAGCCATCCGAGACCACGCCTGGGCAGATGACGGCGTCGATGAAGCCATAGATGAGCTGACTCGCTGGGAGATCTTACGACGCCAATCTAACAATTACCTGCGCTTCTACCGCGATCGAGTGCAGGTCGTTGAACGCAGCTATCAACTGGAGGCGACGTGAAGCCTCTGTTTCCACTGGAGCTAGGGAACCCTTACGCCTTCAAGAAGATGGCAACTAGATGGCATGCCATCTAGTAGATGGCAGGTCTGAAGCGTGATCAAGAAGAAGATCTTCAGGATTCCGTTGGCCTTGGCCGCGGAATTCGAGAAGGCCTGCACCCTCATGGGTTTGAAGGAGCGAGAAGCCGCCAGACAGGCCCTTGAAGACTGGCTTAGAAAGAACCAAGGACAGGCCTCACTTGAAAGCTACCTGAAACAGAGGCCACCGAAGCCAATCATCTTCCAGAACATCACTCTGCAGAAGGTCCAGATTACGATCGTGAAGAGCGAACTGGAACGCCTCATCAAACTCCACCAAACCTGCCAACCAGAACTGAAGACCGACATTCTCAAGGAACTGCAGAAGGTTCTCTCGCCAGCCATCCAGCTCTACAACGAAACACAGGACCAGGAGCTCGGAGAGCTGTTAGCCAAAGCGGAGACACATCTGACATGACTGATTTCTGGTCCGCATTCTATGCTACCCTTGCGGTTTTGGCTGCGATGGGCTTAGGCGCTTTACTCTTGCGGCGACGGTCGGAGTCGGCATCTGCTTGGTGTGGCCGCGACATCGAATTTGGTGGTGGATGTTGGAAAGGAGATGCAAGAGAAATCCGATAGGAGAACGCAGATCCGGCATTAGGTGAGTTCATTCCCGTAGTCCATAGGTTCAGTTCTCTTCCTGATGCTCGTGAGTTCGGTCTAGAATTTTCATGTTACCGATTTTCGAATTTACACAAGCAACCATTGTCGAGATGAGTGCGTTTCTAGTGGCGTCATCTTGTCCCGCAGTATCAGTTTGTGGATATGATCCTTAGCTAGCTTCTCAGCGTCGTTTCTTTCATCTTGTGCTTGAGATGTCTATCAACTGCTTCATGTATCTCCGGCCAATCCTTCATCACGTCCTTTCCTTTTTCCCAGTAACTCTCGAAAGGTGGCACAATTTTTACATCAGTGAAAATTGAATCCCATGCGTTACCTCTGAGCGAGTTGACCGGGGGAAGCTGAATCCTGATTTCCTTTCCATCTTCGTCAACCGAGTACAAGTACCTTCCATGAATTGTGCTCATTATGTCTCGGTCAAGAATCACACGCATCTCTGCTTCTGTTCCCTGAGAAAGCATCTCATCCTGAAAAGATTCAAAATCTTCTCGAAAGTGTTTCGTAAGCTTGTCGTCAAGTCCTCTAAGAAGCTTGACGGAATCGAGATCCTCTAGGTTTTTTTCCCGAACGTTGTCATAGATAAGCTCAAGGGCGCTTCTAGGGAGATTGTTTTCAAGCCAATGTAGATACTTTTTGCACTTTCTGAAACACCTTCTAAGATTCATTGCGTTGCCAAAGGGGGCAGATGGAATGATGGCGATTTGATCAACCTGAGCCAGTCCTTCGATCTCTCTAGATCTTGATTTGAGAATCTCTCTTGGTGACTCATCTTTAACAACCAGAATTCCAATGCCGTATCTAACGCAGCTGGATATGAATTCTGGCTCATATTCCATTTCACCTATCATAACTACATACACATGGATGTCCGAAAGAGTGTTCATGACTTCCGCGTACTTCCTCAATTGAAGATCGGAGATTGTCTCGGTCTCGACGATATCGCAAATCATCTTAAGGTCGTCTTTGACAAATAGATGAGGTCTCCATCGAACAGCATCTGAGACAGAAATGTCCAGATGAACTTCGAGGCCTTGCGCTTGAAAATGTCGTGCAAGCATATCTTTGTATCGATTAATCCTTTCGTCGAGTTCCATCCATTACCCTTCAACGATGAGCAGAGTTACTCGATTTCACCGAGCGTTTCTTCAATGGAACTGCGAAGTTCTTTGAGAATCTTGACCAATTCCTGTTTTCGGCCTTCCAGCTCTTTCTTCCTAAACTGCCGCAGATGGGCTAATTCTTCAATGAGATCTGCACATGTCTTCTCAATATCGACCGAGGCCAAGATCGGCAGAGCAGCTATCTGGTAGGCTTCCTCGATCGTAAAGTCAGGTTCTTCTATGAGCCTTCTTACAGTATTGATGACCTTCTCCCGAGATGCACCCTTACGACTTGCTCCTACGATTTTTGGAATTGTGCGCCCTATCTCAATAACATTAGAAAAGGTTCCACGCTTCCTCTTCTCCACAAATTTGTCGAGAAGCTTCTTCTCATCATAATCACGTGAGACCTCTTTCAAGAACCTGTTGATGGAGCTTATTGCCCTCTTACTTTCTATGAAGAAATCCTCTGTCAGCTTCGTCTCTTCTCCTATCGCCTCTCCCTTCTCGAGACGCTGATATGTATCCAGAATGAGCCTCTGATGGGATTGATCAAGTGAGAGCAACTCCTTACAACGGTTTACAGTAGATAGTGTTAGCCCGGCCAGTCGGGCGATTTCCTTGGCGCCTTTACCTTTGAACGCCTCATCCTGCAGTAGAACGTCCAGCTTCTTGGCAGTCTCAATTAGCTCCCAATCCTCCCTCACATTATGTATGTGAAACATCTGCAGTATGTTTTGCACAGGAGTAGGTTTGGCGATTACATTTGCAGGAACCTTCTTGAGGTTGAGCCTTCTAGCACATCTGAGTCTTCTTGCTCCGTCCAGAAGCCTATAGCCACTGTCGTCGGGATAGACTATGAGCGGAACTATGATGCCACTTTGATCTATCGACTCGAGAAGCTGTTGCATCTCCTTTTGCTTCCAGATGATGCGGGGATTTTCAGGGTTTTCTCGAATACTATCTGGAGAGATCATTTTCACGGTTGTCGCGGCTTCGGTCAATTTGAGATCTCCTCCCGCTTGGAATATCAGCTTCTGACATAGTTTGTCATGACAATCTCACTGACCATGCGCCTGGACTCCGACCTACTCGATATCAGAGACTTGGAACGAAGCGGAATTCGATTAAACCACAAGGGATAGTGTCGCAAAATGTCAGGAGACTGGGACAACAATACCATCAACAAGACGCCCCTACGATCTAGTTGTTCAATGATCCTTCCAAGACGAATGTGGTCTTCAAATGAAAAGAAGTCCGTAGCATACCGATTGAATCCAAATCCTGTCTGCGCTCCTCGCGGATATGGCGGGTCTACAAAGGCGAAGTCCCCGGCCTTTAATCTCCCTAGCGTTGTCTCAAAATCAGCGTTCACCAGCTTTGCTCTCCGAAGCTGCCTGGCTGCCGCATTCAGTTCTTCTGGATCCCACAGTTTCCTAGGCAACCTGTCACCCATCGGCACGTTGAAATCTCCCTTCTGGTTCACTCGATAGAGACCATTCCAACATAATCTGTTCAAATATGCGAATCTTATGGCTCTGTTCAGCTCGGAAGTAGGTGTACTTTCTCGAATCACGTAGTATTGGGTCTTTGAAGCACGGAGAGAAATTAGTCTGCTGATCAGCTCAGAAGTGTCGTTCCTCAAGACCTTATAGAAGTTGACAAGTTCAGGGTTAATATCGCCCAGCAAGGCTTTTCGAGGGCCCAAATGAAAGAAGAGAGCCGCCGCTCCTGCCATTGGTTCAACATAGTTCTCCCACCTCCGAGGAAGCAGATTGGCCAAACGCTTGACCAGCCTACGTTTGCTCCCCGCCCATCTCAGAATGGTTCTCCCTTCTCCTTGCGTCTTCAAGAGCTTACCCTTACTGTAGTCATTTCGTGGTTCATAAAAAAGTCATGTATTGGTCAGCGCTTGGAACAAGCAATCAAATTGCCGCAAAAACACAACAACTGGTTCAGTCAACCAAGCAGGGAAAGCGCCGTCGTGTGATGTTTGCACGCCACAGGTCCAGGTCCTTAGGAGACTCCTAACGCTTTCTTCTCGTCATCCGTCAGAAAGCTGAGAGACGCCAATTTCTGATGGACTGCCTCCCGGATGACGTCGCTCTCATCCATGCCCCTTGCTTGAGCGACTTGCTTGACTAGGTCCCGTATGTGCCTAGAGAATCGCACAGTCACATTTTCGCCAAGAGGATTACTGTTGGATGACAACATCCACCTTGGGGTCTATGTGCGGTTTGATTATCTCAGGAACTGCGCTGTGAACTACGTAAAGCTTCTTGGGCATGACAGTGTTGACGAAGTCAGCAACTCTGTGAATAGGGGCATGGCCACTTGCGTGTATGTGATAGAGGGGGACTTTCAATTCATGTGTCACCCAATTTGCCAGTCTTAGGAGACCTCCAGCACTATCCTCGTCGTAAGGTTCGCTGAAGCTTGACACCACCACATCCCCCTGCCTTACGACAATTGATTCGGGAGTCTCCTCCCTCCACAGATACAGCTTCTGAGCGTCTGGAAGGACTACGACAACGTTCCCTCGTTCTTCGTTTACCTGACCCAGGCCAATAGGTCTGCTTCCTTCAGGCAGTTTGTCCGTGGGTCTCAGCCGAAGAACAAAGACATTTGGATCCTTGACTATCTGAGGATCTGCGGCTTCCAACATGTAAGCTATGTTTGAGTGTAGGACGACTTTGCGTCCGCCACAAGACGCGATAATCGACCTGACACGCTGAGTGTAGGTATACCATCCCACGATAAATACGATGTTTGAGCGGAAGAATCGATCCATGAGAACTTTGAGGTGATTCTTCACTTCCGCTTCCGTCTCCAGACCATGGGTTACCGTCCGGGTGGCCTCGCTAACTAGCGTGTCGACATCCTCAAATTCTTTGACCATTTGATTGAACTCTTGTTCGCTCGTAAACCTGAAGTCACCAGTGTAGCCTAGCCTGTGTTGCGGTGTTTCGATAACGTAGCCATAAGAGGCGTCCATGCTGTGGTCGACACCGACAGGTGTAACCTTAAACCTTTCACTTTCGGTCTCGCCTAGCGTGTGATATTCTATGTTCGTTAGAACTCGCCGGAGGTTGCCAAGCTCAAGTCTTGTCTGAAGTGTCCGATAAGTGTCAACGGGCGCGTACAGACGTAGGTCGGTTTTGGCTTCCTGCCAAGCATTGAAGTACGTCATCAAAGTGTAATGGTCTGAGTGGGCATGAGAAAGCAAGACATTGAGGTATCGTCGGCCCTGCTCCTTTCTGGCGGATTCTGTCACATCGTCGAGAGGAAAAAGACCCTGAGAGGTCAGTCGCTTGAGAGAGAATCCGCGAATCATATTGTACTCAGGAAGTTCGAGTCTCCATTTGTAAGTTACCCCCATGTCAAGCCAGATGCTTCGGTCATCGAATTTCGCGAGAATCTTGTTGCCGCCGATTGTCCGTCCGCCACCAAGAACTTTGATTTCCATCGGGATTGTTGCTCCTTATGCCTTCACGACCATGTGCTCGAAAGCTTCCATCGGGTCATATTTTCTGAAGGCGCCCACCACCTTCTGATAATCGCCATACGGTACCGCAACGAGAGGCGATGGCTTAACCAGAGAGGCCAAGCCTGTTAGCTGATCATGACGGAGGCCGTGATATACGAACACTGTGATGCGATCTCTTTTCTCTTGCTCTGAACCTCCTGCGCCGAACCGTCTGATTCCTCCCTCATCATTGATATTAACACCATACTTTCTACCCGCCGCCTCGACGATTATGTGAAAGTCCTCGTGGACTTCTTTCACTATGTGCCCGCCGTACTTCCTTGCCGCCTCAACTATCTTGAGTGCCAGCTCCTGAGGCATAGGAGGTGCCGAAACAACTCTTCTTCTCGGCTTGGGCATCCATTTTTCAAGTGTTCGCACCTTGCGGCCCTTGTACAGATACTTGTTGCCGATAGGGTCATAGTCGAAGAGTTGTTTGAGCATTATCGTTCGGGTCTTGTTGCTAATTCGCCCGTCTATTTTGGGAAGTATCTTGTATTCCATCTCGCTTCGCGATATTTCCTTGCGGGCTTGCCCACAGACCTCTAATGCTCTTCGGAGATATCGTTTTGCCGTAACACCGCCATAGATAGCGCGATACAGATCCTCGCCGATCTTGTCTCTGTCAAAGATTCTCGCTTCTCCCGCGAGTTGGATAGTTACGCTCTCAAAGAAATCTTTGTAACTCTTGGAGTCATCAAAGAGGTCTCCATGTCTCAATACGACTGCGGGATAGTGTTCTTGGAACGTAGCCCAGTCAGTAATTCCACCGTTCCGTACGATATCTTTTCGCATCTTTCTCAGAATAAAGGTGAGGAATTCTTGTTCGTTTACTCGCTTGGGAGCCAAGGTTTTCTGCAACGCCTCCTCTTTGCGAAGGACGATGTAAGCATCCTCTCCTACGCTTCCGAACCTTGTGACGTTGAAGCTTCCGATTCCCTTCGCACGTATCTTGTGAGTCACAACTTGCTCGTAGGTGGGTGGTCTCAGCCCGGTGGATTCGAACAACACATGTCGGACTCCTTCCCACACCTCCTTGCTTGGGCTGTGGTACGTGAGAAGCCAGATAGCGCCCTGCTTTGTTATGGCATCCGTTGACAGAAAAGACTCCCCCAACAGCTTATAGTAAGAAGACATGTCTTTGTCTTGTTTTTCATTCTCTGTGATTTCGTTTTGCCACCATTGAAAGTCGCCATATCTTGCTAAGAGCGCCTCATCCAGCGACAACCATCCTGTGTAGACAGTACTAAGCTCGAAGTACTGGATACATTCAACCTCACCTCGGTACGGAGGGTCGGTGAAGACGACATCAACGACTTTGCGCCCAATGACTGACCCTAAATCTCTTGCATCGCGCCTAAGGAACAGCACGTTATTGATTCTTGGCTGGTTGAGGCTCATTAGGAACTCGCGGGCATCCCATGTTTCGTCAAATGTATATTGCTCTAAGGTCGAATTCAGCTGCCATCCGATTGCACCCTTGGCAACTCTTACATCTAGCCAGCCTTTGAGTAACTGATCGAGCACATTGTTCTCCTTGAAGTCGTCGTGTGTAATGTAGCGGTTGGTGCCCCAACGTCCGAAGTTCCCCATCCTGTCGAACTTAGCAGTCATATGCAGATTAGAGACGAAGATGAGATAGAGTTGTTCTCTAAGCTCAATATTCTGAACTTGTTTGATGCTCCACACCAGAGCGCTCAAGGCCAGAAGATTTCTTTTGGTGAAGAAGTGTTTGAGCATAGGGATTCGGTCGTCAAATTCCGCTTTGTTCATAGTTGAGAGGCGCTCTCTTACAAAAATCTGTTCAGGTCTGATTTCGAGGAAGGTTTTTGGACACTTGAGGTCTGGGTACATTAGAGCTGCTTGCGGGATGAGATCCGGCCAAGGATACTGGAGCCGTTCAATGGCGTTAACGCGCAGCAGATCCTGATCACTGATTGGCTGCAGTAGTTCGCCATGGGCTGGACATTTGATTTTCTTGGCTTGGGGGAGCCTGCGATGACGCTCGAAGACTTGCCTGATCAATGCGCCGGCAATTTGGTTTACCACTGCCGGCTCTCTCTTCCCTCGCTTGTATTTCTGCAACCAAAGTTTCGGGTCTTCATCAAAAACCTGCTGCCACTTCTCGTTGACGTTCTTTCTCGAGAATGTGTATGCCTCAACGGTCTTGCCCTGAAGCTCCAAGTCGGACTTGGCGCACACTACGTCTAGAAAGATCCGATAACGCCTGTCGCCGTTTCGCGACTTTTCGTCTGCATAGTCATCAGCTTTAGTTCGCATCGCATAGTAGTCAGTGTCCCAAACGAAGTATTCTGCGATGACATCTCCTCCGCAGATCTTACCCGTTTGATCTATATGATCGCACTTGGTCTGATAGAGCCATTGTATAGCTTCTTCGATGGTCATGGCCTCACCCGATGGCTTTTGGTGTGGGATGGCAACAGTCCCATCGTCATAGAAGATGTCGTTCGACAGAGGCCTTTGGAGAACTTGACATAGCGCTTCCTGAATTAGCCTGAGATCCGTTGGACGCATGACATTGCGAGCCAGAAAAAGAGCGTAAGGACAAAGATCATTGTAGATTGCTTTCATACCCTTCAGAAGCGCTGCGTACACAAATACGCCACTGCCTGCGAATGGGTCGAGGAGAACAGCTTTGCCTTTTGCGTATTTGTCGAGGTATGATAGGGCTATGTCTAGTGGCTTGCTGGCCCAGAATTTGAATGCCTCGAAAGGATTGACCGTTGCAGACTTCACACGCGACCTCCTCTCTAGGTGTTCTTCTTCATGTCCCATATATCCTAAGCACACACCGCCCTTTTTCTCCAGTCTTTCCTTGAGCAAATGAGCATGGACAGCGATTCTTCATGATGCACTGCTGCAAATGGTTGATCTCGACTGCTAGCCTTCCCCCCGGACACGAGTGAGCCCATGCTGTTCATTGTTGTGCTTAGGTCCAGAATATGTTCCGTGCATAGAGTATATGTGTCTTCACTCACGTGTCAACCTCCGGCTTATGTCGTGCTGACAGAGGTATTCTAAGACTGTAGAAGCTTCACAGACGGGTCACAAGAATCAGGAAATATTCTTAGTCTGTTGATGCCGAGACTCCGAGCGCTTTCTTCTCTTGTTCTGTCAGGAAGCTGAGTCGGGCGAGCTCCTGGTGAACTGCCTGTCTGATGACAGTGCTTTCATCTGATCCTCGTGCGTCCGCGACTTGTTTGATGAGTTCCCGTATTCTTCTCGTGAACCTGACGCTTACAGTTTCCAGTCGGCCATTGTCAGACGCGGCCATGCAGGAGCACACATCAGCATCTGTTGTCACACGCAGATTTATTTGTTCTGAACGTGACTGCGACAGTTGAATCAGGCGGATGCATCCAGCCTGTATCCTCCGCCCTAGATGGGTTAAGCCCTGAGGGACTGGACCACGATGGCTAATTCTCAACACTTATGGCACGAAACCAAGACCAATCCACCTCAGAGGGTTCAGACTCCGCGATGGTGCCAAGCTTGGCTGAAAGTTCTCTCAGAGAAAAGGACGGAGCATCCCAGTCCATCTCGAGACAGCCGGAACGAGTCGCGTGAACGAACTCTGTCAACGCGTCAACTTGAGAGAATTAGAATCATGTCCGGTTCCTTCGACGACCAGGAACGCGACGAGAAAGTTGCCCTCGACTGGTCCAAGGACCTCGATGTCAACAGAGGCGATGTGCTGATCGGGCAGGGAGGTCGATACTTGCATCCACGCCTGTTCAGAGTGATATGAAATGGAATTGGAGAACAGCGAGTTCGCCAAAGCCCTTGAAGAAGCGGTTGGAAGATTCTTTGAGCTTGACACTGCGTGCGAGAGGGTCAAGGAGAAAGGGATCTGCGATGTCGTCGGCGTCAAATGCGACAGCTCCTGCAAGATCTACGTTCGCAAGGAGAAGTGGCTGAACACTCTCTCATCGAGTTCATCAAAGCCGACCAAGGCCTTCCGTCTGCAATCACGCAACCTGTCTCAGAACCCAGCGTGGTCCCAGCGGAACCGGAGAGGCCGAAGGAGAGGCTTTGCCCTTCATGTGGAATGAAGGCTGCAAGGCCCGAATCGAAGTACTGCGACTACTGCGGTGAGGAGCTTGGGTAAGCACTGGCGCCCCTTCACAAAGAAGTACCATGTGGCAAGTGAGCCTCATCCGGTCCGACGTGAGGAAGTTCTCTTCAAGATCGCCCAAGACATCAGCCGAGTCAGCGATGTCCAAGGAATACTCGCCCTAGTCTTCAGCGCAACATTGGCAGCAGCAATCATCTACGCCTTGGTGAAAGCCACAAGCACCGAAGCCATGACCGCAGTCATCCAGATCCTCGTACCAATCGTCTCAGCGATCGTAGGCTTCTACTTCGGCAAGAGAACAGCGGGGTCAACTAGCGGGTAGTTCTAACTTCTTTCG
>Ga0129297_10001842_pt1 | contig 10814 bp, 11 predicted proteins | sample I18A1metaG_FD_94708 | JGI IMG/M metagenome (GOLD analysis project Ga0129297, IMG submission 94708) | Lake sediment bacterial and archeal communities from Gulf of Boni, Indonesia to study Microbial Dark Matter (Phase II) - ​I18A1 metaG | ecosystem: Environmental > Aquatic > Freshwater > Lake >... | reverse complement strand
TCGTAATCCCTAGTCACCAAGGGGCTTTTGGTCAAAATCAAAATATTAAACGGAGAGTTCAATAGGACCTCAAGGACCTGTCTTGCCAACCGAGTTTCGGCTTCAATCGGCTGATAGGGATCGGTCATGCTACAGAACATGATTCGTCCAGGAGGGAGGGCCCTGACATCTCGTCTCGCTAGCTCAACGGCATTCTCAACCATCTTGACATCTCGCCAGTCTAAAGGGTTAGGCTCAAATCGTTTAGTCATCAAGCGTGCGTAGCAGTATCTGCAGTTATGAGCGCAGCCATGGTAGATATTGGCGTTGTAATCCGTCCACTCGACTCCGGACCTTCTGATTAGGGTCCTACGCTTGATGACCATGACTCTTCCTCTCCAACTCACGCTTAGCCTCATAATACGTCAGGGAAGTGTCTATCTCTTCGCTGTCTAAGCCGCTGGTCCAAGCCTTCTCGATGAGCAGAGCCAGCTCGAAGACTCCTAGCCTGACTCGCTCGAACTGCTTCTTCTGGTAGTTGAGGAATCGTCGGACAACCTTCATGCGGTCCCGAGAGAATAGGAATTTAGGCCAGCTCATGGCCTACTTCAATCCTCGCTTTCGCTTGATCGTCTCCCAAGCCTTCTTGGCTGCTTCCGATCTTGAACCGCTTTTAGCGGTTCCTCTTTCCTTAACCTTCGGAATATCCGGACAGGAAGGTGCTAGCCTCGCTAACTCCCAAACCGGAATCCGCTCGCCATTTCTCAGAAATACAGGTTTAACCCGGGCTTCATCTCGCCCGGCCATCCTCAACAAAAGGGGCTTCACAGGTCCCAACCTAAACGCTTATGCGCAGGAGACCAAAAAGCTTGAGGTGGCTGAATCTATTTGCTAAGACCAGTATGATTTCATCCCATGACAAGATGGTCCAGTCGAAGTCTACTCTGGTGCTAGCGTCAGGATTCATATGTTGCTCCCGGCTACACGTGACCTCTTTTCTCACGGAAAAGTGGATATGAAAGCATGTTGTAGTAGTAGTCGATGAGATGGCGAATGAGCAGCATCTTCGAAAGAGGGATGGCTTGGCATACATATGTTAGCCTAGAGAAGGACTTTATTGACTTTACCCGATATCTAGCCCTGGACAAAAGCAACATGCGTGCTTGGTCCGAGAAGGGCGCGCAATTACTCCTGTTGACGGGAAGTACGGTTGATAGCGTTTTTAATCAAATGAGATTTAGCAAATACCTGCCATCGACCCGACCAGTTGCCGATCTGCGACAAAACTCCATGCCGAACATAGGGAACTATCGCGACGTATACGAAGAGATCTATCGACTGTCAGGCGTTGAACTCTCAGCCAGTTATGGCCTTACCAACTACGGCCTGATTAGACCTTTCCACCCTTTCGCTCCCCAGCAGAGTCCTCAATGGTGGGAGGCCTACAACGACGTAAAACATGACTTCTTTAAGAATATGAATAAAGGCACATTAGATAACGTCGTTCATGCTCTCGGCGCACTCTTTACATTGAATATCCTTGAGAAAGGGAGCCAGCAATATCTATTGCAGATTGGCGTAATAGGCTTGGGTTCCCAAGCAATCCAAGCCTACTTTTCGCCTCACTGGTGGGACAGATGGGATTTACTCAAAAAATCCTTTGTTGGCTTGCCGAAAAACGTGGGTTTCGATGTGGTGGCCAGATCGCAAGTTTTTCTACATGTATTCCGAAAGGACGAGTCCATCATGGCATAGCGAAGATAAAAGCGAAACCAGTTAACTTCCACTACAATGGATTTGGAGAATTAAGGCAGGCCTGCACGCATGTCTGTCAGCTTGGCGGTGCGGTTTGCTACAACACATTGAAGAACTTGCTTAGCCTCCACATGATTTCTTAAGGTCCCCCTATTTTTCTATGGCTTCTCTTCAGGCAGAATGTGCGTAACTTGTTCTTGCTATAGACCTAGGGCTGGAATAGTCCTTGATTTTTCTCTGCTTCCATTCCCAGTAGGCTTTTCTCTCGCTGGGCCTGAGCTCTGTGCAGGGGATGGGTTCAGCATGCTTGAATTCTAGGCATGTGGTTGTGAAGAGGACTTGCTTCCAATGTTTAATGCAGAACAAGGCCTCTGAATAAGGATCGTTTACGGTTCGAAGGTACTCACAGTCAAGCACACCGCCCACGCATAGGAGACGAACTCCTGATTCAACTCGATTTCTAATGGCGTTTCATCAGGTTGAGAGTTGAATCAAAGTGACCTCGATTCTCAGTTGTAGGTACTTTCTACGGATTCATCGAAACTCTTAATCGATATCGAGCATACTCTTAAACTTATACGGTTCCCTATTCGTTATACACATAAGAATAGGAAATTGACGAGAAAAGACGCTGATTGAGAATGATTTTCGAAAGAGAGCAAGAGGAGATTCTAGAAACAATAGAGAAAGCCGTAGGGGAGTTGGGGACGCCTTGGAACAAATATAAGGGGGATGTCTGTTGCAGAGTGATCCAAAAATACGCTCGAAAATATATTCCGAAAGACCAGAAGATCGTAGGTCCAAATGTATATGCTGATGGTCTTCCATCTGAATATGATTTATTCTTGCTTGACAAAGCCATTCGACCTAAGAAATACACGAACGCGTATCCACTTGAGTCAGTACATTGCGCTATAGAAATCAAGAAGAGAGGAATTTACGGGGGACGAAAAAATCTAGGGGCTGCGATCAAAAAAATACGTGAGAACTTCAATTTGCTCATCAAAGAAAATCCAAAAGTCAAGTGCGCTTACCTGACCGTACAAGAAGTTTGGAAACCTAGAAAGAAAGGATCTATCGACTACCTGAAAGAAACTAGAGAGAAGCTCCGTCCCTTCAAGGTTTTCGCGTTGAAAGAAAGCCGTTCGCGCAAGCCTTTAGAAGGCCAATGGAAGCGTTTCATTGATTATTTGCGATTTTAGAAGCTGAAGAAGACTACCGGGGCTGGAAGTGATAGACCAGCTCGAAATGCGATAGCTTAAGCTATCTTGCTTCTTAGGCGAGATTTTTGGATTTGCGTCTAAATACTTCTCCGATGGTTATTTCTTTACGGAACGCGCTTCTGGACGCTCTTTCCAGCTATGTTGAATAACTCTCTGATTGCTCTGTCATCAGTCATGTCTAGCTCTTTTCCGTCAGCGGCCTCATGTTCTAGGAAGAAAAAGTTCGTCCTGTACTCTGGAGTACTTTTCGCTGTCGAAGTTAGCCGTAATTTCGACAAAATTCATGCCGAAGCTCTGTCAAAGTAAGGGATTATGCTAAAACTGCCAGCACCTCCTAGACCCGAAAAACTTAACGCGAGGGCAATCACCTTTAGATGAAAAGGAGAATTTCAGGAAACGTAGGTTCAAAGGTCGAACTTGATGGGTCACAATCTCCAAGACAGAAAATTGATTCTGCTCGAAGACGATACGGATCCATCTGTAAGTAGGCTAAAGGACATTCTGGAAAGTCCGCTGGGCCTTGCGAAAGCATTGGTATGTCTTTCGTTTAGTCAAGATTCGTCGCGTGGTCTCTTGACCGTTAAGGAGAAATTGGACTCGATTAAGAGGATGGCCGCTGGACTGGCGAGCGCGGAGGCGAAATCAGACTACAAGGTGGCTAATTACGCCGTTTACGTATTTGCCTTTCAGCAGTTCTTCCACAGCTCTTACAGAGCTCGTCAAGGAAATGTGTTGGAAGCTGTGATCAGAACGATACTTACTGACTCAAGAGCTGTTGTTTACAAGAAGAATGATCACAAGTCTGTTCTCAGGAATCGATTAGGCATAGTAACAAGGAGAGATCACGACCTAGATGTCATGGCGTGGAACCAATCGGATTATCTCTTGGTTCAGATAAGGTCCAGGGACGACACCGGCGGCACTACTGCAAAGGGTTCACTAGTTGAACTGCCGAGAGATATTCTCAGGGAAAAAATTAGCGTTAGTTCACCCGTTCGATACGTTATCTATGTGTGGGAGCCCCTACAGGAAAATCAAAGACGGGCACTCATTAACAAGATACTTGGTGAGCTACACGAACAGGTAAAAACGACTGACTTGGAAGAAAAGCTAGACCGCGGGGAACCAGCCGAAATTCACGAGAAGATTGAGCTCCAACTAGCGTATGGACCCACGCAGTTTGCAGATATTCTCCTTCAATTCACCAGGAATCCTCAGCTGAAAGATGTATTTGAAAGGACGACACGATTTGTGAGTAGTTGGGACGACCTCTGGTTGTCTTATGCCATTGCTTCCTTGGAGCTTGGGCATCTAGCGACAAAAGACGTTTCAAATTTCCAGATCCTAGAGAGGAAATTGCGATTGGACAATATTGCCTTTACTCACGAAGATTTGCGTCAGTACCTTGAAGCCAGCAAGACGTATGCACTGCAGTTACTGCCAAAATGGACAGAGGAGACCCTCCCAGTAAGCTCGCCAGCAGACCAGCTCATTTATATCAGAGACCTAATTTTGTTGAAAATGATCCACCACAAGATACAGGAAGAATGTTCCTCGATAACCGAACAATTCAGAAAGACAGACTAACGACGGAACACTTAGTAGCGGCCAAGACCTTCCGAGACGGTTAGGCAATTTAAGTGCCTATGTTAAAATCTGCTCTCAAGCTATTTCATGTCCTTGTTTCCAAGAGATTCTTGAATTTGCATTTTGGTGCGACTTGTCTAATTCTTGCTGGGATGATGCGATCTGCCAAGCGTAGGTCATCCTCGTAGATGTCAATTGCTCTCAGTGAGTGATCTTCGTAAAACTTACGTTTGACATGTATCGCATTGGTTTCTTGCCACGGCTTCTTCTCCCAGTATTCGATGTACAGATCAATTTTGGGTATGTACCAGTCGCATAGAACGTCTCGTTTGGCTCGTTTCACAGGACAGTTGTACACATGCTTGTATGGGATATGTTCATGTAGCCAATCGTCCACGTACCTCTCCCCATACGATTTTGTAATATGTCCGTCTTTTGCCTTGTAGCCCGGCAGCTCTGTCTTAGCCCGAGGTACAAGCGGGATTTCCAGAAAAATTCTCCAAAGCTCATCAATGAACTTCTCACCGAGTTTAGGGGGGAAGAGAAGTACGCCCCTTCTGCTCACTCTTATCCATCCTCGCCTAATCAGAGGCAGAAGAGCTGCTTGGTCGAGCGAAGGGCATCTCATCCTCCTTCGCACTCGAACTTGAGCTGGAAAGCGAGCGTCAAAAGCAGAAGGTTCTATATTCAGTGTGCCATCGGTTGTTGCCTCGAAGACTCCGTGCAAACGATTGCTCTGGTAGTTGAGTAGGAAGAGAATATCTCCTTTCTTAACTTGGGAAACTCGATTCCAGTCAGACATTGGCATAGCAAACAGTTTTCTCTCGAAGCACTCTCTCTCGGTTCTGTGGCTACATATGAAAACGTATCCATTTGGAACTCTCATCTCTTTCCTTTCTTCAGCCTCGTATAACACTCCAGGAGCCAATCTTCTTGAGGATACTCTGGTCAACCTAGCCCTTCCGTGTCATAGCTTCATCTTCAGAAAGCTAACTCTCACCAACGAGAATTCAACCTTGAACTGTATGACTCTTTCCAACCGTCTTCTTCTTCTCAGTTTTCTTTTTCATAATCAAGTATTCTTCAGGCTCATAGCCACAATTTCTACATTTGGAATGAGGCGGAATGTATGACTTACATCTAGGACAAAAACTGATACGTTTAATTGACTTAACAAGTCTGTCTCCTTTTGTCTTGCCATATACCATTTGGGCATATTTTTCGGTTAGTTCTCTAGCCCTACGTGCTCCCGAAACACTCATTCCTAGTCACCTCTGATACGCTCAATTTCCAAATTTGGTTGAATCGTTCTGTACTCATCTCTTTTTCGTTTGGTCCTATCAAAAACGGGCATTCGCGAAAACTGAGTGCCCCTTGAAAATAGTTATTCTTTTGAATTCTTAGATCTTGACTCAAGGAGCAGTAACGACTTGCAGAGCTCTAAGACTTGTCTTCCAGAAGGAGTGATTTCGTAGAACGTGTATGCTCTCCTCCCTATCATTCTTGGAACAGTCTTGACTAATTTTTTCTTCTCCAACTCCTTCAGCCTGGCTGACCTAGTTCTATTGCTTTCACATGACTCCTTCAAATCTACGAATCTCATAGGCCTCTCGTTTAAGGAGGTGAGAATTTCTATCGCGTGCGATTGCCCAAGGACCCTAAGGATATTCTTCTCGTCCATACGTTCTCTACGATTATTTTGTTTGCTACTCCTCTTTAGACTTATGATACCATTCCTGGAACGAAGAGTACCAAGATCGGAATCTTTAAAAAATGGGGAAAGATAAAATATAAGGAGTAAGGCGTGATGACCATGGTTAGGTCAAGAAGTTTGCGAACAGAGGAAGCGAAGGCTCATTACTACTTCAAGCTAAAGCATGATATACAAAACGATTCTGAATTGATTCTTGCGGAAGCTGAGATAAAGAATCTAATGGACAAACAACCCCAGCCGATAAAAAACTTTGTAGACGTTCTCTGTAGACTTCCATTAAGCGACTTTGTTTCTACGCAAGAGGTTAGAGTTCAGGACATCATAACTCGTCTGCCCTATTGCGGCGACGTGCAAGGTTATCAAATGGAGGCTGATGCTCGCAATTGCATGAATCTCATTTCAAGATTGGCCTACTTTCGCGAATTCTACGTTTTGACCCATTCTAATAATGTCGGGGTAGCGAGGGAAATCTTCCCAGAGCTGAAGGAGTCTGAAGATTTAACTTTCAGCAAGACGCCAACCTGCCTCAGTCTATTACCCTATGCTCAAATGTTTACTGTTCAGAAAGACGAGCCAAAGATTCTCTTTAGGTTTATTCCACTTCACGTTCTATATGAACCGTCCCATTATGTGTGCCAGTTGGCTAGAAATGTAGCTCAAGCTGATAGAATGTACAAGGCAAGCATAGTTCACTTTCAAAAGAACTTCTATAGACCGTATTCCCCTTCGTCTGCAAGGTGGTTTAAGACAATCGAAGATTTCATAGATGAGCGAGACGCCCCCCAGCTCTACTTGACCCACTACATTGGCGTAAAGGGGAAGTTCTTCCCTCGAATGGTCAGGGCCATAATGAATGCGATAGGAGTCCAGAAAGGCGAGCTCTTACTAGATCCCATGTGCGGGAGCGGAACGATGAACCTTGAGTCTGTTCTATGCGGAGTCAACACCATAGGAGTTGACTTTCAGCCATTATTCACAAACATAACGAAGATCAAGATAAGTTCGCTCAAATGGGATATCGAATGGCTTAGAAAAGAAATCGAAGGTCTCCTTAGGAATATACGAGTTAACATGGAAGGTGAGGCAAAGAACAAAAGTCTGTCTAGTTTCATCGTGGAGAAGGCGAAACCTGCTGAAATATTCATCTCCGAATCTCTGAGAAAAGGAGTAAACGAAGATTCGCTTCGCTGTGTTCAAATCATAAAAGGTTGTATTAGGAATTTAGAGAACAAGGAGTTACAAGAATTCTGTGAACTAGCACTCGCGTACTGGATGAGGAGCATGTTAAAGAAGCAGACTCCTGAAAAGATAATTGAAACTTACAGCCAACGCCTCTGGAGCATGTTCTTTTCCGTGTATTATTTCCGGAAGTTCAAGCACGAGGTGCAGGACCTTGAATTAGGAAGACATTTAATCTATACTGGAGATGTAAGGGAGTTGGATAAAGTCATTAAGCCCGGACTGGAACATTTTGGGAAAGACCTTGTTGATGCAATCGTGACATCTCCTCCATACGGTACAGCGATAGACTATTTGAACGAACATGTTTATGCTCTATATGTCCTTGACTTAACGAAAAACCATTCAAAGCTTGATGAAATGCACATAGGTTCTCCAAGGGTTCGAGTGTCGATGATGGAAGAGATAGTGTCAAGAAGCGACGATTTCCTTACTCTTCCAACACCAGCTCAGTCCATTTTAACGAGGATGGTTAAGGTTGATCGCAAAGCTAAGGCATCTGCTTTATACAAATATTTTGTTGATATGCTTCAAGCCTTTCGGCAAATGCATAATGTACTTGCACCCGGTAAATTCCTAGTGATGGTAATTGGCAAAGAACAGACCGTAAAGTTAGACGTAGAGGACAAGACAATCGATCTCGGGGTCATTATGGAAGAAATGGGAAAGAGTGCTGGACTAGCACACCTTCATTCTATTGATATAGGATTAAGAAAAGCCTCGGAGAGAGGAGCCATTCCCACAGAGCATGTGATCTTCTTCAAAAAGCCGACTTAAATTCATTACAAGGCTCTAATTAGGCCTTGCCAATCTCCCGTAGCTTTTCTAAGTTCTCCTGAAAGCATTACATATTGTGGCCGTCTAAGTTCCTGAACGACTTTCCCATTAGCTCCTACCATCTTCATAGTTGCCCCCTTAGCTTTCAAATCTTTTTTCCAAGTAAAACCTACAACTTCCGTCTCAACTTCTTTCAGTTCCGGAATCATGTCTCTTACTGTCGATAGCTTTTCATGTTCACGGAATACTCGAAGCAGATGATCTAGGGGAAGATCAACTCGACATAAAACATAAGCATCTGAAAGATCAATACCTTCCTCGACAACCCATAAATTGAAGTTTTGCATTTTTGTGGTTTTAATTGAAACTTTGAGAACGGGTGATCTTGATACTTCACGACCTTGCTCTATTCGAACTATTTCGAAGATATCTTGTCCTGGCATTTCTTTTTCTACTTCAAAGCTTACCCTTATCTCCACACCAAACCTATCAAGAAGGAATTTGCGAAAAGCTAACTCTCCTAACTTGCCGCCCATTTGGTCAAAAAGAAACTCTCCCACTTCTCTTCGTTTTGTCTTTCCCCATTCAACGACTGCTGGACCACTCATGTAAAACTGCTTGGCCGCAAAATTAAACGCTCTGAAGTAATCTTCCATATCGAGTTTCACGAGCCTAAAATCGCGATTCTTCTTCCACTGGTCCAGCTCTTGTTCCGACATCATCCATCTTCCTCGTATTTTCCTCGCTTTCAACTCTCCGCCTTTGAAAACATAGTTCTCGAAGTAGTTCTCTGGAATGCCACAACACTGGACAGCCTCTCTCAGAGTTAAGTACCCGAAAACCATTAGCGTCAACCTGAATCCTAATTCGAAAGCTTCATGCTTATCCATTTCGTATCAAAAAGGAAATTTTTAGTTCCACTTTCGATACTTTTCTAATATTCAACGTTCTCACCAGTCCACTTCTAGACTTTGAGCAAAGACCAGGGACTATTGGGGCGTCACTGACTTGTTTATGCGAACTAGAGACATGCAAGTTCTGCGTTGGAGAAACATCATTAGGCGAGGTTTCAGGAAGAAACAAGCGTTATGTAAATTCAGAGGTTTTCTTGCCTAGATTATGGTAAGAAAATTTATGGATGCCCTTTCTGCTAGTGCAAGCCGGGTATAATACTTTTGCACGAAAAACGTCTAGCATGGTTGGGCGGGTTAACGGATGGAAGAGGCTACCTCAAAATAGCCGTCTATAGGAAACAAGCGGGCATAGGCTTCCAGATGAGATTCGCTTTGACTATCGTTAGTTCTGACAGGGAAATCTTGAGAAGAGCAGAAACAATCTGGAAGGATCTAGGATACAGCGTTTCTTGGTCAAAATATTCTAGCAAAGGATGGGCGATAATGGTTTGGAAGCTTGATAGTGTTACCCATTTTATGAAACTAATGTTAAAGAACGATCTCGTGACAGGAAAGACAAAGAAACAATATCTCATTTTTCTTAAAAAGATGTTGCCTATCTTGCAATCAAGGCCGATGCATCCATATATGAAAGGATTGAAGTGTTGGACAAAAGATCTGTTTCTACAGGCTGTAAAAACAAAAGAGAAGATCGCTAGCTCCAAGGGTTCAAGACGAATGAAGTATAATGAGGACTATTTTCTGAAACTGGGATGGCAACAATCTCCAGAATTAGAATCGCGCCTGTCGTAACGCGTAACACATATAAGAAAACCTAGTCATTATAGCAAAGAGGACAATGAAAGAAATATTCAGAAAGAGACTAACAGAAGCCTGCTTTGAACATCGCCAATTACACGTTCCACGTAAAGTGATACCGCTTTTACCTAAGAAAATGTTCAAGATTACGATAGGCGGGGTAGAGGTTATTAAGAAAATCGATAAGTATGGTCGTATCTCGCTGAATGTGAGAAATTTGGCGAAAGCGGGCGACATTATTGTCTTTCTACAGAAACCTGACGGAAGCTATTCAGTTTCTTTTGAAAGCAGTGGTTAAGATCTCACATGGTTAGCGATAGCAGCTGAATTACATCGCTTATTGGGGTAGTCATGACTGCAATATCCATCAGGTACCTAGATCCGCTGTGATAGCGTCGTTTTATGAAGTGACGGATTTTTTGTCAAAAAACAAACCAACAGATCAAAGTGTTTTCTAAATTTTGACCTTCTCTATGCACCATCGCTTAGTATAGTCGTTGAACCAGACGACATAGTCGTCATCCCGAATGTCCAGCTCTTCCCTAACCTTCTCAGGAATCTGAGTTCTCCCTCCACCATAAATCTTCGCGATAATTCTCTCCTGCCTATCCACGCGCGTGAAACATGAGAAGCTCTAGAATATGGGAATCAGCTACGGAATCGGGAATAACGGGAATGGAGTCTTTGAGGTCGTTTCTTTCAGAGCCCTAATGCTTTCTTCTCCTCCTCATTCAGATACTGCATTTCAGCGAGCCTTGTTAGAAGTAGACCTTTTATCGTGGCTGATAGCGATGGGTCCATTCGATCCTTCCGCAGTCTCTCCAGTAT
>Ga0129297_10001841_pt1 | contig 10815 bp, 8 predicted proteins | sample I18A1metaG_FD_94708 | JGI IMG/M metagenome (GOLD analysis project Ga0129297, IMG submission 94708) | Lake sediment bacterial and archeal communities from Gulf of Boni, Indonesia to study Microbial Dark Matter (Phase II) - ​I18A1 metaG | ecosystem: Environmental > Aquatic > Freshwater > Lake >... | reverse complement strand
TGGCTACTTTCTTTCTCCGTAGAAAGAAAGTAGCAAGCAAGCCCCTGCCAGGGGCAAAGAAAAAATGCCGTTAGGCGTCCCACGCCACGCGTGAGCGATGCGCAGGGGAAGTCGCGGCAGCCGTTCGCCGCGACCGGAGCGATAGCGGAGCCCGTAGCAGCGCGACCCGAGCCGACGGGTGGAAAGATCGAGACGTCATTGAGCGTGTGCGATCAGTAAGTTCAATGCAGCATCAGCGGCGAGGGTCACGCCCCACCTCACCAGCAGCGCACAGGCGATCGACACCACGATGGGCTTCACCGCGCTCTTTGACCTGGGAATCTCCACGGCCAAATACAAGGCAAGCTTTGACGAGCAGATGAAGACCTACATCAACCGCATGGAAAACATGCAGACGGTGCGTATGGCCGAGGGCGCCTACCAGGCATTCCAGGGGATGCTCACCTCGTTCGCCGAGCAGCTCAAGGGCGCCAACAAGGGCGTGTACGATGCCATGGATACCTGTCTGTGGAAGAATATGATCCGGAGAGCGTTCCCGACCCGCGGAAGCCGGAGTGCGTGTTCAGGAGCTGCGGGCGTGGGATTCATCTTGTGAAGAATGTGGCTAAGGTGCAGTGGAATGGAAAGGGGAACCGTACAGCGACGATCACGATGGAAACTCATCCGGTTTCAATTGAAGCAGGAACTCCTCGCAGGGAATGCACAATATGCCGTCGCGCAACAGTCGCTCCCTCCCGCGATATAACAGCCGGCGGTGACTTTCCGGGAAGTCTTCGCCGAAGCTTTTAAGCCCGCTCAGGTCGGCCGGACGCACCTGTGAGGAGTTCTTCACTTCCAGCGCATGCAGGCCGCTCTCTCCGTAGACTACGAAATCAACCTCCACTTTCGACCGCGTCTGCCAGTAATACAACCGGTGATTTCCGCCCGAATACTCGCACCACGCCCGAAGGTGCTGGGCGACAAGACCCTCCAGCGCGGCGCCGTCTATTTCGTACGGCGCATCGAGCGGCCCGGTCGGCCTGTTGGCGCGGAAGACGCCGGTATCAAATAAATAGAATTTTGGATGCACCGCAAGCTCGCGCTTTGCACGCCTGGTGAAAACCGGCACCCGGAACGCCAGCAGCAGGTCCTCCAGTATTTCCAGGTAACCCTCTACCGACTTGCGGTTTACGTGGCATTCCCGCGCGACATTCGCCAGGTTGAGCACGGACGCCTGCGAGAAACTGATCGCTTCGAGGAAGCGGGAAAAGCTTCCAATAGTGCGCACCAGCCCTTCCATCTGCACTTCTTCCCGCAGATAGAGCCCGCTGTATGCGCGCAGGGTCTCTTCGGGTACCTTGCCGCCATGCACGACAGGAAGCATGCCCATGCGCAATGCCTTTTCCAGGTTGAATTGCGCGCCTATCTCGGCGGCCATGAAGGGATGCAGGCTCTTGTGCGCCGCCCGTCCTCCCAGCAGATTCACACCGCCGCGCCGAAGCTTGCGGGCGCTTGAACCGGTGAATATGAACTGAATATCATGCTTTTCTTCGATCATCAGGTGGGCGACTTCCAGTAATACCGGAAGCTTTTGCACCTCGTCGATGACCACCTGGGGGATGCCCGGTCTGCCCTCAATCAACTCCCGTAAGCGCTCCGGTCGGGCAGACAGCGATCGCAGGGTTTCCGGCTCCAGAAGATCGATACGGAGCGCTTCTGGAAAAAGTCTCTGGGTGAGCCAGGTCTTACCCGTGCCGCGCGGCCCTAAAAGGAAGAAGTGATCAGGCGGAGATTTGAAATATCGAGTTATTGATTCCATTTTGCGCCTCAAAATTGTATATTTAATGCCATATTTAACTTAATTTGGGGAAAGTCAATCTATTATTGACCCTGGAAATAGTAAAGTTCGACATAAAATGGAAGTAATGAAGTCGGTGCACATGGCCAGAGGCGCCTGGAAGGCCTTCCGGGGCGGGATCGCCTCGTTTGTCGAATGGCTCTGAGGCGTCGGAAAAGGCGTGTTTGATGCCGTGAAAACCAGGCTGTGGCGGATGATGACTAAGGAGAAAGTCGGTTAGTAGTTCCGGTGTGGAAACGGTACATAGTTCATACGGGCAGAATCGGATAAGCGATTCGTTCTCAGTCCAAAAGAACGGGCCTGGGCATCTTGAGCCGGCGGCCCTTTATCCGTGTGAACGAGCTCATCAGGCCGCGCGAATCCATCGACAGGAAATTGAAATAGGGCGTGTCGGCGATCCATTCGTTGAACACGCCCATCTCCCGTTCGAACTGCCTGTCGAATCCGGAGCGCGACGCGCCGTGGGCCGACTTAACCCTTCCCATGCGCCGGATGTCGCCGTCGAATTGCGGGCTTATGTGGTGGAGCTCGTGGAAGATGACCCGGAGCTTCTCCGCGGCGGGAAGGTCAAAAAAGCGCGGGAAATAAAAATAGACCACGTACCGCTGCTCGATCCCGGCGTACACGATGCGCGGCATCGTGTAGGTCCTGCCGCGGTAGCGGAGGCTTTGCGCGCCGTCCTTGAACCGGAGCGGCACGAGCTTGCCGTAGATGGCGCCGCCGCGGCCCCCCGCGCGGTTCGAGGACAGGCACACGAGCGTGCGGCCGGCGTCGATGTGGCGGTAGGATTCCGAGCGTCCGGCAATCTCCTTGACCACCAGGGTAAGCACGTCGGTGACGTTGATCGAGGCGGCGACGCGCTCGCGGGGGACGGTCGCATTCATGCGCGCCCTTCCTTCTCTGCAAGCGCGACCATCTCCTCGGCGTGCTTCACGGAGAGGTCGGTGACCTTTTCGCCGGCGAGCATGCGCGCGACCTCGCGCACCTTTTCGGCGCGGGAGAGAGTCTTCACCAGGGTGGTCACGCGGCCGTTCGTGTGATCCTTTGAAACGGAAAAATGCGAATCGCTCATCGCCGCGATCTGGGGCAGGTGCGTGATCACCAGGACCTGGCGCTCCGCGGCGAGCGACTTGAGCTTGCGGCCCACGACCTCGGCGATCTTCCCGCCCACGCCCGCGTCCACCTCGTCGAAGATGAGGCTCCCCACGATGTCGGCGGCGAGTATCACTTTTTTCAGGGAAAGCATGATGCGCGACATCTCGCCGCCCGACGCGGCCTTCCTGAGCTGCCGGAGGTCCTCGCCCTCGTTCGCGGAGAGGAGGAACTCGATCCGGTCGAGGCCGTGGGGATAGAGCACGTAGCGCTTGTTTTCGGATTCGATCTCGCCGTCGTCGCTGATCTCCCGCTTGATGGAGATGCGGAACACCGTGCCGGCCATGCCCAGGTCCCGGAGCTCGCGCATGACGCTCTCCTCGAGCGACTTCGCGACGGTCCTGCGCCGCTCGGAGAGGTCGAGCGCCGTCTCCTTGGCGGTCTTTACCGTTGCGCGATACTCCTCCTTGAGCTTTTCGATCTGTTCCTCGGAGGAGGTGAAGGCCTCGAGCTCGCGGCGCGACTTGTCGGCGAATTCGAGCACCTCCTTGACGGTGCTCCCGTATTTCTTGCGGAGCCCTGCGATGAGCGCGAGGCGGTCCTCCACCTCGTTCACGCGCTCGGGCGAGAAGCTTATTCCTTTCTCGAAATCGCGCAGGACCGCCGCGGCGTCCTCGAGGCCGTAGAGCGATTCCTTCACGCCCTCCAGTACTCCCGATAGCTTCGCGTCGAAGTCGCTGATGGCCGAGAGGCTCGAGTCCACCTTCTTGAGCGCAGGGATGATCCCGCCGTCGCCCTTGAGGAGGGTGGCCGACGTACTCAGTTCCCGGAAGAGCTTCTCCGCGTTTTGTAATAGCGCCGATTCGCTCTTGAGCGCCTCTTCCTCGCCGGGGACGAGCTTCGCCGATTCGATCTCCTTTATGACGAACGAGAGGTACTCGATCCTGCGCGACTTTTCCTTTTCGTCCACCTCGAAGGAGCCGATGCCGTCCTTGAGCGACTGGAGCTTCCCGTAGATCCCGCCGATCTTTTCCACCAGCGCGCCGTGGCCTGCGTAGCTGTCCAGCATCTCACGGTGCCGCGCGACCTTCATGATATTCTGGTGCTCGTTCTGGCCGTGGATGTCGACCAGGTACTCGCCGATCTCCTGGAGCTTCGAAATGGGGATCTGAGCGGAGTTGGCGAAGCTGCGCCCTTTGCCGTTCGTGTAGATCTCCCTGCGCAGCACCAGCGTGTCGTCGTCGCAGTCGATGCCCGATTCCTCGAGGATGGACTTTACCTGGGGGAGCGCGCCTATCTCGAACACGCCCTCGAGCGTAGCGCGCTCGAACCCGGTGCGGATCTGGTCGGTGGTCATGCGGTCGCCCAGCACCCCCGAGAGCGCGTCGATGAGAATGGACTTTCCCGCGCCGGTTTCGCCGGTGAGGATGTTCAGCCCATGGCCGAACTGGATTTTGAGATCGTCGATGATCACGAAGTTTTTTATGCGAAGTTCGTTCAGCATGGGCGTTCCCTATTCGTTGAGGCCTCTCCCCCAGCCGAGCTTCTGGCGGAGGATGTCGTAATAGTCCCGCTCCGGGTGCGGGATGAGATTGATCGTGACGCCGGTCCCGCGGACGAGGACCTCGTCGTCTCCCAGTATGGGGATTGCCTCCTGGCCGTCGATGGTCAGGAGCAGGTTTTCAAAGCGGGACACGATGCGCGCCCTGAGCGTGGTGGAGGACGGCACGACCATGGGGCGCACGGCGAGCGAGTGCGGGCAGATGGGATTGAGAATGTACACGCCGTCGATCGAGGGAATGAGGATGGGGCCGCCCGCGGACATTGAGTACGCGGTGGAGCCGGTCGCCGTCGCGATGATGAGCCCGTCGCCCGAATAGGAGTTAAGGAAGCAGTCGTCGAGCTCCAGGCGGATGTGTATGGGGCGCGAGAACGCCCCCTTTGAAATGACCGCATCGTTCAGGAAGAGCGCGCTCTGTATCTCGCGACCCCCGCGTATGTGGACCGCCTGGAGCATGGCGCGCGCCGTCACGGAGTAATCTCCCTGGAGCACCCTGGCGAGGTGGCGAAAAGACTCCTCCTGGGAGAACTCGGTAAGGAAGCCCAGCCTGCCGCGATTGATCCCGAACAGGGGCGTTCCGGTTGCCGCGAAGAGCCGCGCGGCGCGCAGGAAGGTCCCGTCCCCGCCCACCACGATCACAAGCCTCGCCTCGCCTATGAACGTGCGCTCGTTCACGATGTTTCCCGCGAATCCGTGCTTGTGGAGCAGGGGAAGGTCGGCGCACATGGGCCGTGCGCCCTTCTCCTTCAGAAAGAGCATGAGATCCCTGAGGAAAGGCAGGGAGGCCCCGTCGTCGGGCCGTATGTGTAATGCTACCGGAATGGTCATGGAATGTCGCTGTGCCCGTTCAGCATGATATGTCGCATAAGCGCGGCGTCAATTAAAAAACGCCCGCCCTTCCCGGCGGATTGGGCATGGCATGCAGCTACTACGTGCGTGGCTGGGGAATTGTTAAATGAATTTTAGGGATCGAATTTCGTTCAGGCGATTATTCACGCCATGCGGCCCGGGGAACCGGGAGAAGCTGCTCGGCCCCCCTCCCTAATAAATGCGGCCGCCAAGGTGGGCTGGTGAAACGGGGAGCGGCACCGCGAATCGGAAAGTAATTTATACCAGGAACGCGCCGTTCCTGTAAATAAGCGCGCCATCCGCGAAAATTTCCCCGCCGTCGCGCATGTCCGCGATGAGGTCTATGTGGACGCCGGACACATTCTTCCCGCCTGTCTCCGGGTAGGACGCGCCAATGGCCATGTGGACGGTGCCTCCCATCTTCTCGTCGAAGAGCATGTTCTTCATGAAGCGCGTGATCCCTGCGTTCGTGCCGATCGCCGCCTCCCCGAAGCGACGGGCGCCGGGCACCTCGAAGATGCGGTCCAGGAAGGCGCGGCCCTCCTCCGCGTCCCAGCGCGCGACGAGGCCGTCACGCACCTCGAGCGAGACGCCCCGCACCTCCTGACCCATGACGATCGCGGGATAGCTGAAGGTGATCCTTCCATTGACGGAGTCCTCGACGGGGGAGGTGAAGACCTCGCCCGAGGGCATGTTGCGCTTCCCGTCGGAGTTGATCCAGGTGCGTCCCTTCACGGAGAAGGACACGTCTACGCCGGGTGCCGTATAGCGGACAAGCGCGCTCGCGTTCAGGCGGTCGACGATCCGCTGCTGGTCGTCGTGGACGCGGCGCCATTCGGCCACGGGATCGGCCCGGTCCAGGAAGCACGCCGATTCCACGAACGACGAGAATTCCCCCAGCGACATGCCCGATTCCTGGGCCTGGGCCTCGGTGGGGAATTCGCACAGCGTCCATCGCAGCGCCCCCGCGGCGGCGCGCTTCATGAAAAGCTCCTTCACCGGCATGCGGGCCTCGCTCGCGATGCGCTTCCTGTCCGGGTCGCAGGACGCGAGCTCCTTCAGGTTGTAGGGCGCGCGGATATTGAGGACGGCGTCGTAGCGCCCGGTCACGAGCTGCTCCACCGGGGAGACGCGCGCGAGCTGCCCGGGGCCGGCGGTGTCGTAGAATATTTTCTCCAATCCCCGGAGTCCTATCTCCGTCTCCGGATGGGCGCCCGCCTCCAGGGCGGCGCGGTACACGCTCGCGATGAGCGGCTCGGCGAGCGGCGTGGAGCGTATCATCAGGGCGTCGCCCTTCCCGAGGCCAAGGCAGTAATGGACGAGCAGACTGGCGTATTTCGCGTAATCCATGGACGGTCCTCCCGGAAATGTCGCGCGCGGCATGAATGTATACCGCGCACGTAACGGCAGGTGGATCGCGGCAAAGAGGAGCGCAAGGTCGCGGAGAATAACTGGAAACACATGAGCGCGGCGTACATCATCTGCGCCCCTCGGCCCCCGCGTCGCTCATTCCACCACGTCGATTACGATAAGCGTGAAGTCGTCGTCCAGTCTCTGTCCCTGGCCGCCTCCCTTCCATTCCGCGACCGTTTCGAGCACGCGCTGGCTGAACTCCCTGCAGTTCAGGTGCGCGAATTCCTCGATCAGCCTGAAGAAGCTGGGATAGCCGAAGAACTCTCCCTGGCCGTTGCGCGTCTCGGGAATGCAGTCGGTGAAGAGAATGACGCGGTCGCCCTCGTTGAGATCCGTCCTGCGTATCGTGTACTCGGACGACGCGTCGATCCCCAGGGGACGTTCGCTCTGGCGCTCGTACCTGAGCTTGCGCTCGCGGCGCTTCACCAGGATCATGGGACAGTGGCCCCCGTTCGCGTGCAGGACCTGCCTGTTCTCCAGGTCCAGCAGGGAGTAGCACGCGGTCGCATACTGCCCGTGGGTGTAGGCGGACATCACGGTGTTCATCCTGTTCATGAGGACGGAGGGATCCTTCACGTCCTCCTTGTAGACGGAGTAGGTCGCCTGGAGCATGGCGCTCACGAACGCGGCGGGAATCCCGTGGCCGGTCACGTCGGCAATGAGCACGCCCATGGTCGCGGCGTTGAACACGGTGAAGTCGTAGAAGTCGCCGCCCACCTCGTGCATGGGGCGGTAGAGCACGGAGGTGTCCAGCCCTTTGATGAAGGGCGCTTTCTCCGGCAGTAGCGTGCTCTGTATCTCCTGCGCGAGGCGCATCTCGCGCTGCAGCATGGCGAGCCTCTGGTGCTCCTTCATGGAGGACTTGATCGTGATGAGGCTTCCCACGCGCGCGAGGAGCTCGGAGCGGTTCACGGGCTTGGTCAGGTAATCGTTCGCCCCCGCCTCGATGCCGGTCACGATGTCCTCGGCCTTGTTCTTCGCCGTGAGCATGAGCACCGGCAGCTCGTGCGGCGGATATTTCTCCCGGATCCTCTTGCACACGTCGTAGCCCGACACGAAGGGGAGCATGACGTCCAGGAGTATCAGGTCGGGGGCGAGGCCCTCCTCCAGGAGGGCGAGCGCCTGCGGGCCGCTGGTCGCGGTGACCACCTGGTATCCCTCGAGCGTCAGGAAGTTCACGAGCACCTGGATGATCACCTGCTCGTCGTCGACCACGAGGATTTTCCTGCCGGAGCGCGCCGCCTTTTCGCTCACCGCCGGGTTTATGATTTCGCCGTGGACGGAGAGGGCCGAGATGTCCTGCAGCGGCGCCGCAATCTCCGCGTCATGGCGCTCGTCGTCGGTCTTTTCGAAGCAGCGCTTCAGGGTGAAATAGAAGCTCGACCCGCGCCCCATCTCGGAGTCGACCCACATGGTCCCGCCATGGAGCTCGACCAGCCTTTTCGTGATGGAGAGCCCCAGTCCCAGCCCGCCAAAAGCCCGGGCGTCGGAGCCGTCGGCCTGCTCGAACGATTCGAATATCCCGGCCTGCCTCTGGCGCGAGATGCCAATCCCCGTGTCGCGCACGCATATCACGGTCATGCCGGGATAATCCATGTCGGGCCCGGCGGTTATGGTGATGTCGCCCCGCTCGGTGAACTTTATGGCGTTGCCCACGAGGTTGATGAGAATCTGCTGGAGCCTGTTCCTGTCCCCGTAGACCCGCGCGTACTCCATGGGGATCTCGTTGTGGAAGGCGATCTCCTTTTTTTTACGCAGGGGCTCCAGCACCGATATCACAAGCTGGCAGACGGAGTGAATGTTAACCGGGTCCATCGAGACGACTATGTCGTGGTGCCTCAGCTGCGAAAAGTCGAGGATATCGTTAACGAGATAGGATAGCCGCCTCCCGCTGGTGGTGATGAGCGAGAGGTTGTGCATCGTGTCGGGCGGGAGCGCGCCCGTTGAGCCTTCCTGGAGCGATTCGGCGATGCCTATGATGCCGTAGAGCGGCGTGCGCAGCTCGTGCGAGATGTTGGCGAGGAACTCGTCCTTCATCTCGTTCACGCGGCGCAGCTCCCTGTTCATTATTTCCAGGCGGGCGATCTGCTGCTGCAGTCCTTCGGCCAGATTATTGAAGGCCAGCGAAAGCCGGCCCACCTCGTCCTGCGAGGAGACGGGAACCCTGTGGTCCAGGTCGCCCTTTTCGATCCGCTCCACCCCGGCGGCGAGCTCGTCGATGGGACGGGTGACCAGCCGGGCGAAGAAGAGTGCCAGCAGGCTCACGACGCCCAGCACCACCAGGAGCGATATCCATATGACCCAGCGCACCCGGTAGACCGGCCGGAGGGCCACGGTCTGTGAAAACATGATCCGCCCGATGCACAGGGCAGGCGTCTTGGCGGTGGTGTCGGTCGCGGCGAACTCGTAACACGCGCCCGTGATGCCGCGCATGGAGGTCTCGAACGGAAGCGGCAGCATGCGCAGCCGCGCGATCTCCTCGTCGTTCAGCCGCTCATGCAGTATTTCCCTTCCAGTGAGCGCCGTGTTGGTATAGCTCGCGATCACCAGGCCGTTGTATTCCGGCTTCTTCGAGATGAGCACGGCGTCCGCATAGACGAGCCCGTATTCCTTGAGGTTTTCCAGCATGGCCAGGGTGTCCTGAATGTCCACCCGCGAGGACTCGATGTCGCCCCCGTTGAGAAGGAGGATGTTGGAGGAGGAGCGGGATACGAGCCAGCTGTAGTATTTCCCCTGCCGGAACAGCTGGGCCAGGGTCTCTCGCTCGGCCTGGCTCAGTATGAACATGCCCAGCGGGACGCTGGACGCCAGTATAAGCAGGACGAAGATGACGATGAGCTTGTATTTAATTTTCATTACAGATAGAAAAATGTTTACATAATCGGCTGTTAGGTATAGTACTTACTAATGTGTGCATATTTCAAGACTTTTACGGCCCAAATGGGCGGTTAAATGAACTTTTGTGCTTTACAGGCCTGTTCCGATGATTGATATTGTCATACATCTCGACCCACTCGAAGAGGTTCCACCCATGCAGTATACCATTTCGGACCAGGCGGATTTCCATATCCTCGAAATCGAGGATTACGTGAGCGTCTACAACATTGACGACTTCAAGCGCCTGGTCTTCGAGGCCACGGGCGGCAAGTACAAGAACGTCGCCCTTGAGCTCCAGAAGAACACCACCCACATGGATTCGAGCGTCATCAGCGCCCTCATCTCCGCCCAGAAGAAGATGAAGGCGCTCGGGGGCCGGTTCGTCCTGCTCAACATCGCCGAGGAACTCAAGAACATATTTATACTGGCCGGTCTCAGGGACTTTTTCACCATCTACGGCAGCCGCAAGGAGATCGTCTAGATTCCCACCGGGGACTTCCCGCACACAAGCAGCGTCGCGATTCCAAGTGTAAGGGGCTTCGCATCGACCCACGCAAAGCCGTGCGCCCGCAGGCGCGCGGCCAGGGCGTCCGGGTCCGGGAAGGTGCGAATGGTCCCTGCGAGGTAGGAGTATGCGAAGGGCTCCCCCGAAACAAGCCCGCCCACCCAGGGCAGCACCCTCGTAAGATAGAACGTATAGGCCCACCCCGCGAACATGCCGCGCGGGCGGGTGAGCTCCAGTATGACGAGCGTGCCGCCCGGCTCCAGGACACGGAGCGTCTCCGCCATGAACGCGTCCAGGTCCGGGATGTTGCGTATGCCGAATGCAATGGTGAGCGCGCGGAACTGCGCACCGGGAAAGGGAAGCGCGCTCGCGTCGGCGATCACGGCGCCTCCGCGGATGGCGCCCCGCTCGATGCCCCGTGCGAGCATGGCCGGTGAAAAATCCAGGGATACGACGTCCGCACCGGCGCGGGAGAGGAGCCGGGTGACGTCCCCCGTGCCGCAGCACAGGTCGAGCGCCCTCGCGCCGCGCATATCGCCCAGCGCCTTCACGGCGCCCCTGCGCCACAGTGCGTCTATCCCGAGGGAGAGGATGCGGTTGAGACGGTCGTAGGAGGGCACGATCGAATCGAACAGACCGCGGATGAAGCGCTTGCGCGCGCGCGGGTCGCGCTCGTTATGC
>Ga0129297_10001838_pt1 | contig 10825 bp, 8 predicted proteins | sample I18A1metaG_FD_94708 | JGI IMG/M metagenome (GOLD analysis project Ga0129297, IMG submission 94708) | Lake sediment bacterial and archeal communities from Gulf of Boni, Indonesia to study Microbial Dark Matter (Phase II) - ​I18A1 metaG | ecosystem: Environmental > Aquatic > Freshwater > Lake >... | reverse complement strand
GTGTGGTATATCGACAGTATCCGTCTATAAGTTGCATGTCTTCCTGTCTCACGATGACAGGCCAGATGACGGAAGCATAGGTCTCTACGGCTCCTTGAAGTTCCTTGCTTCGTTTGGCTAGTTTCTCCTCGAAGTTGTAGCCGGCCTTGGGGATGAATTCGTAGGGGTTCGGCTTGATTTCGTCTAGTTGTAGGATTTCCAACCGCCATTTACGTTTAGATAGCTCTTGCAGCCAGGGATCTTCTTGCGGGTTTCTACCTTCGTCCTTGGCGTCGGCCGTCCACTCCTTTCGGATCTGCGAATTGATGAAATCGTAGATTTTGTCAGGATCTTCGATAACCCAGTAGGCTATCCCGTCAAGTCTGCGCAATGGTGTCGTCAAGGGCAAACGTCCTACTCGGTCCTGGTAGGTTGCCAGATCCCGCTCCGCTTTAGTGACTTGCTTAAGATCAATTCGTTTTCCGCGAGACATCAAGTAGGAGCGGTAGAGCTTGAAGACGGAGGCACATCCTATCCACGCATTGCTCCCTCGGACATGGATGATGCAGATGCGGCACACAGGCAACTGCTGGGAATCGCTTTGGAGTATCTTCGGAAAGGAGATGCGCTGGACAGAGATGTTATTGGAGATGTTCCGGTCGAGGAGATTGTCGAATGATTCTGCCCCGCTTATCGCCGCTTCCAAAATAGTTCGCGGACCCGAAGTCGCCAGTCAGTGCCTTTGAGGCAACGGATAGTCTCAGTGAAACGGCGCACAAGGGAACGATCCACCTGCTTTTGTCAGATATTCTCCTCCTTGCGTGCAAATGCGTTGTTTTTCAGCCGAGAGCCTGCAGAAAGGCTCAGACACGCTATTCTTGGTTTATTTAACTATTACCTATAAAAGAACTAAAAGGAATGTTTATTAAGAGATGATGTTAGTTACTAATTAACTTGAGGAGTTAAAAGAAGTTGAGAATCGTTCTGGATGTTACACCTGAGGATGTAGAACAAGTCGATCAGCAGATCCGCTTGGGAAAATACCGATCTCTTCAGGAATTCATAGTTGCCGCAATACGAAACCAGTTGTATCTGGAATCCCGTGAACCTGAATCGAGCGCATTTCAAGGCGTAGAGTCCAACGGCACTCAACCATCTATGCCATCTGCTCCGATCACCGATGCGATTCAGTACCTTCAGCTTTCGCCTCAACTCGCGAAAGTGAAAACAGTGCCACTCAGCGACCTTCCTCGCCCTGGCTACCTGTGGGGACAGTACAACCGAATCTTTCCCGTCAAGGTCGTGACCAGAGTAGCAGCAAATTTCGCAAGAATCAAAGGATCTGAGACATTTCCACTAGCAGATTTACAAGAAAAGGCGGCGGAAAGAGCTAGAGAACTTGGCAAAGAGATCCAGAGAGAGGATCGACTGAGGGGGCGAAAGCGTGGAACGATACTTTCGGCTGGTCTCCCAATCGCCAGAGGACAGGATAAGGCCAAGCTTAGATTCAAGAACCAATTTGTCGGCCACCTGTCCTCCAGAAAGACCGATAACAATGAGCGTGAATCGAAGATCGAAGGCGCCGCGCCAACGCTCAAGTTCTTGGACATTCAGAACAGGAAGGACCCTATTGAGGTCGGCATTACTGACTTCGGTTTGAAATTTGCATGTCTTCCAAACCCGGTAATTGATACACAGGACTACTCGACCCCGTTCTCAGCAGATGAAGTCAACTTCCTACTCGATCACATAGTCTTGAACATACCGGACGAGGCTAAGCTCATACGAGTAGTTCTTTCCAGCATCAAAGGAGGAATTGTCACTCCGGAAGGCCTCAACGATAGAATGAGATCATTCAATCATGAATGGAAGGACAGTCAACCGGTCACAATGCGTGCCGGAATTGTGAGTAGGGTCAGTGAACTAGGGTTGCTGGGCAGAGAGAAGGATGGCGTGAAAGTAACGTACAAACTGACAGAACTTGGCACGAAGTACCTTGCCAGACTGGGGGAGTAAAAAAGGTGTGTACTAGTGAGTATGCGAAAACCATCGAGAAACAGCACAAGTTGGATCGGAACAGAGCGAAGAACGATTTCTGGGATTCGTTGACCCCCTACGAGCCGACACGCTACCAAGGAATCACTCTTGACAGACTTGCGGTCGTAGGAATGAATCGGCTTGTCTCTGCAGGGATGGAAACCAGTTTCGACAACATAGTCGTTGTATCACATAGACTCTTTCCCGACAAGTTCTCACTGATGTCATTCCCAGAATATCCAGATTCGATACGAGTGGACAACACACTTCGACTCGATTGCAGACATAGCCGATATGTGACCGGCAGTCGACCCAAAGGCTTCTCTCTCACTGAAGTGGGCAAGATAGCTGCGGAAGATACTACTAAGCTTATTGAGACAGGGGGATCTGTGGATGTCTCAGTTCAGCCGACAAGTGAACGTCGAAATAGAGCGACACTGCTTATGAGAGACGCAAGAAATTCGGATGCATTCCGCAAATATGAGTCCAGACAGAAGTTGTCGAAATTCGACATCTGCGACTTTTTGCACGGTAGCCTTGACACTGAAGAAGACGTTTTGAAAGGGAACATGGACGCACTTCGGACCTACGCGAAAATGCTACTACCCATTAATGAGTACAAGGGTCTAGCAGGTGCGGTTCTAGAATTCCTAGACTTTCTCACCGGCCATTGGGAGGAACTCATGCATGAGTGAAATCTCGACATGGTCTTCCTTGACTCCAAGTCGACGATACCTTGCCAGGCACCAAAAAAGGGGGACAAGAGGGAATATTATCAAAGCACTGGCAGAACTGGTCAAGAACTCAGATGATACCTACGACAGAATGAACTCAACTTCTGGTAAGATAGAGATTGGTTACTGGAAACTCAAGAAGACGCAGAGGCGCATGATAAGCGGATTCTACGTGAGAGATTGGGGCCAAGGAATGACCAAGGAAATCGCCATAGAGGCCTACAAGAAATATGGTGAAGACACGAGTGCAGGAGCGAGAAACGCAGCGATTGGTGTGGGAGGTAAGGACGCGCTTCTCGAAATGGAGGATTGCCACATTTTTACTGTACGTGATGGGGTACCACACGTAATCGAAGTCAGAACAGACCCAATTCATGACGATCTGCAAAGTCGGATATTGGAAGGGGGTATTGCTGAGAGTAAAATAACGAGATTCAACAGTGAAATAAGGCCGCATTCACATCCACTCAAACTAACGGAGAACGGGACAACTGTTGCTTTCAGAGTCCCGCAGGAGGTTCATTGTCCAAGGCTTGAAACAATAGTGCAGGGGCTGACACAGTACTATACTCTTCGCATAATTATGGAGGACCATCAACGTACGGTTGAACTGCTTGATCTAGAGACAGGAGAGAGAAGGCGCATCCGCCATAAACCGCCTAAGGGCGTGGTGAAGAGAACGGACAACATCGGAATCCGATATGGGCAGAGATCCTATAAAGTTGACATCACAATCAAAAGAGCCACAGCTACTCTCGACAAGGAAAGCGACCTTGGATATGCTCTTCTAATAGCGGACGAAAAAGGCGCTGTACTAGATAACACCATGGCTGGATTTGAGGACACACCAGCTGCAGCGCCGTTCTTCGGGATGGTCATCATTCACGGCTGGAGGCAACTCTATGACAGCGATGAGACAGTCTTGACAGATAACCGTGAAGGCCTTGACTATAACCACCCCTTCAACCAGGAATTGCGAAAACGCCTCCGAAGCATGCTAAAGAAGTTGGTTGACGATGAGATACGAGAACAAGGCTCAGCCCGCGAACTCAAAAAGGCCCTGAGAAACAGAATCATAAGAGCTTTCTCAAAGATCAATGCTCTAATCAGGAAGGAACATCTCACTGAATTCGAATCTGAAAGTGAACCGGAGAATGTTCCAGAGACGATGCAATTCTCTCCCGCGCTCTTGACTGTTACGGTAGGAGGTAAGAGGTATCTGCACTTGCTGTTCAATCCAGAACTCGTGCCGCCTTCCTCCAGCATATCTCTTGATGCCTCAGGAAAAGGCGTCGAGATGATGCCGAGTGACTGTGTGATTACTCCCTCAGTTTACCCTGATCTGAAAGTCCCTCACGCTACATTGTCTGTTTCTGGGACTGAGCTCGAAGGTGGTGCTATTGTCAAGGCAAGATTCATGGACATTGCTGCGCAAGCAGAAATCACGGTCGTTACAGAAGAAGAGCTGCGCCCGGAGAATGGGTTTGCCTTTGTACCGCCTGCAAGAACTATCATGAAAGGTTCTAGAAGACGGGTTAGACTGGTCATAGACACGAGAATCATAAGACCACAGAGCCTTGTAGAACTTAGCTGCAATGACGAAAGAATCAGACTGTTGAGTTCGGAAAAGCTTCTTGTTGGAACTCCGAACCTGTCGCAATATCTCAGGGAAGAACTGATCGAAATCGAAGCTGAAGTCCCCGGGATTCGAGGCCACATTCGAGCACGATCTTGCTCTGTGAATAACAAGGAGATGGAGGCCTACTGCATTGTCCGAGTCGTGGAGAAGAAGCCACCCCGGGAGTTTCTGAAGGACTACATGCTCGACCCTACAGGAGATGAGCGGCAAAGATTCCGCTACAAGGACGGGATTGTGTACATACACACGCGTTCTCCCGTGCTAAGACGGTACTTTGGCGACCCAAAGAAACATGAGAGGCTTGACGCCGACAAACCTGATGCTAAGGTCATATTGGCAGATACCATAGTACAATGTGTTACAGAAGCTTGGGCAAGGTACCAGATAGAAGAGGGACTCGTACCAACTCTTTCACGAGACAAGAGCGAAGAGATCAGAAGACAAGCCCGTAAGCTCGATTTCCAACACGGCAAGACAATACATGAGATTATCTCGTCCAGCCTAGCTTAGCGCGGACAGTGTGAAGGTGACATATACTGACAGAACTCGGCGAGAAATACCTCGCCAGACTGGAGGGTTAGAGATGGCATTAGCTGATATTGCTATGTGTACCTGCCCAGCGTCCTTCGAGCCTGCCATTTGTGCAAGGTGCGGAGGAAAACTGTTGCCTCCCTCCCAGTTATTCTCCAAGATCGACGATTGCATTCAGCAGTGGTTCTATGATCTCGACTCCGAATCTAGGCTCAACAGTACTCTTGGAACCTATATGGCGATAGACAAGCAGGTCCGCCAGGGAGCTTCACTGATAGCTGCCGTGCAACATGCGACCAGGGAAATTGGCCTGGAGCTTACGGGCGTAAGAGGAGAACTGGAGCAAGGATTGGCAAGAAAATTCGACGAGCTGAGAGGCGAGAACGAGCGGTTCACCCGACTACTGCAAGATGGCATGGTCAAGCAAATTGAGGCGGTAATCAAAGAAATCAAACTGATGTCCGATCAAGGCAAGTCAATCTCCGAAATTGAAAGCAGAATCATAGAAGCTACAGGAGCTCTTCAGACCTTTCTAACGGCCATACGGTTACCAGGAGTAAAGGGCGAAGAGGGAGAAGTCAACGTGGTCAGAGATCTGCAGGATGCTTTCTTGGGTCAGTCGTCAGTCAGAATCGAACCAATCGGTGGAGCAGACGCAACCGACGCTATTGTGAAGTTCTTCCAAGACGACATAGAGATTGGTCGCAGTCTGGTAGAAGTGAAGTCAAGGAAGACTTGGAATAGCGAATACATCGATCAAGTTAGAGACGACATGAAGAGGTACAACACGCCCTTCGCCATGTTGGTAGTTGACAAGTTGCCCAAGAGCGCGAAGGCCAGAGGCTTTCATGTCGACACAGGGATGGGAGTCGTGATCACAACCCCACCTGAGTTAGTCGTTCCGACAATAACGATGTTCTACGAGGTCCACGCATCCTGCTATGCTCATGAGAAGAAGACTCTGAATATGGAGTTGATCGCTGCCAACAAGGATCTGACATACTACCTCAATGACAATATGAAGATTATCGACGACTGCAAGAAGATCTCTGACGTTGCTGACGACTCTGCTAGGAAAATCAAAGAGTTTGTAGCTAACATCAGTTCTCGGTTACAGCAGAACAACAGCAAGATAAGCCAAATTCTTTCGAGGGTCTCAGACTCTGGAGATGATCCTCCGCTAGACTCAGGGAGGCAGTCTTCAGCCGGAAGATGCAGTCCCCATGCTACGGTTCTGGAGGACTAGAGGTGTCGATCGACTTACCGAACCGAGAGATAGTTCTCTTTGTTCTAGGTGACCTAGGAGGAAAAACAGCCAGAATCGACACTGAAACCCTAGCGATTGAATGCTATCAAAGATACCCATCCAAGTTTGGCCTCGTGAAATTCCCTCAATATCCAGACGTAGACTCGGTACGCGTGACACTGTCCGATCTGAAGAAACCCAAGTACGGATCCATGGTTAGAGGCAACAAAGATCGCGGGTGGATACTAACGCAAGAAGGAAACAAGTGGTATGAAACGAACAAAGAGCGAGTCAATTCCAACATTGAACAACGCCATCCGCTTGAACGCCGTCTTCCTCAAGGCAGAAAACTCTCGCGGGATGAGATCTCAAAGACAATAATGAACCGGCTTCGGAAAAGCAGAGCGTACCAGAAATGGAAGAACCGGACCGAGATTTCAATCTACGACTTTTTTGACGCAATGAAGGTTGACCAGTACATGGACGAAGGCAAGTATCAGAATGTTCTTGCAAACACCCTACAAGCTGCGCAAGGAAATGGCGATCTAGCGGATTTCCTCGAACATCTGAACTCACTCTACGGAAGACGATACAGAACGTACTTCATTGAGCAAGTCAGCAGAGAGGCGCAGAAATGATGACAGAAATCTATGCAACCAGTGACGTGGCGCGGGACATAATCCAGAATGCGGAGTACTTCACAATTCCTGCGAAGGCCATCGCAGAATATGTTTGGAACTCTCTTGATAATCCGAGACCTGGTCAAGTGAGGGTGAAGTGCCAAGTCATGATCGTGGGAACTGGCAGGGACGCCATCATTGATATTAGAGACAACGCTAGTGGAATGTCAAAGGAAGAGCTAAACAATTTCTTCAGGATGCATGGAGAGAACATTGCCAGAAAGAAGGGGCGCAAAGTCCGAGGGCGCTATGGAACAGGAAAATGTGCAGCGTTCGGCATCGCTGACTCATTGACCGTTGAAACAGTAAAGAACCACAGACGAAATGTTGTGAGATTGACAAGAGAGGATTTGGTTCCAGGCCTGCATCAAATACCTGTCAACATTCTTGTTGACAACAAGCAGACAAATGCTGAGGACGGGACCATTGTTCGAATTGAGAGACTTCGCATTCAACGACTGCGCAGGGAATCAACAAGACGGTTCTTGGAAAAGGCGATCGGCAGAGCTCTGAAGACTCACGATGTCTATTGGGGAACAGATCTGCTTGCCTATGAGGAGCCAACAGCAGTGAGGACATGGAACTTCAAGGTCCCGTCCAATCTCCAGCATCTGTTAGGAGATACAGAACTCCAGATCAAAGCCGCCCAGGCCCCTCTTGAAGAGGAGCAGAGGGGAATATCGATCGTTGCCAATGAAGTTGTGCATGAAATCACTCTGTTAAGCAGTATATGGCACCCGACGGCCTGGAGACTTTTCGGAGAAATCGACATGCCATTGCTCGACAGTGAAGACCCAACACCAGCCTACGACAACACTCGCAGCTTACGGTTGAATGAAGAGAATGAGAGAGTCAAGAGACTACACACATGGCTAGACGCAACAATAAAGACCGTCGTTAAGGAACTGGAAGAAGAAGACAGCCGAAAGCAAGACAGAGAGAAAGAAAAGGCTCTGCAGAAGGAATCTACAAAGATAGAAGAAATCCTGAACAAGGATTTCACCGAAGTGATAAGGCAACTAGAGAGTAAACCTTTGCTGGGTGGCAGCGGATTTGGAACTCCCTCTTCAAATGGGTACCTTGGACCAGCTCTCGGTCAAGGCGAGCTGCCAGTGAAAGTGAAAGCAGGCGAAGGAGTTCCATACGAGAAGGCAATCGATGGCGATTATGTAGTAGTTGAACCTGGACCAGGCCCGGGTGGAGCGGGCCCGAGTACTCCATCCAAACCAACACCTGCACGAGATTCATCGGACCCCAAAGCGGCCAAAGCAAAAGAAGCGTCAGGTGGGAAGGGACGAAAACTGCCCCGCGGAGGTTTTAGAGTCACCTACAAGAATCGGGGTCCTGATGCACCAAGGGCTCGCTATGACCCACCACCTATTCAGCAGATTGAGATTAACTTGGATTATCCAGAACTCACATCCGCGGGCGACGTGGAATATCCTCTGTTCCAGTCGCTCTCATATGAGATCGCCATAGGTGAGTATGCAAGTGCTGTCGTACAGATGATGGTTGATTACGGATGCGTAGATGTTGAAGACTCAGCGGCTAGTGCGCTTCTGGAATGGAGAAGCATTGTTAACCGACTTGGGGTGGCGATAACACCACTGATCAAGTTCTCACTTCAAAGGGTTCAGGCCAAAGACGAAAGCAGCCTTTAACGAACGATCAGCAACGCCAAGAGTGCGTCAATGGATCTGCTATCTCTTTCTAAATAGTCGAAACCCCTCAACCTCGGTGACGTATTCGAATCCTGCTTCAACAAGGACATTGGCTTCATTAGTGGTTCTAGCGATTTTGCACGTGTAGTGATCGTCTTGAAAATCCATCATTCTTGTGTTTGTTCAGAGTGCGGGGGGGTGGGATTCAAACGCACGAAGGGCTACCCCACAAGACAGCTCCTCCAAGTTCTCTTGATCTTGAACGACCTATTTGGCCGCCCCCAGCAGTGATGTTTAGACAAGCAAAGCTACCTACTGCCATATCTTCCTAAAGGAGCGCTAGCTTGATTTAGATAAGGGAAATGAGATTGGAAGCGGGAATAGAGGCAGGGGTGTTGGCGAGGATATTCATTGATAAGAGGCTATGTAAGGGATGCGGAATATGCGTTGAGTTCTGCCCACGGAAAGTGCTGGAGATGGGAAGCGACATGGATGAGAGAGGGTTCCACATGCCTGAAGCTAGAAGAGCTGAGGACTGTAGCCTCTGCGGACTATGTGAAATATACTGCCCAGATTTCGCCATATGCGCCCGGGAGGAGCTGAAGGATGAGTGAGGAAGAGTCGGTCAGGAGGCTCGCCGAAGTGAAAGCCTACCTCGAGAAGCGGATGCTTGAGATACAGGATGAGGCATCAAAGCTGAAATCGCTCCTAGAAGTTGTGGACGCCAGCTTGGCGGAGAAGAGCTTCAGAAAGATGGAGGTCCCTAAGCCTGCAGCCCCAGCTACACCCATGCCTCAGCAAGAAGAGGGCTTGAGGCAAGTTGTACCATTGAAGACGCCTGAAGGGGTGCATTTAGCAGACTCCTCTGAAACCGAGAGCGACCTGATCGTCACCCCCGCCCCAGGCATGAAGTTCGATGTTTCCTCTCCGCCTCTCAGAGCATTCTTGATAGGACGAGTCTTGGAGCCTATGCGCAGTAGGGACGAAGCATCTGCCAGGGCTGGCGAGATCAGTCCTGAACAGACGCTATCATACACTTTCGAACAAGAGGGAAACCTAATGAAAAGGCTTGTTGTCAAGAACTACGGAGATGAGAGACGCCTTCAGGAGCTTCGAAACGCTATCCGTTGGACTCTGAGGAGAATGTATGAGCGAACCTTGGTGGGTACCAGGCCGTCAGCCTAGTCTCTGGAACAAAGAAAAGTAAAATCCTACGGTCCCCATGTTCACCGTGGGTCTAAGACGGTGTCATCTGGACCAGACGAATATGTGAAATCTCCTCTCTGGCCTCTTCTGACAGAAACGGTTCACGCCTTAGTCATGTACAGGTACCACAAGAGATATGTCTCGACCGTAATACTCGCTGAAAAGCCTAACATAGCACCAAAGGATCTGAGCGCACGGCTTGGGATACCATTCGGAGAGGCTCTTGTAATTCTCTATGAATTGAGAACAGAAAGCTCAAGCCCGAAATCCCCAACTACGTCCAAATGACAGCTACAATAGACACAATCAGGAATCTCGGATCCTCACACGAGGGCTGAGTTGACACGAGATTCAAGGTGCAAGTCAGCTCCCGAATAGAGCTGCAAGGCGTCCTTACTACCTGCGAATGCTTTAAGCATCTTTAGCCATCTTGCCCCGTTCAAGGAGATCTGCGCGGAGTTGAAGGTCATTGCAGCCGACTCTGGCTCAGCACTATTAGATGAAGACTTCACACCGCAGAGAATAGTGTCTACATCATCGATCTGTACAGATGTCCCGTATAGAATGGCATCGAACCAGATCTCCGACCTCCTAATGAGTGACGTGAAAAGGCACGACTTGGTAGTAACTGAACTCAGGATGTGCAGGAAGATGCTGCAGCTTGATCCGGCTGAGACCGTTCACCTCGATATGAGCCTAGGAGGAATATCGGTTTCTCAGCTCACTGCATCAGACTTACAGGAGATGGCGATTTCTTCAAAAGCCAAACAGAGAATAAGGCTGGTCCTGCCACAACTGCGAAAGCTCGCCACCGATATTGAAAGAGAGTTCAACGTAGAAGTCCTCGCAATAGGAAAGGAAAGCCTTCCAGTGAGAATAGCCGAACTAACAGCTGGGGCTTGCTCGGTCATACATGCGGCAAAGGAAGCCCTAGAGCAGCGGCGAACCTTTCTACTAGGTCTTCCCTCCCTGTGCACAGTATCGTTCAGCGAAGAAAGAGTAACTGCCAGGTCACTTCACCAAGGAGAATTCGACGTTGCAGGATTCGCTGAGGACGGAGACGGAGTAGTCCGACAAGTGAAGATCGACGAATTCAACAATCCAAACGTTCG
>Ga0129297_10001837_pt1 | contig 10832 bp, 11 predicted proteins | sample I18A1metaG_FD_94708 | JGI IMG/M metagenome (GOLD analysis project Ga0129297, IMG submission 94708) | Lake sediment bacterial and archeal communities from Gulf of Boni, Indonesia to study Microbial Dark Matter (Phase II) - ​I18A1 metaG | ecosystem: Environmental > Aquatic > Freshwater > Lake >... | reverse complement strand
GTATGTCACTTCTGGCGATTAAGCTCAGGGCTTCGTCTGCCCTTCGTATGGTTTCGGCCACCGTCCATTTCGCGCGTTCCTTCGAGCCTTCCTGCCCGGTCGGGATGTCCAGAATCACGGCCATTTCGCTATCGAGCTTTTCTTGAAAACGGATGATATCCTTCGGTTGTACTTCCACCTCCCCATACCGCAGTATCTGGTAGGCGCCCGAGTCTGTTTCGATAATGCCGTCGAATTTTAGCAGTTGGTGAATTGTCGGCGGTTTGTCTTCCCCACCGTGGCGCTTCCAGACCAAGTAAGAGTTCGTGATTATAGCGTCAAAGCCGAAACTGGCGCGTATTTCTCGTGGAGGAATGAGTTGTGTGTTTGGGTTCACAACGGGGAGAAGGAACGGCGTTTCCGCAATTCCACGCTTCGTGTGGAGTAGACCGATTCTGCCCAGAAGGTCCTTGTGGCGAATCTCAAAAGACAACTTGTAGTCTAGCTTTCGACAGTCAATAGTATTGCAGCCATCGTCTCTTGGTGCATTCGGGACTAGACTTTTTCGCGCATGAATTCGTCGTAGACCCTCTGTACTCTTTCAGCAGCCGGCCCGGTGCCTTCTATAATTCCCTTCTCTGTGACACGAATCCTCTCCATCACAACGATCACTCCAGCGGGTTCGTTCATCTTAACCATTCTCGGGAAGACTCGTTCCAACCTGTCCGCTAAAGCCTGAAGGTTGAACCCTTTCTCTAGGCTGAATATCTGAGCGACCCTACTGCCATTCAGAAATAGTTTGAAAATAACTCGCCCAGCCTCGTCCTTTGCATCGGTTAGGACAAGGTTCATCGAGCGTGGGTCAACGCCCGACAGCATGCCCGTGTAACTCTTTCCGTCGGATGTCGTAACGGTTACAACCTTCTGGAGCAGGCTTGTGACCTCTTCCATGAACCTGCGATCCGGTAGAGATGACATTGAATTTCGGCTGACTCATAGTACGAGGGGTTAGTAACACTATCGGAAAAGCAACTTACCCACTTGCCTTGCGTTTCTGCAGCTCAACCTTCAACCCCTGCAGAACAAGCCGCGCCTCTTCGGCACTCTCCGACCTGGCTGCGATTCTGGCGTCTTCTATGTGGACGCGCTTGCCGCAGTACGGACAAGTTCTAGTTCGTTTGTCGGATACGGCCAACAGGAATCGTCTACAATTTGTGCACTCCAACACCAGATAGTGCTTCTTCAGATGCGGCAACGCAGCGTCACTTCAGGTACATGTCGAGCAGCCTCTCTTTTTCCAGCTTAGCTATCCAGTCAACTTGAGTCATTTTCGGAGGCTTCTCCAAGACTTTCCTAGCTAGAACAACGCACCGCCCAATGCTGTTGCGGGACGTGTCAAGCTGAACAATTTTCTTTCTGCCATAATATCTGACTGATGCCAAGAAGCATGCATCCAGTATCTCCGCGAGAACATTCTCACGAATTTTCGTGAGTGGCCATCGTTTCTTTCTCAGCCGGGTTTCGAGAACTCTGGGGTGCGAACGGAGCACAAGGATGAGTTGTGCCATCCTCTTCGGGACGATTCCATCAGGAACATGTGTATCGATCACGGACAGTGTTTTGGTCCGAGCGAGCAAATGCTGCAGGCTTGTCCTTGTCTTCTCGACGTCTACGATACGGGATTTCCTTTTTCGATCATACCCACCCAAAAGCCTGTGCTGTGAGGCGTACTTGTTTAGGGATATGTAATTCGCACCAATCTGCCGGGCCAGTCGGGTTGAGAACGCGGTTTTCCCTGTCCCTGGAGTTCCAGTTACGATGATGGCTCTACCCAACACACTTGCTCCGAGATCATGCCTATTTCGTGTGACTATTCTGTTTTGGCTGTCTCTGGGCTAGGTATTCACGTATACCCGCTTTGACGACTTTGTATAGCTCAGAATAGGCGACCTTCCTTGGATCCTCCGCACCTTTCTCCGCGACGTAGCGGGTAATGAAGTTGATGAACAGCTCATCGTTCGGGTCGATATTGTGAGCGTAGTGTTGAAACGTCCTTATGATTCGTGCACTCATCCGGACAATGTGCTGTTGTTCCGACAATCACGTGAAGGCCTCGTCGAGAACTCCCACGTCTTCGAGAGTTAGCTTCCATCCTGCGGCGCCAGCATTCTCCTTGACATGCTCAAGGGAAGCAGCCTTTGGTATCGCAACAACAGGCCGCCTGGCGAGAAGCCAATTCAAGGCGACTTGCGCTCTGGTTTTGCTGTACTTCGACGCGATCTCATCCAAAACCGTCCACTTTCGGTCGCGCCCGCCTTTAGGAATTAGACTTCTTGCCAAGGGACTGTATGCGATTATCGTGATGTGTTCCTTCTCACAATACGGAAGCAGATTAGCTTCTATGGATCTGTCCAGAAGGCTGTACTCAACCTGGTTAGAGGCTAGGCTATGCTTTGAGAGGGCCTCTTGCGCTTCACGGGTCTGAGAGACCGAGAAGTTACTCACTCCAACGTAGCGTACCTTGCCCTCGTCCACCAAGCGCTCCATGGCTCTCATTGTCTCTCCTATCGGAATGCTCGGGTTCGGCCAATGGACCTGGTAAAGGTCAATGTACTCGGTCTGCAGGCGGCGCAGACTGGCCGTGGCGGACCTTAGAACGTCATCGTACGCGAGATGCTCAGGCGAAACTTTCGTCGCTATGAAGACTTCGTTCCGCCGTGTTCTCACGGCCTTGGCCACGACTTCCTCTGAGTGACCGCGGCCATACATCTCGGCAGTATCGATAAAGCGCATCTCCAAATCCAAACCCAACTGCAGCGCCCTGACCGCTTCATCGTCCCCTCCGAGAAACCTGCTGCCAAATCCACCCATGCCCCACGTTCCCAAACCCACAACTGGAATTTTCACGCTGGTCTTCCCGAGCTCTTTGAATTCCATTTCTGTCAACCCTTGAACCGGATGATATGGTCAAGTATTTTGTGTGCTCGTCTCTCTATTTGTCTACGGCTCAGTAAACTAACGGGGCCAATTTCTTCTACTATGAAGGAGGCTGTTGCTGAACCTACCGAGGTAGCCCACAAGAGGTCGCCCTTCCGGATCCAGCTTGCCAAGAAAGAACCCAAGAGAGCATCACCTGCCCCGGTTGGATCCCTGACAATACTCTTGTAAGCTGGAATCTTGAAGGCCCCTCGCTCCCTGTCCCACAGCACAGTTCCCCTCGCCCCTCTTGTAACAAGAATCGTACTCGGCCCTAGCTCCGAGAGCAAGGAAGGTTTGCGAAGCACCCGGCGACCCATGATTATGTCGAGTTCGCTCTCGGACACCTTCAGGATGTCAACCTTCCTGAGTAGGGATTTGTCCCGCCACATTCGGGTGGCCACCATCCCATTGGCCAGTACTCGTCTGAGCCAACCCTGAGGGTCCAAGCTGACGATCGAACCAGACTCTGCCACCATCTCTACTGTAGAGCGACTTATCTCGTGGATTACGGGGCCGAGGTAGATTGCACGTGACAAAAGTGCCTCTGACACTTCGTCCCGCCGAATCGTTTCGCACACGGAGACGACCCTCATAATCCGCCTTCCGTCATAGTAGTTGATTCTGAAGCTCGTGGTTGGAGAACTCACGGTCTCCACCTTGGTCAAAGATATTCCTTGAGAGCAAAGCCAAGAAAACCGCCTAATTCCAAAATCGCGGCCTACCTTGCTGATAGCTGCCACTGAGGAATTGAGCGAGCAGGCGGCTATTCCGCCGTAGACTGGGGGACCGCCAAGGAGTGGACCGTAAGTCCTGCTCTGGCGAGTTATGTAATCGAGTACAATGTGGCCAATTATTGTGATGTCGTACCGCAAACGACGCTCTTCCCGCTTTTGGGTATTATATGAGGATATTATCTTGCTTCATTGCAGAATCCTGTTGCAGGCACGTGAAAAACCATGGTGAAGTCAGCTGAACTGCTGCAGCAGAGGCTTATCAGCTACCGCCGCGACCCCACAGGGCAGGTGTTTGTCCGCACAGAGATGGGAGAGGATTTGCTGGTTGAGTGTGACCGCTGTGGCGACTCCGAGAATTGGCTCGTTCCACCTGGCCCGAAAGAAGGACTGACCCTGATCTGCAATTCCTGCATCACGACCTACGTTTTCATCCTACACCAGCAAGACTAAGCGGCTGCGTTTCGTCAGAAACAGAGCAACAAGCGCCGACAGGAGAAGATGGCTTGGCTCTGAGAGTTGTGCCTTGGGAATTTGGATAGGGGACCCAGTCGTAGGCAAGTATGGCTGTGAGAGGGGTTGATTGCCGTGTCTATTTCTTTGCGGAAGGTTTGTTTGCTAGGGCGATGACGCTTTCGGCAGGGATTGTGACGCCGTCATTGGTCTGGAATCTCTCCGTATTGATCCTCGCCTTTTCGAGCACTGCCTTCTGGACTTCCAGGCTCTCTTCGCTCAGGGAATGGCCTAGCGGGGAACCTTCGAGAACCATTTTGATGTACTCGTCTACTGAAGGCGCTCTCCATTCCCCTGTTATACGAAGTTCCTTCGCATTCTGAAAACCCGTCTTAGTCAGCATCGACACGAGTTCGCCAGGCCCTCCTAGCTCATAGGGCGTGGGCAGGTACCCAGTCTCATCGGGCTCAGCATATTCCAGCATTGGCCCGATGATGACATCCAGCGCGGGAGCCCGGTCCCCAGTACTCCAAACAGTGAAGCCAGCTCGCGCTCCTGGCTTGAGTACTCGCAAGATTTCTGCAGCAGCCAGGTCGGGGTTCGTTACGATCTGAAAACCAAAACATGAGAGCCCAAGGTCAAAGCTGTTCTCTGGGAGTTCAAGTTTCTCAGCATCCATGTTCAGGAACTCCACATTGTGAAGCTTCCGCTTCGCAGCAGTCTTTGTAGCCATTTCAATCATGTTCTTGGAGAGATCGACGCCAACCACGTGCCCGTCCGGGGCTACCATTTCCGCAATAGTCATCGCAGGTTCGCCAGGCCCGGTGCAAATATCCAGAACGCGTTCACCAGCCCGCGGCTCAATTTCCGAGAGCAGCACCTTGTGGTACATTCGCAGTTGTTCCATTAGAGGGAGATATTTGTCGGCGCATTCGTCCCAAGTCTCCCGAGTATAGTTCTTGTAGTATTCGTCAGTGTATTTCCATGACAAACGTCATACCTACAGTAGTCGTCATTTATCCGGCAGAAAACGCTTTCCACGAACAGTTAGGCTGGACTAACTGAAGATGTCCGCCGGTGAAGAAGTACCGTGGCTGCAACGTGGGTCGGAGGTTGGCATTGATATTTGCGGGTTCAGGGAAGTCAGGCTTATTGACTAGGATATACGGCAAGAACGAATGGTGAGGCTATGGACGTTTATCTGGTCCAGCACGCGCAGAGTAAACCCAAAGAAGAGGACCCGGCACGTCCGCTGACTGCCGATGGCGTCAAGACGATCGAAAAGGTAGCGTCTCACTGCGCGAAGATGAAGCTAAGCGCTGACCAGATCTACCACAGCGGAAAACTACGCGCCCAACAGACCGCAGAGGTTCTCGCGAAGCATCTGAACGCCCCAAACATAGTACAGGCAAAGGCTGGGCTGGATCCACTCGACCCAGTCGGACCTGCCAAGAGCTGGCTTGAGGAACTAGCCGGGAGAGGTTTGAAGTCGGTAGCCGTAGTCGGCCATCTACCATTCCTAGACAAGTTAGCTTCGCTACTGGTCGCAGGGAATGAGAATGCTGGAATCATCTCGTTCCAGAACGCAGGGGTGGTAAAACTTGTCCCAAAATCACCGGGAGAAGGATACTGTGTCCAATGGATCCTGACGGCTCACCAACTCGTGCCTTAATTTGGCATTAGACGATGTAACTTTCCTTATTCGGACAGGCCAAGCATCATCCTGAACAGATTTGTAAGTACAAGTCACCTTGGTATTGACTGTGACCCATTATCATCTTTAATCCTCCAAGAAGCCTCCGTATTCTCAATGGTGCAGAGCTTGACGCATCGGTGTCCGGCATGCGGAAGCACAAGCATGGAGTTCGTCGGTAGAACTGGGCTGGCCGCTCAGGTCAAGTGCTTGGACTGCGTCAACATATGGTGGGACTACAGCTAGCGCTTGGTTCTTTCCTATTGCCTTTCCGACTGCCTTTCCGACTGCCCTTGTTCTAAGACTTGGAAGTTAGCTTTTCGAGAATGATTCTTTGCTCTACTTGCGCAACTAGCCGTCTGGTTTGTGCGACAACGTCGGGGTTGACGGATATGCTGTCGATGCCGGACTCGACGAGGAATTTTGTGAACTCGGGGTATACACTGGGAGCTTGGCCGCAGATGCTAACAGTCCTCCCATAATGATGTGCTGTCTCTATCAGACTCTTGACCATCCGCTTAACGGCCAAGTTTCTCTCGTCGAACAGCGGGGCCAGAAGCTCGTTGTCCCTGTCAGCGCCAAGTACTAGCATCGTGAGGTCGTTGCTCCCGATGGAGAACCCATCTACACCTGCCTTGCAGAACTCGTCGGCAAGGACAATGTTGCTGGGTATCTCTGCCATTATCCACAGTTTGAAGTCCTCGTCCTGTTTCAGACCTTCGCTCCGCATTAGGTCTCGTATTTTCACGAATTCGTCTACGGTTCTGTTGAATGGTATCATGCACCACAGGTTCTTCAGACCCATCTCGTTCCTGACTTTCTTCACGGCGGCGATTTCGAGTTTGAAAGCAGGCTCATACCGCGGGTCAGTATAGCGGCTTGCTCCTCTAAACCCGAGCAACGGGTTTGCTTCCTTGATGGCAGCCTCGTATTTCTCCCCGCCTTCCAGTTTGGCGTACTCATTGGTTTTGAAGTCGCTGAACCTGAGCACAACGGGCCTAGGGTAGAAGGCTCTGCAGAAGGTTGCTAGGCCTTCGGCCAACTTGTCCACGAATTCTTCTGGCTGACCGGTCTCGATGAGCCACATGGGATGCTTTCTTATGTGGTCGCTTACAATGAATTCCATTCGGAGTAGGCCAACGCCGTCCACGGGCAGTTTCGCGGCCTTTTCTGCGAGTTCAGGCTCGCCCAAGTTCATGAATATCTTTGTGCCCGTCACGGGGGCCTCCGAGATCTCTTCGCGCGGCGCAAATTCTGTTACTTCAGGCTGCGACTTCGTAACCTCGGATAGTATTCCTTCGTAGACGACACCGCTCTTGGCATCTACTGTGATCTCCATTCCTGATGTTAGGAGAGCAGTACCGTTCCTCGTGCCTACTATGCATGGGATCCCCAGCTCTCTGCTAACAATGGCTGCGTGGCAGGTCATGCCCCCGGAGTCTGTGACGATGGCCTTAGCCTTCTTCATGGCCGGGACCCAGTCCGGTGCAGTCATCTCCGTGACTAGGATCTCCCCAGGCTGAAACTCGTTGACACGTTCCACAGTTGGGATCAGGTGAGCTTTTCCGAAACCAATTCCTGGGGACGCGGGTAATCCTTTCACAAGGATCTTTCTCTCAGTAATCACTGCTGTCTTCTGCTCGATGGAGGGGCGTTTCATCGACCAGACTGTTTCTGGGCGAGCTTGGAGTATCAGCAGTTTGCCTGTTTGTTTGTCGAGGCCCCATTCGATGTCCATGGGTCTGCCGTAGTGGTCTTCTATTGCAAGGGCGTACTTGGCGAGTTCTATGGTCTTGTCGTCGGGGATGACTTGGCGGTCCTTGAGATAGTCGGGTACGAGCCTCTCTTCAGTGCCGCCGTCAGGCTTCTGGACTAGCATGATCTTCTTGGCCGGCACGGTTTTCCGGGTGACCTTCAGCATCTTCTTGTCTACGTAGTAGGTGTCAGGTATGATGCTCCCTTTGACAACATATTCGCCCAAGCCGTAGGAAGCTTCTATGACCACGACTGAATCATCACCAGTCGTCGGGTCTATCGTGAATATGACTCCGCTGGATTCTGAATGGCACATCATCTGGACGATGGCAGACAAGGCAACGTTCAGATGGTCGAAGCCTTTCTGTACCCTGTAGAAGATGGCCCTGTCGGTGAACAGGCTAGAGTAGCACTCCTTCACTTTTGCGACGACCTGCTCGGCGCCAGAGACGTTTAGGTATGTTTCCTGCTGCCCTGCGAAGCTTGCGTCAGGCAAGTCTTCCGCGGTGGCTGAGCTTCTTACGGCGACGAATGGGTTCTTGACCTTCTCGTGCTCCTCCAGCTTCTTGTAAGCCACTACAATGACCTTCTCAAGTTCCGCGGGCATCTTGGCCGAGATGAACATGCCCCTGATCTGAGCGCCGACTCTCTGAAGAGTAGTAGTGTCGTTCGGATCCTTCAGGGCTCTTAGCGCATCCGCCATTTTGCTCTCGAGCCCATTCTTCATGAGAAATAGCCTGTAGGCCTCTGCTGTGAGGGCAAAGCCGTATGGAACAGGGATCTTTGTTTTGGAGGTCATCTCCCCTAGGCTGGCGGATTTCCCGCCTACAAGAGGGACATCCTGCTTGCCAATATTGTCGAACCAGAGCATCAACGCACCCATAGCCAACATGCCAACTTTTCGCGGCTGAAACTGTAATACGGAGCTAACCGGTGCGTTGGGATGAGTAATACCTTATCTACGTATGGTAAATACACGATTTTACAGTGATTAAGCACCAGTCCTCCGACGGGAGCGACCGCGAAGACCTAGCCGGGCATCGGGCCATGCCCCGACATAGCCGCCTGCGACATAATCCCTGGGACAGACGGGTTTCTTCTGCTCAAGCTTCTTCTAAGAATCACCGAATCAGCTTCCTTCCCTCGCGCATACCCACACTCGTATCGTTGCTCGGTTGGCGTCAATGCGCATAGGTTACACAAATGATATTACTGCTGGTATGGGCAAGGTGATGATGGTCTTCCATTTGTCTGACCGAAGGAACTTCCTGAAAAGAAGCGCACAGACAATCCTGGGGAGTGTAATTGCTTTCCTAGCTCTGCCGCAACTGAGAACACAACCGGATGTTTCTGCCATCGGCGAGAAGCAGCTCCGCCTTCTACTCGCCGCGAAGGCCTTGGCGGAGAAAGCGGGAATGCTTCGGGCCTATTCTATCTACCATTACGCCCTTGATACGGGCGAGATAGAGATGGATTGGAGTGTAATCATCCCGCCAGAGGACAGTATTACAGCGGACACCGACAACTTAGCGCGAGAAGTGCTAGCGCTAGTCAACAAGTAGCATTCATTCCATCTAAACCGTCAGCGTCTGTGTAAGCAGAGCCTGAATACTGGCAGTTGTCCCGCGCGATCAATTACGGAGAAGTAAGATAGCTATAGTTCATGGCACCGTGTAGCTGGCCGCCACAGACAATTTCTTGCGTGAATGCTTGGCTCGCGGACGCTTTCACTTGCTGTTCAGGTAGTCTTTCTCGAGGGCTTTCGCGTATTTATCCCAGATTTCATGGACGTGCTTCGTGTCCTGTGCTTTGGTCGGTGCGTTCCGGATTCTGTATCTCTCCCTGAAGACCATGTCTAGCCTAGTCTTCTTTGGCCCAAGCCTCGTTAGGTGGTAGTCACCGACTTCGTCATCTTCCTCTCCAATATAGTCCAGGTGCCAAGCGTTCGGAGGTCGCAGTGTCACAATGTTGACCCCAATCATCTGTTTTCCCCTTCTTTTGTAGATGCCTAGGTAGGTTATTCGTCCCCTCGTTTTCTCTAGTATCTTTCGCTGGGTTTTTGATCCCGTGATCCGATTATCGTCTTCCCGGAAATCCGTACACCACCTGTAAACGAACGAAAGCGGAGCATTGATGGTCTTCAAAACCCGGAGGGTGTGGCTGGAATATACCTTCGCGCTCAATTTCGAAACTCCAGATGGCCTCTTCAGAGCTTGTTGAACTAAAATCCTTTTGCTGCTTACGCTCTGAACGGTTTTTTCCTGAAAGTTACTTCCAGGTCGTTTCCAATTAGCAGTTCGTGCCACTCTGAGTCGTAGCCGGCGCAGCGCATGCTTCTGATTCTGAGCAAGTTCCGCGTCTCCCTGCTGATCTCTTGGAGTTTGAAGTCTATTATTCCGTCTGCGGCAGCTTCAAGCCTTCTGTAGACCCATTTGTTGTGAAGCCCTCTGATTATCCCCAGGAATAGAACAGATTTCGTTAGCATGGCGCTTGGAACGTAGCGTGTAAGAACGAACTCTACCCAGTTCTTTTCATCGTTGAACCTCTCTAACGTGGAGACATCATCCAAGATTCCGAGATAATCTCGGAAGGGGGAGATGATGCCGCCGGGCCGAGCGAGCATGTTTTCGGTGAAAAAGATGTTTAGCTCTGCGATTCTCAGCGACCCTAGCGCAGGTCGTTCAGTCGGTCTAAATCCGAGAGTGCACGTATGCCAGTCGTGGATTTTAAGTTTGAAGTCCTTTTCAAACGCATCAACATCGACCCCTAACCGCCTGAACTGGGCCTGCACCTTTTCAGGCGACTGACCGGCCACTGTGTAACTGACGGTTCCGCCGTTCATCAGCCAGCCTGTAGCCAAGGTGACTGATGCTGCATACCATTGGGAAGCTGGGTCGTACTCGACGAGTATGCAGGACCCTTCGGGTATGGGTCCGGCAGTCAATTCTTCAATTAGCGGAACCTGCAAGCCGTTCGCATCGATCCAATCGAATCCTTCACTGAGAAAATAAAACTTCGCGGCGGGCCGTGACACTGCTGTGCATGATTGAGTGCACCGCTGGCCAGACTAGTCGACTTTCATACGGCCTTCAAGAAAAGCGAAACCTTTCCCAAGTGACCTACCAACAGGACCGCCGCCCAATATTCCAATCTTCATGGCAACAACACACAGCTAGTGAAGCGTTTTGTGGCTCCATTCTCCTTCCTTAAGTTTCAGGCCTTCCATGCCGAAGCTCCAAGAG
>Ga0129297_10001836_pt1 | contig 10832 bp, 11 predicted proteins | sample I18A1metaG_FD_94708 | JGI IMG/M metagenome (GOLD analysis project Ga0129297, IMG submission 94708) | Lake sediment bacterial and archeal communities from Gulf of Boni, Indonesia to study Microbial Dark Matter (Phase II) - ​I18A1 metaG | ecosystem: Environmental > Aquatic > Freshwater > Lake >... | reverse complement strand
AAGTCCATCATATTACATCGTGGAACCAAGGTTAGAAAGTGCCACACGAGCCGTCGGGATACCTTTCAATCCGTAAACGCCACCCCCATCGCGAGGGTAGAGGACGAAAAGGTTGCCATGCTCACAGAAGAATATAGGAAACGGGACCCGGCTCGAAAACTCCTTCTAAAGCCGGATTTTGACGAAAAAGTGGCTCTCCTAAAGTTTCATCCAGGTCTAGATCCTAAGGTCATCGACTGGTACGTCGCCGAGGGCTACAGGGGGGTCATCCTTGAGGGAACCGGGCTCGGCCACGTGGGCAACTACTGTTTCTCAGCGGTCGAAAGAGCCGTTAAAAAAGAACTGGTCGTCGCCATGACCTCCCAGTGCATCTGGGGGCGTGTAAATATGAACGTCTACGACACGGGCCGAGACCTTCTGGCCATGGGGGTCATCCCCCTCGAAGACATGCTTCCTGAAACAGCCTTCGTGAAGCTCATGTGGGTTTTGGGATCGTTTAAGCCTAAGGATCTTGATGAGGCTAGGAGGCTCATGCTGAGTAACTTCGCTGGGGAGATAAGTCCTAGGGGCGTCTTTGCAGAATCTCCTTGAGAACTTAGATGATTAAGATGAAACTTAGACTTTTCTAACGCATTATCCTGACGGGCTTCTCCAAAAACCTGGCAGATTGGGATCTTTCCCTATGCTGTGTGTATCCCCTGTAATTCCCCTTTTTGTTTTTCTATTTGGACCGTATCGAAGACTGGCATGTACACGGATAGCGGCAAAGTCTTCAGAAAGCGAAATTAAACCTTAGCAATCTCTGTTAAAGCGGCGCAAAAGATCCGGACAACGCGTTTGGGAAAGACAGAAATATTGGTTCAAGTTCTATTGAATTGGTCAGGAATGCAGATATTTAGGAAACCTAGCGTCTTGATTTGTTCAAGTGCGTTTCTTTTTGCGTTAGGCACCTATTTGGGTACAATCGAGGTGCCGATTTGGGTCGGTAACGAGTATGAGCTTATGCATATTTACCTTCCCCTCGGCTTCTTTCTCTGGCTTCTGGCTCTCCTATTTCTTGCTTATGGAGTTGTCTCGGGAATGAGAAAGCTGCGAAAGCTACCAGCCTCCCAGAGAACGGCTTTCTCAATGGTTAGCTTAATCGTCGGGGTGACGCTGGGCTTTCTGGCTTTGACTTCAACCCTGTTACCTTGGATAATTGCTGAAAGAGTTGAACCACTTATAGAGACTCGAGCGGGCACATTTAATGTCGGAAAGTACCATGCGCTGACGGGGGTCAACCTTATGATGGGAATCAATAAAGTCGATGAGATATCCCTCGTGTTTGCTGGAGCAATAATTGGCATTTTACACATTCCTCTTCTTTCTCTCCTTGAGAGGGAAAAACCGGACGCCATGAGAGCATTCCTGTTCTTCTTAGGCGGTATATGTATTATCGGCCCAGTAGCGTCAGTGTATGCCCACAGAATCTGGTGGATCGATTTGCGCGTTGATGGAGCATTAGGGTTCTCGGTAACGTTTAAGAGCCCGGGGCTGGGCCTCCTAATCGCCACCTTATGCGCAATTGGACTAATCGCTTCTGGGATAATCACCACCGTAAAGTTAGCCCGACCGAACGCACTTTAATTCAACCCAGCGTCTGCCTGCTTTCTCGCTAAACCTTCTCTTATCCACTCGATAGCAAGGAATCGTGAGAGCCTCCCATCCTAATGTTTCTCGAGACCACTTTTACGGTTTTGTCGAACGCTCGACCTTTCCTACTATGAAAGAATAGAGAGGTTTTCCTGGCTATGAAAAAGATGCGCGACGTACGTTCCTTCACGTACTCGGAGTGCAATCTTCAGAAAAGGTGTTGCGCGCGTTGCGAAAAGGTTTTACGTAAGATATTCCTTATGTCATATTGGCGTTGATGGTATGGAAGAAACGGTTAGAGACCGGGTGGAGAAGGCACTCGAAGAACTAAGACCCCAACTGCAAGCTGACGGCGGAGACATAGAACTCGCGGAAGTAGAGAATGGCATCGTGAAAGTGAGGTTGAAAGGAGCATGCGCTGGCTGTCCGATGTCAACTATGACCCTTCAATGGGGAGTGGAGCGGTTTCTCAAGAAAAAGATACCGGAAATAGCTGGGGTCGAGGCAGTCTAGTACTATGCGCGCGGCGTATGTCACGTGGGTACGCTTAAATGAAAAGATAAAACGAATGGAGGATGTAAAATGCTTCGGTTATTCGTCTCTAAGAAAGCGTTAACTAAGGTTCAAGCTTCGGTCATTGCTGTGATCATAGTAGCCGCAGTCGTCGCGGGTGTTGCCTATTACCTGAGTTCGTCAGCGTCTGCTGCGAACCCCTCGCCAACATCGATGCCTGCTAAAGATTATGAGTGGCGTTTGCTAGTAGATGGACTTGTTCAAAGCCCTCTGAACCTTAGCTTAGAGGAAATCGCAGCAATGCCGAGAAGCACAGTGAACGCTGAACTCTACTGCTTACCAGCTGTAGGATCCTCTGGAGTTCTCGTTGATCATGGAAACTGGACTGGAGTGAGACTTGGACTTATACTGGAAAAGGCCGGAGTCTCCCCTGAGGCGGTGAAGGTTGCGTTTTACGCTGAGGATGGTTTCACAACCGACCTAACAATCACGACAGCCATGCGTGAAGACATAATCCTAGCCTACGAGAAAGACGGCGAGCCTCTACCCGAGAAACTACGCTTGGCAGTTCCAGGGATGTGGGGATATAAATGGATAAAGTGGCTTATTCGCATAGAAGTCATGGGTTACGACTTTAAAGGCACCTACGAAAGCAGAGGCTTTCCGGATAACGCTGAAATTCCGGAGAGGCACTAAGGTTTCATTCGAACGCGCGCTACGAAAATAACTAATTAATCGATGGTTTTCTCCTCATTTCTCACATGAAAAGTAATGAAGTACTATCCACCTGACGCACTTTATCGATCGATTTCGGCAGTTTTTGACTATAAGTCGTATTCGCGCGTCATCATAGCCACATCACGAAAGTAAGACAGTTCCAAAGGTTAGAATCTGCAGTTTGCGATGGTTTTCATTTGCTGCTTATACCACAATCCTTAAGAACTACGCTCTTTATGAACATTTCAGACAGAAGTGAGTGTGAAGATATGTCAAATGAAGAAACATCCGAAAGTGAAGAGCTCATAAAGATAGAGAAATTAACCCCAAGTTCAAGAGAAGTAAACATCATTGTAAAAGTTGTTTCCAAAAGTCAAGTTAGGGACGTCACGGGAAGGGACTACACTAGACGCAGGGTTGCAGACGCTCTGGTCGGAGACGAAACAGGATGCGTATACCTAACACTCTGGGACGACAACATAGACAAAATAAACGAAGGAGCCACCATACGCATCACTAACGGCTACGTAAACCTTTTCCGAGGAAACATGCGCCTAAACATAGGAAGATACGGCAGCTTCAAACTCCTAGAAGAATCCCCCATCACAGAAGTCAACACAGAGAACAATCTATCTGACAAACGATACGAACAAGAAAGACGCTACCAACCTTATGGGCAACCCAGATACGGTGGAAGCAGATACGGTGAAAGAAGAGGTTACCAGCGAAGAAGATACTAAGCGCATATGAAGAATCCAGTCTACCTTACAAATTTACTCGGATTCCTTTTGAACCTTTTCTTGCATGTTATACTGCAGAAATAATATGTTTCTCCTCCATAACTGATCTTGAATTTAGATGTCTTTTCGTCCAGAACCATGCCGCACACAGGGTCTCTAGGCATTACCTCACCCTTCACCCTACATAATCATGAACACATACAGGTAAGCTGTCTGCCTTTTGTGATTAATGGTTCTCTACGCTTATATTTGATCCTGTTAGACTTGTTCTTCTTTGGGATAGGGGGAGCTGCAGCTGAATGGTGTCTCACCCAGAGAGGCTTTATGTACTACGCTAACGGATGGACCAGCATTCACGCGTTTATAGCCTATTTTGCCGTGTGGCTCATACTACACATCCTGCTAGACGCGTTGATGCGCCGAAAACGGAACACCTGACGTCCAATGTACTTATGATTCGTTTTCTTGATACACTTTCAGATTTTTTTGGCAATTCTTTTGATAAATCGATGGAAGAGAAGGAGAAAAGAGGCTTGGGTGATGTTCTAATGATATCGGGAGAAAGGATTTAATGCTTCTTCTATCAGAAATATATTTAGTGGAGCGTTGACGATTTAAGTAGTTTGGGTTTGGGACTAAAAATTAATGGAACTACAAAAATATATATTTTCAATTTTATTTACCTTATTCGGAGCGTGAACCTACCAATAACGGATTTCATCAATTCAACAAAAGCAAAAGATGAATTGAGCTCGGTAAATACTGGAACTAAAAATAAGGCGACCGAAAGCTATGGTTTGGTTGTTGTTTGTATTGTTTGTGTTCTGCGCCATAATGCCTTATACCAGAACCTGAAGAGCGCAATTAAATCTGTACCGTTGATACTTTGTATCCCTTTAACCGTGCAAACGCATTAATGCTGTTGCCATATGGATATGGTGATGAAGGGACAAAAGAAATACGTAAAGCCAACATGGGAAGAAATTGCATTTGAAAGACGGTTTTGGCGTGAAGACGAACAAGACGAATTAGGTGAACTTTGCGGTATTCCCGTTGACGACCTCGAAGCCGAAAACTAAATTTTTTTAACTTCTTTTTTAATTTCTTTTTCCCAACCATTCAATAAACCAGTTTTGCCAACCAGTCATCTAAATCTCGGAGCGTCCCGTCCTCTGGCTTCATGGCTTCAATTTTTGGGTGCATATTTATTTCTCCTTCGTTAGTTGTTGTTTCTGTTTCTTCTTGCTGGTTTCAAATTTCTTTCTAACTGGCTTCTTCTTTTCTGTGCAATAGTTTCTTGCTGGGCATTTTCGACAAGATTTTTGCCCAGCCCTTAATTTGCACATCTAAGTCACCAGTCAACCAACGCCAACACTATACGGTCTAACAACCAAGGTCTAACACTTAAACCTTACAATACCAGAAAACGAGACTATACCAAGGGATGAAATTCTTTAGAAGACGTAAGTGAAATCGCCGCCAGCCAGAGTTATGTTATTCGTCCGAAAATATATTTATTAGCTTGAATATTGTAGTAAAATACTCCATATTAAGGTGACAAGAAAATGGAAAATTGGGACTTGATCATTATCGGAGCCGGACCAGCCGGACTCACTGCTGGCATATACGGCGCCCGCAGCGGGCTCAAAACCTTAATCATCGAGGAGAAAACCCCAGGAGGAGCCGCTGCCGAGTCTCCTTTGATCGAAAACTATCCAGGCTTCCCCGCCATCAGTGGGCAGGAGTTGATTAACAAGATGGTGGAACACTGCAAAAAATTCGAGGTGCCAATCAACGAATTGGAGAAGGTCGTTGAACTCGACCTCAAAGGCGAGAGAAAGGTCGTGAAAACCGATCGAGCGACGTACATGGCTCCCGCCATCATCCTCGCCTCTGGCTGCCATTACCGAGAGCTTGGGGTGCCGGGCGAAAACGATTTTCGCGGCAGAGGAGTTAGCTTCTGTGCGGTCTGTGATGGAGCCTTCTTCAAAGGGAGGAGGGTGATCGTGGTGGGTGGTGGAAACTCCGCGGCAGTCTCCGCTATATACCTCTCCAATCTAGCATCTAATGTTAAACTAGCCCATCGAAGGGATACGTTAAGGGCTGAGGAAGCTGTCGTAAAGGACTTGCACGAGCGAAACGTGGAGCTTCTATGGAACACCGAGCTCAAGGAGATCAAGGGAGACATCAAAGTGAAGAGCGTCGTCCTATTCAACAACAAAACGGGCGAAACCAGAGAGGCCGAGGTGGACGGCGTATTCATGCAAGTAGGTGAAGTACCCAACAGCCAATTCGCCAAGGAAGCCGGAGTAGAGGTGGACAAGGGTGGCTACATCATCGTGGACGAACGACAAAGAACCAATATTAGTGGTGTGTACGCCGCTGGCGACGTGACCACAGGACCCTTGAAACAGGTTGGAACGGCTGTGGGACAAGCCATCGTAGCGGCCACCGAAGCGTTCGGTTATATCAAGAGACCGTATTACTATAAGGGATGAGGAAACAAGGTGACTGGTGCCCGAAAGTATAGGTAAAATGCGGAACACTGATTTCGCGCACATGGCAGATGTCATAGGATGATGTGAAGGCCTTGAGCAAAAAGAGAGACCCGAAGTTTCGGAAAGAAATTCTCTCAACTCCAGGAGGAGAAACCATACAGCACTGTTATCAATGTGGCTCCTGCACCGGCGGTTGCCCAACCAGCTTTTACACCAGCTTTCGAGTTAGAAAAGTCATTCACCAATCTCTTCTTGGGTTAAGAGACGATGTGCTGTCGGGCAAGGACATCTGGATGTGCACGGTTTGCTTCACTTGCCAAGAAAGGTGTCCAACAGGAGTTGAAGTGACTGACCTTATGCTTGCTCTGAGAAACCTTGCAACTAAGGAAGGTTATGCGCCGGCTCCCCTCAAAAATGTGTTGAAAGCCCTCTTCGAAACCGGACACGAGTTCCCGTTTACGGGATACACCAGAAAACTCAGAAGGGAGCTAGGCTTGAGCGAAATCCCGCCATTGACAATAAGCAGTCCGAAGGCGCTGGAGGAGGTTCAAAAACTGATGAAAACAACTGGAGCGAGCCACCTCTTGAAATCCAGCGAGGTGAAAAATTGAAGGAATACGCGTTGTTTCTAGGCTGTCTCATACCAGCCAGACTTCCCCACATTGAAGCCATATCCATTAAGGTCTTGGATAAGCTCGGGATAAAGACGAAAGATATAATAGATGCTTCTTGTTGTCCTGACCCCGTGGTGATGAAATCCCTCGATTTTAACAGTTGGCTAGCGATCGCCGCTAGAAATCTCTCCCTAGCTGAGGAGACAGGATCTGACATTCTCACATTGTGTAGCGGATGCTTCTCAACTCTCAGCAAAGCTAATCACCTTCTCAAGTACAATGATGAATTAAAAGGAGAAGTCAACAAGCTTCTCTCTGAGATTAATAGGGGCTTCTCTGGCAAAATCAATGTGAAACACGTGACGGAGATTATCCGGGACATTGGAAAAGAAACTATAGAACAGCAGGTGCAAAAGCCTTTGAAACATTTGAAAGTTGCTAGCCACCCTGGCTGCCATCTAGTGAGACCCAGCAAAATCCTTCACGTGGACGATCCCAACGTTCCAACAATCCAAGACGAAATCGTGAGTTGGGTTGGCGCCAAGCCGGTGAGCTATGCCCTCAAAATGTTGTGTTGCGGGGTTGGGATAAAGATGGTTGATCCGGAAGCGAACCTCTCACTGTTGAGGGAAAAGTTGGCGAACTTGAAGGAGACGGAAGCCAACTGCATAGTCACCCCCTGCCCCTTCTGTTTCATCCAGTTCGACAAGGGACAGAAAGAGGTCAGCCGAAAGTTCGGCGAAAGCTACACTTTTCCCGTGTTCTACATAACCGAGTTGCTAGGGCTGGCACTAGGTTTTTCACCCGAAGAAGTGGGGCTTCACCTTCACACAACTCCTATTAAAGAGGTTGAATGAAAGATGTCGAAGAACGAAAAAGAAAAGCGGGTTGGCGTTTTCATCTGTCACTGCGGCAAAAACATAGCTGGCGGAGTAGACATTAACGCGTTGCTTGAACACGCAAAACAACTGGAAGGCGTAATTTTCGTAGCTGAAAACCGGTTCACTTGCTCCGAGGAAGGTCAAACCACTATCAGAGACGCTGTTAAAGAGCATAACTTAAACCGAGTAGTTGTGGTTGCATGTGATCCCACTCTGCACCTAATGACTTTTCAACGAAACGCAGAAAAAGTAGGGATTGACCCAGCGTTCACCGAGCTCATTGACATCCGAAAGTGGACGATGCACGGAAGCCCGCAGAAAGTTGATCCAGAACAGGCGTTAGAGAACTCAAAAAGTTTGATTCAACAAACCGTGAAGAGAATACGATTGAAACGAGTGATTCCAAAGGTGGAGGTAAAAGTTGAGCCGTCGGTTCTGGTCATCGGGGGAGGAATAGCAGGAGTGGAGGCTTCCCTAGACTTAGCGGACAAGGGATACAAAGTGTTTTTGGTGGAACGTCTACCCACTATCGGAGGGAAGATGGCTCTGCTCTACAAGGTGTTCCCAACCAACGACTGTGCACCTTGCATCTTGGCACCAAAAACCGCCTATGCAAACCTGCATCCAAACATAACTCTGCTAACAAACTCTGAAGTCATCGACGTTAAAGGTCACGTGGGCAACTTTCAAGTCAAAGTTCTCAAACATCCTCGTTACGTTGACGAGAAGAAGTGCAACGCCGATGGCATATGCGTTGAAAAGTGTCCAGCTAAAGCACCTAACGAGTACTCGATGGGTATGGGACAACGGAAAGCCATTTACATCCCGTTTCCTCAAGCAATCCCCAATAAAGCAGTGATTGACCCTGAACCCTGTCTATACTTCCAGAAAGGCGTCTGCAGGGTGTGCGAAAAATTTTGCCCGACAGGTGCCATAGACTTTGAGCAAAAGCCAGAAACACTCGAGTTGAAGGTAGGTGCGATCATTGCGGCAACTGGTTTTGAGGAGTACGACCCATCAGAGAAGAAGGAGTATGGATATGGTCGGCTTAGCAACGTCATCACCCAGTTTCAGCTCGCGAGACTTTTAGACATCGACGGACCCACTAAAGGAAAACTCTTGAGACCGTCGGATGGGAAGGAACCCGAAAACATCATGATGATTCAATGTGTTGGCTCGCGGGATGAGAAGTCTAATGTTTACTGTTCGGCTGTGTGTTGCATGTACGCGTTGAAACATGCACAAATCATCAAGCACATGGTTCTGCCTCAGGCTGAGATCACCATCTGCTACTTGGACATGCGAACTCCTGGAAAAGGATTTGAAGAGTACTATAAGGATACAAGAGACTTGGGCGTTGTTTTTATTCATGGAAAGCCCAACGAGATTAGGGAGGGCCCTAATACGAAGAATCTCAAAGTAGCGGTAGAGGACACTTTTCTCGGCGAATCCATCGTGTTTGACGCCGACTTGGTCGTGTTGTCCTGCGCCATGATGCCTGCTAAGGGAATAAAAAAGCTCGCTGAGATGCTACGCATAGAGGTTGATGAAAGCGGATTCTTAAAGGAGGCGCATCCGAAACTTAGACCCGTGGAAACGAATGTTCGCGGAATCTACATTTGCGGTTGTGCGCAGGGACCTAAAGACATCCCTGATGCTATTGTTCAAGCTAAGGCTGCGGCTTCATGTGCAGACAGCGAGTTGAGAAGAGGAAAAATCATGCTTCCCGAGTTTATTGTGAAAGCGGGAAAGACTGATTAGAGAGGAGGTGAAGGTTTTTTGGGAGAGGCATACATTGAAATGTTTACTTCTCCAGGATGCGCAAATTGCCCAGCAGTGAAGAAGATGCTAAAGGAGCTATCTGATGAGTTGGTGAGCGACATCACCATTGAAGAGGTGGATATCACTGTGGATCCCACGAGAGCGGCTCAATACGGGGTGATGTCGGTTCCAGCGGTTGCCATCAACGGCATCCTCAAGTTCGCCGGAGTGGTGCCGAAGAGAGAAGAGCTAAAGAAGGCCATAGCTGAGGAGCTTGAGTCATAAAAAGGGGAAGACTTAGAAGTATTTGGGAACATTCTTTATGGCCGTAATCGCAAGTTTTACAGCGTTTTCCACGTCGCTAAGACTGAGCATTGAGGCTGGACTATGAATGTAACGGGTGGGAACAGATATCACACCGCTGGGTACGCCCTCCCTGGTTAGGGCGATTCTAGCCGCGTCTGTAGTGCCAAGCAGCCCCGATTCCAGTTGATACGGAACCTTGCTTTCCTCTGCCGCGTCGATCAACAATCTTAACACCTTCGGGTGGGTGATTAAGCCTACATCCGCCACGGTTAGGGAAGGACCCTTCCTCATTTTTATTGGGGCTTCCACCTCCTTCACTCCAGGGATGTCGCCCGCCACCGTTACGTCTATGGCTATGCCCACATCTGGGAATAACTGAAACGCCGCTATGGTGGCCCCCCTTAGCCCCACCTCCTCTTGTATGGTCCCCACGGCGTAAACTGTGCAATCCACGCTGGGAAGTTTCCTCATGACCTCGACTAGGGCGGCGCACCCCACGCGATCATCAAAGGCCTTGCCCATGACCGCATCGTTTCCCACCCGGGTGAATTTGATGTCGAAGCTCACGGGATCTCCCACGCGAACCCCCATTTTTTGTGCGTCTTCTTTACTGTTTGCCCCCACATCGATGAAGAGGTCGTCTGCTTCAATGACCTTCTTTTTCTCCTCTTCCTTGAGTATGTGCGGCGGTTTAGACCCGATTATTCCTTCAATGGGTCCTTTATCCGTGTGAACAATCGCCCTTTGCGCGATGAGAATTCGGTCGTCGATTCCTCCGATTTTTGTGAATTGAATGAAACCCTCTTTCGTTATATTCTTGACCATGAGCCCGATCTCATCCATGTGAGCCGCCAGCATAACGCTTGGTGCCCCTTTCTTCCCCTTTTTAATTCCGATGACATCCCCGAGCTTGTCCTCCTTGATTTCATCAACACTGGGTCTCAGCAGTTCCTTCATTAGAGCCCGAACTTCTTCCTCCCTCCCCGCCACTCCACAAGCATTTGAAAGCCTCTCCAAAACATCCGCCAACTCCATAAAGACCCTCCCACAATTAAGAAAATCTAGGACTTATATAAACTAGTGTTTGATGAAAAAGCCTCAACACAACTCGACGAATCTTAAAGGATGCCGTGAGGCCCTTGTTGAAGAGACGAGTTCTCAATAATATTT
>Ga0129297_10001835_pt1 | contig 10837 bp, 7 predicted proteins | sample I18A1metaG_FD_94708 | JGI IMG/M metagenome (GOLD analysis project Ga0129297, IMG submission 94708) | Lake sediment bacterial and archeal communities from Gulf of Boni, Indonesia to study Microbial Dark Matter (Phase II) - ​I18A1 metaG | ecosystem: Environmental > Aquatic > Freshwater > Lake >... | reverse complement strand
TTACTGCCAGCGGTGGGAACATTACAGGAGGAACATACAGAGCGTCCCAGACCAGATGAAAGATCTTCTCAGAAAAGCCAGGGAACAGTACGTGCGACACAAACTCAATAGGCAAGGTGCTTTACGCGGAACAACTGGCAGATGACTGCCGCCGCGCCGAAGCTCAGACCCAGTACACCGATTCTGCTCGGGTCAACATGAGGGTTCGCCGCTAGGAACGTGCATCAACATTTGAGGAGTTCCCCCCGAAAAACTAGTTGGCGACCCTGTCCTAAGATCGACTAGTCGACCTTTCTTCACTGCCTCCTGACTTGGGTTGGAGATGACTCTGGAGAAGGTAGAGCTCTAGGTTTGGCACTAAGCACATCTTCATTTACAACTTTCGCGGGATACTGTGGTAGATTTCCGTCTAGAACCTTACAGACGTTCTCCCTTACAACACGATATACCGCTCTTATGCCCTCGTAAGTGCTGGCACCTATATGTGGTGTTATGATAATGTTATCTAGCTTTAGCAGAGGATTATCGGGCTCTGGCGGTTCCTCCTCCATTACATCTATCGCCGCACCAGCTATTTTACGATCCTTCAATGCCTTGAATAGAGCCCTCTCATCGACTACGCCTCCTCTTGCAGTATTTATGAGATATGCCGTGGGCTTCATGAGCGATAACTCTCTCGCACCTATGAGCTCTCTTGTCTCATCCGTGAGCGGGCAGTGTATGCTTATCACATCGCTCCCGGAAAGTAGCTCCTCCAGTCCCTCAACCTTGTGGATATTCAGCTGTGTGGCCTTCTGAGCGGACACGAATGGATCGTAGACCATGACTTTCATGTTGAATGCCGACATGCACTTCCTAGCGACGGCATAGCCTATGCTACCCAGCCCAACGATCCCCAGTATCTTTCCCTGCACGTCGCTGCCTACGCATGTGGGCTTTATCCTTGCCCATTCACCATTCCTCACACCTCTGTCTCCGACAAGCAGCTTCCTCGTCGCAGAGAGCATGAGGCCTATGGTCAAATTGGCAACCGCGTCAGAGAATAGGCCGGGAACATTGAATATGATCACGCCGTGCTTCGTAGCCTCGCGGATATCTATATTGTCGAAACCTACGCCGAACGACGCAACTACCTTCAGCCTGTCACACTTGTTGAATACCTCCTCATCCACCTTCATTACGCCTACTATCAGGCCATCTACACTCCTAATCTTGTCGAGTAGCAGCTCGCCCTTTTCAGGCATACCTATCATCGTTTCAACTCCTTGAGATTCAAAGTATCTGATGTCTTCCTGCGTCGTCCTTGATTTCATGAGCTCCTCCGGGATGGCAACGGTCTTTCTCAAGGAATCATCAACGCCACTTCGACGATGTGTCCGTTCTTCTCATTCGCTAGCCGATGACGAGTGTCTCCCTGATTTCCTTCCCTTCTTCAAACCGCGTTGGGCTATATGGCTTCATAAGGGGATGTACTTTCTCCTCAAGCAAAAGCTCGGCCATTACCTTCCCTACAAGGGGCGCCATCATGAGTCCATGGCCACTGAACCCCGCTGCTACGTATAGGCTCTCGGGCCATTCGGGATTTCTTCCGAGTATATGACTATGGTCCGGCGTGACTTCGTAAAATCCAGACCAGACTCTGAGCATCCTTGCCTTCCTCAGGGCTGGGATAGTAGCTATGGCCGCACGCGAGAACTCCCTTAGGAATTCAATGGTATTGCCAGGCTGAAGCGTCCCTTTCACGGGCGGATGGTCTAACGAACCTATACCCTCTCCCCTCAAAGTCTGAGCTATTAAGAATGACTTGAGCTTGGTATTGATCACAAAGGTCTTTATGAAGGGCTTCATCGGTTCCGTAACACATACCTCTTTTCTCTCCGGCGTTATGGGAAGTTGTAGGCCGACGGTTTGAAGAATCTCGTTGCTCCATACGCCTGCCGCTACGACCACCTTGTTGGCCTCGATCGGTTCAGATGATGTTTCGATAGCTCTTATTCTGTTTCCATTCATCAGCAATTTCTTGGCCTCAAGATATTCCAAGACTTTGCCTCCTTCCTTCAAGATTGCATTGCGATATCCGAACATGAGGAAGTCATGGTGCAGTCTGCCGTTCTGAGGACCGTAGAAAGCCCCTGTCATGCCCTGCGTGTTAATGTAGGGATGGATCACCCTCACATCTTCCGGGCTTAATAGCCTCCCTGCCACGCCCAGTTCGCTCCATCTCATGTTCCTCCTGTGGTAGGCCTCTAAGATCTCATCATCGTAGAGCAACCACAAGTAGCCGTTCGATTCCACCAAGGGGTTGAAGTTCAGCTGGCCCCCGGCTTTCAGTAAGATCTTTCTGGACTCTATAGCAAATAATGCGTTCTCATCAGCCCAGAAGTGCGTCCTGAATTGTGCGACGGACCTCGTGCTTGAGCCGTAGCCTATGTGTTTTCGGTCAATGATGACTACGTCTCTTTCTCCTTTCTTCACGAGGTTATAGGCAATCGATAGGCCGACAATTCCTCCTCCTATTATGGCCACTTTGGTCCTCATGATCGAAGCGCCTCCAAAGATTCTAAGGACGTAGTGACGACCATCGGTCTTTGTCTGAAAGTGCCTACCACACTAGGAGGCTTTCCCGTCAAGTCCGATATTGCATAAACTACGTTAGTCAGACATATCTTTCCCTGACATTTTCCGGTGCCGATCCCTGTATACCTCTTGAGTAGCTCTATGTCTTGGAAGCCATGTACTTTTACTCCTCGATAAATATCGTCTAAAGTTACATCCTCACAGACGCATACAAAGACCTTGCGCGGGTCTTCCGCATAGACCGGTTTAGGTCGTGGTTCGTTCAGTACTTCACCAGCTTCGCAACAATTGACCAGCTTGCAATAGGCCTCGTAGTTTTGAGGATATCTTCTGCTCAGCGTTTCTTTTGCGTCATTCAGTCTAGTCATGACCTGATTCTCGTTTACTTTGAGTTTGAGCTTCTTCGCTATGTGGTACGCGGTAGCTTCCGCAAAGGCTGAAGAAATGTGCTCGTCAAGAACTCCGGATGATCTTCCTATGACGAAAACCGATGGGTTAGCGGTTTGGCCGTACCATCCATGCATGGGAAGCAGACAATTCATCCAATGACTGTAGCCGATATGTATACCAGCTTGTCCGAACAGCTCTAGCGCTGGCGACCAGCATCCGGCTGATGCTACGAAATCTGCAGCAAGCTTCTTGTCATCTACGGTTAGAAACTCAAGTTTTCCCCTTCCTTCCGCTCTCATCTTTTTGACAACAGTTGTGATTTCCACCCCTTCTTCCTGTAGTCCCGCCAAGTACTCCTTCCTCACTTCCCTACAATTCCCGTATCCCGTAACTAGCGTAACACTCGTTCCGATCTTCTTCAGCTGTAGGGCCGTTCTTACCGCATATTCGCTGTCCCCTATGACAACTCCTTTGCTCCCGGGCTTGACACCATAGTAGTTTGCCAGCTTGAGCGCCGAGGAGGCCACCATGTGGCCGGGAAGATCGTTGTTCTCGAAAAGGCAGGGCAGGTCCCTGAGCCCTGTAGCGAATACGAAAAACTTTGCTTTCAACAGCATCGGAGCATCAGCCCGTAACCCTCCTAGTCTAATCCCCAAGGCGCCATCATCGAAAAAACCGTTAAAGACCACGTCAGTGAGCAGGGGCACTCGTTCATCTTTTGCTCTTTTGAGCACGGTCTCGACGTAGTCTCTAGCCCTTTTCCCAATGCTGTCTATAGTAGATTCATCGTAGACAGCATGGCCACCACAAATATGGTCTCCCTCTATTACCGCCACCTTGCCTCCCAGCTCCTTCAGCTTTACCGCGAAACAGATGCCGCTTATTCCAGAACCTACAACGAGGACATCCGTTTCTAGGATAGTTGGCTCGACCGCTTCTCCCTTTGTCTCACTTGGCAAAGGATGAGGGAGATCCCTCCGTAAGTAGCTACTTGTTAGTCTCCAGAAAGGCGGCTTCCTTATCGTAGGTCTATGAGGGAATTCCGAATTTATGAGCTTGCTTACCGTTTTTGTCAGCAGCCGGTGGGCAACGCCTGTTTTGGGAGTCTTGAGTGATAGTCCTTTCTCATTTATAGCGGCGTATGGATTCAAAAAAGAGTCTTGCTCAGATTGCAATCTCTCCGGCATCCACCAATCTAGATTGGTGAAGCCTCTGGATCTCTGATGCTTGGAGCTATAGTTGAACTGCTTGACCCCGCTCCTATAAAGGCATACAGCTAAGGGTTCGCCTTTCTTGCAGAGAACGCGTTCTCCATTGAGCTTGATCTCGAAAACTTCCTCTGTCACTATCTATTCACCGCTTCCCCGGACTTACGTATGTATATAAGATTTCACTCCGGCAGAACCAGTGTATCTCGCAACACGTGTGCCTTTCTTGAAGTGTTTGAAGTACATGTTTGCTGGTTATAGGTAGCCTATTCTACGTTGTGTGGCTGCCGATAATTCCAGTAGTCGATGAATTCCTGATTGGTTTTGAACATCCGCACCCCGCTTTCCGATGCCTTCTAGCAAGCTCTTATCTTGCCGATCGTTGGAGGCTGCCCTGCACTTGGCATGATATGTTCTGGGCTTTTCTTTCTATTGGACCAAATTCAACGAACCGCAATACTCAGCTTAGAATTAGGTTCAGAACGGAGGAGTGAAGCGGACTAAGGCTCTTGCGCTGCTCATCTGCGGTATTTGCGAGTTCACCTACTCGGGTGATGTTCCTCTACTCTTGGATTAGGGCCTTGCATCGCTGTGTGCGCTCCTCTTGGTGCGGTGCAGAGGCTCCGATCGGATTCGAACGTACTAGTGGTCTAGAATAGGACTTTCTCTCACAATTGGATTCTTCGAATATGCAAGCTGTTCGGTTGTTAAGGGCCGGGGTGTTGTTGCCGAATCGTGTTGGGGTGGGCGCCCCGATTTTGGAAGCGTATCTTGCCGGTCAAAGGTGAGTGCTCGTGTCAAGGCAATTCTTGTTTCATGCATGGGATCTGAAGGCAAGGCCTTACAGGATGAAATCATTGCTCGCACAGAACACAAGTCCTACCTGGGATAGATCGGTTCCATCGCGACAATGGCCGTGTCTTGATGTGGCTCAGTGGTCGTCGAAGAGTAGGAGAAGCCCCCCTGCGCGTTTGCTTGGTTATATGATCACTTGTCGTTGGTTGAGGTGTTCTGTCGTTTCTATCTTGGTCCCCCAGAGCGGGAATCAAGAACTCGCGCGTCTGGCCAGTCAATCATAGCTTCTCATTGGATTAGCAACCACGGCGCACCTGTCCAGCCAATAACATCGATGGCGTCCGCAAAGCTTAATCAAATTCGCCGGTCTCACTTGATATCAGAGCGTCTTAAAAGTGGGGCATGATTCACACGCAGCAAACCCTTCAACCTTTTCGATAGTGGCTTTCGATTCTAGGAATGGCGACCTCGGCGTGGCCGTTCAGTCAAAATTCCCTGCCGTCGGAGCAGTGGTACCTTGGGCAAAAGCCAACGTGGGCGCCATAGCCACTCAAGCCTGGGCAAACGTCTCGTACGGCCCCAACGGGATCAAGATGTTGGAAGAAGGTCTGTCGGCGGAGGATACGCTTCGAAAGTTGCTCGCTGATGATCGGCGCCCGGAAGTACGTCAAGTCGCGATCGTGGACGCGAAAGGGCAAGCAGCTGCTCACACTGGACGTGAATGCCTCAAATGGGCCGGACACGTAACCGGGGAAGAGTACAGTTGCCAAGGTAACATACTTGCCAGCTCAAAGGTCGTCGAGTCTATGGCCAATGCATACGAGGAAACGTCGGGAGACCTTATCGACAAACTCATGCAAGCCCTCTCTGCAGGTCAAGCTGCGGGTGGAGACCGCAGAGGCCAGCAGTCAGCTGCTCTACTGGTTGTGAGGGAGAAGGGAGGCTATGAGGGATTCATTGACCGATATGTGGACCTGCGAGTTGATGACCACCCCTCGCCGATCGAGGAATTGAAACGCGTCCTGAAGGTCTATGATATGACGATGCTGTCGAGGGAAGATCCGAAGAATCTGCTGACAATCAATCGTGATATTGCAGCCGTCATTCAGAAGAACCTCAAGAAACTCAGAATGTACAGCGGGCCGATCACCGGCAACCTCGATGACGCGACGAGAAAGGCTCTAGAAGACTTCGTCAACATCAACAACTTTGAGAACAGGATGCACGAACCTGGTCGAATCTGGAAGAGCATACTCGATTACATGGAGGAGCTGGCCAACCGAGCATGAGTATCCTCAACGTCGACGAGCTATCGGTGCAGTATTCAACATCGCGCGGCACCGTCAAAGCAGTCAGCTCAGTCGATCTAGGCCTACAACAGGGCGAAACGATAGGGCTCGTCGGTGAGTCGGGCTCTGGCAAGTCGACGCTCGGCCTTTCAATTCTACGGCTCCTTCCCCCACCGGGACACATCACGAGCGGCCGAGCCATCTACAACAACATAGACCTGGTCACAGCGGATGAAGCCGTTCTCCAGAGGATCAGAGGGAGAGAGATCTCTATGGTATTTCAAGACCCCTCCGCAACCCTCAATCCGCTCATGAGGATCAGAGACCATTTCCTCGAATTCTATGGAGCACATGAGCCAGACCTCTCCAGATCTGACGCAACATCAAAAGCGAAGGACCTTCTAGTGCAGCTGGGCATACCTTCCGAACGTTTGGAAGACTATCCTCACCAGCTGAGCGGCGGAATGAAACAACGTGTCTGCATCGGACTGGCAATCGCCTTAACCCCGAGAATCCTGATCGCCGACGAACCCACGACCGCGCTAGATGTCCTAGTGGAAGCACAGATACTGGACCTACTCAGGGGGCTCAAGAGGGACCTCAACCTGACACTGATTCTCATCACACACAACATGGGAGTTGTAGCTGAAACCGCTGACAGAATTGCAGTAATGTACGCCGGGAAGCTCGTGGAGGTCGGTGGGACAAGATCGATCTTTCAGAAACCCCTCCATCCCTACACAGAAGCTCTCCTGCAATCTGTTCCCAACTTGAAGAAGAGGAAGCAGCCCGTGAAATCCATACCTGGAAATCCTCCCGACCTCGTTGATCCACCCAGCGGGTGTCTCTTTCATCCTAGATGTCCATATGCTTTCGAGAAATGCGTCGTCAAGCATCCGCCACTTCTTTCACTGGACGACAACCGGCAAGTTGCTTGTTATTTGCGTTGTGAATAAGATTGCAGAGCATAGTGGCAATGGAGGGGGCGAAGAAGTATTTTCCGGTTCAGAAGAGCTTCATTGAGAGGTTCGTTTCCAGGCAGGCCGAGTACGTGAAAGCCGTCGACGGCGTCACCTTCGAGGTGCAAAGAGGCGAAGTTTTCGGTCTCGTGGGAGAGAGCGGGAGCGGAAAGACAACAACTGGCTTCGTGATTCTAGGGCTCATTCGACCGGATGAGGGGAGTGTTCTCTTCGATGGCACAGACATGACAAAGATAGGGGACGAAGAATTCAGGAAAATGCGGAAGAGAATGCAGATGGTTTTCCAGGATCCTTCGAGTGCGCTTCATCCAAGGATGAAGATCGGCCAAAACATAGCCGAACCTCTTCGCATCCACGCGGCAGGTTCAGCCCAAGAGAGGAAGGCAACGGCGCTCAAGATGCTTGAGACGGTGGGTCTTATCCCTGCAGAGATGTTCTTTGATCGATATCCTCATGAGCTCAGTGGAGGGCAAAAGCAGCGGGTCGTAATCGCGAGGGCATTGATCCTACACCCAGAGCTGGTAGTAGCCGACGAGCCGGTCGCCATGGTCGATGTTTCTGTCAGAGTACAAATCCTAGATCTGATGATGAAGTTGAAGAACGAACTTGATTTGACTTACATCTTCATAACGCATGATCTGTCTGCTGCAAGCTACGTCTGTGACAGAATTGCAGTGATGTACTTGGGCAAGATCTTGGAACTCGCTCCTAAGGACGAGCTGTTTGACAATCCTCAACACCCCTATACCAGAGCGCTCCTCGCTGCGGTTCCTGTTCCTGATCCGGCTGACAGGAGAGATAAGGTCGTGCCGAAGGGCGAGATACCGAGCCCGATCAACCCGCCTTCTGGGTGCAGGTTCCACCCGCGGTGCGATCACGCAGTCGAAAGTTGCTGCGCCCAAGAACCCCTGTTGAAGGAAGTCTCGGCAGGCCACGTAGTGTCCTGCCCGATTCTGCCTTTCCGCGAACTACGCAAATAGTCGCAAACCATAAAAATGAAACCAATGCAAGAGAGCGTCTACGCGAATCAGACACGAGGTAGGTTTGCAGTCATGCCCTCAAGGAAAGTCATCTTAGGTCTAGTCGCTTTAGTAGTCGTAGTAGCTGCAGCAGCAGGTTACTACCTGACCCTTCCCAAAGTGACGCCGCCCAAAGTGGCTGATACTCTGATCATAGGCACCACCGATCGAATCACACAGCTCGACCCCGCTAAGGGATACGACTTCTACACTTGGGAGGTTTTCCACAACGTCTTCGGCGGTCTCATGGAATATGAACCGGGGACAGCGAAGCTGATCTTCAATCTGGCTGAAAGCTATCGCGTGGAGGAAGGAGGAAAGGTCTTCATCTTCAACCTCCGACCAAACCTCCGTTTCGCCGACGGTTCATCGTTGGATGCTTCTTCCGTGAAGTATCAGATGGACAGGGTGTTTGCTACTCAAGGGGATCCTTCGTGGCTCGTAACAACTTTCGTGGAGAAAGTTGAGGTGGTAAACTCCACAGCGGTGAAATTCACTCTAACTAGAAGTGCCGCTTTCTTCCCAGCTCTAACAGCTACTCCACCCTACTTCCCCGTGAATCCTGCAGGCTATCCTCCAGATCAGATCGCCGGAGAGTCAAAAGCTGGCGGTGCGGGAGCGTACAGAATCAAGAACTGGATCAGAGACCAAGAGCTGGATCTTGAAGCCAATCCATACTACCATGGCACTCCACCACTTACAAAGAACATCATAGTGAGATTCTACCGGGACGCTTCGGCTCTCCGTCTCGCAGTTGAGAGTGGCGAAATCGACATTGCTTGGAGAGCCCTAAACCCGGTCGATCTCGACAGTCTTCGGAAGAACACGAATCTACAGGTGTATGAGGTCCCATCCTCCTACATAGGATTCCTAGTTTTCAACACCAAGGATCCCCCATTCAATGACGTCACAGTGAGGAAGGCGTTGGCCGCCGCGCTGGATAGAGAAGAGATAAAGACCAAAGCCTTCTTCAACACGGTGGAGAAACTCTACACACTTGTCCCAAGCTTCCTATGGGGACGCAGCGAGGTCTTCAAACAACTCGGCGACCTCAACCTAGATCTCGCAAGACAACTTCTGAAAGACGCAGGTTACTCGGAACAGAACAAGTTGGACGTAGAGCTGTGGTATACCACAACTCAGATGGGTGAACCCGGCCGAGACATGGCACTAGTCATCAAAGACAACTGGGAAAAGACAGGTCTTGTCACAGTCAAACTCAGCACCGCCGAATGGCCCACATACCTAGACAACGCAATGAAAGGCATCATGAAAGTCTACATACAGACCTGGTATCCAGACTACCTTGACCCCGACGATTACGTAAGCCCGTTCCTGCTCACCGGAGGCAACTCTTGGTCCGGAAACTTCTACAGCGACCCCGCCGTGGATGCAATGATTAACAAGGCCGTTGAGACAATAGATCAAAACGAGAGGACCCGCATCTACTCAGACATCCAGGACATCTCGTTCAGGGATGCGCCAGTCATACCGGTCTTCGAAGGCAAAACAATAATGGTAGCGTCGAGAAACGTGAAGGGGGTCCTGCTGGACGCAACATCAATCTTCCAGTACAGGACTCTCTACAAAGAAGTCACCACAGCCTGACCGCACTTGGCAAGTCTCAGAGCATACATACTCACCCGCTTACTACTAGTAATTCCGATGCTTCTGATAGTGCTAACAATAGTCTTCCTGGTTGTCAGAGTGTTGCCTGGTGACCCAGTCCTAGCTGTGCTCGGCCCAAAGGCTACACCTGAAGAAAGGGAGAGGATGAGGGAGCAGCTCGGCCTGGACAAGCCATTGCACGTCCAATACTTCGCATATCTTGCTGGGATCTTCAGCGGTGACATGGGTCGCTCGATGATTTTTGGCCTGAGGCCTGTGGTTTACGAGATATGGGATCGTTTTCCCGCGACCCTAGAATTGTCGATCATCGCATCTATCATAGCAGCAATTCTTGGCTTGACAGTTGGATCATTGGGCGTTCTTTCGAAGAAGCCGCAGGCGGACGTAGGCTCAAGACTGTACGGAATCATCTCATACTCTTTCTTCATACCTTGGCTTGGCATAATGCTACAGATCGTTCTCAGCGTCTGGTTCCGCTTGTTCCCGATTTCGGGGCGAATCGATCCAATGATGGCGCCTACCCGAATAACTGGCCTGTACCTGATTGACAGCCTGTTGACCACAAACTTGCAGGCTCTGGCTAATGCAAGCTGGCATCTCTTCCTCCCTTCACTGACACTGGGCATCGTAATGTCGGGCATCTACGCAAAGCTAGGCAGAACGAGCTTCTCAGAGGTTATCGTTCAGGATCACGTGCTCGCCGCACGATCGAGAGGCCTCAAAGAAGGAACCGTCTTCCGCGATCATATCCTGCGAAACGCTCTCGTCCCGCTCCTTACGATGATGGGTCTGCAATTCGCTCTGCTACTGGGTGGCACTGTGCTGACCGAGACGGCCTTCTCATGGCCTGGGATGGGGTATCTGATCTACGAACGAATTCTCTACCGCGATTACAACACGATACAGGGGATACTGGTATTCTTCGCACTTCTAGTGGTCTTTGTCAACAT
>Ga0129297_10001832_pt1 | contig 10849 bp, 11 predicted proteins | sample I18A1metaG_FD_94708 | JGI IMG/M metagenome (GOLD analysis project Ga0129297, IMG submission 94708) | Lake sediment bacterial and archeal communities from Gulf of Boni, Indonesia to study Microbial Dark Matter (Phase II) - ​I18A1 metaG | ecosystem: Environmental > Aquatic > Freshwater > Lake >... | reverse complement strand
TCTTGAAGTTCCTTCAGGACGGATTTTGGCACAGACAGCGACTCGGTCATGCCCGTTCCTGAAGCTCGACAGAGGATGTGGCTAATAGGAATTCCGATACATGGAACCTTCTGTAGATGTCCCTTGGACATGGTGCATCGGCTAAGAAGAAAGTTATGAAATAGTGAGGTCTTGGATGGCGTTTAATTGTCGGCTCAGGTGTCGGCATCTCTTTCGCCATGTTGATAGCTCTCTGCACTTCACCGGTTCTCTCTTTGAAGCATGCTCTGATTATGTCTCGCAGCAGGATCATGTCCCTTTCTCTATCGACAGAGAACTGTCAGCGTTCCTTGATATCAGGTCGAATCGCGGACACAAACCCGAATGTCCACAGGGTTGTGCCCGGATAGCATTTGAACCCTCACGGGGAGAGCACCCTAGTCGCCGTGGTTGGTGCGCGGACAAGAGAATTGGCAGAGCGAGAAAGAGGACCCGGAGAAATGAACCGCGGTTATGTCGTACCGCGAACGACAGCGCGGCGTGATGTATGTCTTTGGAGGAAACGCTTAATACGATTGGAAACTCGGTTTGAGGGGAAGAATCACCCTAACAACCTCTCTTTCCCTTTTCCTCCGCAAACAGGAAATCTCAGATCGCAGAATTGAGTGCCGGTCGAGAATGCCGGTCTCCCAGCCAACGACCATAGAGGAAGATTGGCCTCAGTACCTAGAATTCGAGACTCGGTTCGCTGGCTTTACGAAACATGTCTCGTGGCTCGTTTTTCGCGTTTTTTCCCGTCCTGCAGGTACATTGGCCCCTGACTACGTCTATGAATTGAAAGATTCTGTCCGGGGGACTCTGCGTCATGGCAGCTGAGGCATTCTCCCAGTTCTTCAGACCCTGCAGTATTCTCTCGCAGTCTGCGAAGAAGTTGCCGGGGGATTCTTGGCATCTCTTTCGCCATCTTGATGACTCTCTGCACTTCAGTGGTTCTCTCTTCGAAGCGTGCTCTGAAAAAGCGCGGGAATCCGCGCCTGGGCCAACGAACTTTACACGTGAAAGTTCAGGACTATTATCGATACGAGGGGTAGGGTCTGGCTTGGTCCGTTCGAATTCGACAGCGAAGGCGAGCTCAACCAGAATCCTTGGTTTCTTCGCCTACACGCGGATGCCTATGTCGCTCAAATCCTACACAGTGTTCGGGCTCCCTCTTGAGACCTGCGAGGACGCTAGCTGCTCACATGTGCTCTTCCAACGTTGGATGAGTTGATCGGCGTCCCTCCTCAGCTGATAGTACATTGTTTCAGCCTTGCCAAACGCGTTCTCGTACGTCGTGGCTCTGCGTCTCCAGTACCTACCCATCTGCATCGATAGATCAAGATTCGACTCCAGATTGTTCTTGATAGCTGAATCCACGATTGCGCGAGCAAGCAGGTTGTAGACCAAGCCCCTCTCACCCTCCAGTCGCTTGTTTGCATCCTCGAAGTTCCCTTTCTGAAGCTGCAGGATGGCGTTTTCGTTCTGAAGCTTCCTGTTCTCCGACTGTAGGGCCTGATTCTGCAGGACTAGGCTACACACCGGCACCAAGTTGTTGTCAAGAAGTCTCAGGTTCCGGGACGGCCCGTGGTAATTCTGAGCTGACCGCGACAGTGAGAGGATTGACAGCGTATCCCTGAGGTCCTGCGGAAGGTACGACATGACCTGGAATGTGAGCCTGGAGTAGGCAAAGTCCTCAAGAGGTTTCCCAGTCTTGAGCCACTCCGCGTAGCTTATTCCCTGCTTCCTCAGCCGATAAATGTACTTGTAGCCCTTGTTACACAATTTCCCAGTCTTAGAGGATATGCAGGCCCTCCTCGCCCTCTTTCTCCCCAAGAAGCCCATCTGATGCAGCCGCCTAAGACCGTTGGACGCCTGCTTGATGGAAGTCCCAAAATGTGTGGAGACCAGGACCGCGTCGAATCCTCCGATAGCTAAGACTGCGCTTCGGCCGACCCATTCCCGCAAGCCTGACAATAGGTCCCGAAATCTCAATGCTGAATTCGTCTCCCTATTCCGGTGACGAATTCCAGTCAGATAAGCACGACGGGTCAGCCACTCTATAGTAGCCGTCATACGACCAAGGCAGATCGGAAAGGCCCTTTGCACAGATAAAATGGGGTTCTTCTGGCGCAGGTATTAGCCCTCGCTGAAAAAATGCTCCGCGGGACTGTGCCGATCGGACACTATGCTCGAGATTGGGCCCGGATCTGGGTTCCTCACATTCGACCAAGTGGTCAGAAGCATGGCTTGGTACTGTCCCCAATGTGGAACCGAATTCTGCGAGTACGCGCCATACCAAGTTTGAGCAACGACCAGAGTGAGGCATTGTGTATGAGCGGGATATCGCTCAGCAGTACCGTTCAAGCCTTTGGACAACTAGTTCTCGACGGCTTCCCTTGCCATCAGTCTATGATCGCTCTTCCGTGACGATGCGAATATGATGAGCTTGCGGAGAAGGTGGCGGGTCGGGAGGTTTCCATACCCAACAGGGTTCAGAACCCCGCCTGAAACGCTCCCTCAGACCGACACAGCAGTAGAAGATCTACACATGGCGGCGAACAGAACGGCATGCCCAGTTATGCAAATGTTAACCTCCGCTGCTTCTCGACAGCTTTGGAGGACACGAGCTTCTCCGAGTGCCGTACCGGCTCCTCAGATCACGTTTGACCCTACGATCATCCAACTCATTCCACCTTCCTTCCGCACGAGCGAGGGATCATGCTTGTTCCGCTCCGAACGTGTTTGTGCCAGAGATTCCACGCCCATTTTCTCTCTTCTCTAGGGCCTTTTCCAAGGACAGAGACACGCTCCGCAATTCGGGCAGAATCACGCGTGACACTTGGGACATTGTAGTGAAGGAATCTTTTTGATTGCTGTATGACAGTTCCAGCTATCCCGATTTCGGCCAAGTCGCTTTCCAGTTTCTCAAGCCGCGACCTCACGTGCTTCTTGACCCTTGGGTCGTAAGTTGAGACTCCCGTTTGCCATATCAGACTGTCAATTCTCAAAGGACTAATGGGCTTCCCGCTCTTCTTTGAGGCTTCAGTTGACACTCGAAACCACAGGTGGCGTATCTCATCGTCAGAGATCTCTCGGCGAACGAGACCTATTATCTCACTGATTCTCCTGATGTGGAAGTCCACTGCGATTGGAGGCTCTTCTTCGAATACGAGATACCTTCCCGAGCTGGCGAACACTGCTAGATCAAACGCTTTCATTGAAATGCAATAGTCTTCTTCTCCGGCGAACTTCCTACGGCCTTCGCTATGATCTTCCAGAACTTGCTTGGCTGGTCAACGCATTGTGGGAAATGGTCGACCACGTGAGCAACGACATCAGAGGAGAAGAGCTTGGCGATTCGCTGGACCTTCTGCTCTTTGTACAGCGAACAGACCGGTCTTAGGAGGAGCAGCTCCATGCAATGCCGGATGTCATCTGGGTTGGCGACTGCTAGCTTGATCGCGATGCTTTCGACTTCTTTTTCACCATCGAGTGCCAAGCGCATCCCTAATGTCCCGCATATAGTTCCTCAACATCATCATACCATTTCTTGCCAGTGCCGACACGCGCCCGCATTTTCCAAGCGAAACTCTTGGGGTAAGCCTCGATCGCGTTTCTCAGCTGCTGGATCTTCGACAGGATGTCGATTCGATCGTCCTCAGCCAACCCTTGGAAGGTCTTTGCGTAGTCGGCAATCTTCTGCATATTGGTACTCACGGTATAGTAGAATCCCCAGTCACCCGAGAGAATTTTCGAGATCCTGCTCACGTTCACGATCTCCTTGTCTCCCTCTCCAATCGAGTGTTCGCCCAGCAGCAGTACGCAGTCTTTCACGTCTTTCTCGTTTACCTGGACGATTTGCGTCTTCTCAAGAAAAAGATCTGCAAGAGGGATTGTAAGTGGGTCTTGTTCGAGGCGTCCCTTCAGGTCGAGCGTGTGATTGTACGAAAGTCTGTCGAAAAACAGGTCAATGATCAGATGAACATCGGGGTTCTCAAGAATTGTACGACCGACGACTGTCGCAATGTATGCTCGGGCGCGGTCTTGGTGATAGCCGCACTCCTTGAACGATTCCATTACCCGCTGTCCATCTTTTGAATAGGCTATGAGATCGAGATCGGTCAGGTCTCTTCTGATGGCTAGGCACTTCTCGGCAAAGCTGAGTGAGTGACTCCTTATGGCCGTGGCTCCCAGCCCACGCAGGATGGCCCCTCGCCTCTCTGCATGGTTGACAATTCTTGCTAGTTCGTCGAGCAGGAGTTTTTCATCCAAGCTCAAGCGCCCCTCCAACTTAGCTCTAGCCAGATGTTAGTTGCCAGCTGAGCACCTTTTTGTCCGCCAGGTTGACTATCGCTCCTCTGAGTATGCCCTCGGTGTATTCACTGCCAGGATTGACCACGAGCGTTCTTCCTATGTTGCAGACGCCTCTAGACTCGTGGACGTGACCGCAAAGATCAACAAGCGGCTGATACTTCTCAATTGCAAAACGTACTGACTCACTACCTGCTCCAATCATCACAGGCTGTCCTCGATCGAACACGGGCCTTGGGGGATCTACGGAGGCGTCCAGTTTTGGCACCGTATCTAACCCGGAGTTTGCAGGCGGCGAATGAAAGTTGAAGACACAATTGGCCGGATCGGATACATGGGTAAGAAGCCTGTCTATGCGTCGGCCCAGTTCTTCCTCGCTGCAGTCACGCGGGCACTTCCAAGGGGTCACGTTGCTCCAGCCCATACTTGCCATTTCGTGGACCGCATCTATCTTAACGACCTTATTGTCAGGGTTCTTTATGTGTTCCGTCTCTCGAATTTCGTCGACAACTTCTTGAAGATCGTCATTTCCACCGGTCACGTAGCAGACCGTGCCTATCTCTTGCAAAACGTCTTCAGCATACCGGACCCACCGAGTCAGTGTCTCCTTCATGACATTCACGAAGACCTTGTCGACTTTCTCTTTTGACTCCTTCAGGTCGTCCATCTCTGACCTACTGCAGCGATACGGGTAGAATCCACTGTCCGCGATCAGCTGTTCCAACCGCTTCAGTTCCTCAGGCGTCCTGACAACCTCTTCTTTGCCGAGATAGTCTGACCTGAAGGTTCCGTCGCCAAGGTCGACAATAGGTATCACAAGCTTGCCAGTTATGTCTCCTCCCAGAATCAGGATATCTGCCTTGTAGAACTTCGCCCCACCTAGGAATTTTCTGAAACAACGTTCCGACCCGTGAATGTCTGTTGCGAAAAAGACTCGCGTGAATTTCTTGTTTGGCACAGTTTTTCATCACGTAGATGATAGCGGAAAAAGTCTTACCAATATAAAACTTCCTTCCAGCGCGATGCTGGCTGGACTCTGCTTACGAGCGCGGCCGCCCGAAGGTCTTATATCCGCACTGTCAGCATTTTTTTTGTTGGTGAAAATATGCAGCGCGAATTTTTCGCTCGGAAAGCTTCAGGTCTTGTGAGACAGATTTCTGCCAAGGATGCGCTGGTACTCAACGTAGTAAATTCGGCCCCTACCTTCGCATTCATGTTCATAATGTTCTCAGCCGTGCTGTACCAAGGTGTAAACATGAGCCTCGCCACGGTCGTTGCCATACCGTTCACATTCTTGGTTGCGCTTTCGTACTACTTCTTCGCGGTGACCATGCCTCGCTCTGGGGGAGACTACGTTTGGGTCAGTCGTTCGCTTCATCCAGCTATCGGCTTCATGGAGAGCTTCCTCTGGATGGCGGTTCTGTTATCGTATTTTGGACCCATGGGAGCGTGGCCTCTGGACCCTTGTTTCAGAAGCATTCTCGTCAACTGGGGAACATTGACTAACACCCCCGCGATGATTGAGCAAGCGGGCGCTCTCGTGAACACGACGAACTTATTTGCGACATCGTTGATTGTTACGATAATTGGATGCGGCATACACTTCTTCAGCACGAAGACTCTCTTTAGGTACTATTGGGTCTGCTTCGGACTCACTGCCATTGGACTTCTTGCATATGCGATCCCTATGCTCGCAACAGGACACCAGGGGTTCGTCGCTAGGTTCAATGAACTCTCGGGTCTAAACTACTCTGACATCGTTAGTAGTGCGCAATCTGGGGGCTACTTCACAGGTTTCGCGATCTCAGGCACTATGCTTGGAACCGTATTCGCATTTCTTAATCTACTAGGTTATCAGTGGGCCACATATGTCGGCGGAGAAGTGAAAGATGTCTCACGGTCTCAGATGATCGCATGTCTCGGTCAAGTCCTGATATGTGGATTGTGGACGCTCATAATCTATCAGGTTACCTACGTAGTAGCAGGATCAGAATTCATTAATGGAGCATCGTACCTCGCACTAACTGGTAACAGTGTTTGGACCGCGCCGGTGCCACCAGCCCTGAACTACCTCGTGGTATTTGCTACGGATAATCCGTGGATTGCAGCTCTGCCGGCAATTGGACTTGCTGGCGCAGTTCTGGCGTGTTCGACCTCGTGGGTAACGATGGCGACGAGGTGCATCTTCGCTTGGTCCTTTGACCGTGCAATACCAATAGGCTTTTCACACGTCGATCAACGATTCCGCGCCCCAAGAAATGCAGTTGCCTTGGCCTTCGTCGTATCTCTGATGTACGTTTTCTTGAACTACTTCACAGGCGTGCTGAAATACCTGGCCTATGGGAACCTAGGATCTTTCATCCCCGTCTTTATCATCGGAATCGCGATGATGGTCTTCCCGTTCAGACGCAAGGACATCTTTGAGACGGCGCCCAAGCTTGTGCAGACTCGGGTCAGCGGATTCCCATTGATGACCATTCTCGGAGCAATTACGACCGCGGTAGGCGCCTTTATCTCCGTTTTTTCTGTGATGCCAGTTTTCACAGGTGCCCCAATCGAACCAGCCTACATCCTGGCAATAGCAGTTACCGCGATCATCCCACTGGTAATATACGGAATTGCCTACTGGTACAACCAGCGCATAGGCATAGACATGAGCCTAGGCTTTCGCGAGGTTCCGCCTGCGTAGTAACCGCAGGCGGCCACTCTTTTTTTGAGTAAGCAGAGAGATGAAAAATGCGTATAGAAGAGGCAACCAGCACGACAATAGCTGAGCTCTTGGGCAAGGTTGACGTGTTGCTGATACCTATTGGAACGATAGAGGCTCATGGACCGCACTGTAGCGTCATGGGGGACGCGCTCATAGCACAAGGGATTGCTGAAGAAATTGAGAGAATTGCGGGAGATAGAGTAATTATCGCTCCGCTGATTCCTTACGGGCATAACTGGGTGATGAAAGATCGTCCGGGCTCTCACACTATGCCTGTAACGACTCTTTCGGAGTTTGTTTTCGAAGTCATCAGGGGATTTCAACCCTGGAAGATTAGATACGTGATCCTTCTCAACGGACACGGTGAAAACACAGAGGCGCTGCACGCGGCCGCAGAAAAGTCGGTAGAACTGGGAATCAAGACGATCGTACTGAGCTGGTGGGTCCGCGGTTTTCGTGATGAGTTTGCAGGAGTTGCGCAAGATCTGGACGGACACGCGGGAGAAGCGGAGACCTCGATCTTGATGCACGTGGGAGAAAAGTATGTTGATAGGAAGCTCATTCCCAAGAAAGAGGAGAGCTACCCCCCCGCTCCAATGGCGGGGACCTCCGGTGATCTATTCGACGAAGATGTGAGGCGCGCTTCCTATCCTAAAGGCTACGCAGGGAAACCATTTGCCGCCTCGCCCGAGAAAGGCAAGATCTTGATTGACAAAACCGCAAAAGTCGTAGTCGAAGTAATAGACGCGCTCAAATTAGGAACCATTACTCGATGAGGCAGCTTACCAAGAACCTATATCGGAAGTCCTGAGATCACTGCAATCTCGAGCACCATTCGAAGGATTGTGAGCACAAGAGTGTCAAATAGTTATCTGGAAAGGTTAGAGAACGCAGTAAGGCGACACGAACAGTGGAGAGTCAACGAGTGCCTAAACCTAGCAGCGGCGGAAAACAGGTCGAGCAAGAAGGCCAGATCCTTTCTTCAAACAGACCTAGGAAACAGATACTCCAACCCAAGGTTGAGCAATTTCCATCGAGGCGCGCAGTTCTTGGATGAGGTGCAAGAGCTTGCTGAAGAGGCTGCAAGGAAGGTCTTCAATGCACAGTTCGCAGACGTCAGATCGATATCTGGACATCTAGCAGCTATGGCCGTTCTAATGGCACTCACAAAGAGAGGCGATAAGATACTCTCGCTTTCTCCGGAGGATGGAGGTTATCCGGGCACAACTCAACGCGGTCTGGGTAAGTTCCTTGGACTGGAGGACAGATTCTTCCCGTACCAGAGGCAGAATATGAACATAGATGTGGAAGAGACAATCCGGCTCATCGCCAGGGAGAAACCTAGACTAGTAGTTTTCGGTGCAAGCTACATCCTTTTCCCGCAGCCGACAAAGGCCATCTCCAGCGCCGCCCAGGACGCGGTTTGCGTCTACGATGGATCTCACGTGCTGGGGTTGATTGCTGGTGGCGAATTCCAAGATCCGCTCAGAGAAGGATGCTCATTGCTCATGGGATCCACGCACAAGAGCTTCCCGGGTCCTCAGGGGGGAATAATCCTCTCCAATGACGAACGCGTCTTTGAAGAAGTTGCGAGAAACATGGTCCCTGGAATCGTAGACAACGTTCATTTGCACAGAATTGCAGCCCTGGCTCTGTCGCTAGTTGAGATGTTGGAGTTTGGAAAGGCGTACGCCACGGCAGTAGTCGAGAATGCTCGCACTCTTGGAAAGAATCTTGAGAGACTGAACGTGAAAGTTAAGGCCGCCCATCTGGGCTATTCGTCATCACATCAAGTACATTTAGATTATGATGCGAAGAAACGTGAAATCTTCGCGGACAAACTTGAGGCGGCAAACATCATCATCGACAATGGTGGCCGACTAGGAGTCGCTGAGGCAACCAGGCTAGGCATGGGCACGAAGGAAATGGAAAGAGTGGCAGAATTGGTCAGTCTGATAGTCCTTGGCAAGGAGTCGCCGAACTCCGTGAAGAGGAAGGTGCGCTCACTGGTGGCAGATTTCCGAGAACCAAGATATGTGCTCAAGTGAGCGAGAGAACTTAGGGCCTGTATCCAAACGACCCCGGCAAGAGATCTTGACAATCACCTTTTTGTGTGTTGACATGGCAATCCAACGCCTAGGGTGAGTGATATGGATCATCTGGTCCTAAGAGATAAAGTGGCAGTGATAACTGGGTCAGGCACAGGAATAGGAAAAGCCATAGCCATAAGATTCGCAGATGAGGGCGCCAAGGTAGTAGTGAACTATCGACGATCAGAAGTCGCTGCAAATGAAACAGTCCAAGAGATCCGCAGGCTGGGCATGGAGGCCATAGTGGTCAGAGCAGATGTGTCCAGCAGCCAAGATGTTGAGCGACTATTCAAGAGCACCGTCGAAACATTTGGCAAGGTCGACATCTTGGTGAACAACGCAGGGGTTCACCTCGACAAGCCTATTGTGGAGACCACAGAGGAAGAATGGGATCGCGTTCTTGACATCAATTTGAAAGGCACATTTCTATGCTCGAAAGCAGCGATTCCTCACATGACAAAGCAAGGGAAGGGTAGAATAGTCAATGTCGCTTCGACGAACTCTGTCTCTGGAGAACCTAATTCAAGCGCGTATTGTGCGTCGAAGGGCGGCATGGCGGCGTTGACCATGCAGCTGGCCGTAGAACTTGGACCGAGAAACATCACGGTTAATACCATTGCTCCGGGCATCATAGACACTCCGATGGCAGCATTCATCTTCTCTAACCCAGCGCTGAGAGACCAAGTGGTAGCACGGACGCCCATTAGGAGAGATGGAATACCTTCCGATGTTGCAGAGGCAGCACTCTTCTTCGCGAGAGACGGAACCGATTACATAACGGGAACCTTTCTCCTTGTTGACGGCGGATGGATGGCCAGTCAGCACACCGAATTCCTTTTCACCCACCAAGGAACCTAGATCAGAAAACAATGATCTATGTAACCGCCAAAGAGCCTGAACCTGTCCCAACCTCTCCTCTGCGCGCAGATGCGGATGAGACTGACTACTGACAACACTAGTCAGCGAGAATGACGAAGACTATGTCGGGAGGGACTCGGACCCAGTCAGGTTCGGAACCCTGCTCGTTGTGGGCGCCTAACCTCTCACAAATCTGCAGACTAGACCTTGCTGACTGATTTGCTTTGCGTCTATGGCTCAAACCCGGGAAGGTGACTGAACCGGCAACGACTCCTTGTGGGTTCTAGCTTCGAAGGGCGTTACTACATCCTTCGTGCAAGAGCCCATGTCGTTCTCTCGGGATCAAGGCAGGCGCATGGGTGCGGTATCTGCCCCTAGTAAGGTGTGAGTACCACCGGATGCGAACCCAGAATTCGCAGATGGAGAAACAAGACCGGGAGAAATGAACCGCGGTTATGTCGTACCGAGAACGACAGTTCGGCGTAATGCATGTCTTTAGAGGAAACCCTAAATACGATTGGAAAGTCGGTTTGAGTTCACCATTCTTCTTTTTTCAACGAGGCGCGGTGAATCGAGAGCAAGTCCAGGGGCGAGAGCGTTGGTGAAGAACTGTAACAAAGTAGAGACTTTGTCTGTTGTATCCATTTTGGCGGTACTCCTCCTCTCGGTGCACCTGCCTCCTTTGCAGTCTTCGACAACCTATCATGTGACGGCTACTGGAGATGACTCAAACGATGGATCGGAGTCGCTCCCCTGGAGGACAATATCTCGTGGGGTATCAAACTTGAAGCCCGGGGACATACTCGTCGTCCACGAAGGCACGTACAATGAGGCCGTTGACATTGAAGCATCGGGAGCAGAT
>Ga0129297_10001831_pt1 | contig 10849 bp, 8 predicted proteins | sample I18A1metaG_FD_94708 | JGI IMG/M metagenome (GOLD analysis project Ga0129297, IMG submission 94708) | Lake sediment bacterial and archeal communities from Gulf of Boni, Indonesia to study Microbial Dark Matter (Phase II) - ​I18A1 metaG | ecosystem: Environmental > Aquatic > Freshwater > Lake >... | reverse complement strand
ATCGCATACTTTGTAGATTGCGTGATGAAGGGTAGCGAGCCCGCAGTTATCCGGTCAGAAGAGGCAAGGGCTGCATTAGAAGCTGTTTTGGCCGCAGAGCGATCGGCGAGGACCCAAACGCCGGTAACGCTGTAGAAAGTTATCAGCGTGCAAGCCATATGCACGACCCATAGTAATTCGGCGTCGATCGTTCTGCTTACTGGGTAGCCCTTGTCGGACATCTCCAAAGGCTTCTGGCCGAATCAGAAGACCGACACGAAATGCCTGATCTCTCCAAAGAAGCCTGCCGTTTCCCCAACGCCCAAAACATATGTCTTTTCTTGGCTGCATCTGTGTCAATGATTGTTTCCCGGGTCCTCGTAACCCTTGCTGAGGAACACAGCTCGCTTGTCTGGAACTCGAGTCGCCAATCTGTCATTTCAACTATTAGAGATGTTTAGCTCTACCCTTGTATCTTGAGATATACTTCAGATTGAACTCATCTCCTCCCTCCAAGTTGGCGCTCATCCATACTGGAGGGAGAATGCCTTTCTCTAACATAATCTGACATGCTCCCATTATGATTGTGTGCAGGAGAGCAGCGTTGATAATCGTGGAGACGGGCCCCATCTTCTGAGGAAAATTGCCGATCTCCATGGCAGCGTCTCCAGGGGGCACCTTGTTGTCTATCGCGATGTCTGCTAGTTCGAAAAGCCGCTTCCCGCTCGAATGCCTTGAAGGGACGCTCCTCGAAAAAGCCAAGGATGTTATCGCAACGACTTTGAGCCCTTTCCTCTTTGCTATCATGGCCATCTCAATAGGGACCGCATTGCGGCCTGAGTTCGAGAGAACTATGATCACTTCGCCCGGACGGACTTCATATTGCTCAATAATTATCTCCGCATATCCTTCAAGTCGCTCCATTTGGGAACTCCTTGTTCCTCCGAAACGAATACTGACTCCGTTGTCCAACATCGCATTAATTGCCGCGAGGCTGCCCGCTCTATAGAATACCTCTTCAGCCAGAATCATAGTGTGTCCAGTACCGAACATGTGTAAAACGCCGCCCTCCATGACTGAATCTGCAACTATCTTGGATACCCTTTGGATCTTTTCTTGTTCAGACTCAACAGCGTCCCGGAGGATCTTGCATATTTCGTCCAAGTACTTCTCCGCCAACATCAACATTCACTTCATCTCACTTTGTCCACCGTTTCCAGTGACGTATTTAAATTGCAAGCTCAGAGACTTCATTCTTCCGGCCGTTGCTTCTTGACGACAACTAGGTATGGTTCAGTGCCAGGATGTTCCAGTCGGTCTGCTTTCTCGTCGTTTGGGCGCCAGCTCTAACGGTTGTCTTACGAATCACAGTTACATGTTTGACGTGCTTATCATTTCAAGCCTCCAGACGCTTGCCGTTGCCGCTCCAAGGGGCTTCGACATTCTTTGCGAACAGGATAGCATATCCCTTGTGATTTCCTATAGTTCGGTCGAGCGCATGCCGATTCATCATGCTGCCGTCTACAAGATCCCCCTAAGTCACTAGGAGACCCACACTGATTTCTGCCTAGTGCAGCATAGAGGAATGCTCCTTCAAATTCATCCGCTCAGTCTTGACCTAAATTCCGTCTCTGACACTCGCTCTCTAAAATCCAGTTCTAGCTCTTTCCCCCTGAAGATTTGTGACAGAAACGCCTGACCGCGAGAACGCAGCAAGTGCGCATGAGGCATGCATAGAAAAGCACTTCATGTCTGAAGACAGGGCAAAGAAGTGTTAGAGACCACAGGAAGAATCTCGAGCCTGGTGCAAAAGGCATGGAACTGTGTCTCTCCGTAAGATTGGTGACCGAAAGCATCATAAATTTGGCTGTATCGTAACTGCTGGTCATCAGGAAGAAAGATTATGCTGGCAGCAAGATTCAAAGCCCGTGGCCAACCTCTTTCCGTCGAGCACATAGAGGTGCCGAAACTTGGGGTCGACGACGTCCTCGTGGAGATCAAGGCTGCGGGGCTGTGTGGAACTGATGTGCATTATAGACGGGGAGAATTCGAACCCGAGAGAATACCGCTGGTCTTGGGACATGAAGGCGCGGGGGTCGTCAAGGAAGTTGGCAGCAATGTGACCCACGTGAAGCCAGGAGATAGAGTTGTGGTCCACTATGTGATATCCTGCGGCCATTGCAAGCCATGCCTTCGTGGACACGACAACTGGTGTCGAAATAGGCTGACGATAGGCCACTCTGTTGATGGAACGTTCGCAGAGTACGTCAAGACCCCGGCCAGAAGTGCAATCAAAATGCCGGAGGGCGTCCCGATTGAATATGGTGCAATAACTGCTTGCGCTGTATCAACGGCGTTTCATGCTCTCAACGTTTCAGGTATTGAGAAGGGGGATGATGTGGTAGTCTTCGGACTTGGGGCAGTTGGCCTCCATGCCGTGATGTGGGCGAAGTTCTACGGCGCCGGAAGAATAATAGCTGTGGATCCAATCAACTCGAAGCTGGAGACATCTGAGAAGTATGGAGCAGACATTCTGGTAGACCCGTTGAAGACAGATGCGGCCGAACTAATCCGAAACGCGACAGAAGGCTGGGGTGCTGATGTTGTCATAGAGTGTTCTGGATCACAGAAAGCTATGGAGCAGGCAGTTAAGGCGATCCGGGGAAAGAACCAGTTTCATACCGGCACGCTGGTTAGTGTCGGTTTGCAGACTCAACCTTGGCAGGTTGAATACTGGGGGTTCAGAGAGGGCTGGTTGACCGTCGCGGGTGACCACACCAGATCCGAGATTGACCAAATATTGAAACTCATCGCGCTCGGAAGGATCGACCTTTCAAGGTCGATCACCCACAGGATCTCATTGAGAGAGATAGATCAGGGCATAGAGCTGCTCGAGAGCAACAGGGAACATGTCGAGAAAGTAGTTATTGACATGGCCAAGCGCTAGGGTCCACTTCAGCTCCGGTCGCGTGAGTGAGTAAGGGCAGTTATAAATAGGCTTTACTCGCCCCCATTACTTCTGAGATGTTCCAAGTTGGCAAAACGCTCCGCCTTCATGTGGATTGACACGCCGCTCTTCGACAGATCTGCCGTCGGTCTCGAAGGCATAGATCGCGTCCTAGATATTCTGGTGGATGCCGGTATCCGGGGGATAGTCCTTGGACCGCCATGGGCTGCTGAGGTCACAGAGACACCAGAACAAGGGCGTCCCCACGGGCCTTTCACGGATAAAGTCTTCAGGGAAAGCTTGCGTGTGCATATTGGTGCAAAGCCGATCTACGCGAGATGGTTTCATGCTTTCAAGCCGGATGAAAGACTCTATCGTTTCACGCGACTCAAACCCTACAAGGCCCCGGATAGAGGCGGGAAGCCGGATATCTTCAAACAGATCTTGAAGAGTTCGAAGGAAAAAGGACTCAGCGTATTGCTTCTTGTTGAGGGAGCAACTCCCACAGTCTTCCTCAACCCTCCCGAGGGGAGCGTAATGATGGAAGATGTGCTTGGAAACGAAATGGGATATAACTGCCCCAATGACCCTGAATTCCCCGAGTACATGGAGGCATACATGCGTGACAGCTACCAGAACTACCCTGAGATAGACGGGTTCATGATTGATCACTTGGAGTTTCCGTCCTACACGATATCCGAGATCTTTGCCTGCTTCTGTGAAGCATGTAGGCAGAAAGCCTCAGCACTCGGATACCCTTTCGAAGAACTCAAGTCGGGTGCCAGGCGAACTTACAAACGCCTAGCATATCTGACTCCAGATGACATTGTAGCTATATCGACCGCTAGGAGCGGCATACTGGATTCTTTCGCAGCATTCGCAAGTGATCGAGAGCTCTCTGATTGGATCAGTTTCAAGGTTGAGTCGCTCAACGCCCTTTTCGAGACGATGCGGGCCTGTACTAAGGATATCGACCCGAGGCTTGAACTCGATATAGACTGCGTGACAGCTTCATTTGCTCTGCTATCCGGAGTAGACCTAAGAAAACTGCACCGCTACGCTGATTTTGTGAATCCGAAACTCTACACGACTCCTGATTTCTGGGGTTGGAGAGGAAGAATCACGGAGTATCTCAAGACATTGACCAAACTCAATCCCAGACTATCAGAACAGGCTACATTGAGATTGCTCCACAGGATCTTTGGCATGGAGTTACTATTGGGCGGGAGGACTCTAGAAGAAACTCTGGGCGCCAAGTTTCCACAGAGAGTCCTATCATCTGAGGCCCAGAAGAATCTGGCTTTCCTTGGTGACATGGCGAAGCTGCGACCATGGATCCGTCTGGACATCGAGGTCGAGGAGTTAGATAATCTCCTACGGGCCCTGACCGAGACCGATGTAGAAGGAGTTCTTGTTCGAAGCTACGAGGTGGCAACAGAAGAAAAACTCAATGCGATCCGTAGATTCACAACGGCGTAGGACCTGGTTCTCTCTTTTCTTCGCAAATCATAAGGCTCCGCATTGACATCCAGGTTAGTCGTTGATGTACCACACGCCAGCATCCTCTTGGTCGACCCTCCTGATCATCGAACGCCTACTTGAACTGTCAACTGAATTCCCTTTCTCCAAGACATGACTCCCTAGACTGCAAGGCTACGGTCGTTTTAAGAGGAAATCGTCAATCTGTCTGTGATGTTCTTGGATGCTTTCCCGGGACTCGACATGTATTCCGTATAGCTCCGCGTATCTCTTATGACGGCTCATGCTTGGACCAGCGGTGTCTGTGACCTTGATGCAACTTTCGACTGCTTTCCGATAGCTCTCGAAAACGCCTGCTCCGATTCCTCCAAGTATTGCAGCTCCGAATGAAGCATCCTCGACTGCGGTCGTCTCAGTCCTCACTCCGAAGACATCGGTTATCATCGATCTCCAGAAAGCGCTCCTCGCTCCGCCTCCGACCAATCGGATTGACTTGATAGATGTTTGTATCTCTCTCAATACCAGCAAGCATTCATTCAGAGAGAAAGCCATTCCCTCCAAGACAGCGCGTGCAAAATCTGCCTTCCGATGGTGTGCGCCTATGCCCAGGAATGCACCTTTCAAATGAGGACTTCTACGCGGGGAGTGTTCGCCCGTGACATATGGATGAAAAATCAGACCATTGGACCCCAGTGGAGACTTCTTGGCTAACTCCTCCATCGCGCGGTAAGGATCTCGCGAGCGACCCGTTCTCTCGGGTTTGGTATCAAAGAAAGTGTCAGTGAACCACTTGTGCGCTATCCCACTCGGCGTAAAAGCCTCCAGTATGTGCCTTTCAGGTAAGCAATGATAGAAGGAGAAGGCTCGACCGTATGGGTCTCCAGTAGCCTTTCCGGTAATGATGTGAAAGGATCCGTTAGTGCCTAGTCTGACCATGCAGTCTCCCGGCTCAACCGAGCCTGATGCAAGACAGTCAGCGGCTGCATCCACGCAACCCACGACCACAGGAATGCCCTCTTCAAGCGCCATCTCTTTGGCTTTCGCACGGGTGAGTTGAGATACCACCTTTGTTGAGGGCAGTGTCTTAGGTAGTTTCTCTCTATCGATTCCTGTGAGCTGCAAGATCTCGTCTGACCAATCGTTTCTCTCCCTATTGAAGAGAAGAATCGATGACGCTTCGGAAAGGTCTGTCATCCACTCGCCTGTGACTCTGAATCTCAGATAGTCTTTCGGGAAGAGAATTTTGTGCGTCCTTCTCCAAAGGTCGGGCTGATTCTCCTTCACCCAAAGCATTTTAGGAAGCGCCAGTGTTGCCGTCACGGGATTATATGTCTCTCTGAAGAACCTGTCTTTGCCGACCTTCTCCTCTAGCCATGAAGCCTGAGCTGCGCTTCGTTGATCCATCCATATGATGGTAGATCTGAGTATTCTTCCCTTGGCATCTAGATAGACTGGGCTGCTGAGCATCCCATCTATGCAGAGAGAAGATATGTTGCTCGGCCTTACTCCTGTCGTTCTCATCAGTCGTCTGATGCTTTTCGTAAATGCGTTGTACCAATGCTCGGGATACTGCTCAGCCCATCCCGGCTTTGGGGTATAGGTTGGATAGCACTCTGAGACGCTGCCGATGACTTGCCCTGTTTCATCGATGAGAACAGACTTGCAGCTACTTGTGCCAAGGTCGACGCCTAACATACGCTCGCGGGCCACAGTTTTCACCGAGGTCCTGGCTCGATTCCCTCCCGAACGCATAGCTTAGTCAGATTATTAAGAGGGGTTGCTTCTTAGCGAAGCTCGGACCCACCCAACATGAGAAGACTGAGCAAGATTAATTGGCCCTTCAATTCTTGACATCCATGATGTGACAATCGTCATGCCAGTTTTCCTCGAAGGAAAGCTTGAAGCCCAGTTTGACTAGACGGCACGCATAGATGAGCGGACTACAGCACATTACCGGCAGACTAAGACCACACTATCAACCATGGTTAGAACTACTGACTTGAATTGGATGATAGCTCCGCGCCTTACACCGCTTATACGGGGACCATATTCTATGCTTTCAGGGCCCCTCCTGCCAGTCCGCGCACCAAGTACTTCTGAAAGAGAAGAATCAGTGCTATAGGAGGAATCATGGCAAAGCAACTCGCAGCGGCGAGTTGAGTCCACGCTACTTGGTTTGAGGCTTGGAAACCCGCGAGAACCGGTGGCAGTGTCAATCCGTTGGTAAGAATTAAGGCGAAGAGGAACTCCCCCCAAGATGTAATGAAGCAGAATACGGCTATCGCGGTTATGCCCGGTCTGCTGAGGGGAAGCAGCACTCTGTAGAAGGCCCCGAGCCTCGACGCACCATCGATCAGCGCAGCCTCCTCCATATCTCTCGGGATCGCATCGACGTAGTCCCTGAAGATCCAGACAGCGAAGGGTATGGTCAGCACGCTCTGAGCCAAGATAAGCCCCAGATATGTATTGATTAGGTTAAGAATTCTGAATATTATGAAGAAAGGTATTACCATTGCCATGAGAGGTACTGCCCTCAGGGTCAGCAGCATGAAAAAGGTCAGGTTGCTGCCTGGGAACCTGTATCTTGAGTAGGCGTATCCTGCGGGACATGCAAGAAGGAGAGTGTAGGCGACCAGCCCCAGCCCGACTATGATACTATTTGCCAGCGTTGGTAGTATTGATCTGATCTCGACACTCCCCTGACTTAGACCTTTCTCAAAGAAAGTTCCTCCGACAATTATCTGAAAGTAATTCGACAAGGTCGGACTTAACGGGATGTATTGCGGTGGAACTGAGGCTAGATCCGGCAGGCGCATGAAACTGGTAGCGGCGAGCCAATAGAATGGGAGGAGCAACCATAGGCATACGAGAACCACTCCAAGGTAGTTGAGAACACGGAGATTTCTGCCCCGACCGTTTGCTCTCATCTGTAGAATCTAGCCCTCCTGTAGAGTAGAATCATATAGAACAAACTAACGCTTAGAACCAGCAGCGTCAACATCAGCGACAGCGCGGCGCCCTCTCCAATCTTGAGAGCTATGAAGAACTGACGGAATACTAGAAATGGTAGTAGAAGGGTTGATGTGCCTGGACCACCCTTCGTCATAATGAATATTAGGTCAAACATCGTAAGCCCGACTATCGCATTAACAAGCGTTGCCATCCCCCATGTCGGTCGAATCCATGGAAAGGTGATGTGTCGGAACTTTTGCAGCACGTCCGCACCATCTACGTCAGCGGAATCGTACATGTCGTGAGGAATTGCTTGAAGCCCAGAGAGGCACATCAGCCCTGTAAAGGACGATTGAATCCAAGCGGCCGCGAGTGCCGTTAATGGCAGAGCTAGCTCAGGTGAGAAGAATACAATATAGCCGTTGATTAGCCCGACCTGGAACAAGATCCCGTTAACTAAGCCGAAGTTAGCGTCAAGTATCCAAGACCAGAGGAAACCGTTAACAATCCACGGTATGGCCCAAGGAATCACGAGCAGGCTTCTAACAACGCTTCGGCCCCTAAATTCGTTGTTCAGTACTAGGGCGATCAGAAGACCGATCACAGATGCCCCCACTACCACATAGGCGCTATACTCGACAGTCAGCCAAACTGAGCTCAAGAAGTCTTCTGAATGCGCTACGCTCAGGAAGTTCTCTAAACCAGTGAAGGTTATGGTTCCCTTGTATAGGTTCACGTCGGTAAAGGCGATGTAGATTACCCACAGGAATGGGAAGATGTTCAAAACAACGACGGATAGAAAAGAGGGGAGGCAGAGTAGCAATCCGAACATGCTCGGACTGCCTACCAGCCTTCTCGGGACGCTGGGTGTTCTTACCCCGCGATAGACTCCGGGCTGACGACCCACCAACGTTCTTAGTCCAACGTACCTAGGCCTTGCTGCGAAGCTCCTCCGCCTTGTCGGCAAGCTTCTTCGGAACATCCTCGACCGGAACCTGACCCACGACCATCTTCTTTATGGTATCCTCCATGTACGTGACCCACTCGTCATACCATATGAAGTTCTGGCGGAAAGTCACAGGTTGCGAGTACTCTCCCACGTATTTCCTGAACAGGTCAAAGTCAGCCCAAGTACTGACTGAGCTTTTCAAACCAGGATCGTCCCATAGATCTGGATACGGCGACATCAGCCCAGTCTCCGTCGCCCATGCGGTTGCGACCTCAAACTTCCCCGTCTTCGGTTCCTTCGCTCCCATAAACCTCAACAAGGTCCACGCAGCATTCACGTCCTGCGCCTTAGCCATCATGCCGTAGTTATCCCCGATGGCGATTGTCTTTTGTGCAGAGCCAGGCGGAACCGGTGGTATCTTACAGTTGCCTAGTTCCTTCCCCTGTCCGGATCTGTTGTAGCTCTCTATGAAGTAGGTGTGCCAGTTGTTTATGTACGAGTCACCGTTCAACCAAGCCGTAACGATGGGGCCGACATCGTCAGTGAGTATCGTCGGAGATGTGCACTTGTCCTTCACCATCTTCCTCATCCAGTCGAGAACGTACTTCGTCCTCGGGTCATCTTTGAAAAGAGCTCTTCCTTCTGAATCGAACAAGTCCAATCCTTCCCCTGCTATGTAATTTACGACATTCTCTTCAAGCTGCCAGCTCCAGTACGCGGTGTACGGCGCCTTCATACCCTTCGCCGACAGTTTCTTGCATTGATTATATATGTCGTCGAGCGTCTTAGGCCATTCAAAGCCATTCTCCTTACGGATCCTATCATTGATCATGTTTACGTAGCTGCCGACCCAGTATGGGAGGGTGATCAACTGCCCTGTCTTCGGATGAGTGTGTCGCGGTAGCCATGCCGCAAACATGCCCTTCTTGATATCATCAGCCCCCGGCAGGTCGTCTAGCGCACGAAGCCAACCCGCATTGAACCATTTGACTTGAGTTTTCAGTTGAACGTAGATGACATCAACAGATGCGCCTCCCATGATCTTGGCTTGGACTGAAGAGAGATAACCAGGGTATGGGGTCACGTTTAGGTTGACCTTGGTTCCATAGAGGTTCTCGAAATCACCCAAGTGCTTCTTTATCAGCTCCGGGTGATAGTCCCACGCGTATAGCTGGAGAGTTCCGGTAAACGGTGTCGGTGTAGGCGTGGGCTTTGGAGCTGCGGTAACAGTAGTTGGAGCTGCGGTAACAGTAGTCGTGGCTGGAGGGGCTACCGCAGGTGGCGGCTTTGTGGCCTCGTAGATTCCGTACGCTGCTGCTCCAGCAGCAGCTGCAACGACGATTCCTGCACCGTACTTTAAGTACGTTCGTCTAGTCATCTTCTCTTTGCTTACTTCGCTCAAAATGTATCACGTCATTTTCTTAGTCGATAGGACTAGATAGTGTATTTATGTCTTCCTTACTCTCGCTGTGTTTCCATCGAAGTCTATGAGACATCTATGAGCCCTTCGTAGAGCTTCACGTGGTACTCTGGGCCCCGCCCTCTAGGACGATGCTATCGAAGATGAACGTGGCTTCGCACTTCTCCTTTGTGCCGGCAGCCTAAAGGCCACACGTTTGGCTTAGCCTTCTTGACAGCGTTAGCTACCTTCAGAAGCTCATCAAAGCTTGTCGGGGGCTGGAGCTTCAGTTCATCAAGGAGCTTCTTGTCATAGTAGAGGATGTTCTGGATGTGCATGTTGAGCGGCACAACCCAGCGGTGGCCGTTCATTGTTACAGCGTCAGCCAATGGCTTCGGGATGACCTTGTCGTAGTTCAACTCCTTCCATGGGTCGTCAATTGGTACGAGATACCCCCATTGGAAAAATCTCCAGCTTCCTCTGTTCGGCCGGCAGTCCAGGAGTGGTGACTACGGTGACTACTTCAGTCCTCGTGACGACCTCCAAGGTGATGCAGCATACGCGTCCTGCTTTCACCTAGCGCAGGGCTCCTACTCCGAGTCCAAGAATGGGTCTGCTGCATGTTTTTCCAGCACACGAGCGCTGATGCTTGATTCGCTCGGAATTGGCGGATATTCCATGTATTCGGAGCCCCGGCTGCACGTAGATTTTTCGTCTTTGCAATCGCCTCGCTAGCAACAATACGGCATGGTGGACCTTATTCGCGGTCGGCGATTGCTTCTCGTCCCGAACTATTCGCTCTTCTTCAGATCCTTTGGCTGTTGTCCAGATGCGTAAGCTGCGATTGGAGATTGCCCGATTGCGATGGAGTCGTTGCGTGGTGCCGGGAACGGATGCCTGGATATGAGCGAGAACCTCAGATCTCGAAGGCCATGGCCCGTGTATGACCGTATGCTTCATTTGGAGCGATTTGCTGTGGTCGCAGTTGTGAGCCACGGAGTAGGTTTGTCGGACCCCTTTAGGCCAGATCTGGTCTTGTAACTAATTGAAAGGATCGAGATTACACTCAGTCCTCAGATTGTCAAAGGCAGATGTCTCGCTAGGGTCTAGCGGAGACCGCTTGAAATCTACTCGTTTGACGATT
>Ga0129297_10001830_pt1 | contig 10854 bp, 11 predicted proteins | sample I18A1metaG_FD_94708 | JGI IMG/M metagenome (GOLD analysis project Ga0129297, IMG submission 94708) | Lake sediment bacterial and archeal communities from Gulf of Boni, Indonesia to study Microbial Dark Matter (Phase II) - ​I18A1 metaG | ecosystem: Environmental > Aquatic > Freshwater > Lake >... | reverse complement strand
GGTCTCGGCGGAGTTATCCTCATAGTTGACATGGATCTTCGCGTCGCTGCCTCCCGTGCCCGCCGCATCCTCATCGATCATAGTCTGCCCTGAACCGGGCGTCACAGTCACGTTCCCAGTGACCGAAAGCGACATAATCACACGGCGGTCAGTCGTGCCCGCGGCCACGGTGCTCGTGATGTACGTCGTGGTACTGGTGGCGGTGGTGGTGCCCTCGAACGCGGTTGAAACGTCCTGATCCGCGTCGGTGAAGGAGATGGCGACGAAGGTTTGAGAGTTAGATGCATTGAGTGTGACTTCAACCAGCTCGTTTGCGGCTGCGCTTCGGGGGATCGCGTAAATCGCGTTCTTCGTGTTGCTGTTTGCGACATTCTGTACTAGGGTTGCGTTGACGCCGCCCACCTTCACGGATGAGACGACGGCCGCGCCGATCCAGCAGAGACAGACGGCGATCATAACATTCGCGGCGTGATTGAGGTATGCGCTGATCGTCTGCGCGTAGCCGTGAGCCTTGCACGTAGCGTCGATAGGAGGAACGGTCAAATTATCACCTGCCCTCTCCTATGCTATGGTCAGCTCCAGGCTTGGTATCCAAACGGCGGGGCTTGCCTTCGTGCCCATAACCTGCACCTTACGGTTCAGGTTCTTCGCCGAGTCAGAGTTGCCGTTCGCCACTGTGATCTCATTCCAGGCGAAGTTCGCCTCGGAAGCGCCGAAGGTGCTACGCCATGTGACCTTCTGCGCTGACGGCCCCTGCGGGTACGTCGCGTCCATCGCCTTGTACAGCTTGTTAGTCGAGGCTTGCAAACCAGTCTGGGCCGGATCCGCGGCGGTATTCGAATCCCCAGCTCCGATGTAGGCGTTCGTGTTGTCGAACTTGGTGCCGCCCGTGCTCATGCCCAACGTCCACAGCTCATTAATGCCCTCGTTCAGGAAGAGGTTGCCGGGCATGATGAGCCTGCCCACATAGACGTCGGGGAACTGCCGAATCAGCTCCGCGATGTCAACGCCGTCTCGGCCCGCCCGGTAGATCCGATCCTTTCGGTCCCGTGAGAACTTATGCAGCGTCCAGACCGGAAAGAGATATCCTCGGTCGGCCAGCCTCAACAGCGCGGTAAGGTCTACTCGATCAAACCCTCTAGCATGATCTCTCACAGTCATGACAGTATCACCTCCCGGCAGCCGCTCTCTTTTCGCGTTGAGGAAACGCGATCATGACGCTGGAACTATGCGACATTCAAGTCCTTGATCTGGCGTGTGAGACGCTCAACGATGTCCGCCAGCTCGACCGAGGACTTGTTGACGCATTCTATTTCGGCAGTGTACGGGTCGGTCATGTCACGCGTCAGTTTGACGATGCGATATGTGCCTGAAAGTTCTAGGCTTTCGCTTGTGAGCGTCACCCAGTCGTCGACGGTCCAAGAGCCCGCATCGTACTTGTCGATGACCGCGGCGGCCACCCGAACCAGCGCCCCCGCCTTACGAGCTATCTCCGCCTGGGCGGCCAAGTCAAGCGTTGACTGATTCACGATCGACTTCTGGAAGACCGGCTCCTCAAGTATTCCGAGGTCCGCTATCGATGTCTCATCTAACCCGACGCTGGTCAGGCTGCCGCTGCCTATGACGCGTATGTAATTGCTGACCTGCGAGTCGTCCTCGCTGTAGGAGTGGACGAGTAGGCTCTTTCCCTCCTCAAACTCGATGTCGGGCTTCGACGCGCCGAACGAGGCCTTCATCTCAAACTCGTTATCGGTCGTCGCGCGGTACGGCCAGCCTGTTATGCCGTACAGGCGGCTCATCACTGAGACGAGCGTCTCATCCGCGAACGTATGCGTGATCGTCTCAGGGTAGTCGCCCACATAGCCGACGGTCAGGCCGCATGGGTACGAGTCTATGAGATCCTCCACGATCGATGTGAGGCTGGCGTTCAGAAACTCCTTAAGCACCACGTCGCGGCTCTCAAGGAGTTTCTTGTTGTCTACGCCTGACAGCAGCACGCGAGGCGACTCCGATACTGTGCGATCTCGCTTCGTGAGTACGCCGAAAAACTCTTTCACGCCAAGCCTGTAGATTCCGACGAGCCCGCGCCTGCTGATCGTTGACAGCCACTCTGGAATCTCAACCTGAAACTCCTGCGGGCTTGTTTCCACCGCCAGCGTGTAGGAGCCTGAGCTGTACTCATACTCGATGCCCTCTATGAAGAACTGAAACTTCTTCGACGCGTCGCCTTCCTCCGCCTCATAGAAGACATGCAGCGGCATCCATGCGACGGCGGCCGCCACATCGTCGTCGCCAGCCCAAACGGCCTTCACGACGGCGACGCCATGCGTGGTCGATGTTAGGGATGTGTGGGCTTTCCCGTTCGAGTCCGTTGTGTCCGAGGACGGCGAGACAGCGCCGCGGCTCGTCGTGAACGTGATCGTCTTGCCAACCGCGGGCTCTCCCGCTCCAGTCAGAAGCGTCGCCGTAATACTGGCCGTCTTCGGCGTGCCCGACGCGGCTTGACGCATGATTATGAACGCGCTCGTCTCGATGCTTAGTGTCCCGTAGGGCGGCGTCCACAGCCAGGTGTCGCCGCCGCAGACATAGTAGTTTCCCGTCGTATCGACCAAGGTTGTGCCGTTTGCCGCGTACACTTTCACATAGCAGTACTCAGGATATTTCTCAGCATCAATGTCGAAGTGAACATGGTCCTCCCCAGCGGCGCAGGTCTGCTCACCGATCTTCACATTGTCCGCGGTCCGGTAGAGCTCAACCTTCTGGCCTTGGATCAGACCCGAGATGGTGAGAATCGTAGTTTTCGAGACGCACAGCAGATCGATGCTGTCGGTGCCTTGACAACTCGTATTTTCAACGTAATGCGTGATCGCGACCGTGCCGGTGATCGGGATGGTCCCGCGACGGTAGGTCCAGTCCTCGGCCTCAACCGGGAACGGTCCGATTACGACGTAGCCGCCTGAGATCTCGATCCTGCTCACGATGGCGCCCGCGTACTCGACCGCCCGTTTGTGGTAGCATGAGATCTTCCAGCCGTTCTCCACGAAGATGCTTTGCTTCTGCAGAAAGCATGTTACGGCGCCCGCCTCGGTCCAGATGCCCTGCGAGGCGGCGCCCTCAATGCGATCCGTGTTGTTGAGAGGGTTGGCGTCCGGCGTGCCTGACTTGTACCAGATCCAGCCTTCCGCCGAGTAGTCGTCGCATGTCAGCAGCAAAACGGCGCCGCTCACGCTCTTGGATAGCGGCATCTGCTACGCGACCTTCTTGCTTCTCAAATTGAGACGCTCAACCATTCGCCGCTCCGTGTACCGCGCGATCACGGTTCCGTCCAAGGTGACCGTGACCGGAATCGTGAGGGAGACCGTTCCAAGCCCGGCTCCGCCGGCGGCTACCGGCACCGGCGCCCGCGCTGAAGCCGGAGCTGGCGGCGAGTAAGCAGCCGCCGCGGGAACGGCGAGAGACATATCTTCGAAGGCGCCGACGATGTTTCCAAGCGCCGCGTATGTCTGCGACTGCATTTCGTCAAGCATGTCGGTCCAAACCGAGCCCCCAGTCAACCAATTCCAGAGATCAGTCGCGGCTTGGCCGACCGTGTTGAAGGCTCCCGTGATTGCGCCGCTGATTGCTTCCCCGGCTGATGAGGCTGCGCTCTGCATGCTCGAAAGCGTAGAAGAGACCGACGCGACCGCAGACTGAACAGCGGATTGGGCGGCGGCGATGCTTGAACTCAACCATGAACTAAACGCGTTCCATGCGCTCTGCATGGCGCTGATGGCGCTGTTCAAGATCCCTTGGAGCTGCGTAAAAGCAGATGTGAATGCAGCCTGGAGCGCTGAGAAGGCTGCGGTGGTAGCGGATTGAACCGCCGACCAGAACGAGTCAAGCGCGATCTTCATGTTTGTTAGAAAACCTTGCCAGTCGCCGCGGATGAGAGCCATCACCGCGTTCATGGCTCCCTCCATCGCGGTAAGCGCCTTATTCGCGATCGGAGCGTACTCGCCAAGGTTCGCCGTTACGAAGCCCTTCATCTCTTCAAACCGCGTAGTGACATCGCTCTGAATCTGAGTCGTGATCGTTGTGAAAGTTGTCTGAACAGCCTGCCACGCGTTGTTCCATGAATCCTCAAGAGCTTGCATGGCTCCCGCGAAAGTCGACTTCAAGGGCTCGAAGAGCGCGCTTCCCAGCTTACCCATGAGCGTAGTGATCATTGTGCTTGCGATTGAGAGAAGCGTGTTCCACATGTCCATCCAGAGGGAGCCGCCCACAAGCCAGTCATAGAAGCCTTGGAACGCGGTTCGCAACGCGTCTAGGAAGCCTTTGATCGCGCCTATCATCTGCTCCAGTACGGGAGCGATGAAGTCGGCTGCCTCTTTGAATCCTTGCGCGAAGGCCTTGATGAAAGGTGCGACTTCCTTGATGACGAGCGCGAGCGCTTTGATGTTCAGAGCCACCAGACCTAAGATATCTTTGAGTATGTTGCCGGAGCCTTCTCCTTCGCTGAAGATACTCCAGAGCTCACCCAACGCCTCACCGATTGGTGCTAGGGCGTCCCAGATGTCTTGGAACGCCGCCCAGAGCTCTTGAAGGGCGGGGCCAAGTATCTCGGCGGCGGTCTTTCCGACGTCCTCAAACCACTTCATGAGGCCTTGGAAGGCGCCGCTGACCGCGCCGCTTACGGCTTGAACCTCAGGCATCTTGCCAACTTCAGCAAGCCACGCCTGTACGCCTTGGACGCCCTTGTCGAGCCAATCCACGACGGGGATCATGGCCTCCGTCATGCCGGACAGCGTGGGCAGCAGGAGCCCGCCGATTTTCTCGCCTAAATCGCTGACAGCGTTCTTGAACCGCTCTTGGATGCCCGCGTATGTCTTCGCCTGCTCTTGGGCGGTGCCGCCGAACTGTTCATTCAGCGCCGACATCACGGCGGGAAAGTCGGCCGCTTTCAGTTTCGTTGTATCGATCGAGACGCCTAACTCGCCCATGATCTGGTCGAAGGCTTGCGCGTCGATCTTGCCGGATTGGAATGCGCCGATCAGTTCCTCAGCGATATCTTTGGCGCTCCGCATCTTTCCCTCCGCGGTCGTGAGGGAAACACCCGCCTCTTCCAATGTGCTGGAGAAGCCTTGGAGGTTCTCACCGCCCGTTTTGACCGCCTCAGCGACAAGTGAGATGGCATCCTTCAACGCCGCCGTGGCTTCTTTCGAAGTCTGAATATCGATGCCGTACCGCTGGAGGATGGCGGTGTTACCCATGAATGCCTTGCCGACAAGATCCGCGGCGCTTTGCAGGTCCATGTTCTTCGCGGCGGCCAGATCCGTTGCGGTTCCAAGAGCCTTCATCGCCTCATCATAGGACATGCCGAAAGTGAGTAGCCGCTGCAGTGTGGCCGCTAGTTGCTCATCCGAGTAGACCGTGAACTTCTGCAACTCTGAGAGCGCGGAGAGCGTGCCCTCTTTCACGGCATCCCAGGATGTGCCTGACTTCTCGACGGCGATCGAGAGGTTCTTGATCGCCTGCTCCGCTTCAGCGGCTTGACCAACGCTCCATTGCAGACCTTTTGTGATCTCTCCAACTGCCGCGATGGCAGCACCTGCGACACCTGCCCCCGCGAACCCTGAGATCACATTTCCAACGGACTGAAACCCGCCGCCGAGGCTTCCAATCGCTCCGCTGAGGATGCCGCAGCTGGCACGAACCTTATCCATGACGGTGCTGGCCTCGTCAACCGCCTTGAGGGCGATTACGACGCTGCCCAGTTCAGGCATTGGTCGATCTCACCTTCCTTCGCCTTCGCATCATCCACAGCGAAACGCAGAATCCAAGCGTTAGAACGAGCATGAAGCTACCCGCGCCTTGCTGTTCGGGGATGGGCACCTGCAGCGTTGACGTGACCGTGACGGTCTCAGTCATGACGGCAACCCAGACAGTCGATGTTACAAAACGATCTTGAATGATTGTTCGCGTCTGATTCAGCGTCACGGTCGCCTCAATGTAGACGGGGTAGGGCTGATAGACGATTGCCGTTTCACGGATCGCTTGTGTTTCTGTTTGTGTTACGGTGACGGGCTCGGGGCAGGCGGATGTGGTCGTAGTCGCTGTTATGGCTGGCTGCTCAAGCCACACCGACTCGAAGAGGGCTAGCCCGTTGAAGACCGCGATATGAGGCTGCGTGTACGCCGCCGGGTTGAATCCGACGGCGGGCGCAGTGAAGACTACTTCACCGTCAACCTCAACATTGACTGAGGCGCCGTCGAAGCTGAAAGTCAGATCATACCAGACATTCAGTTGAAGAGTCATAGGTAGCGGGAAGGCTTCGAAGACTTCATCCGCGCCCGCGATCATGTGACGGGCGACGCCTTGGGAAGCATCGAAGTACAGGGAGGCGCCGCTCTCATACTGGACCTCGACGCTCTCACGGGTCATAACTTGGACTGCAAAATGATCGGTCCCGTTGGCCTGACTATCTAAGAATTGCAGTCGCGTGTTGATCCTGAAGTACGCTCCATGATTGACCGGCCAGAAATAGACGCCAGCATATTCAGGTCCCTGCGATAACAAGAGGCCGTCGGGCCGAAGGGTGATGTTGCCCCAGCCGAACCAGTTCGGCGCATGACCTTGTCGGAAATCATGCGCTTAGACCAGAATCCAGCCTTGAGGGAGCGCGGGAGAATCGGCGACCAACAGAGCTGCGCATACGAGCAGCGCTACCGCTGCAAGTACCACGAGCACATGCCTCAAAAACGCTCACGTTCTCTATCGTCTCTTTCGAGCAGCCCGCTTCATCGCTCGCTGCTCCTCACGGATGCGGTCCGAATATGCGGCCAGATACCGCGCACGTTGCAGCGGCGTGAGTTCACCGATCCCATGGAAACGTAGGCCGTAGTCTTCCGCCAAGACGCAGAGTCCGCGACTGAACACGCCTGCGACAGGTGGTTCAGGGTCTGCAGTAATGTTCCTAAGAAGCTTGAACCCACTTTAGCCGTCTAGAGAGGGAGTGCCAGAACAAGGGAAGCAGAGGAAGGCGGAGCTGAATTGAGGCGTCGCAATCGAGTCCTAGTTGCTGTCGTTGCAATCATGCTGTTCGTTTCTCTCATTATCGCGGAATACATCAGTACCTCGCTTCCCGTAATGAGTCGTCTGAGGATCGTCGCTGAGGATCATCAAGTACCCTCCTTGCCTGAAATGGGCCTGATGATTCTGTGTCCAAGCAAGGCTAGACAGATGGGTCTATGCAACATGGACGAGAGACGACTCTACGCGAAGTACATGGTCACGGTCAGTGATCCTCCGATCACTCGCAACCCCGCGGTCACATGCAAAGTCATGCTAGAACCTGAACGGACGGAGCCTCCGAGGGCAATGGAGATCATTAACATCACTCGGGTTGACAAGAGCAGCCTCTTCACGTGCACTCATACCCGAATAGGTGAGGACAGATTGGAGGTTGATCTCGCCTTCATCGGTGATCCTGATGATCTAGCGCTGATGGCACATTACATGCTGCTCGTGACAGTCAACTATGATGAGCCGTTGCTGTCCTGGATCCCGCTGTTCACTCGAAGGGTAAGCGGCGCCGATCTTGGAGATCTCTGCCTTCTAGGCTACGACATGAGCAAGCATCCCGCGCCAGGGACACGAGAAAGCGAGACCCCCCTTGGAGAGTTGCAAAGCTGTGAGGCTGCTCTGACCTGGCAGAGACTGATTCTGGATGCAGATGCTGCAACCGTCCTATCAGATCTGCACTTCTCAGTTCATCCGCGACAGCTGTGTGACGGATCCACGGAGAGCAAACGCTACGCCGCCAAGTTTGGACATTTCCTCTACCTCCTTCTGCGTGAGGCTTTCTTGACAGCATTCTGCTCTTCGCGGACTCTGTCGCTGTAGGCGGCTAAGTACCAGCGTCTCTGCAGCGGCGTGAGTTCGCCGATCTCATGCAAACGCAGCCCGTAATGCTCAGTCAGTACGTACAGGCTGCGACTGAAGATCCCCCTCGCGAAAGGATTCCACTTTCGCCGGCGTGAGCTTGCTGACCTCGAAGGCTTTCAGCATGATCTTCGCTGGCTCGTTTGGGAGAACGTTGGCCGTAATCGTCGGGTCACCAGTCGCCAATTTCGCAACGGCGGCAACAAATTTCAGGTTCTGTGTCAACTTGTCGCGGTTTCCGATATCCCTCGGATCAACGCCTGCGGCTTCGAAGGCCTCGCGGAACTGGTCGTCGCTGAGAGCGTAGACTTCAACATCATGCTCCTGCCTGTCCGTGCCGTAGACCTTCACGGTCTCATGATAGCGCGTTCCCTGCTCGATCCGGATGGCGATTCTCTGGTTGTCAGCTCGCCTCGCCAAGATCTCCTGTTTCTCCTTCTCATTCATTCTTCATGTCACCTCCACGCTGCTTCTCCACTGTCTCCAATTCTTTGAGACGCTTGAACTGAGGCTCCTTCACGATGTAGAGGGGCACACTCGACACGGTGCCACGGATGAAACGAGCGCCGTCGCTCCTTGCGATTTTCTCGCGAACCAGAGCGCGGATTTGCATCAGGTCACGGTAGCGGCCGGTGATGACGAGCGCCATGCTGACTCTGATATCCAAGTCGCCGTCCTCAACTTGGCCGCTCATGGTTCATGCTCACCGCTAGCAAGAGTTGCGTTTAGAGAAGTAGCCACCCGAGCGTGCGGTCTCGCATGTAAGAGGGAAGACTCCAAACTGACCGATACCTCCAGAAATCTGACACAAGAAAGTGGGCTAGACAGTGGTCATGCTTTCAGCAGACCAGTCCCATGTCTCGGTGCCGAAGTCATCCTCGGCATGGGGATGCTCGTAATCGCCATGCACGCCGCCAAACTGGAACTTCTTGTTCGCGATGGAGTTCTTGAACTCAAGCCACCAACCGACATCTTCCATGCAAGCTATCTCACCGAAAGGTGAATTGCCGACAATGCCGGAGTCGTCGTAGGTTTTCTCAAGCGAACCCGTGTACTCTCTTAAGGTTTCATGGACTTCTTTGCCGCGGCCGTATCCCATGCCCTTCGGAACTTGCACGATCCCCGCGCTGCGGGCATAACTCCAAGATTTGACGAAGGGGATCTTGGTTGCGGTGGCGAGCCCTGCTTGGGTTGCAGCGATTCTGACTTCCCACTCGTTACCGTCATACAGTGGCATTTTTCTTTCTCACCTCACAATTGATTTTGTCAAGCCCGCTCGTCCCGAGACGAGTCAAGCCGTGACTAGGAACGGCGGCCACGTGGTCACATCGATGCGCTCCCGCCGGGTCTGCGAGAGCTCACATGGCCGCACCCATTATGACACACAATAACGATGTGACTAGAGACCCGCTCATCGCCGGGTCTGCTCTATCATGGATACCCTACGCATTTGCGAGCGCCATTAACGCCCGCATGCTTCCCCGGGGCGTATCCTATGATTAGACACCGAGCGCATTTAATGCGCCCTGAAGCACCGCTTCGAGGATCCGTTGCGAGAAGGCATCAAGCACCGGGCGAATATGAGGGCGTGGGCTCATCCGATATGTTCCGAGTTCCACATATGCGCCGTACTCAACAGCATTGCCGAACTCCATCTCGAACCCGCTCGCCCGCGCGTAGATGCTATCCCTCAAGGCCCCAGTCCGGACAGGCGCAAGGGATCTCGCAAGATCAACCATGTCAAGACCGATAACATCCAGTTCCTTCTCGACATCGGGCTCGATATTCCTTACGAAAGCCTGGAGTTTCGGTGTAACCGTGTCGGATACGACTTTTACAGACCAGTTCGGCAAATCTAAGACACCATGATCGCTGAGAATGTGACTTCATGTTGACGAATTGAAAGATGGTATGTGTCAGAGCCCGGTTCAGAGCATTCTGGGCACCGCTGTAAGACTTTAGATGTTTGATAGTTGATCAGATGGCAGTGCATTAGGTTGATACCAGCCATTCCACGATCACAAGCAGTTTCTTCACGATCGCGTCCTTCACACGAACATTATGTCGAAACTTGCTTGGTAGCCGCAACAGCATGTATGGGTAGACCGCCACATCGTGTTCCTTACCATCAGCAAGCCGCATTTTCAAGAGCTCACTGTGTCAGATAGGACTTCCACGGACCAGTTAGGCATCTACAACACACCTTATTTGGAAGCAGGAATCAGACCCAAGCTTCGGTGAGACCATGAGTGAATTATGGGCCGTGCTTCTCGGGTTCGGTATTGGTCTAGGCGTTGGAGGAATCGGAATGTGGGCTGTGTTACGGTTCGGCGTTTGGCGGAACTATCTTCCGTGGGACTAGGTTGACACCAGCCATTCCACGATGACAAGCAGTTTCTTCGCCAAGAGATCCTTCACCCAGACATGATGCCGGTACTTGTTATGCAGCCGCAGGAGCAGGTAGGGATGAACTGGCACGATCGTGGGAATCTCTCCTTTCAGGACTCGGCGGATCGCACAGAAGCCGATGCATGTCGCGTGTGGTCGAAGGAGTTCTTGTTCGCAGAGGCTTTGGCAGCCGAAGCCGAGACCCCGATTCTCTGAACGCGTGTACCCGCGCGTGTCGACGCATTGATATGCCTGGCCAGTGGCCTCATCGACCACGACCTGAAGGCGCTTCCCCGAGAACAGGATCCTAAGCTGCTTCTTGGCGCCTGTCCGCTTGTTCCTGATCTCGAGAAATGATGGCAAGTTGGGAATGACCTTTCGGCACGATTCAGGATGTCAGAAACTCGGCTCATGGACTCGGTAAATGGAGAATGAATAGAGCGAACAATAGGACGCCGAACAGGAGCAAGACCAACCATGCGTTATAGGACGGATTCTTAGGCGGGCCCATCACTCACCCAATCCTAATCTCTTCGAAACCTTATC
>Ga0129297_10001829_pt1 | contig 10855 bp, 4 predicted proteins | sample I18A1metaG_FD_94708 | JGI IMG/M metagenome (GOLD analysis project Ga0129297, IMG submission 94708) | Lake sediment bacterial and archeal communities from Gulf of Boni, Indonesia to study Microbial Dark Matter (Phase II) - ​I18A1 metaG | ecosystem: Environmental > Aquatic > Freshwater > Lake >... | reverse complement strand
CTCTATGTGCGCTATCTGTATCGTCAATCCCCTCTCCTTCTCCTCAGGCGCATTGTCTATCCGATCAAACTCCACATACTCCACCCCACTCACCACATGACTCAATACCTTCGTTATCGCCGATGTCAGTGTCGTCTTCCCATGATCCACATGCCCTATCGTCCCTATGTTTAAATGTGGCTTCGTCCTCTCAAATTTCTTCTTCGCCATCTTTCACCTCCTAGACCTTTTTGTTTAAATTTTTCATGAATCCATTCTTTAACGATGGACAGAAATCCTGCCCTCAATTCTGGCCAGAATCTCTTCCATGATTTGAGGAGAAGTCTGTTCATGCCGGAAATATTCCATAGAGAAAAGTCCTCTGCCCTGAGTGATTGTGCGGAGAATTGTCGCATACCCGAACATCTCTGCCAAGGGGACAAAAGCCTTGATCACTCTCGACCCTCCCCTCATCTCCATGGCTTCAATTTTTCCCCGTCTAGCATTCAGATCGCCGACGATATCTCCAAGATATTCATCCGGCGAGACAACTTCGAGCCTCATGATGGGCTCAAGAATTACAGGCATAGCTTTGGAAGCCGCGTCTTTGAAGGCCAGGGAGCCAGCTATTTTAAAGGCCATAGTCGTGGAATCCACTTCATGATAGGAACCATCAATGAGAGTGATCTTGACATCAGCAACTGGAAAGCCGGCCAGAATCCCTATCTCGGTAGCCTCTTTAACTCCGAATTGGATGGCAGAAATGAATTCTCTGGGAATAACTCCGCCTCTAGTCTTGTCGACGAAGACAAACCCTCCACCTCTTTTTAATGGCTCAACAAGAAGTTTGCAGTGGCCATACTGCCCGCGGCCTCCACTCTGGCGGATGTATTTGCCCTCCCCTTCAGCCGCCCGGAGAATCGTCTCCTTGTAGGCAACCTGAGGTTTCCCCATATTGGCCTGGACTCCAAATTCTCTGAACATACGATCCATGAGGATTTCTAGATGCAGTTCTCCCATCCCATAGACAAGAGTCTGTCCTGTGGCGGGATCCTGCATGACCTTGACTGTGGGATCTTCTTTGGCAAGCTTGGCCAGTGCATTGGCCAGCTTCACGTGTTCTGTTTTTGATTTAGGCTCGACAGTTACAGAAATAACAGGTTCAGGAAACTTTATGGATTCAAGGACAATCGGCCGGTGTTTAGCACAGAGAGTATCTCCTGTGGAAAGCCTTTTCATCGATCCAAGAGCAGCGATATCCCCAGCATGAACCTCCTCAATTTCTTTCCTCTTATTGGCGTGCATCTCCAAAAGGCGAGAGAGACGCTCCTCCTCTTCTCTAATTGGATTATAAAGGATGGAGCCTATTTTTGCCTTCCCGGAGTAAACTCTGAAAAAACCAAGAGTACCGACATAAGGGTCGTTCATGACCTTGAAAACAAGGGCAGAGAAAGGGTCGTCATCCGAGGGATGTCTTGTCTCAACATCCAAGGTTCGGGGATGATATCCAACAACAGGAGCAATATCCGAGGGTGAAGGAAGATAGTCAAGGATAGCATCGAGGAGGGGGTGAACACCTTTGTTCCGGAAAGAGGCACCATAGAGGACAGGGACAAACTGGAGAGAAATTGTTCCTTTGCGGATGGCCCTTTTCGTTTCTTCTGCAGATATTTCCTTTCCCTCCAAATACCTTTCCATGAGTCTGTCATCTGTTTCACTGAGAGCCTCGAGCATTTCATTCCTTTTTTGCTGGACTTCATCATTGTGTTCTGGAGTGACATTCCTTACTTCGAAATTCGTCCCCAAGAAATCTTCTCCCCAGTCTATTTCTTTCATTTCGACAAGGTCAATTACTCCTCGAAAATTTTCTTCTCTGCCCAAAGGAATCTGGATAACTAGAGGTTTGGTCGCCAGCCTTGTCTTCATCTGCTCAACTGCTTTCTCCGGATCGACTCCAATTCTATCCATCTTGTTAATAAAGACGATCCTCGGCACCCTGTATCTATCGGCCTGCCTCCAGACCGTCTCTGATTGAGGCTCTACTCCCCCCACTCCACAAAGGAGAACGACTGCTCCATCCAGTACTCTTAATGAACGCTCGACTTCGGCTGTAAAATCCACGTGTCCAGGGGTGTCGATGATGTTGATTCGGTGGTTTTTCCAGTAACAGGTAGTGGCTGCAGAGGTGATCGTTATTCCACGTTCCTGCTCTTGTTCCATCCAATCCATAACTGCTGTACCCTCATCCACCTCTCCCATCTTGTAAGTGATCCCTGTGTAGAAAAGAATACGCTCGGTTGTGGTAGTCTTCCCCGCATCGATATGGGCCATGATCCCTATGTTTCTGATGTTCGCGATTGGATATGATCGCATCCGCTTTTCTCTCCATTTGAGTATTACTGAAAATCACTCGTCTTTTAGGGAGAACTACCATTTATAATGAGCAAAAGCTCGGTTGGCTTCCGCCATTTTATGGGTATCTTCTTTTTTCTTGATCGCTCCTCCTCGATTGTTCACCGCGTCCGTGATTTCAGCAGCAAGCTTCTCGACCATACTCTTCCCTGCTCTCTCTTGAGCGTATTTGATTAGCCAGCGGACAGCCAGGGAAGTGGAGCGACTGAGGGGAACTTCGACAGGAACCTGGTAGGTGGCACCGCCGACTCTTCTTGACTTTGTCTCAAGAACAGGCCTTACATTTTCCAGCGCTTTCTCCATGACCTTAAGAGGATCTTCCTTTGCTTTTTTCTTCAAGAGCTCCATCGTCTGGTAAACCGTATGTTCAGCCACGCTCTTCTTTCCCTTCTTCATGAAAATACGGACAAACTTTGAAATAAGGGTACTGTTATAGAGATGATCAGGCGGCGATTTTTTCTTCTTGACTATTCCTCTTCTCGGCATCAGCTACTCCTAAGAAGCAATCCTCTTCTCTTTAGGTTTTTTGGCACCGTATTTGGATCTGCCTTGCTGGCGTCCCTGGACGCCTTCGCTATCTAGAGTGCCACGAATGATGTGATAGCGAACTCCGGGCAAGTCTTTCACCCGGCCGCCACGAATGAGAACAATCGAGTGCTCCTGAAGATTGTGACCTACTCCAGGAATATATCCTGTCACTTCGATATTGTTTGTTAATCGGATTCTGGCTACCTTTCTCATGGCAGAGTTAGGTTTTTTGGGCGTAGTCGTAAAAACCCTCGTACAGACTCCTCTTTTCTGAGGACATAACTCCAGGGCAGGCGACTTGCTCTTGTACCTCTTGAAAAACCTGCCTTTTCTTACGAGTTGATTAACTGTCGGCAATAAAACTACTCCTTTATAAAAAATTCCATTTTCTTCGTCCCGAATAGAAAAAAAATCTCTCGGAGCGATTGTGTGGATAATAGCAAATATAGCTTGCTATGTCAAGAATTTTGAGGAAGTTAGCAAATCAACTAGTTCTGCGAGGAAACATCCACTTCCTTTTCAAGTTCTGCCTTTTTTTCCTCTTCTTCCTCTTCCTTTATCTCAACATCCCGGTAGTATTTGTAGCCCGTGCCGGCAGGAATCAGCCTTCCCATTATAATATTTTCTTTCAGACTTCTCAAGTGGTCCACTTTTCCGTAAAGACTTGCTTCGGTCAAGACTCGTGTTGTCTCCTGGAAGCTGGCCGCGGAGATGAAACTGTCTGTGCTCAGAGCGCTCTTGGTGATCCCAAGAAGCAAGGGTCTGGCCTTGGCGGGCTTGCCTCCCTTTTTAGTGACTTTTTCATTTTCCTCTTGGAAGATAAACTTGTCCACCTGTTCATCAACCAGAAGCTCTGTATCTCCGACTTCCTCCACTTTTACCCAGCGCAGCATTTGGCGAATAATGATTTCAATATGCTTATCATTAATGGAGACACCCTGTAGCCTGTAAACCTCTTGAATTTCCCTCAAAAGATATTCCGCAAGCTCCTTTTCCCCAAGGACTTTCAGGATGTCATGAGGGTTCACAGGTCCATCCATGAGAGGTGTTCCTGCCCTGACTTTTTCTCCATCGCCAACGCTCAGATGAGCTCCCTTGGGAATCAGATATTCCTTTTCTCCACCCCGCTCGCTACGGACAACGAGCTTCCGGTAGCCTCTGACAAGTCCGCCATACTGAACGGCGCCATCAATCTCGGAAATGGCAGCCGGCGATTTTGGCCTTCGGGCCTCAAAGAGCTCCTCAGCCCGAGGTAAACCTCCGGTGATATCCTTGGTTCGGGCTTGTTCTCGAGGGATCTTAGCCAAGATATCCCCAGCATAGACCTTCTCTTCGTCCTTGACCTCTAAATTAGCTCCAGAAGGCAGGAAGTATTTTCTAAGCACAACAGGTTTCTTAGTTTTTTCATCTTTTTTATGGGAATCGATAATCTCCATTTGAGGCTGCATTTTTTCATCTTTTGGCTCAGTGATCACCTGGGTGATCAATCCAGTAAATTCGTCCTGGACCTCTTCCATGGTTACTCCTCGGACAACATCCCGAAACCGGACAAGGCCACTTTCTTCAGTCAGGATAAAAGTATTAAAGGGATCCCATTCAGCAAATTCCTGCCTGGCCTTTACTGGTTCTTTATCCTTGACCATAACTTTTGCTCCATAGGGAACCTGATAATGTTCGATTTCTCTGCCCCGATGGTCAAGAATAGCGATATTGGCATTGCGGTTGACAACAATTAGAGTCCCCTCCTTGTTGCGGACAGCTTTGAGGTTGCTGAATCTCACCACTCCATCATTCTTTGCTTCAAGCTTGCTCTTCTCGGCTCCTCTCAAAGCGATTCCACCGATATGGAAAGTTCTCATGGTCAACTGCGTGCCTGGCTCACCGATGGACTGGGCAGCAGTAATGCCAACTGCCTCTCCAAGTTCCACCAGCTTGCCACTTGACATGTTGCGGCCATAGCAAAGCTGGCAAATGCCTCTTTTCGACTCACATGTCAAACCCGAGCGGATTTTGACTCTTTCAATTCCCACATTCTGAAATGTCTGGGCAACTTCCTCTGTGATCTCTTCATTCATGTCGATAATGACTTTGTTTGTATCAGGATGCAAAACTCTCTCCAGAGATGTACGGCCGACAATCCTGTCGACAAAAGGCTCGATGATCTCTCCATTCTCGACAATAGCTGAGACATTTATTCCTTTGAGAGTGCCGCAGTCATGCTCATCGATGATGACTTCTTGGGCCACATCAACCAGCTTTCGGGTGAGATAGCCAGAATTGGCAGTTTTCAAGGCTGTATCCGCCAATCCCTTTCTAGCTCCGTGAGTAGAGATAAAGTACTGGAGAACATTCAGCCCTTCTCGCAAGTTGGAGACAATAGGAGTCTCAATAATTTCACCTGATGGCTTGCTCATCAATCCTCGCATCCCGGCCAGCTGGCGAATCTGCTGCTTGTTTCCTCGCGAGCCTGAATCAGACATAACGAAGAGAGGATTGAGCTGTTTTCCCTCAAAGCTAACTTTTTTCATTTCATCCATCATGACATTGGAAACTTGATCAGTGACAGCGCCCCAGATTTCCACAATGCGATTGAACCTCTCCCCAGCAGAAATTGTACCCTCTCGATAAAGGCTTTCAATCTCCTGGACTTCCTTGTTTGCCCTTTCCACGAGCTCTGATTTTTCCTGGGGAATGATAAAATCATCGATTCCAAGAGAGAATCCTGCTTGTGTGGCCTGATTGAAACCCAGTTCCTTCATCTTATCCAGCATTTCCACTGTGGGGCCGAGGCCAACCTTGAGATAGGTAAAAAAGACCAGATTCTCAAGGCCCTTTTTCCTCATCACTCCGTTGATGAAAGGAATTGCTGAAGGCAGAATACCATTGAAGACGATCCGTCCAGGAGTGGTCTCGATTAGGTCATTGTTAACTTGGCTGACCGGGCAGGTCATGACGGCCTGGTCGTCATAAAATGTTGACAAATTCATAAAAGGACCTTTGTACCTGAGCTTAACCCTGGCCTGAAGGCTGATTTCTTTGTTTTCATAGGCAAGCAAAACCTCTTCAGGAGAACCAAAAATCCGGCCCTCTCCCTTCTCCTTCTTCTTCTCCAGGGTGATGTAATAGCAGCCCAAGACCATATCCTGGCTGGGGATTGTCAGAGGGCGGCCATGAGCAGGAGAAAGAATATTGTTAGTGGAGAGCATTAAGGTTTGAGCCTCAACCTGGGCCTCAATGGAAAGAGGAATGTGAACAGCCATCTGGTCTCCATCAAAATCGGCATTAAAAGCAACACAGACCAGGGGATGAATCTGGATAGCTTTCCCTTCAATCAAAATAGGTTCAAAAGCCTGAATCCCCAAGCGATGAAGCGTGGGGGCTCGATTGAGGAGGATGGGATGTTCCCGGACGACCTCTTCCAGATAATCCCAGACCTCTGGTCTCTCCTGCTCATGCCATTCGCGGGCAATTTTGACACTGGGAACAAGCCCATCTTTTTCCAGTTTATGGAAAATGAATGGCTTAAAGAGTTCCAGAGCCATCTTCTTTGGCAATCCGCACTGATGCAATTTGAGCTCAGGACCGACAACAATAACAGAGCGGCCTGAATAGTCGACTCTCTTTCCCAGAAGATTCTGACGGAAACGTCCCTGCTTTCCTCTTAGGGCTTCGCTCAAAGACTTGAGAGGCCTTCGATTGGCTCCGAGATGGACCCTTCCTCGTTTCCCATTATCAAAGAGGGCATCGACAGCCTCTTGGAGCATCCTCTTTTCATTACGAATGATAAGCTCAGGGGCATGGAGCTCAATGAGCTTTTTCAATCGATTATTGCGGTTGATGACTCTCCTGTAGAGGTCGTTCAAATCGGAGGTGGCGAAGCGGCCGCCATCCAAGCGGACCAAAGGCCTCAAATCAGGAGGAATGACAGGGATGGTATCGAGAATCATCCAATCCGCCCGGTTTCCGGATTTCTTGAGGCCTTTGAAAACTCTTAATCTTTTGGCATAGCGAAGCTTTCTCTGCTGGGAAGCCTCCTTTTTCATCAATTTTCTTAATCGATCAGCCTCTTTGGTGATGGTGATTTGGGCAAGCAGGGTTTTTATAGCTTCAGCTCCGATGGAGACTTCAAATTTATCCCCATATTTCTCCTGAGCTTCCTTGTACTCTTCTTCATTGAGTAGCTGTTTCTCTTTGAGAGGAGTCTCCCCAGGGTCGATCACGATGTATGACTCAAAGTAGAGCACTTTTTCCAAATCTTTAATGGAAAGGTCCACCACAAGGCCTATTCGACTAGGTGGGCTCTTAAAGAACCAGATATGGGCAACAGGAGAAGCAAGCTGAATATGGCCCATCCTTTCCCGGCGAACTTTAGACTTTGTCACCTCGACTCCGCATCTCTCACAGATGATCCCCCTGTATTTCATCCTCTTGTACTTGCCGCAGAGACACTCATAATCATTAATGGGGCCAAAAATTTTGGCACAGAAAAGCCCGTCCTTTTCTGGCTTGAATGTCCTGTAGTTGATGGTTTCAGGCTTGGTCACTTCTCCCCAGGACCAGCTTTTAATCTTTTCAGGGGAAGCGATGCTGATTCTTACCCGGTCAAAATCGACCCTTGGTTTTCCGCCTACAGATTGCCTGGCATCCATCATTTTTCTCCTTTAAGGATTTGGGGAACATCAATTCCCCAAGGCAGAATCTCTTCCCTTTCTGCCTTTTCTAATTCCACATTTAAACACAAGCTCTGGAGCTCACGGATGAGAACATTGACAGACTCAGGAAGCCCAGGGGCAAACTCAAGATCGCCCTTAACAATAGCTTCATAGATCTTAGCCCTGCCTTCCACATCATCGGATTTCACTGTCATGAGCTCTTGAAGCGTATAAGCAGCTCCATAAGCTTCTAGAGCCCAAACTTCCATTTCTCCAAAGCGTTGCCCGCCGAACTGGGCTTTTCCGCCTAAAGGCTGCTGAGTGATAAGGGAATAAGGGCCTGTCGAGCGGGCATGAATTTTATCGTCGACAAGATGGTAAAGCTTCATCATGTAAATAAACCCGACAGTCACTTCCTGATTAAGCAGCTCCCCTGAGATGCCGTCATAAAGGGGAACCTTGCCTGAGGTGGGCAAGCCCGCCTTGGCCAAGAGATCCTTGATTTCCGTTTCAGAAATTCCATCGAAGACAGGCGTTGAGAGCCAGAGATTAAGAGTCTTTGCCGCCCACCCGGCATGAGTTTCCAGTATCTGGCCAACATTCATTCTGGAAGGAACACCGAGGGGATTGAGGACAATTTCCACGGGAGTTCCTTTCGGCAAGGAAGGCATGTCTTCTTCAGGAACAATTTTGGCGACGATTCCTTTATTCCCGTGACGACCTGAAATTTTATCACCGACGGAGAGCTTCCTTTTCATGGCAACGTAGACTTTGATAGCCTGAATAACCCCAGGAGCTAACTCATCGCCTTTCTTGAGACTTTCGACTTTTTCTTTGAATATGGCCCGAAGGGCTTCAATCTGGCGTTTGACTTTTTTCTCAATATCTTTAATTTTTCTATCCCGCTCGGGATTGTCTTCGAGGCGCAGCTTCGTATAGTCGTCTGCATCTAACTCGTCAAGAATTTTTTCTGTTAATTTTTTCCCTTTCTCCAAGACAAAACCAGAGATTTTCTGATCCTTCTCGGTCTTTTCTCCCTTGAGAAGGATTTTTATTTTCCGCCATTTTTCTCCCTCAAGGATGCTAATCTCATCATCCAAGTTCCTCTTCATCTTAGCTATTTCATCCTTTTCGATAAGCTTGGCGCGATTCCCTTTTTCAATTCCTCTCCGGGAGAAAATCTTGACATCGATTACTGTTCCTTCTATGCCTGGAGAGCAATACAGAGAGGCATCCTTGACATCCAGCGCTTTTTCACCAAATATGGCCTTGAGAAGCTTCTCCTCTGGAGAAAGCTGTGTCTCTCCCTTGGGAGCGACTTTGCCGACTAAAATATCCCCGGACTTGACCTGAGCTCCAATCCTCACAATTCCATTCTCATCCAGATTGCGAAGCAGATTTTCCGGGACATTGGGAATATCCCTGGTTATCTCCTCTGGCCCCAGCTTTGTATCCCGGGCCTCTATGGTTTCTTCGACAATATGGATGGAGGTGAAGATATCCTCTTTAATCAATTTCTCGCTGACGATGATGGCGTCTTCAAAATTGTATCCTCGCCAGGGCATAAAAGCACAAAGGACATTCCGGCCTAAAGACAACTCGCCTTTATCTGTGCAGGAACTATCAGCGAGAATCTGGCCCCTCTCGACTCTATCTCCCTTTCTAACAATTGGTCTGTGATTCAAGCAGGTGTTCTGGTTTGTCCTCAAAAACTTTGTCAGAAGATAAAGGTCTGTTCCCACATCATATTCCTTGGCATTTTCCTGTTCATCGACACGAATCAAGATTCTTTCTGAATCTACGAACTCCACATATCCAGGCCGGCCACAGACGACCACCTCTCCAGATCCCTTGGCAACAAGATGTTCTATGCCTGTGCCAACTAAAGGAGCTTCTGGCTGAAGCAAAGGCACAGCTTGCCTCATCATATTCGACCCCATAAGAGCCCGGTTGGCATCATCATGCTCCAAGAAGGGGATCAAAGCCGCGGTGAGTGAAACAAGCTGTTTGGGGGAAACATCAATATAGTCGATTTGCTCGCGGGGGATAAGCTTAAAGTCGCCTCCCTGTCTGGCACTGACAAACTTGTCGAGAAAGTATCCTTTTTCGTCAACTTTGGCGTTCGCCTGAGCGATGATGTATTTCTCTTCCTCCCAAGCTGTGAGATAAAAGCAATAGGACTCAATGACCGGAAAATGTTTTGCCTGTTTTCTTTTGAGCTTTTCAATTTCCTTCAGGACCTCGTCTTTCTCAACAATATCTCCAATCTTATAAGAGCTTCCTCCTGGATGAAGGATCTTGACATAATCTGCAATTCTTGCGTCCTTGACTTTTCTATAAGGGGTCTCAACAAAACCAAAATTGTTCACCCGGGCATAACAACTCAAAGAGGAAATCAGGCCGATATTGGGCCCCTCTGGCGTTTCCACTGGACAAATTCTTCCATAATGGGAGGCCTGAATATCTCTGACTTCAAAACCCGCCCTCTCTCGACTCAATCCTCCAGGTCCGAGGGCGCTCAATCGCCTTTTATGAGTGACTTCGGCCAGGCTGTTGATTTGGTCCATGAATTGGGAGAGCTGGGAACTTCCAAAAAACTCTTTTAAGGCGGCAATCACCGGCTTAGAATTGATCAGATCCTGAGGCATAGCAGAGGCCAAATCTGAAGTGATCGTCATCTTCTCCTTGATCGTTCTTTCCATTCGGGTGAGTCCAATCCGGAAGGCATTCTCCACAAGCTCTCCAACGGATCGAACACGCCGGTTTCCAAGATGATCAATATCATCAACCGCGCCTTCGCCGTAGCGGAGACGTAGCAAATATTTGATGACCTCGACATAATCTAAGGGAGAGAGTGTCTTTTCCTCCAGAGAACTCGTCAAGCCCAATTTGATATTCATTTTCAGGCGGCCGATTCGGGAAAAATTGTATTTCTGGGAGTTGAAAAAGAGATTGTGGAACAAATTGTGGGCACTTTCCATAGTATGAGGCTCGCCCGGCCTGAGTTTTCTGTAGATTTCAGCCAAAGCTTGATTGGTATCCTTGCGGATATCCTTCTTCAGGGTAGTACAGACAATATTGCCGACTCTCTCCTGGGCAGGGAAGAAGACCTCAAAGGGCTCTCCGCGTCCAATGAGAAGATCAAGCTGAGCCTCATTCAATTCGTCATTAGCTCTCACTTTCCCTTTGATCGCGGAAAGGGCGAAAGCCCCTTGAAGCTCTCTGCGATCTAGGGCGACTTTTGTGACTCCCAAATCTTTGAGCTTCTGGTATATTTCTCTACT
>Ga0129297_10001828_pt1 | contig 10856 bp, 10 predicted proteins | sample I18A1metaG_FD_94708 | JGI IMG/M metagenome (GOLD analysis project Ga0129297, IMG submission 94708) | Lake sediment bacterial and archeal communities from Gulf of Boni, Indonesia to study Microbial Dark Matter (Phase II) - ​I18A1 metaG | ecosystem: Environmental > Aquatic > Freshwater > Lake >... | reverse complement strand
TGTCAACTGCATGCGGTTTTGCTGCAAGATAGATGGATGTCTCTGTGATACCGCCATGATCAACTCGTCCTTGCTCATCATAGACCTTTAGCTGTTGATATGTCTGCTTCACCTTCGGTGGATCCCACCATGACACAACTGTACAGAGCACTTCGCGTTCCGTGACTACTCTTCTCGCCGCCACATCTAGAGAAGGGGTATTGCCGCCGTGACCGTTGACAATCAGTATGGTCTTGAAGCCGTGATCCACAAGGGAATTGCAGATATCGATCACATACTCGGTCAAGATATGTGGTCTCACAGTCACTGTTCCTGGAAAATCCATGTGGTGCTGACTCATGCCATAATGAACTGTTGGCATTACCAGAACTGTGCTTGGAATCAGTTCCGCTACCCGCTTGCATATGGCCTCGGCGATCACAGCGTCCGCGTCGACTGGCAAATGAGGGCCGTGATTCTCGACAGAGCCCACGGGTAATACTGCTACGCGTCTCTCCTCAACGCAATCCTTGATCTCAGTCCAACTCATCTCTCCGTAACTGGAACTTCTTTGCTTCATAGAGATCAAACTAGATTGTACGTGCAGAGAATTTGAGCTTTATTGTGGCCTAGCGCATGCTTTCCTCCGCGTTCAGACGACGGATGCTAGATATATTATGTCTGAGGTATCTAGTATGCAACCAAACCGACTGAGAGATCGAATGCCATGGTTGTATCCGAAACACGAAACTATTCCGAAGCCCTTACCGGATTTGCAGAGAAGTTAAGCTTTGATGATCTCCCTCCTAAGGTTGTTGAGAAACTCAAGTCTCTTATCGTTGACACGGTAGGTGTTGGAATCTCAGGCTCCGCCACCGATCCAGGTCGGATGCTGAGTGAGATAATCAAAGAACTGGGCGGACCAGGCGAATCCACGCTTTTCGGAGATGGCTGCAAGGTCAACTGTGTCAATGCCAGCTTTGTCAACGCCTTTCTCGCTGACATCCTTGACTATGAAGATACCCTTCCAGGGTTTAGTCACCCAACCGCAGTGATAGTGTCCTCTGCGCTTGCGGTGGGAGAGAAGATTGGAGCGACGGGAAAAGAGCTGGTTGCGAGCGTAGCAGCCGGTTATGAAGGTGCTGCTAGGATAGCACGAGCCGTTAGACCCACGCCCGATCGATCTACGAAGGTGGCCGTGGCTTATGCTTGGCATGGGCTAGGGGCCGCAATAGCTGCAAGCAAGCTCATGGGCCTAAGTAAAGAGGGCATCTTAGATTCCTTGGCCTACGCAGCTTCGGCGAGCCCGCTTCCAACCTGGATAACGGGATATGGGAAGCCGTTTCACTGGGTAAAGAACAATTTCGGCGAGCAAGCTGCGGCAGGTACCATAGGGGCTCTACTTGCGAGCAGAGGCTATCTCTGTCCGCGATCCATACTGGAGTCGGAGAAGGGGTTCTGGTTAATGGTTGGATCGGATAGCTTTGATCCTGAGGAGATGATCAGAGATCTGGGGCACGAATACATCGTGATGAAAGCGGGATTCAAGCCATACGCTGCCTGCAGGTGGATACACACAACTCTCGATGCACTGCAGTCCATGCTGGGTAAACAAGATATGCGCGTGGAAGATATCAAGGAGGTTGTGGTGCACTGCTCACCAGAGACCATTGCGCTGGGATTTGAGGACCATCGACCTCAGACTCTGGTTGATGCTGAGTTCAGTGTACCGTACACAGTCGCTATGGTCTTGCTGAAGGAACAGACAGGCCTCAACTGGTATGCAGAAGAGAAGCTGAGCGACCCCAGAATACTAGCAGTCGCGGCAAAGGTCAGGTTGGTTGGAGATCTGGAATCGTTCTGGACCAAAGGGTCTCATGAAATCCCTGTTAGAGTTGAAGTAGTCTTGAAGAACGAAACGCACCTTGAACGAGCTGAACGCGTTCCTCGAGGGGACCCTGCTAATCCCGTTTCGACTGAGTTTCTGAAGGACAAGTTTGTGGATTCCGTCCGTCAAGCAGGTATGTCTCTTGACAGAGCGAAGAAGCTTCTTGAGTTTCTCTCGAGTTTGGAGAATGTGACCAATCTTTCTTCGATTGGATCAATGCTGAAGGTCTGACGGTGTCTAGTCTTTCAGTACCGCGCGGGGTTGTCCCGTTATTGTTTCTGTTGACATGTAGAGGTCAATATGGTTTGAGCCTCGCACCCTCCTATCTGGAAGCTTTGGAGGCGAATCCAGTTAGAAGAGTACGAGACTCTGGAGAGATTGCTGGACAGTGTGGATTTAGGCTTTGTTCAACGCCTCCTAGAAGGCTGCTACCATCAGAAAGGCGCAGGCAGGCCGCCTCGCAACCCGTTAGGTGTATTCAAGGCGCATCTAGCCAAACGATTCCTCCGAATCAGCAGCCTACTCGAGCTTGAGCGTCGCCTATGGATAGATGAACGGCTACGCGCGATATGCGGCATAGCCCGAGAAGAATCAGCGTACGGCAGAACCGTGCTCTCCTGCTTCAATCAACGGCTAGGCGCAGGACGGTTGAAACTCCTCGTGGACAATCAGGTTAAGAAACTGATTCATCGCAGCATCATCAAAGCCAGAACCATCGCCCTAGACGCTACCTTCATCAAAGCTCACAGCCAACGCAGCATGAACAATCGAACAGGCTTCAGTGACCCTGAAGCCCGAGTAGGCAGAGCGTATCGAGCATATGGGTTGGGCTACAAGCTGCATATGGCAGCGGACACCAGATCCAGAGCACCGTTAAGCTTCCATGTGGCGCCAGCCAACACGAACGAGAAGAGGCTCAGCATCCCACTCTTAGAGAGAACCGCTAAGATCACGGACGCCTCAATACGACAGCTAACCGCTGACAGCCAATACTCCAGCAAAGACCTCCGAGAGACAGCTGAACGGTACGGAATCTAAACCGCGATCCCATACCCAGCCAACCAGAAAACCAACAAACGCAACGTTCTCCGAGTAACAAGCGACTTCAAAACCCATGGACCCCAACGCCTGAAACGCATCTACAGAAACCGCGCGATCATAGAACTCGTATTCGCGTGGCTGAAGGAGCATCTCAACCTCAACAACCACAAGGTCAGAGGACTAGAACAAGTCACGATCCATGTCTCCTACTGCATACTCTGCCTCCTCTACACCATCGAAGCCTCACACGCCACAAACCAACCACTCAAATCACTCAGCATCAGCTACTGGGCGAACTAACATGAAACCGCCAATAACGGGACAAGGCTGCGCGCTATCTTTGCACGTGCATCCTTATAATGACTCACCCCATGAAGACAAATCATGTATCCTGCCGATGGTTTGAGGGCACAGTGATGGGTTGCGATACAGCTAAAGCACGAAGGATTCCCATGTGGCGTCAATCCAGAATCCTGAACATATTCGTCGTCACAGTGTTCGTCCTGGACGTCGAAGTTGTTTCCCGTTCAGTGGCGTCATTGTTCTCAGATCTCTTTCCAACCCTAGCACTGGATCATAGCTGGATCCTGCTTTTCATCTATACGACCGTACAGATGTGCAGCGCGATATTCATTATCAAGATTGTGCTTCGAGGCAAATTGAAAAATTACGGCTTCAGAACAGACAAACTGCACGAGAGCTTTCGAAGCGTGTTAAGGGCAATTGTCTTTCTTGCACCCATTCTAATAATAAGTTGGTACACTGCGTACGTAGCAAACATTCGCCCCTTTCTAGAAATCTCTCTCACAGCCCCGAACGTAATTGGAATGCTGTGTCTAAGATGGATATACATCGGGCTAGCTGAGGAGATCTATTTCCGAGGACTACTACAGACTCTGCTTGGAACAATGTGGGATAACGGATCGATTCCAAAGAGCATCCTAATTGCCTCAGCAGTATCTGGGCTTCTTCACCTCAGCCTCTACCCAATCCCCATGGGGGCAAAGGTGAATCTCCTAGAATCTTTCTACTCTTTTGGACTGGGCATTCTATTCGGCTACATCTATTGGAAAACGAAAAGTTTGCTAGGCTCAATTCTCATCCATAATATAGTGGAAGGCACCCTGCTAACCGGCAATATGGTGCTGGTGATGTTGGCGGGAGGAAAATAGTAACGATCCATCTAGCTCTATGCCAGTGCACTGGGCCGATGACCAGCGGATTACCATATGGAATCACGTATTGCTGTGCACGAACAACGAAGTCAGACCGAAGGCGCGCGCGGCGGAAGTGAGTAGAGAGTTGTTCTATTACAAGGAACTCACACCTGAAGAAGAAGAAAAGGTAATTCAGAAGTTGGCGCAGAAGATTTTCGAGATTGGCATGGCGGACACCACCGTTGTGCTTCTCGAGAGTGTCAGACCTCTTTGGCGAACTGGAACCCAATTGGGCCGCGTCTTTCTGACTCCTTTCCTTCCGATTCTGGGAGATAGAGGAGACGCATATTTCTCTACGTTTGACAAACGCCAGAATGTGGACAGGCTCATTCGACTGCTGGAGACTCTCTCTGAAGACCGAAGAGAAGGCCAGGATCAAAGAAAAGAAGGTGAGAATAGATCGAGAAAGAAATGGTGGCCTTTCTGACAGTCATGTGAGCAGTGCGCAGAGTCGCCAGATAGGTATAGACGAGTGAAAGCGCACATATTCCTGTTTTCACCATGTCTTACGAAAGCCAAATATGTGAAGCTGTATGAACAACCTAATGTGGGATTAGATTGTCAACTGGGTCCGCAGTTGGCGGCATTAGGGCAGAACCAGGAACTTCTGCCTCTGGCAGGCTGAAACTTCTGAGACTCCCAGACGGAACCGACTTGGAATCACTGATCATAGTGTTCAGAGGGGTACGGGAGGGCCCCAGACTGTACATTGGTGCAGCTACCCATGGAGACGAGGCCAACGGGGTCGAGATATGCAGGAGATTGGCCGAAACGCTCGACCCCAAGAAGCTCACAGGATCAGTTATGATCGTGCCGGTTCATAACCCTGTTGCCTTCAGGCTGCGCCAGAGAATCAATCCAATTGATCACACAGATCTTAATCGCGTGTTTCCGGGAAGAGAAAACGGAAGTGCAACTGAGATGCTTGCCTATCGCCTTCATCGAGAGATAGTTGCACAAGCCAGCTTCATCATTGATCTTCATAGCGCAGCTGTCGGAGGAAGATACTGTGGACCAGTCTTATTCGTGCCCGATACCGGAAACCATGCAGGAAGAGAATCACTCCGTCTTGCAGAGATCTTCGGCGGCGACGTAATAATACACACCAAGCTGGGCAAGGAGTATGAGGGCTACCTCCTAGACAGGACCCTCACAATGGTTACGGCAGTCAATGGCATACCTGGCCTCTGTGCAGAACTCGGAGTGGCCAGCATTCTTGATGAAGAATACATCAAGATTGGACTCAAAGGAATAGAGAACGTGATGAAAAGCCTAGGCATGATCGAAGGAAGACCGGAGACTTCATCCAGAAACCTTGTGTGCAACGAACTCGTAGCAGTCAGATCAAGGTCTGGCGGACTATTACATGTCAAGATCAAAGCAGGAGCTGAACTGAAACGTGATGAACTTCTGGCTCAGGTTTACTCTCCGCTAAACAGGGTCGAGGACATAACCGCACCTGTCGATGGTATAGCCGTCAGGGTGCAGACAGCAGCCGTGTGCTTGCCTGGAGATCGCATAGTCTGTCTTGGAAGAACAGAACAAAAGTAGTCAAGAAAAAGGGAAGAAAAAAGAGGGATTATGGTCGGGTGACGTACGGGGCCCCTTCCCTCATCACCATCTTGATACGGCTCTGATCTTGAAGGATCTTGATGTCTTCCAGTGGACTACCTTGCACAATTAGCAGATCGGCAAGCTTACCCGGCTCAATTGTACCAGTCTTGCCACCGATCCCGATGCACTCAGCAGCGGTCTTCGTGGAAGCAACAATGGCTTCCATGGGCGTCAATCCTCGGGTCGCCATTAACTCCAACTCCCAAAGCTGACACTTACCATGCACATTCCCATACGGCGAACCTGAATCAGTACCCATCGCAATCTTCACACCAGCCTTCTTCGCCATCTTCAAAGTCTGCTCGTGCGTTGCGACGGCTCTTTTGGCCACCTCTCGAGTGGTCGCCGGAAACATATCCTTGGTCAACAACTCGTAAGCTATCATGGTTGGGACAAGAAACGTGCCTTTCTCCTTCATCACATCGATAGTTTCCTGATCACAGAATATGCCATGTTCAATGCTCTTGATGCCTACTTCGGCGCAGAACTTGATCGCATCAGTTGGGCCGACCGCATGCGCCGCCACAGACCTACCGCACTTCGTCGCCTCCTTAACGATCGCCTTGATCTCCTCATCAGAGAACTCCCAGTTTCCAGCCTTCTCTTCAGCCTCCATCACCCCTCCTGTCGCCCAGATCTTAATCCAATCCGCGCCAACCCGAACCATCTCGCGCACAGCCCTTATGCACTCCGTCACACCGTCAACTATGCCGTGTCGTTTCGCTTCCTCCTTCCCTCCTTCGAAAGCGAGCACCCTGACGGTTTTGACAGAGTCCCCATGTCCACCGGTTATGCTGAGTCCAGCGTCGCTTCCAAGCACCCTTGGCCCTATGATCTCTCCTCGCTTGATCGCATCTCGCACAGCGATATCAATGTGTCCGGCTGAACCGCAGTCTCTTATTGTAGTTATGCCTGCTTCGAGCAGATTCTTCGCTGCAACCACGGCCTTCACGGCGCGATCCGATACTCCGACCTCGAGAGTTCCCCAGCCTGTTGCTGGGTAAGGCGTTCTGAAGTTACTGATGTGAGTATGGCAGTCGATCAGTCCGGGCATTACGACACGCCCTCCTGCTTCAATCACCTCTGCCCCGCCGGGAATTCTGACTCGGTTGGACGAGCCAACCTCAGTGATCTTTGAGCCCTCGATAACGACAACAGAATCTCTTACAGGGCCAGCTCCAGTGCCGTCGATTAGAGTCCCACCTTTAATGACCTTGAGAGAACCCATACCTTCCACATTCCTCCTCTTGATACCTCTGTGCTCAGATCTGGCCTCTTCGCTGGACTAGGCCTCTATTGCGATCTCGAACGGAGTGTCGCCAGTCTTCACCGGTACGTATCCGGGCGACAGCATGACAAGTCCGTTGACAGGACACGTGACCTTCGCAACTTCCTCTCCGAAGATGTTCGTCACAACACCAAGGACGTCTCCCTTGGACACTTCGCCTCCTTCCTCGATTTTCGGATGGAACAGTCCTCCGCGTTTGATTACAACCTCTCGCCAAGCGAATCCTTTGTACATCTTCTGAGACTTCGCTTCCACAGGCCTTCCATCAATCATACCGAGATGCTTCAGAATGTTCGTATATGCCACATGGATCTTCTGTCTGTCCTTTGATTCCAAGATGACTGATGAAATGCCTTCTCTTGCTACGACATTGAACAATGCTCCATTCAAGATCCCTCCATGTCCGTCGGACACAATCACTTCAAAAGCTGAAGCTTTAGCCAGTTGGCTGCACTTTTCTGCGATTTTCACTTCAGCATTATAGAGAGCCCAGTCCACCTTGCCGGCCCAGTGGACATCAACTAGATGGTCCGCGTTCGCCTTCACAGCCTTGTATATTGCAGAGGCGTATTGCTCGGCGAAACTCCCGTCTGGGTCACCGGGCATGATTCTGTTCAGATCCTTAGTGTCAAAGATGGGTATCCTCCCATTCGTCCAGAAAGCTGTTATGTTCAACGCTGGAACCCCGATGAGAGTACCATTCATATTCTTTGGGTCAAGTCCCTGTATTGTCTTCAATAGGGCGTATGGGCCTGCGACCTCGTTCCCGTGGATGCAACACTCTATCCAGAGAGAGGGCCCTTCCTTTGATCCGTTCACAACTATTACCGGCACGTTGATTGGAGATCCGTCATTGAACTCCGCCGCCTTCAAGAATCCAGTTGCCTTTTCCCCTGGCGCCGCTGAAGCGCTCCCTACGGTTACGGTTTTTACCACCTTTCAAACCTCCGCAGGTAGAATAGGCGGACGAGCCTGTATTTAATAGCTCTGAATCCTCTGCCCACGCTCAGTTTCCTGGAAGGTTTGTCAAGATCATGAAGAGAGGCGCCTAGAGAAATCTGGGATCGAATAGGATCGTCTGGCGTGGCCGAAATCGGCTTGCGTGAACCGCTGAGACTGTCCTTATGTATTTTCTGTCTCTTGAAGGATCTTTCCAAAGTAGATTAGGTGATCGCCAGGATGAACGACAGGGTGGTAGTATATTCCAACTACCATGCCATCGTAAGGGGCCTCAATCCGCTCGATTTCGCTGTCGATTATGAGCGGATCCATGATTCTGCCTAGTGTTGCTCCCTTCCGGACTATCTCTTTTTGTGCTCTTGGTTTCTGCGGGCTTCCTTTCACATCTGGAATCCAATACCCCCCGTACTTGCAGCATAGCTCCTCGATTCTCACTATGAATTGTTTTCGAGGCAAGTCAGGTCTTCCTTCTATCATACCAAGATGCTTCATGACGTTCTTGATCCCCTTTACAACCAAGCCCACGTAGTGCCAGCGATTCTCGTAGGTGTCAGTCAATCCTCCTGACTCGACGAGGATCGTCGGGATTCCTTTCTCCACAGACCACTTCGGAAGGTAGCCGGTAGAATAGAGTCTCTCATGCCTGTCAATAATCTCAAATCCAAATGCTCTCGCGAGTTCCGCGGATTTCTTCAGCGTCTCGCTCTCGTCCCAAGCTGGGCACACAACATAGGTCAGAGGAGAGCGCTGGTCAGCTGAACCATGACAAGAGATTATGTAGTTGGCCTTCGGCACGATTTGGTCTAGGTACGCAAATACGATCTGTTCTGTTGCTGTTCCAAGCTCCCTCCCTGGGTACACTCTGTTCATATCTTGCGCGTCTTTGGGATTTACACGGGCTCGGGCCTGGAATGCCTCCAAGTTCAGAACTGGAACCCCTATGAACGTGCCTTTGAGTTCCTTTGGATCCAACTCCTTTGCCAGCCTAAGGATGGCCTCATACCCTGCATATTCGTTTCCGTGATGAAGCCCGTCCACAAGCAGAACCGGCCCTGTCTTGGAGCCATTCACTATGGCTACGTTAATGCCTATGTCTGTTCCGTCTGGTCTGGTGGTTACTTTCAGAAAGCCGGAGGATTTCTCCCCGGGGTTAGCAGATGCTGTACCTATTTGCACGTCGGGCTCAACTCACCCAACGGCGTCCCGCTGATCCTCTTAAGCCTTTCCAGACAGCCCAAGGATGTGTCTCTTGTTGGCAATAGGAATAGCTGTATCACATGGAAAGCGTCTTGCATCCAGAGTGGGTTTCGGCGGTGGGTCTGGTGCTCCAGTTCAGTTGAAGAAGCGTACGATCAAAGATCTTATCTATTATCGATAGTATTGCACTGTATGGGGATGCTTTGTATGAGTATGGTATCGGTAGGATCTGCATCAGTGGGACCAGGTCAGAAAGGAAGAGGATTCCTGAAGGTTGGCGAGACTCCATATGGAACAGACATTGGAGTTCCTGTCCTGATAGTCAACGGTGCGAGATCGGGCAAGAAGCTGTGGGTTCAATCTGCGATCCATCCTGTAGAGTGGACAGGAAGCATGGCACTACTCAGAGTTGTTAATGCTCTGAATCCTGAAACTGTGAAAGGTACACTGATCGCTGTCCCGGCGTTGAACATCACGGGTTTCGGCTTGCTGGGACGAGGAAGCCCGTACGACCCCATCGATATGAACCGAATCTGGCCAGGCGATCCTGAAGGAAGCTTCACGAATCAAGCCGTATCGATTCTCTTCAGGCAAATAACAACAGTCGCCGACTATCTCATAGATTTCCACTGTGGCAGCCATCCAAGAACGAAATGGGTTCTGCACTTCAAGGGCGATACTGAGGCGGCTAAAGAGTCGAGAAGATTCGCAGATGCTTTCGGATGGGAGATCGTCGTCGAAAGCAAATGCCCAAAACTCGAAGGAGGGGTGTACACTCAGACAATGAAGCGCGGTATTCCTTCGATCATAATTGAAGCGGGACAAGGACTAGCTTTGAGCGGCTCAGGAGTCACTGGTGAAGCGGTCAAATGGGCTTATGACGGTATAATGAATGAGCTGAAATATCTGAACATCGTTGAAGGAACTCCTGGGAAACCAGACAAATACTTCCATTGCGACGACTTCTGCTGGGGGGAGGCTAAGCCTCTTCCAGAGGTCAAGACGAAGAGAGGAGGGATAGTCTGGGCCCTAAAGGAGCCAGGTCAGCAAGTCTCGAAGGGAGAGGTAATAGCCGAGGTCTACAATATCTGGGGTGAGGTCGTAGAAAGGATCCAGTCACCTGTAAAGGGCATCATTTTGACAATAGCTTCCAGGCCCAGCACCAACGGACTTGCCGTATCCCAGATAGGCATTCTTCCGTAGCTCCTCTTCCCACCTTCTTTGATCCCGAGATCTTGCCACCGTGTTAGGTTTCTGGTAGAAGAAAGAGACTGGTCTTAGTCGAGATTCGCCTGGGTCGTGAGCGCAAGCCTAGAACGACAACAAGATGCGCTATGGCCGGGTGATGTACGGAGTGCCTTCTTTCATCACCATTTTGACACGATTTTGATCTTGAAGAACCTTGATGTCGTCCAACGGGTTTCCTTCGACTATTAATAGATCGGCAGATTTGCCCGGCTCAATTGTGCCGGTCTTGTTACCTATCCCAATGCATTCAGCAGCGGTCTTCGTGGAAGCAACAATTGCCTCCATGGGCGTCAATCCTCGGGTCGCCATCAACTCCAACTCCCAAAGCTGACACTTACCATGCACATTCCCATACGGCGAACCTGAATCAGTACCCATCACAATCTTCACACCAGCCTTCTTCGCCATCTTCAAAGTCTCCTCA